>OFGR01001173.1_pt1 | contig 22347 bp, 19 predicted proteins | sample 1521811 | NCBI WGS metagenome assembly OFGR01 (sample SAMEA3504098, study PRJEB24116) | mouse gut metagenome | biome: mouse gut; feature: mouse-associated habitat; material: faeces | place: Denmark | collected 2011
GGAGAGGAAACCTTTCTCCAGAAAGGTTTCCTCTCCCCTCCCCAATCTTCATTCGTCCATCGCCTACAGCACGCGCTTGTCGATAACCCGCACGGCCTTGCCTTCCGAGCGCGGGATGGAGTGAGGCTCCACAAGGCGGACCTTGGTCGTGACGCCGAGGAACTCCTTGATGCCCTTCTGGATGCGGCTTTCGCGCTTTTGGAGGTCCTTGATGGCGTCGGAGAAGAGGGCGGCGTCGAGTTCGACCTGCACCTCCACGTTGTCGAGGTTGTTCTCGCGGGTGAGGATGAGCTGATAGTGCGGAGACACGCCGTCCACCTCAAGGAGCAGGCTTTCGATCTGCGAGGGGAAGACGTTGACGCCGCGGATGATCAGCATGTCGTCGCTGCGGCCCGTGATGCGGTTGATGCGCACGTGGGTGCGGCCGCAGGAGCAGGGGGTGTAGTTGAGGGAGGTAATGTCCCGGGTGCGGTAGCGGACCAGCGGGATGCCCTGCTTGGTGAGCGTGGTGATGACGAGTTCGCCGGTGCTTCCTTCGGGGAGCACTTCGCCCGTGGCGGGATCGATGATTTCGGGAAGGAAGTGGTCCTCCCACAGGTGCATCCCGTGCTGTTCCTTGGCGCAGGACTGGGCCACGCCCGGACCCATGATTTCGGACAGGCCGTAGATGTTGGTCGCCGTGATGCCGAGCTTCTCCTCGATTTCATGGCGCATTTCGTCGGTCCACGGCTCAGCGCCGAAGACGCCGAGGCGCAGGGGGAGGTCCTTGATGTCGATGCCGATCTCGCGGCCCGCGTCGTAGAGATGGAGCGCGTAGGAAGGCGTGCAGCAGAGGGCCGTCGCGCCGAAGTCGCGCATGAGCTGGACCTGCCGTTTGGTCGAACCGCCGGACATGGGGATGACCGTCGCGCCGAGACGTTCGGCCCCGTAGTGGGCGCCGAGGCCCCCGGTGAAGAGGCCGTAGCCATAGGAAACCTGTACGATGTCGTTGGCCGTGGCGCCGGCGGCGGCGAGGGAACGGGCGGCGCATTCGGCCCAGACCTCGATGTCGCGCTTGGTGTAGCCCACAACCGTCGCCTTGCCCGTGGTTCCGCTGGAGGCGTGGATACGCTCGATCATTTCCATGGGCACGGCGAAGAGCCCATAGGGATAATTGTCGCGCATATCCTGTTTCAGGGTAAAGGGCAGGTGCTTGAGATCGTCAAGGGACTGCACGTCGGCGGGCTTGATGCCCTTTTCATCGAAGCTGCGGCGGTAGAAGGGCACATTGGCGTACACGCGGCGGCACAGGTCCTGCAACCGCTCGAGCTGGATTTTCCGAATCTCTTCGCGCGGCATCGTTTCCTTGTCTATGTTGAAAATCATGCTGTCCTCCAACAGAATGCGTAAAATCAGAAAAAGTGAGGATTGCCCCATTTACCCCCGAGGGTCAAGAGCAGAACAGCCCTTTACGCGCGAGGCGGTGTAAAAGGAAGGCGTCGGGCCTCGCCGTGCGTGAAGGTGGCGAAATCCCTCTGGACCCTGGAGGAGCCCCGGGTTTCGGATGGCATGGGAAATGAGAGAAGTGGGCCGGAGTGAACCCGGGCCTGAACGTGGACGAAGGGTGCCAAGGGGGGAGGCCGGGGTGGGGAAAAAGGGCGGACGGGCATAATTGCGATCGGCTCGGAAATAAGGTATCCGTCGGGGATGGAACAGAACAATCCCCTTTCTCTGGCGTCTCAGGAAAACGCCGCGGCACCGGCCGGTGCCCGGGTGCAGCCGAACCGCAAATTCTCCACCGCGTCAGCCGCCGAAAAGACGGCTGTTCTTGTGAAGTGGCTGGAGGAAAACAAGGCGCGCGACGTGACGGCGCTCAACGTGGCCGACAAGAGCCCGTGCATGGACGTGATTATCGTGGTCACGGCTTCCTCGCTGCGGCATGGTAAGAGCCTCGCCGACGGCCTCATGGAAGAGTGTACGAAGCGCAATTACGAATTCCTGCGCATGGAAGGTTACCAGACCGGGCAGTGGATTCTCGCCGACCTGAACGACATTGTCGTGCATATCTTCCAGCAGGAGATGCGCGAGCTTTTCCGCATCGAATCGCTCTGGAAGCAGTCTCATGTGCTTTACGGCGAAGCGCCCGATCCCTCTCATGCCTCCGAAAACGATCCCGGGAACGAAGACTAGCCCCCTACGGGCAAGGAAGTGCCTCATGTCCCTCACGCCGACCCTCCTGCTTATCCTCGACGGCTACGGGCTGGCCCCGGCCGGTCCCGGCAACGCCGCCAGCCTCGCCAAGACGCCCAACATCGACAGACTCATCCATTTGCCGGGCGCGACCCGTATCGACGCCTCGGGGCGGGCAGTGGGGCTGCCCGCGGGATTCATGGGCAATTCCGAGGTGGGGCACCTCAACATTGGTGCGGGCCGCATCGTCTATCAGGACATGACCCGCATCGACGTGGCGGTGGAAATGGGGGAACTGGCCTCAAACCCGGCGCTGAACGGGCTCATCGCCGCGGTCCGGCGGGCGGGCGGGCGGCTGCACTTCGCCGGGCTGCTTTCGGACGGCGGCGTGCATAGCCACATTGATCATCTCGGCGCGCTCATGGACATCGCCGCCGCACAGGGCGTGGACGTGCGCGTCCATGCTTTCATGGACGGGCGCGACACCAGCCCGACCAGCGGATCGGGATTCCTTGAGCGTCTGCGGGAAATGATGGAGCGCACCCGCAGGGCGCACCCCGGCGTTTCGGTGGAGCAGGCCTCGCTCGTCGGGCGCTTCTACGCGATGGACCGCGACAAGCGTTGGGAACGGGTCAAGGTGGCGTGGGACCTCATGGTCCACGGCGAGGGCGCGCGTTCGGACGATCCCGTGGCGGCGGTCAAGGCGCTCTACGCGGCGGGCGAGACGGACGAATTCCTCAAGCCGCAGCTTTTCGGGGTTCCCGCCGATGCCTGCGTGGGCGACGGCGACGGCCTCTTTTTCTTCAATTTCCGCGCCGACCGGGGCCGGGAACTGCTGAGCGCCTTCCACTTCCCGGATTTCAGCGGTTTTGATCGCGGCCGCGTACCCTCTTTGGCGGGCCTTGCGAGCATGACCTCCTATGATGCGGCCCTGCATGTCCCCGTGGCTTTCCCGAAGGAAAACCTCGTTCAGACGCTCGGCGAGGTGGTGGGTGATCTCGGGCTGCGGCAGCTTCGCATTGCCGAAACCGAAAAATACGCCCATGTCACCTACTTTTTCAGTGGCGGGCGTGAAGAGCCCTTCCCGGGCGAGGACCGCGTGCTCGTGGATTCGCCCAAGGACGTGGCCACCTATGATCTCAAGCCGCAAATGAGCGTTGTGGAAGTGACGGATCGCTTCATCGAGGCATGGGGCGACGGCTCGAAGGACGGCTACACCCTTGCGGTCTGCAATCTGGCCAACCCCGACATGGTGGGGCATACCGGCAACATCGCGGCGGCGGTCAAGGCGCTGGAATACGTCGACGCCTGCGTGGGCCGTCTGGCCGAGGCCGTGCTGTCTACGGGCGGCCGCCTGCTGCTTACGGCGGATCACGGCAATGTGGAAGCCATGCTGGACGAGGCCGGGCATCCGCAGACCGCGCACACCTGCGATCAGGTGCCGCTGGTGGTCGTGGAACGGGCCGGAGGCGTCGAGCGGGCATTTCCCCTGCGTTCCGGCGGCAAGCTGGGGGATATTGCACCCACGCTCCTGCACCTGTGGGGCGTGGACAAACCCACGGTCATGAGCGGCGACTCGCTTGTGGCTGATACGCCGGAGGACTGAGCCATGAACGGAAACCAGCGTCCCCCTCAGCCCATTTTGCCCGAGAGCATGGAACTCGTCTTTTACTATCGCTGTCCCGCCTGCGGATACCGCAACCCGCTCATCTCCCCCACGCAGCCGGCCATGACCCGCTGCGGGGCGTGCGGGCAGCCCTTCCCGGTGATTCCCGTGGACGAGCGCTCCGTGCACTACGTCAAGATCATGCTGGCCAACGGCCGCGCCGCCGTCGATCCCGATTTCGCCTAAAAGCCGAAGGATTCCTGCCGCGTCGCGCCCGACGTGAGAAGGGAAGGGCCGCGGACGGGATGGCGTGACCGGCAGGCGTTCCCTGCTCGGCCCGTCTCGCTTTACGCGGGAGGGCCGCCCGCCTTATCCGTATGGTATACGCCGGGGTGGTCGCCCATGCGCGGAGTGACGCGGGATGGCGATAGAGGGCCTTCTCTTCCCTCTGGGGTGCCTTTCGGCTGGAGGAGGGTTTCCGGTGCGTCGCGGGGAGGCGGCACGGAGGCGGCGTTCATCTGGAATGCTGCGGGAGTCGTGCTCAAAGAAGTCCAGGCGGTGTCGTCACAAGGCGGATGACATAGTGATGCTGTGAGGAGAATTCCAAACGGCGCGAGTATTTTTTATCTGACGGAATCAGCATATTGAAAGAATTCAGGATGACACGCGCCTAGCCTCGTTTGAGGTCATGCACATCTTGTATGAAGCGTGTGCAGGCGCATGACGCCGGCCCGAGGGCAAGGTCCGGGGCGCGAGAGCCTGCGCCGCCGTGGAGAAACGGACGTTTCTCCATTTTTTTCTGCGCGGTTTTTCCGCGTTTTCCTTTTTTCGGGGCTTTGGGGCCGGAGTGGTGAGCGGAGGCCGGGGACGATGGGGTAACCCTTTCTTCATCAGGGAAACATGAAAACGTAGATATAACAGGATTGAACATGGACACGTATTTTCAGGCGGCACGGGCCAATCTCTTCGGCCACGTGTCCTTTTTGCAGGCCAGAACGCCCGGGATGCTGATCCGGGACATGGGCGGCGCGGTCCTCGTGGATTCGGGGCTCGGGTCGGACACCTTCAATAAGGTACTGTGGGGGTATGACGCCCGGGGAGAGGCCGCCGAGCCCGAGCAACCGGAGGCAAGTCTGCGGGCCGCTGCGGAATGGTTTGCCGGCCGGCGTCCCGCAGGCCTGCTTGATCTTCCGGGAAGGCCCTTGCCCCCCGCTACGGAGCGTCCCTTTACCGTGTGGGCCTGTGCCGGGGACGAGTGGGCTCTCAACCGGCAGCGCCTCTTTTTCGAGGGCCGGGGCTACCGCGTGGGCGAAAGGGAGTCCGGCATGTTCCTGCCCCTGTCCCAACGGGAGGCGCGGGCCCCGCAGATGCCGGAGGGCCTGCGCATCGTGCCCGTCCGCACGGCGGGGGACCTTGCCGCCTTTTCCGAGGTCATGGCCGCCAACTGGAACCCGCCGGACGAGGATGTGAAAACCTTTTACAAGATGACGGAACACGTGCTTTTACAGTCTGTTGGAGCCATGCGCCTTTTCGTGGGGCTGGCCGGGGACGTGCCTGTCGCGAGCGGAGAGCTCTTTGTGAGTGAAAGAGGCAACATAGCGGGATTGCACATGATTTGCACACGTGAACTTTATCGTAAAAAGGGCTTCGGCAGGGCTATGACCGAAACCTTGCTTGCGGCCGCCAAGGAGGCCGGGGCAGGGCTTGCGGTCTTGCAGGCTTCGGCGGAAGGGGAGCCCGTCTATCGCCGGGCGGGGTTCCTGCCCTGCGGTTTTTTCGTGGAATACGTCGTCGCTGAAGAAATCCTTTTTTAAAGGACTCCCGGCTTCTAGAGGCAAAAAAGGGCTTGGGGCGGCCATCCCGGACAGGGATTGCCCTCTTTCGTCCTCTTTTTCACGAATCGGGCTATGTTGGCGTCCCGCAAGGGATGTCTGATCCGGCAGTCTCCCCTTGACGGAGGCTTTTTTTCACGATACCAGCTTGAGAAGCTAGGCACCTGTCTGAGAGCGTATGGCATCATACTGTGATCAGACCGGTTTTGTTGTCAGGGGAATCGTTTGTTTTTCTTATTTGCAAAGGACTGCCACCATGGAAAACGGTCGAAAACTGCTGCGTGGGATTGCGCTGGCGGCGATTGCCGTGATCGGACTGGGTGGGATCGCGTTGTTTGCTTCACCGTCGCTGGCCGCGGACAGCCGGCCTGACGTGATTCGCATCGATGCCATCGGCCAGCTCAAGAAGAAGCTGGAAATGCCTCCCGCCGTGTTTTTGCATGACGAACACACCAAGGCCCTCGCCGCTGCGGGGAAGGATTGTTCCGTCTGTCATACGGCCGCCGCGACCGGGCACACCGTCAAATTCCAGCGCGAAGGCGACGGAACTGACCCGAAAAAGCTGGAAAAGCTGTATCACAATGGCTGCATAGGCTGCCATGAGAATATGGCCTCCGACAACCTGAAAACCGGTCCGCTGGACGGCGAGTGCCGTGCCTGCCACAACACGAAGCTGCCCTTCAAGAGCGTGCAGGCGCCCGTCAAGATGGGAAGCAAGTCGCTGCACTATCTCCACGTCAGCTCCGAGGCCATCGTGAACCCCGCCGATCCGCAGGAAAACTGCGGCGTCTGCCACCACGTCTACGACGCCAAGCTCAAGAAGCTTGTGTGGAAGAAGGGGCAGGAGGACGCTTGCGCTTCCTGTCACGGCGACAAGGCCGAAGGTTCCAAGCCTTCACTTCAGACCGCCGTGCACACCAAGTGCGTGTGGTGTCACGAGAACGTGGCCCAGACGTCGCGCGCCTACTACACCTCGCAGGCCGAGGCGAAGAAGGCGCAGGCTCCCAAGAGCAACAAGACGCTGACCGCCAAGCAGATCAAGGCGGAAGCCGCTGCCGAGGCCGCGGCCATCGAAGCCGCCATCGTCACCGGCCCCACCACCTGCGCCGGCTGCCACACCGAGGCGGCCCAGTCCAAGTTCAAGCAGGTCAGCCCGGTTCCGCGTCTCATGCGCGGCCAGCCCGACGCCACCGTCCTGCTGCCCGTGAACAACGCCAAGCGTCCCGTCGGCGCTCCCGAAGCGGGCATGAAGCCGGTCGTCTTCAACCACAAGGCGCATGAGGCGTCCGTGGACAGTTGCCGTACCTGCCATCATGTGCGCATTGAGTCCTGCACCGTCTGCCATACCGTAGACGGCAACAAGGACGGCAACTTCGTCAAGCTGGCCGACGCCATGCACGCCCCGGCGTCCGACAGCAGTTGCGTGGGCTGCCACAAGCAGACCGTGATGACCAAGAAGGAATGCGCCGGCTGCCACGGTGCCGTTCCGGTCATGGCCCCCGGCTCCTGCGCCACCTGCCACAAGGACGTGAAGGGCATCACCGCCGCCCAGATTGCGGACGGAAGCGCCTTTGAGCTCAGCAAGGAACAGCTTGCGGACATCGCGGCCCAGAATGTGGCCGAAGAACCCAAGCCCGTGAAGCCGCTGGACCCTGCGGAAGTTCCCGAAACCGTGACCATCGGCGTGCTCTCGCACGACTTCGAGCCCAGCGTCTTCCCGCATCGGAAGATATACGAGGCCCTCGTCAAGGGGACCGGCGAAAACGGCCTTGCCGCCGCTTTCCACACGTCGCCGCTGTCCATGTGCGCCGCCTGCCACCACAACAGCCCCGTGGCCGATTTGAAGACGCCGCCCAAGTGCGCGAGCTGCCACGGCATTCAGGCTGACAAGATGGCCGCGAGCGTCAACAAGCCGTCGCTCAAGGCCGCGTATCATCAACAGTGCATGGCCTGTCACGATCGGATGCAGATCGCGAAGCCTGCCGCCACCGATTGCGCGGGCTGCCACACCCCGCGCGTGAACTAGGCGGTGAGGAGAAGATATGAACCGTAGATCATTTCTGACCCTGATGGGTGGCCTTGGTATCGGGGCTCTCGGCGGCGCGAAATCCGCGTCCGCCGCGGGCGGGACTTTCCACGGGTATCCCGACAGCAACGGCGTGCTGCACGACACCACGCTGTGCATCGGGTGCCGCCGTTGCGAAAAGGCCTGCAACGAGGTCAACCATCTCCCCCAACCGGAAAAGCCCTTTACCGATCTCAACGTGCTCAACGAAAAGCGCCGCACGACCGCGAAAGAGTGGACCGTGGTGAACAAGTATCGCCCGGCCAATCTCGATAAGGACGTGTTCCGCAAGAGCCAGTGCATGCATTGCGAGGAACCCGCCTGCGCGAGCGCCTGCTTCGTCAAGGCGTTCACCAAGAACCCCGACGGGTCCGTCACCTATGATCCCACCCTCTGCGTGGGGTGCCGCTACTGCATGATCGCCTGTCCCTTCAACATCCCGGGCTACACCTACGAGCGCGCGCTCAACCCGCTGGTGCAGAAGTGTACCATGTGCCACCCGCGCCTGCAGGAAGGCAAACTTCCCGGCTGTGTGGAAGCCTGCCCCACGGGTGCGCTCATCTTCGGCAAGCGCAAGGACCTTGTGAAAATCGCGTGGGATCGCATCACCGAGCATCCCGAACGCTATCAGGATCACGTTTACGGCGAGCACGAAATGGGCGGTACCGCGTGGATGACCATTTCCGGCGCGCCCTTCAAGGAAGTGGGCCTGAACGAGGAACTCGGCACCAAGGCCGCCGCCGAATACACGGCGGGCGCGCTCGGCGCCGTGCCGATGGTCGTAGGCATCTGGCCCGTGCTGCTCGGCGGGGCGTATGCCATCACCAAGCGCAAGGAACAGATCGCCAAGGAAGAGCGGGAAGAGGCCGTCATGTCGGCTGTCGCCCGTACTGAGGACGAAGCCGCGAAGAAGCTGCAGGCCAGCCTCGACAAGGCGGCCAAGGACGCCGCCAAGGAAAGGGATCGCACGGTCGCTTCCGAGGTGAAGAAGGCTGTAGCCGAGGCCGAAGAGGCGCTGCGCGCGCAGCTTGAGGCGGAAAAGGCTGAAGCCGTGGCCAAGGCTGCGGAAGAAGCTGCCGCGAAGGCCGCCGAGGAAGCCGCCGCCCGCTTTGCGGAACAGGCCAAGGCCGCGCAGAACAAGGCTGCCGCCAAGCCTTCAAAGCCTGAAAAGGGCAGGAAGGGCAAGAACGACACCAGCGGCGGGGAGGCGTAAGCAATGAAGTTCTGGAAAAAGATATCAAAGCAGCTTGACGGAATGGCCGATGTCATGGCCGCCAAGCCGTTTATGCAGGGATTCGTGGGCAAGACCCTGCTTTCCATCCCGCGCACGCCCGGCAACCTGATCACGGCGGTCATCCTCTTCATCGGCCTTTTGATCACCATCGCCCGTTTCGGCTTCGGCATCGGCGCGGTGAGCAACCTGTCCGACAATAACCCCTGGGGTATCTGGATCGCCTTTGACCTCTTGTGCGGCGTCGCATTGGCGGCGGGCGGCTACGTGACCTCCTCGGCCTGCTACCTCTTCGGCATGAAGCGGTACCATTCCGCGGTGCGCCCGGCCATCCTGACTGCCTTCCTCGGCTATGCCTTCGTCGTCGTGGCTCTGCTCTACGACGTAGGTCAGCCGTGGCGCCTGCCCTATCCCCTTCTCGTGTCGCAGGGCACCACGTCACTGCTCTTTGAAGTGGGCCTGTGCGTGGGCATCTACCTGACCGTGCTCTTCGTGGAATGGTCTCCCGTAGGCCTCGAATGGCTCCTCGGCATGAAGCAGGCCCCCTGCTGGCTGACCCGGCTGCGCCCCTACATGCACACCATCCGCAAGGGCGTGCTGTGCTTCACCATTCCGCTGACCATCCTCGGCGTGGTGCTGTCCACCATGCACCAGTCTTCCCTCGGCGCGCTGTTCCTCATCGCCCCGAGCAAGATGCACCCTCTGTGGTACTCGCCGTTTATGCCGGTGTTCTTCTTCATTTCCTCTATGGTCGCCGGCCTGTCGATGGTTATCTTTGAAGGGACGCTGGCGCACAAGCCTTTCCACCACAAGATGGACGAAACCCATCTGCGCGAGGCGGACGGCGTCGTCCTCGGCTTTGGCCGGGCGGCCTCCTTCGTGCTGATCGGCTACTTCATCATCAAGGTCCTCGACGTCACGATGGACAACGACTGGCATTACCTCGCCACCGGCTACGGAGCGTGGTTCGCCGTGGAAATGGTCGGTTTCGTGCTGCTGCCCGCCTTCCTGTACGCCCTCGGCGTGCGCGAAAAGCGGCTCACCCTGATCCGCGTGGCCTCGGTCTTTGCCGTGCTCGGCATCGTGGTCAACCGCTTCAACGTGTGTCTGGTGGCCTTCAACTGGCAGCTTGACAGCGCCGACCGCTATTTCCCGAGCATCACCGAAGTGCTGCTGTCCATCTTCATCGTGACGATGATCGTGACGGTGTACCGCTTCGTCTGCTCGAAGATGCCGGTCATGTACGAACACCCCGACTTTAAGGACGCCCACTAGGGCGCCGGGAGCGAACAATGGAAGATTTTCCCACGCTCTATTCGTTCATGGTTTACACCAAGGGCTGGACGTATGTCCTCATGGGCGTCGCGCTCGTGGGGTTCCTCGGATACTGGCGCTTCCTCTTCGGACGCGACGAGAGAACCGGCAGACCCGAGTAATCCGTAAGGAGCTGAGCTATGTATGAATTCCTCACTGGTCCCATGCTGTGGGTCGCCTTTCTCGTCTTTGTGATCGGTCTGGCCCGCCGTGTGGTCCTGTATATCCGCGGGCTGGACTGGCGCCTTGAGCGCGTGGCCTACGGCCCGGGCCGCAAAATCGGCATGAAAGGCGCGCTTTCCTCCGTCTTTCAGTGGCTGGTGCCCTTCGGCACGCACAGCTGGCGCAGGCAGCCCTATTTCACCATCGCCTTTTTCCTTTTCCACATCGGCGTGGTGATCGTGCCCCTCTTTTTGGCGGGGCACATGGTCATCATGCAGGAACGTTTCGGCTTCAGCCTGCCGTCCCTGCCCATGTGGTTTTCCGATGCCTTCACGGTGCTGGCCATCGTGGGCGGCATCATGATGGTGCTGCGCCGCATCGCGCTGCCGGAAGTCCGCTTTTTGACCAACATGGCCGACTGGGGCATCCTCGTTCTGGTCCTGTTCGTGCTCGTGGCCGGTTTCCTCGCCCGTATGCAGGCTCCCGGCTACGAAAGCTGGCTCTTGTGGCACATCTTTGCGGCCGAGCTGGTGCTGATTCTGGCGCCGTTCACCAAGCTTTCCCACATCGTGCTCTACTTCATGTCGCGCGGTCAGCTTGGCATGGACTTCGCCATCAAGCGCGGCGGCGCGACGCGCGGCCCCGCTTTCCCGTGGTAATCGCTGAAGATTGCCGGAATAACGGAGGACAACATGCCTGAAGGCAAGTTTTGCAATAGACGCCCCATCACCACCGAGGAGGACCTGAAGGCGCTTCTCGGCGACAAGGGCGGGCAGCAGTACTATAAAGAAATGGAAACGCTGGAAGTGGACACGGTCGCGCTGTGGGACAGCCTGCAGAAGACCTGCAAGTCCCGCACGCTGACGTGGCTCGAAATCTGCGCCCACTGCGGCCTGTGCGCCAACAGCTGTTTCCTGTACATGGCCAACAACCGCGACCCCAAACAGGTGCCGTCGTACAAGATTCAGTCCACGCTGGGTGAGATGATCCGTCGCAAGGGGCAGGTCGACACCGAGTTCATGATCAATGCCATGGAAGTGGCGTGGGCGAAATGCACCTGCTGCAACCGCTGCGGCACCTATTGCCCGCACGGCATCGACATGGGCGTGATGTTCAGCTACCTGCGCGGCATCCTGTACGCGCAGGGCTTCGTGCCGTGGGAACTCAAGATCGGCGCGGGGATGCACCGTGTTTACGGCGCGCAGATGGACGTGACCACCGAGGACTGGGTGGACACCTGTGAATGGATGGCTGACGAAAACTCGGAAGAGTGGCCGGGCCTTGAAATTCCGGTGGACAAGGAAGACTGCGACGTCATGTACATCCTGAACGCCCGCGAGCCCAAGCACTACCCCGAAGACGTGGCGCAGGCCGCCATCCTCTTCCACGTGGCCGGTGAAAAGTGGACCGTGCCGTCCGTGGGCTGGGAAAACACCTCCCTGTCCATGTTTGCGGGTGACTGGGAAGCCTGCGCCAACAACGTGAAGCGCATCTACGGCGCGGTCGAGCGCCTGCGTCCCAAGATGGTCGTAGGCACCGAATGCGGCCACGCGCACCGCGCCACGGTGGTGGAAGGCCCCTACTGGGCGGGCCGGGAAGACGGCAAGCCGCCGGTTCCCTTCCTGCACTATGTGGAATGGCTTGCCGACGCGCTGCGCAAGGGCAAGATCAAGATCGACCCCGCCAAGCGCCTCAAGATGCCCGTGACCTTGCAGGACTCCTGCAACTACATCCGCAACCACGGTCTGGCCGAGCACACCCGCTACATCATGAGCCAGATCGCGGAAGACTTCCGCGAGATGAAGTGCAACCGTGAGGACAACTTCTGCTGCGGCGGCGGTGGCGGCTTCAACGGCATCGGCAAGTTCCGTCCGCAGCGCGACAAGGGCCTGTACATGAAGTTGCAGCAGATACGCGAAACGGGTGCCAAGCTCGTCATTTCGCCCTGCCACAACTGCTGGGACGCCATCCGCGACATGATGGAAGTCTACCACGTGCACGACATCAAATGGAGCTTCCTGAAGCCCATCATCATCGACATGATGATCGTCCCCGAGCACTTGAAGCCTCAGGATGACGACGAATAAAAACGCATGAGGCGGAAAGGCGTCTTTCAAGAGATGCCTTTCTCCTTTGTTGATGAAGCGCTCCCCCGCGGGAGGATAAGCGCCTCGGACCCTTGGCCCGGGGCGCTTTTTTCAGGGGAATCCCGGAGGAGAACGGGATTCCGGGATCAAGGAGAGAAGCGGGGAATCTTCCCTCCTTGTGGGAGGAGCAAGAGGGGAGGCGATGGAACGCCGTTTTACGCGGCATTCCGTGTCCGGCAGCAGACCCGGGACGGATTTCCGCCGGAATTCGTCGGTTTTTCAGGAAAGGGAGGAAGAGGTTTTCCTCCCTTCCGTTTTCAGTTTTTTCGTTGTTGCGGGGCTTTCGCCTTTATTCCATCTTTCTGAGGGAGCGGCGGTAAATCCGGGCGATCCGTTCCCGGTCTGCGGGTACGGGGGCCAGAGAAAGCAGCAAGCCGAGGGAAGGCGTCTCTTCCGCAAGTTCGCACAGGCGGTCGATGTCGTCCTCGGTAAAGCCTTCGTCCTCCAGCTTTTCCGGCACGCCCATTTGCGCCAGCCATTCTTCCACGCCCTTGGCGGCCTTGTGCGCTTCATCCGGGTCGCCCTTGAGGTCGGGCATGATCGGGCGGAGAATGGAGGCCAGCGTGGCCGCGCAGGCGGGGTAGCACTCTTCGATAATGGCGGGCAGGAGCATGGAGAGGCCAAGGCCGTGCGACAGTTCCGGCTTGACGCCGCTCAGGGGGTGCTCAAGGGCGTGCGTGAAATGGAGCATCCCATTGTCGAAGGCCGTCCCCGCGATCATGGAGGCGTAGCTGAGGCAGTAACGGGCCTTCAGATCGTCCGGGTCTGCCGACGCCTTGGGCAGGTACTTGGCGACGAGCCGGATGGTTTCTTCCGCAAGCAGGATGGCCAGCGGGTTGGCAACGGTGGTGGTGGCCGCTTCCACAACGTGATTGACGGCGTCGATGGACACATAGCGGGTCTGCTTGGGGGAAAGCTTGGTCATAAGGGCCGGATCGTCGATGGAGAACAGGGGATAGATGCAGTCGTAGGCGATGGCGGGCTTGTAGTTGAGCTTGGTGATGCTGGCCACGGCGAAACGGTTGACTTCGCTGCCCGTACCGTGCGTCAGGTTGATGACTACGATGGGAACGGCCTTGGTGGGCGTGAACTGGTAGGTATAAAGTTCCTCACCGGTCCGGCCAGGATTGGCAAGCAGGATGGCCGCGCTCTTGCCCGCGTCGATGGGGCTTCCCCCGCCGATGCACAGGACCGCCTGCGCCCCGGCGGAGCGCCCGAGTTCCGCAGCTTCATCGATGGAGTCGGTCGTGGGGTTGGGCGTTACCTTGTCGTAAAGGGTGGTGGTAAGGCCATGCTTCGCGCAGGCCTTCTGCACATGCTCCCACGCTCCCGTAAGCTTGTAGGAACGTCCGCCGGTCACGCAGAGCAGCTTGCTGATGCCCCGCGCCTTGAGTTCGGCGGCTATGTCGTCCAGCTTTTCAATGGCGCCCGCGCCGAGATAGGCTGTCGTCTTGGTGCGAATTTCCCGTACTTCCCATTCATTAAACTCGGCGTCCCACATGATGCGCTCCTTCTGACTGTATGATAGGTTGAATAATCAAACATATTGTGTCTTTTTTCACTAAATAGGCTTCGGAAAAATGATTGTCAAGTGAAAAAGATAACAAAAGTAATCATACAATAAATACGGTGTGAAAGAAGAAGACATGCGAAGAGGCACTGCCTGCACCCGGATTCAATGTGCGAGGTGAAAAAAAGCTCTGGAGAACTCTCACTGGCGACAAAAGAATGCTTTTTTTTGCGTTGGCCCGCTGGTGGAGGCAAAGGGACTTTCACTTCACCCATAGTAAGCCGTTAGGAGTCTCGCCATTCCGCAGAAAGGGGCGGGAGGCGGGCGTTTCTTGCGGAAGCATGGCTTTACCCGGCGCTGGTCCGTTTTTGACAGAGAGCCCCTGTGGACACACCATCGGGTCCGGCATGGGCCAGAAATCCGTATAAAGAAAGTGCAATGGAAGTGGGTTCCCTTACGCAGCACGCAGGACCGGGCCAGCGAGCTTGTGCAGGGAACTGGGGCCTTACTCCCACGGCGGGCCGCCGTGGGCTTGAAGGGGCTATGATGGCTAGGGAAAAAGGACGGCGCTCAGGCGACGTAGTACGCCCACAGGAGGGAAAGGGGGACGACGAACACCATGGAAGGGAGCATGTTGATGACGGGAAAAATTTTGATGCCGCACATGCGCAGGCCCGTAGCCACAAAGATGACTCCGCCGCAGGACGTGAAATCGCCAAGGGCTGCGGGCGGCATTTGAGGAGAGGCAAGGTGGACGGCAAGGTAGAGGAGGGCGAGGATAAGGAATTGCGGAATGGCGATCAGGCTGACGGAAATACCGAAAAGGGTACCGAAGACGACCCCGCTAAAAAGATCGAGTACAGCCTTGGTGAACAGGATGGTCGCATCACCCGTCATCGCCTCGTTGATGGCTCCGAAAATGCCCATGCTGCCGAAGCAAAAAGCCGAAATGAGGGTGATAATATTGACGATGTAGGTCTCGTTTCCGTAATGCTTGCTCTTCGCCACACGGAACAGGGTACGGATGCAGCGCGCCAGAAAGGTTTCGGCGAAAAACAGTTCTCCCAAGCAGGAGCCCATGATAAGCGCCATGACCACCACGGGAAAGGCGGCGGCTTTGTTGACCAGAACGGAGCCCATACAAAGGGTGATGACTCCGAAGATGAGGGGAAGGGTTTCCTTGATGCGGGCGGGGATGATGGCGGAACAGCAGGTTCCGATCACGCCGCCGAGAAAAAGCGCGCTACTGTCTACAATCGGTCCAATCATGGCGTTTCCACGGTTAAAGTTGTGCGTCGGGCATTTTGAGTCGAGTGTATCTCGGAAACATGCACGTGGGGATTTGTCAAGCGCCGAAAGCCTGTCCTGCAGGAAAGCCCTGATTGTAAGGAGCTGGATATCCCGGGTGGCTGACGGCCCACTGTATGGCCGGGACCGGAAGGCCCGTAGCCTACGAGAGCTTTTTCTCTTCTCTCTTGCTGGCACAGGAGGCGGTGGAGAAGGAAGAATATTTGCGCGAGGTCCACGTGGTCCCTTCATGCGGAAGCGGACCATGTTCGAGGGCGTGTCAACACGCAACAAATACGGTACCGTTTTTATTCGATTGCCGCTCGTTCCTCGCAAGCTGGCTCCATGTGCCCTGTATTCCTCCGGGGAAAGTGATGTTCTCCACCCTCTCTCAAGATACGGATAGGTAGAAGAACGTTCACAGGCCCGAGGCTGGAGGCGTGGTGACAAAGGGATTCATGCGTGGAGGAGGACGGCGGGCGCCATCTTGTGCCTTTCTTGACCGCTCCTCCGGCGCAGATTTTCTGTTGCCGGGGCAGGGCACGGCGGATACCCTGCACGGGAGGAGGGCTTTTCATCATGAAGCGACGTGCACGCCAGCTTTCCGCGTATCTGTTGGGCGTCTATCTGGCTACGGGCCTCATGGACGGAACATGGAACCCGCTTGCATGGAATGGGCGACAGTGGGCGGCGGCTCTGTTGGCCGGCGTCATCGTGTGGATTGGCTCGTGGGTATGGAAGCGGTGGAAGGCGAAGAGGGGCTAGGAGTCCCGTGAAATTCCGAGGCTGTGCGAGCAGGCCGATGTATTGCGGGATTCTGCGTCCTTTTTAGATACGCCCCTTCCCCGCACCGGGCCGCGAGGCGCAAGAGGCTTGCGTTTTCGCCATCCATCGGAGGGTTGGGATTCTCCCTTTAATGCTGCTTTGACGGTTCCACTGAGCCGTCGCGATGTTTGATGATGCCCGAAAGGACGATGCTGCCATGAATATAATCGCTCACATCCGTAATGATTTTCAGGAAAAATTTGGTATTCCCCGACAAAGTGGTGTTGTGGAGACGGCCCTGTCCGAGATTGTTTTTGAACCGGCTTACCGGTGTGCGGAGGCCCTGCGGGGTTTGGAAGGGTTTTCCCATATTTGGCTGATCTGGATGTTTTCCGCCTCCACAGACAAAGGCTGGTCGCCTACGGTCCGGCCTCCGCGTTTGGGCGGTAACACGCGGGTAGGCGTTTTTGCCTCGCGCTCTCCGTTCCGACCGAATCCGCTGGGGCTGTCGGCGGTGAAGCTGGAAGAGATTGTGCTTCAGTCCCCGGAAGGCCCGCTATTACGGGTTTCCGGGGCCGATCTGCTGCATGGGACGCCTATTTTCGATATTAAACCCTACCTTCCCTACGCCGACTCTATCCCGCAGGCGAAAGGCGGCTTTGCGGGCGCGAGACCTGAGCCCCGGCTTGAGGTGCACGCCGCGCCCGAAGTCCTGCAAGGGCTCCCTGAGGGCAAATGGGAGACGCTGCGCGAGGTTTTGGCTCTTGATCCGCGCCCGTCCTATCAGGACGATCCCAACCGGGTGTATGGCTTTGCCTTTGCCGGACGCAATGTCCGGTTCCGGGTGAACGGTTCGGCGCTTGAGGTGCTTTCCCTTGAAACGCTTTCCGTGGATGCGGGCAAAGAAAAAATGGGGTGAGGAAGGAGCCGGGAAGTCCCGTCGACAAAAGCCCGGAACCCGGGAAGCGCCGCAAGGCGGAGGTGACGGCGGCCTGCGTTCGGCTGTAAGGGCGTTCTGCCTTGCCCTGCGGCGGGAGGCCGTACACGGTGCCTGCGTGAGCCACGTTTTCCCGGCAGAGGCCAAGATCTCAAGAGGGGGAGAAAGGCGGGTTCTTTGTTCTCCCAACGGACAACAGGATGGCGGACGCAAGCCTGAGTACCAGACATGAAAAAGCCCTCACGGTTATTCACCGTAAGGGCTTTGATTTCATGGAGCCTTTGTCCAGAATTGAACTGGAGACCTCATCCTTACCAAGGATGCGCTCTACCAACTGAGCTACAAAGGCATGGTGTGTCTAACGCTTTCTGCGTCAGCAACGAAGAAGCTTTTAGCCTGATACGCTCTCTCCGTCAAGCTTTTTTTCCACATTTTTTTCTGCCGGGCACAGACCGCGTTCGCTGCCGCGCACAAAGGAGACGAAGGCCATCACCTGCGGCAGGGAGGCGTATTCCTTTTCCAGCAGATCAAGGGCCTCGGGGCGCGGCATTTCGCTGCGCCAGACAAGGCGGAAGGCGTGCTTGAAGGCGGCGATCACGTCGCGACCCGCTTCGGCGCGCCGCAAGCCCACGAGATTGGGGCCATGCACCAGTGCCCGGCTTCCGGCGGCCAGCATCCACGGCGGAAGGTCCTGCGCCACGCCGGTCATGCCGCCCACAAAGGCGTGCGTACCGATGCGGCAGAACTGATGCACTGCGGACAGGCCGCCGATGATGGCGTAGTCGTCCACGCGCACGTGGCCGCCGAGCGTCGCCCCGTTCGACATGACGATGTCGCTGCCGAGCTGACAGTCATGGGCGACGTGGGTATAGGCCATGCACAGGTTGCGGCTGCCGAGGCGCGTTACGCCGCCGCCTCCCTGCGTGCCCCGGTGGAGGGTGGCGAATTCCCGGATGCGGTTGCCGTCTCCGAGTTCAAGCCACGTCACTTCACCCTGGAATTTCAAATCCTGCGGCTCGCCGCCCACCATAGCGTGGGAATGGATGTGGTTGCCGCGTCCCATTTTCGTATAGTTCTTGATGACCGCATGGGCGTCGATGCGGCAGCGGTCCCCGATGACCACATGTTCTTCGATGATCGCGTAGGGCCCGATTTCCACGTCTTCCCCGAGGCTCGCGCCCGGGTGGACAAGAGCCGTGGGGTGGATGCCCTGCGAGGGGGCCAGTGTGCAGCAGGTCATGCCATCTCTCCGCGATCCGTGACGGCGGCGGTCAGTTCCGCTTCGGCGGCAAGGACGCCGTCCACATAGGCGTGGCCTTCCATTTTCCAGAGTTTCAGCTTGTGGCGGATGAGGCGGCATTCCAGATCAAGCCGGTCGCCGGGGTAGACGGGGCGACGGAAACGCACCTTTTCAAGGCCGGAGAAGAGGAAGAGCTTGTCGGCCGTTTCGGAGGGATCAAAGCCGTGCAGAACGAGGAGGCCGCCCGCCTGCGCCAGCGCTTCGATGATGAGCACGCCGGGCATGACGGGGACGCCGGGGAAATGCCCCTGAAAGAACGCCTCGTTGAAGCTGACGCATTTGTGCGCCTTGATGTATTCCCCATCCACGATTTCGTTAACCCTGTCCACAAGCAGGAAAGGATAGCGATGGGGGAGAAGGTCCAGAATCCGGCGGATGTCGAACGATACGGGCTGGGTCATGCGGTGTGTTCCTTGAAAGTCTGAGATGATCTAGTCCTCGGCCTCGCCTTTGAGTGCCTTCACTTCTTTCTCAAGCTGCGAGAGGCGCTTGAACAGTTCGGGGTAGCGGGGCATGAGGGCCAAGGTGCGCATGTAGGTGCGCTGGTCCACGGTGGGGGTGCCGCCCACGGTGACGTTGTCGGGAATGTCCTTGGCGACCCCGGACTGCGGGCCGATGGTCACGTTGTCGCCGATGTGCAGATGCCCGGCCACACCGACCTGCCCGGCCAGCGTGCAGTTGTCCCCGATGGTCGAGGAACCGGAAATGCCTACCTGCGAGACGATGAAGCTGTTGCGTCCGATGCGGACGTTATGGCCAAGCTGGACGAGGTTGTCGATTTTGGTCCCGTCGCCCACGCGCGTGGTGTCGAGCACGGCGCGGTCAATGGCGGCGTTGGCCCCCACTTCTACTTCGTCGCCGAGGACGACCCGGCCCACTTGCGGGATTTTCTGGATGCCCGCGGGCGTGCGCGCAAAGCCGAAGCCGTCCGCGCCGAGCACCGCGCCCGGATGCAGGACAGCATTGTTCCCCACCTCCGTGCCCGCCATGAGCACGGCGTTGGGGTAGACGGTCGTACCTTTGCCGATGCGGACCTTTTCGCCCACATAGACGCCGGGAAAGAGCGTCACCCCGCTTTCCACCCGGGCTTGGGGCCCGATGTAGACGAAGGGATAGACGGTCGCGCCCTCGGACACATCCGCTTCGGGATGGATGAAGGCCAGCGGGCTTATCCCGCTGAAGGACCCCTGCGGCGCGGCGAAAAGTTCGAGGACGCGCCCGAAGTCGCGGTAGGGGTTGTCGCTGACGAGCGCGCGGGCCACGTCCCCGGCGTGTTCGGGACGGACAATAACGGCGCCAGCCCGCGTTTCCGCGAGCTGGTCAGCGTATTTGGGGTTTGCCAGAAAGCTCACTTCATCGGGCCCGGCGCTCTCGAGGGTGTTGACGCCGATGACTTCGGCGTCGTCCCCGCGCAGAGTCAGGCCGAGCCGGGCCGCGATTTCGGAGAGTTTGCGGGCACCCATTTATTTCTGGCCGGTACGGGGTTCGGGGAACTTGCTGCCCGAAGCCTTCCACAGGCGGTTGACTTCAGCAAGCACGGCCTTGGTGATGTCGAGCTGGGGGGTGGCGTACATCACGCTGCCCGAAGCGGCGTCAAGGATGAGGTCGAGCTTCTGCTTCTGCGCGATGGTCTGCGCGGCCTGATAAATCTGCTGGGCCATGTTCTGGCGAATCTGGTTTTCGGTGTTTTCCACCTTGCGGGCGAAGTTGCGGGACTTTTCCTCAAAGGCGCGGCGCAGGCGGAGGAATTCCATCTGCTTTTCCTCGCGCTCCTTGGCGTTCATCTTGGCGACCTGCGTCTGGAGCGTTTCGCCCTTGGTCTGAAGGTCCTTGGCCTGCTTTTCGAGCTGGCTCCTTTCCGCGCCGAACTGGGACTGCAGCTTCTGCTGGGCGGCTTTGGCGGCGTCGCTGTCCATGGCGACGGCTTGCGAGTTGAAGACGCCGATTTTCATCTCGGCGAAGGCGGAACCCGCCATCAGCAGGCAGGCCACAAGAGCGAGGGACATGACTCTGAACATATGTTTCTCCTTAAGGATGAACGGACACGGGCGGACGTAAGGCCCGCAGATCGAAAGGGATAGCCTTCAACGCGTGAGTCGTCAAGCTCGCGGCTCACGGCGGGTGGGGCGCGAAAGGGGAAAAGAGAAAAAAGGGTATTTTTTTGAAGCTATTGAACCCAGAAAATGAAAAGCCCGTTCCGTGTCGGTCTCGCGCTTTTTTTCTTCAAAGATACATGAAAAGAGCGGCGGAACGGAAGGCGATGATCAGCGCGTTTTTTGTCCGGCGCTGTCGAGGCTGCCGAGATAGGCGAGGATGCCGCCCGCCAGTCCCTGAGCCAGCGCCTCCCGGTAGGCGGAGGAACGCAGATTTTTGGCTTCCTGCGGGTTGGAGCAGTAGCCGATTTCCACAAGCACCCCGGGCATGGCCGCGCCAAACAGGACCTTGAAGGGGCCCGGCTTCACGCCGCCGTCGTGCACGGCAAAGCTTTTTTCCTTCATGATCGAGAGTGTGCATTTTTGGATGGTATCGGCCAGACGGCGGGACTCCTGCGCACGCGTCGGCTGGAGCGAGGCGGGATCGGCCCCCTTGTGGTCGCCGTTGGCGTTTTCCAGCCCGGCGAGCTTGGCCGTGTCCGAACTCCCGGCACGAGCCGGGAAGTAGGTTTCCAGCCCCGAGGCGTTTTCGTTGAGGCTGGCGTTGAGATGGATGGAAACCAGCACGTCGGCCCGGGCTTGATTGGCGATGTAGGAACGCGTCGACAGGGAAACCCACGTGTTGTCGGTCCGGGTATGGAGGACCTGAATGCCCTGTCTGGAAAGCAGCGCGCCCACCCGCTTGGCCATGTCGAGGGTCACTTCGCGCTCGACGAGATCGTTATGGATGGTGCCCGGGTCCTTGCCGCCGTGCCCGGGATCGAGCACGACCGTACGGGCGGAAAACCGGAACAGCGGATCGCTTGATTGCAGGTTTTTGCCTACCGGGATGCCCCGGGGGAGGGCGGCGTCCGTGGCTGACGTCGTCAGGATGAGGCGGAAAGGGGAAGAGGCCGTCTGTACAGTGAAGCGCTTCAGGGTGCGGAAGTCGAGCAGGAGCCGCGTCTTGTCCGGTGCGGAGAGATCAAGGCGCATCCGGCGCAGAGAATTCCCCTGTACCTTGATGCCGGGCCGGATGGTGGAGGCGGGGGCAACCCCTTCGAGATCAAGGATGATCCGGGTGGGCGTGCCGTTTTTCTTGTTGGCGGCCTGCGAGCGGAGCGACCAGACGATGGGCCGGTCGAATTCCAGCGTGACCACGGCCAGCCCTTTTTTGTTCTCCCAGCGCATGTCCGTCAGAGCGGCGGCCTTTCGTGCCGTTGCGCCCTGTTTGGCCGCTTCAAGCGCGGAGGTGAGGCGTTCGGCGTAGACCTTGGCCTCGGGGATGACGTCGCCGCGGGGATAGGTCGTTTGAAGGCGTTTCAGGGCTTCCTGAGCGCCCTCAAAATCACGGAGGCGCTCGGCCCGGAGGCGGGCGATGCCGAAGAGGGCGTCATCCGCCAGAACGTGCGTGCCGTAGTCTTTAAGAAACTGTTCGTAGCGGGCCACGGCGTTCTGGGCGTCCTGACGCAGCATGGAGCGGGCCGCCAGTTCCTGCAGCGCCACGGCCGAGCGGTACAGGGCCGCCGGGCGGTTGCGCCATGTCGGGTGCTTTTCGTAGATGTCCAGAAAGTCGCCGGCCACGTTTTCCCACGGCTCGCGCCAGCCCCCGCGTTTGGAGTCGTTTTTGAGCTGCTCCATATCCTGTTTGGCCTTCTCGTAGCGTTGCTCGAAGGCGGGCGCGGCTTCAGCGCGGGGAAGCGCGAAGAGGGCGAGGAAGAGGGCGCAGAGGAACGGCAGCACGCGCAGAGCCAGCCAGCCCGAAGGCAGGAGGCGGCGGCGCGGGGCGGGGAAAAGAAGCGTATCCATGAAGGGGGGCGAATCCTCGGCGAAAGGAAGCCCGCGGCCTCCAAGACGGAAGCCGCGGGTTGCGGCGGGCCGGCTCGCCCG
>OFGR01001176.1_pt1 | contig 22329 bp, 19 predicted proteins | sample 1521811 | NCBI WGS metagenome assembly OFGR01 (sample SAMEA3504098, study PRJEB24116) | mouse gut metagenome | biome: mouse gut; feature: mouse-associated habitat; material: faeces | place: Denmark | collected 2011
CGAGAAGTATGGTGACACCGTCCGGGTGGTGGAGATGGGGGATTTCTCCCTGGAATTCTGCGGCGGCACCCACCTGGACAACACCGCCAAGGTGGGGGTGTTCCACATCCTGGCGGAGTTTTCCGTGGCCTCCGGCGTGCGGCGCATCGAGGCCATCACCGGGGAATCCGTCCTGGACCTCATCGCCTTCAACCAGCGGATGATCCAGCGGGCGGCGGCGTTCCTGAAAGCCAAGCCCCCGGAACTGTTGGAGCGGGCCAAGGCCGTCATGGGGGAGATCAAGGAGCTTCACCAGATGGTGGAAAAGCTCAAGGCCAAGGAGGCCCAGGGGGAGGCCGAGCGCATCCTCTTTGGCACCCAGGAGGTAGGGGGCTTGAAGGTCCTTACCACCATTGTGCCTGAGGCCGGGGCCAACGACCTGCGCCAGATGGGGGATATCCTCAAGGACCGGGAGCCCAACGTGGTGGCCGTCCTGGCCTCTGTCAGCGGGGAGAAGATCACCTTCCTGTGCGTCTGCGGCAAGGAGGCCGTCAAGAAGGGGATCAAGGCCGGGGATATCATCAAGCAGGTGTCCGCCATCGCCGGCGGCTCCGGCGGCGGCAAGCCCGATTCCGCCATGGGCGGCGGCAAAGACCCGCTGATGGTGGACAACGCTCTGGCTATGGTGGACAACGTGGTGTCCATGAAGCTGGGACTGTAAGAAAGAACCCCGTCCCCCCGCAGGAAAAGGCTTCCCCTTTAGGGGAAGCTGTCAGCCGCAGGCTGACTGATGAGGTGTTTCGCCGCAGGCGAAATGTGCGAAGCGAACGAGGTTTGCATAAACCTGATTTACTGCGTATGTTTTGCTTTGCAAAACGCAATCCTCAGTCAGCTTCGCTGACAGCTCCTTTCCAAAGGAGCCTTGTCCGCTGCGGCGGGGACGAGAGATGATGATTGGGAGGTTTTTCTATGCTTCCCCAGGCCCTCTGATGATGCACAATGCTCTGGCCATGGTGGACAAGGAGTGATACCAAATGGCGACCAACAAAATCCAAACAGGGCTGCGCCTGAATGAAACGATCTATGAAAAAGTGAAAGTGATTTCAACCAGGGAGCAGCGCTCCATGAATAATTTCATTGAGTTTGTGATACAGCGCTATATCGAGGACTATGAGTGTAAAAACAGGGAGATCGAGATTCCCCTGGAGGATTAGGCGGCGGTATGGATAAAATTATACTAACGCTATTTTTGCTGTTTAATTTCTATAGCTGGGCTCCTCTGGATGGAGGAATGGATTATACGGAAGGAAATAAGGAGTATATGGACCATTATATGGAACTGCTGGAGCAGCAAAATGAGCGTGGACCTGTCTCTGCGGACGAACAGATCAAGGTGTTGACTGAACTGGGGTTGACCCTCTCAGAAGAAACGATTGCCTCTATGCGGGAATATGAGAAAGAATGCAAAGAGAATAACTCTTTCGGATTTGAGTATATGCTGCCCTTAGAGATGGAGGGGAGCGGCGTCTATGACTATAAGAATTACACCTGGGCGCCTTCCTCCAGTCAGATTTACGCCTTCGACAGCGAGTTCTTTGACGTGGAGGGCATGTATCAGATTTACCTTAAAGGATTGCAGTCTATCTCTGAGGGAGAACTGACCTTCACCGATATCACGACAGACTATAGCAAAGCAAATTTCGAGAATCGGGGCGGAACTGTGGATGTCCGTTTCAAGCTGAACGGAAAAGAATGTCGTTTTGAAGCGGAATTTATGGGCGACTGGCTGGATACACACATCCGGAACGAGGTAAACCGCTGTCTGGAGGAGCTTGGTGTAGAAAAGCGTTTCTACGCCACAGACGGGGGACAGGGTGAAATCATTTTCTTCTGTACCGAAGAATGGGCCAGGGAGTTTGAATCGGCTACCCTGTGCTATATGAGCGACAAGGTAAACTATTGAGTTCGCCTGTGAAAGGAACAAATGCCATGACCAGGGACGATTTAAAGCGCTTCCGGGCGCTGGACATTGATTTTTATGCCGTTGACCTTCCGGATGGGGGAGAAGATTTTGATTACTTCTGTACCCCAGTAGGGGCGGAATGTGTGGGCTGCTTGGGCTGGGATGGCATCCACTTTGTCATCCTGCCCGGGGATGAACGGGTATTCTGCGTCGACCCCTGGAGCGGGGAGGGGAAGTATGTCCTGCCTGTAGGGGGCGACTTCCGGGAGTTCCTCTCTTTTGTTCTCTATTGCCGTGGTTCCAGCACCCTTGCTCTGCTTTATGGGATGTCAGAGGAAAGCTTCCGTAGCTACCTGGTGGAAATGGAGCGCGAACGTGCAGAATACGCGGCCCAAACGGATGCCGTTCTGTCTGTCATTGCCCGGGAGTTTGACCTGACCCCTGCTGACCCCTTTGAGAAAGTAAAAGCTCTCCAGGCCAGTTTCGACCCGTCGGCGCTGGAATTTTCCGACGAATACTACGATGTTTTGGGCCTGGAGCGGCCCAAGTAAGGAGGTTTTTCCATGTTTCCTCAGGACCCCATAATTTTACTCAGCTATGTGAACACCAAGCTCCGGGACGAGTATCCCAGCCTGGACGAACTGTGCGACGACCTGGACGCGGACCGGGAGGAGCTGGTCCGGAAGCTGGCCGCTGTGAACTATACCTACAGCGCTGAACAGAACCGGTTTGTGTAAGGAGGAACCGCCATGGGACTGTTTGACAAATTCAAAAAGCCCAAGGAGCCGCCCAGACAGCAGCGCTCCGGGGTTATGGAGCTGATCTTCTGCCCTGCTGAGAGCTTGGAGCATATCATGGGCCGGATGGAGTCCGCCCTGGGGGTTCACAGCCCCGGCACAGGCAACCGGATCAGCATTTACCAGGATGATATGCACATCGACTTCACCGGCTTTGTTGCGGACAAGGAGACGGAAGATGGAAAAAAGGCCCAGGAGCAGCTCCAGGGGGTGTGGGCCTACTTCCGGCAGGTGGAGACAGAACACATCGACATCCAGCGCAACCTGCTCTATCACCTGCGCCAGTGCCAGGGGATGGTGTCGGTGAACGCCGTCTACGACGGCCCCCAGAACGCGGACAAGGAGGGGGCTATCTCCGAGCGGATGGGGGTGGTGACAGCGGCGCTCCAGGGGGTGCTGACCTGGGGGATGGACGCCCTGGTGGATCCGGCGGGGAAAATCATTCTGAGCAAGGACGGGAAAAGCGATCTGGAGTATTACATGCCCTCTGAGGTTCCCATCCCGGCGGACTGGGCCAAGGACGCGCCCCCGGAGGCGGTGAAGCGGCGAAACAAGTCGATGGCTCTGCTGCGGGACCGGCACATCTACGTCACCCCCTGGCTGCCCCTGCTGTGGGAGCGGGCGGAGGAGCCGGGCCGTACCGTGGAGGAGGTCTGCCGCCGGGCGGCGGCCCTGCTTATCGTGTCGCTGTACTCCGAGTGCCGGGTGGGGGAGCACATGTCCTATGAGGAGAGCCGGGAATTTGTAAACCCCATCATTGAGGGCTATGGGGCGGAGGGGTTCTTTTCCCCCGGCGAGAAGGCCTATCTGGACGACCCCAATTCCACCGAGCAGACCCAAATCCAGTACGCCTGGCAGTATGAGAACCTGTGGGTGATGGAGTGGGCCCTGGGGCTCACTGACGACCTGTTCTGGCCCACCCGCATCTGCGACGTGCCCCAGTCCGTCCGAATCATGCGGGAGTACCCCTCTATGGAGGAGTTGACGGCGGCGGCCAGACTGCGCCCCCGGAAGGAGCTGCTGGACCAGGCCGACCTGATCTACCGCCTCCACTGGGCCTGCGTGGACGCCCGGGTGATGGGTATGCCCGCCCCCCAGGAGCTGGAGGAAGGCGTGGTCATGGAGCGCCACCGGGCTCTGTTCTGGCTGGCCGGCTGCGACGAGATGTGCCCATGGGACGATGTTGATTTGTCTACTTAAAAACCAACCGGCTGGTCCAGGGACCGGCCGGTTGAAATATTTTTAGAGACCTTCAACAAAATCCGGCGTTCAATCGTGTAATAGACAGAAGCGGACAGAGAGGAGGCGGGGCCATGGCGGCGGGCACGTACAGCCGGGAGGAGATTGAGGCCATTTACCGGCGGCAGTTCAAGCTGGTGTATCAGATTTGCCTGGTGCTGATGAAGAATGTGTCCGACGCCGAGGACGCCGCCCAGACTGTCTTTCGCAAGGTGGTGGAGCGGGGCGAGGCCTTTCGTGATCCGGAGCACGAGAAGGCGTGGCTCATCGTCACCGCCAGGAACGAGTGCCGGGACCAGCTGAAGCACTGGTGGCGCAGGTGCCGGGAGGACGCTTCCGCCCTGGACGCCCTGGTATGGGAGGAACCCCGGGACGGTCTGGTCTGGGACCAGGTGGCCGCCCTGCCGGAGAAGCACCGGCTGGTGCTGTTCCTCCACTACTACCAGGGCTACGCCACCGACGAGATTGCCGGCCTGCTGAGGGAAAATCCCTCCACCGTGCGCTCCCGGCTGGTTCAAGCGCGGAAGAAGCTGAAATTGCGATTGGAGGCGGAAGGCTATGGAACCACGTGACTTAAACCGTATGTTTGACGCCCTTGCTCCCACGGCGGACCAGGAACAGGCCGTGCTGGACCGCCTTCTCCAGACGGAAAGGAAGGGCAGACCTATAAGGAAGCTGAAAAAACTGACCGTGGTGGCAATCGCCGCCGCGCTGATGGTTATTTCCTGCGCCGCCGCTGTGGTGACGGGACTGGATCAGCGGCTGATCGACTACTTCGGCGCGGGGCCGGAACAGGCGGAGCTGCTGGCCTTCGGCGCGGTGCCGGTGGACGTGACGGTGAAGGACAACGGAGCCACGCTCCATGTGACTCAGGTGCTGATGGACCGGTACTATATTATGTTTCTGGCTGACTTCACTGCCCCGGAGGGGACGGTGCTGGACGGGGATCGTTATTTTTTCGACACTTCGGAGGGATTTAAGGATAAACTTTTGGATCGGTCAGGGGAACCCATTGAGATAGAGGGAGGCTGGAGCTTTGGCCCGGAAGTGCTGGATGACGGCGACCCGATGGACAACCACCTGTCCCTGCTGTTCCGGCTGACGCTGGACGAAGGAGTCCAGCCGGATTGGGAAATCGGTGGGATATCCATGTATAACGGCGATTTGATGCGACATGGGGAAAACCCCTGGGATATTATCACGGTATGGTCCGGCGATTGGTCCTGCGAAGTCCCCTTCACCTGGCAGGACATAGGCCGGAGTATCCAGCCCAATCAGGTCATCGGACAGCTGGATGGTAGGGATATTACCCTGACGGATATCTATCTGTCCCCTTTGACACTGAGAATCCGCTACCAGCGGTACCCGCTGGGTGTTTACCCGCCGCATACAAGAACCCAGCCGATAGATTACCGGTGGAACCACGTGCTGGAGAGCGACAATATAACCCTGACCACCAGAGAAGGCAGAACGGTTGACCTGATAGTAGAGGGATATGCAGGAACATCGAACTTCTGGGATCATAGAGACATCTATCATTTGGCTGAGATTACCGCCCTGGAGGACCTGGAGGGTGGCACCCTCAACATCCGCATCGAGGGCGGAAGTGTTGATGTTCCCCTGGACGGGCTGGTACCGGCGGAATCAGTGAAATAGAAAATTTCCTCTTGCATATACTAGGGCGCGGTGGTATAATAAACACTGCCAGAAGTCGAGCAGAATCAAGGCAGACACGCAAAAGAAAACCCGGAGGCTGCCACCTCCGGGTTTTCATTGTGCTTATGGGTTCTTGCGGCGCCGGCTAAGCCACTTGCTCACATAATTGCCAATTATGCTCGCTCCTACCGACACCAAAAAATCGAGCAGAATGTTCAAAGCATTCACCCCCTTCCCGGGGAAGAACCCACAGCGATTATACCAGTTTTCGACACAATCCGCAAGCGGCCCAATAATTTTCTTGCAATCCTGGGAAAATGGGGTAAAATGGTTTTACCGACAAACAAAGGAGGTTTTCCCATGTCCGACTGTTTATTCTGCAAAATCGCCGCCGGGGAGATTCCGTCCAGCAAGGTGTACGAGGACGAGAAGTGCCTGGCCTTCCACGACATCGACCCCCAGGCGCCCACCCACTTTCTGGTGATTCCCAAGGAGCACATCCCCTCGGTGGCGGGGGTGGACGAGGGCAACGCCGCTGTGGTGGCTCACATCTTTACGGTGATTGCCCAGCAGTGCAAAAAGCTGGGGCTGGACAGCTACCGGGTGGTGTCCAACATCGGGGAGCAGGCGGGGCAGAGCGTGCCCCATCTCCACTTCCACGTGCTGGCCGGCCGGGACATGACCTGGCCCCCGGGCTGAGCGGGCCATGTTCGTCAAAAACCCGGATTACTTCCTCACCATTGTCAAGGAGCGGAGCATCTCCCGGGCGGCGGAGCGGCTGTATCTCTCCCAGCCCTACCTGAGCCAGTACCTGGCCAAGCTGGAGGGCAGCCTGGGGGTGGTCCTGCTGGACCGCTCCCACTCGCCGCTGCGGCTCACCCCGGCGGGGGAGCTGTTCCACGCCTATCTGGAGCGGCAGAGCTTTCTGGACCGGCAGCTGGTCAGCGACCTGCGGGACCTTCAGAATAAAAAGCGGCCCCTGCTCCACATCGGGGTGTCCCCCTGGCGGGGGTCCACGCTGCTGCCCGACATCCTGCCCCTGTTTGAGGAGCAGTACCCCGACGTGCAGGTGGTCCTCCACGAGGCCCCGGTGCCCGAACTGGGGGAGCTGGCTGAGGCCAATGTAATCGACTTCTGCGTGATGCAGCCCCCCGACAACCTCACCGAGCTGACCTATGAGCCGGTGATGCGGGAGCATATCTTCCTGGTGTGCCACCGGGACCACCCCGCCCTCCGGGGGCTGGACAGCACCTACCACGACCCCAGGCCTTTCCCTGATCTGCGGCTGCTGGAGCGGGAGCGGGTGATTATGCTGCCCGCCGGGTGGCGGCTGTCCAAGCTGCTGTACAACACCTTTTCGGTCCACAGTGTGGAGCCCCAGAACATTTTGGTGACCACCAACAACACCACCGCCATCAACCTGGCGGCGGAGAAGATGGGCTTCGCCTTTTTGCAGGAGAGCGGCATCCCCCGCACCCCCTACCTGGACCGGCTGGCCTGCTTCACCGTGGGCGAGCCGCCGTTGACCTGTCCGTTGGCGGTGGTCTACAAGAAGAACGGCTTTCTGTCCCCCGCCGCCCGCACATTTATTGACCTGGTCCGGGATTTCTACAGCCGCTATGACCGGGAGAGGGAGTAGGAAGCCTGCCGAGTGGCACAGAAAAATTGCATCCTTTACAGGGAAAAGCCTTCCACCCTCCGGCGGAAGGCTTTTCGGATTTATGATACAGGTGTATTCCCTGGCCCAACATCTATTGACACTGAAAGGGGAGGGATAGTATAATAAAATAGAGCGGCAGCGGGCCGCCTGGAAACTGACGAGTGCGTTCTTCTTTAAGGTCAAATGCTCTCCCGGAGCATGGGAATGGGGATTGTCAATGAAAGGGACGTCAAAAATACAGCGAAAATGGGGAGGTTTCTCCCTGCTTTTTTCCATTATCCTGATTTTTTGTGTATTTGGGGCGCTGGTGTTTTCCATCGCCCAGAAAATCTCCCGCGAGATGTCGGCCTCTGCCATCCAGAACCTGAGCGAGACCCTGGACCTGATTCAGTGTACCATCGAGGCCATTCTGCGCAATGAAGCGGAGTTTCAGGGGCTGATTGCCCAGGAAATTGCCCGCATGGACAACCCGGAGGCCTACATCTGCGCCTATGAGAAGAATCAGACCATGTCAAAGATGTCGCTGATTCTGGCCGGCAGGACTGAGGGTGTCTCCAACACCGGGGAGCCCTTCACGGAGGAGGGCCTGGACTTCTCTGCCGGTGGCACGGTGCTGGGGATGCAGGTCTCCCAGTCCTACGTGAACCACATGGGCACCTGGTCCTATACTATCAAATGCCCCGTAGAGCGGGACGGCCAGCCCATCGGGACCCTCTATGCCGAATATATGTACGACACCATCGACCAGTCCCTCCCCGACGGCTTTTACAACAAACAGGCTTCGCTGTATATCATGGACGCGGAGAGCCAGCGGTTTGTCCTGAAGCCCAAGGGGATGGGCCAGCGCAATGCGGGCCACCTCAACCTGAGCGACTTCTACCGGGCCAACAACATCCAGGACCCGGAGATACAGGCGGAGGTGGAGGACTGCCTGAAAACTGGCCGGGATGCCCTGTTTTACCACAATATCCGGGGGGTACACGCCCTCAACTACATGTGGTCGGTGAACGACGGGACCATTTTCCTGGTGGGCTACGTGCCGGTGGAGGCCATCCAGCAGGAGGGGCGGACGGTGAACCAGAATATCATTCTGGTGGTGGGCTCAATGCTGGTGGCCTTCTTCCTGTGCATCGCCCTGTACTACCGCAACTGGAGGCAGCAGGACAGGGCGCGCCGAGAGCGGGAGGAGGAGCGGAAGCTCCACAGCCAGCAGCTGGCCCAGGCCCTCCAGGCCGCCCAGGTCGCCAGCGAGTCCAAAACCACCTTCCTGTCCAACATGTCCCACGACATCCGCACCCCTATGAACGCCGTTCTGGGCTTTACCACCTTGCTGGCCAGGGACGCGGAAAACCCCGCCAAGGTGCGGGAATACACCAAAAAGATCACCGCCTCCGGGCAGCACCTGCTCAGCCTGATAAACGATATTCTGGATGTATCCAAGATCGAGAGCGGGAAAGTGGTGCTCAACCTGGAAAAATTCGCCCTCAACGACGTGGTTTCCTCGGTGGACGCCATCATCCAGCCCATGGCCAAGGCCCGGGGGCAGGAGTTCCGCCTGGAGGTAAAGGGCATCTGCCACGAGTATCTGGTGGGGGACGAGACCAGAATCAACCAGATTCTGATTAACCTGCTGTCCAACGCCGTGAAATACACGCCGGAGGGTGGAAGCATCTGGTTGCGCATTATCGGCCTGAAGCAGCGGTCCAACCAGTATGAGCATATCCGCATAGAGGTGGAGGATAACGGCTATGGCATGACGCCCGAGTACCTGGAAACCATCTTCGACGCCTTCACCCGGGCGGAGAACAGTACCACCAACAAGGTTCAGGGCACGGGCCTGGGAATGGCCATCACGAAAAATATTGTGGAGCTCATGGGCGGGAGCATAGATGTCTTCAGCGAGGTGGGCAAAGGAAGCCTTTTCAGAGTGGAGCTGGAGTGCCGCATACCGGAGAGCCGGACAGACAGGCAGTTCTGGATGAAATGCGGTGTTTCCCGGATTCTGGCGGTGGCTCAGGACGCAGGTGTGCGAAGAGATATTGAAGTGCGCCTTATGGATGCGGGGGTTGTGGTGGACACGGCTTCCAGCGTGGAAGAGGCGGCGGCCCTGGTGCAGGAGAAGGGCCGGAAAGAGGAGAATTATCAGGTGCTTCTGATGGACTGGGAACTGCCGGGAATGAATGGGATCCAGGGGGCGGAACTGCTGCGGGAAAAGATGGGAGCCATGGTGCCGGTGCTGTTTTTAAAGGACGGCAATGGGGAGGCAGTGGAGGAGGCAGCCCGGATGGAACGGGCGGGAGTTCTCTCAAGGCCCTTCTTTGTGTCTGCTTTTCAGGAGAAGATCCTGGAGATGCAGGCGGGAGAAGGAGGGAAGACGGTGGCCCAGGCTGCGGAGAGCGGCAATCTGGAAGGGCTGCATTTTCTGGCGGCAGAGGACAATGAGATCAATGCGGAGATTCTGAGGGAGATTCTGGCCGTGGAGGGAGCGGACTGTGTGCTGGTGGAGAATGGTCAGATGGCTTTGGAGCGGTTCAGGGATGCCCGGGAAGGGGAATTTGACGCTATTCTCATGGATGTGCAGATGCCTGTGATGAACGGCTATGACGCCACAAGGGCCATTCGGGCCCTGGAGCGCAGGGATGCCGGTCAGATTCCTATTATCGCCATGACCGCAAATGCTTTTGCGGAGGATGAAAAGGAAGCTCTGGCGGCGGGCATGAATGTCCATCTGGCGAAACCCATCAATATTGAGCTGTTAAAAGAGGTTATTGTGCAGTATCTGAATAGAGGATAGGGATGTGAAAAGAGAGAGAAGAATCATCGGGACGGCTGCCGCATGCCTGGCCGGAGCCGTCCTGGCTGCCCTGACAGCCTGCGGGGCACAGGAGAATGGGGGGATGAACCTGATAGGTGCCGGGGAAGAGAATGCAAGGAGTGTCGTTCTGTTCAGTCCCATGGAGAAAACGGATCCCAATGCGGAAAATGCTGCCAGATCCGCCACGGACAAGACTGTTCTCATGGCGGAAAAACTGCTGGGAGTGGAGGTGAAGTATACCACCTATACGGCGGAGAATTACCAGGAGAGAACCTACGACCAGGTTGCCATTGACAGGATCCGCAGTGACATGGATGATATCTATCTGTTAAATCCGGATGTGATCCTGGCCATGGGGGAGGAAGGCCGGCTGGTGGACCTGTCAGGGCTTGAAAGCGCGGAGAATCTGAGGGAGGTGGTAAAGACAGCCAATGTAGTGGATGGAAAGCTGGTGGCCATTCCTCAGGAGGTGGTGGCATACGGCCTGTTCCTCAACAGGGATATGTTTGACCGGTACGGGATCAGGCTGCCTGAGACACCGGAGGATTTTCTGGAGTGCTGCAGGATATTTCAGGAAAATGGGATAGAGACCCCTGTGGGCGCAAACCGCTGGTGGCTGGAGACTTTTGTCTTTGCCCAGGCTTACGCTGATCTGTACAACGGAGAGAACACGGAGGCGGAGATTGCGGCTCTGAACAGCGGGGAGAGGAAGTACAGCGATTATATGCGGCCCGGATTTGAATTTCTGCAGGAACTTATCCGCCAGGGCTACATTGATCCAAAGGAAGCTCTGGTGAGAGAGGCCATTGAGGGGGAAGGAGCGGATTTTCTGGCACAGAAAACCCCCATTGTCATGGCCTACTGGGGGGCGGCCAACACGGAGACAGCCTACGGGGCGCCGGATTTTAAGATGCAGGTGATCGGTTTTCCCAGCAGCCGGGGCCAGATGCCGGTGATTCCCATGACAGGGTATGGCGTGGGAGTGGGGGCGGCGCACAGGGAGGATGCTCTGGATGTTCTGGAAGTGATGACTTCCGATGAGGCCCTGCAGGTTTATGCGGAGGCCAACAGGGTGATCTCCCCTTCCCGGAATGTGGAGGTGGAGTGTATTCCTGCACTGGAGCCTCTGTATGACAGAATAAAAGAGGATGTGTACGTTCTGGGGTCAAATGCAGGGATGAAGCTGGAACAGTGGGGGAATGTCTGCCAGCTGGTGAGAATGCTCCTGGGAGGAACCACTGTGGATGAGTGTATGGCGGAACTGGATCGGCTGCAGGAGGAAACACTGGAAAAGTAAACTTTGGTGTCTGTGACAGCAGAATGACACCAGAGGGAATAGGCAGGCACCCGGATCTGGAGGGCAGGGCTCTGTGCTTCCGGGATTTTGTGGAGTACAGAAGGGCAGTGTATGACGATAATGGGCATGGTACTCATGTGTGCGGAATTCTCTGCGGCAGCGGCAGACTTTCGGCGGGAAGATACCGGGGACTGGCTCCGGGGGCGGGTCTGGTGGTGGGAAAGGTTCTGGATGAGAGCGGGGACGGCTCCACGGAGATCATGCTTGAGGCCATGGATTGGATTCTCCGGGCCAGGGAGAGCTACCGCATAAGGATCTTAAATATCTCTGTGGGAATAGGTACTTTAGGGGAGGTCCGGAAGCAGGACGCGCTGCACAGAAAAATAGAGGAGATCTGGGACAGCGGCATTCTGGTGGTGTGCGCGGCAGGAAATAAGGGGCCGGGGGACGGAACCATCTCTTCTATAGGAGGAAGCAAGGTGGTGACGGTGGGATGCCATGACGGGAGCTATGCCAGGGATAACCCGGGCAGATGTGAGGTCTACTCTGGCAGGGGAGTCCCGGGGAGCCTTGTCCGCAAGCCAGACCTGGTGGCGCCGGGGACGGATATCATTTCCTGCAATGTCCACTGCAGAAGCGGGAAAGGTGGATTCTGGAATGCCTATGTGCCCAAAAGCGGCACTTCCATGGCTACCCCTGTGGTGTCAGGGGCCGCGGCCCTGGCCTTTCAGGAAGAACCTGGCATGACCAACGAGGAGTGCAAGCAGAGACTGCAGTACTCTGCAGTGGATATGGGACTTCCCTGGAACCAGCAGGGATGGGGGATGGTGAATGTAGGAAGGCTTCTGAGCTAGTGTGCAAAGGGAGGATTTTCAGAGCGGCAGGGAGCCAAGTATCGGCAAAAGTTGAAACGGAGGAGAGAAGAAAATGTATGATTTAAAACCTTATCTGGAGACAATTGACAAGGTGGTGGCACAGGGACCTTTCACGGATACATGGGAGTCTCTGTCCCGGTATCAGGTGCCTGACTGGTACCAGGATGCCAAGTTCGGCATCTTTATCCACTGGGGAATTTACAGTGTGCCGGGGTTTGCCAGCGAATGGTATTCCCGGAACATGTACATAAAGGATTCCAGGGAGTACCAGCATCATATTGAGACCTATGGGGAGCATGCCAAATTCGGCTATAAGGATTTTATCCCCATGTTCACAGGGGACAAGTTCGACCCGGAGGAGTGGGCGGATCTGTTTGCCCAGGCAGGGGCGTCCTATGTGGTGCCGGTTGCGGAGCACCATGACGGGTTCCAGATGTATGACAGCGAGATTTCTCAGTGGAATGCGGCGCAGATGGGCCCAAAAAGGGACGTGCTGGGAGAGCTGAAGGAGAGCTGCCAGAAGAAGGGAATGCTGGTGGGCTGTTCCAGCCACCGGGTGGAGCACTGGTTTTTCATGGGCCACGGAAAGGAATTTGACAGCGACATCAAGGACCCCATGGAGAGGGGAGATTTCTACTGGCCTTCCATGAAGGAGCCGGAGGATCATTTTGACCTGTTCAGCGAGCCTTTTCCCACGGAGGAATATCTTCAGGACTGGCTGGTGCGCTGCTGTGAGCTGGTGGACAAGTACCGGCCCAGGATCCTTTATTTTGACTGGTGGATTCAGCACAGCGCCGTAAAACCTTATCTGAGAAAATTTACCGCCTACTATTACAACCGTGCGGCAGAGTGGGGAACCGGCGCGGTGATCAATTACAAGCAGGATGCCTATCTGTTCGGCTGTGCGGTGCCCGATGTGGAGAGAGGGCAGTTTGCAGAGATGAAGCCCTATGTGTGGCAGACGGATACGGCCATAGGCCTGGGCTCCTGGGGGTACACAAAGGACAATGTGTTCCGTCCGGCGGAGGACATTCTCTGCGACCTGGTGGACATTGTGAGCAAGAACGGCAGGCTGATGCTGAATGTGGGCCCCAGGCCGGACGGCACCATCACGGAGGAGGAGAGGGAGGTACTGCTGCGGATCGGCGGCTGGCTGAAGATAAACGGCGAGGCAGTCAACGGGGCCAGGGTCTGGAGAAAATTCGGGGAAGGTCCCACCCAGATTGTGGAGGGGCAGTTCTCGGACGGCATCAAGAAGAACTTTACCTCCGAGGACTTCCGCTTTACCACGGCGGAGGGATATCTGTACGCTTTTGTGCTGAAGTGCAGTGAGGACGGGAAGTACTGTATCCGCTCCCTGGGTGTGCAGGATGCCTCCAAGCATGCCAATTTCCACGGCATTATTCAGAGCGTGGAGGTTCTGGGCAGCGACCAGGAGCCTCAGTGGAGCAGGGATCAGGAGGGACTGCATATCACAAGCAGCATGAAATCAAAGGATCCCATTGTATTTAAGATCAAGGTTGACTAAACAGAGGCGGATTGTTTCACTGTTTATGGAAGTTTTCAGGCAGATCGGATATCCTTAAGATTTCAGAAAATGATTGACACATGCCGTATAAATGTATACAATGATACAGGTATTGGAGAAGCTGTGAGACCTGGAAATGGAGATAAGATGAGTCGTTACGATGGAAGGCATGAGCCTGTGGAAAATTATTCCATGCGCAGCCGGGTATTCAACAGGCTGCGGGAGGATATTTTAAACGGGCGGTATGCAGAGCATGAGGAACTGCGGGAAGTGACAATCGGGGATGAGATGGGAGTCAGCCGCACGCCGGTGCGGGAAGCTTTCCGGCAGTTGGAGCTGGAGGGCCTGATTACGATCGTGCCCAATAAAGGGGCATATGTCACCGGAATCACGGAGAAGGACGTAAAGGATATCTATATGATACGCTCCCTCCTGGAGGGGCTCTGCGCCAGGTGGGCAACGGAACATATTACCAAAGAGCAGCTGCACGAGATGGAGGAAAATGTATTTCGTGCGCAGTTTTACGCAAAGAAGGGATTTATGGAAGAACTGGCGGCGCTTGACAACCAGTTTCATGAGATCATGTATGAGGCCTGTGACAGCAAGCTTCTGGAGCACCATCTGAGGGATTTTCACCAGTATGTGCTGCGGGTGAGAAGGAAGACGCTGGCCAAGGCTGCCAGGGGAATACAGTCGAACAAAGAGCACAGGGCCATTATGGAGGCCATCAAGGCAGGGGACGGGGATCTGGCGGAACAGCTGGCCCACCAGCATATGATAAACGCATATGACAATATGGTGCAGAACGGGCTCCATGAAGCCTACACCACAGAAGAGGAAGATACTTAGCACAGACCCACTCAGGACGGGAACAGGAGGATGAAGATGGAAAAGATCAAAATGGCAACGCCCCTTGTGGAGATGGACGGGGACGAGATGACCAGGATTCTCTGGCAGATGATCAAGGAGGAGCTGCTGCTCCCTTACATAGACCTGCGGACGGAGTACTATGATCTGGGACTTGAGAACAGGAATGCCACCGACGACCAGGTGACGGTGGATTCTGCCAATGCCACTCTGAAGCATGGGGTGGCGGTGAAATGTGCCACCATTACTCCCAATGGCGCCAGGATGCAGGAGTACAGCCTGAAGGAAATGTGGAAGAGCCCCAACGGCACCATCCGGGCCATTCTGGACGGCACTGTATTCCGGTCCCCCATTCTGGTCAGGGGGATTGTGCCCTACGTGAAGAACTGGACAAAGCCCATCACCATTGCCCGCCATGCATACGGGGATGTCTATAAAAATGCGGAGATGAAGGTGCCGGGCCCGGGCAGGGCGGAGCTTGTGTTTACGGCGGAGGACGGCACCCAGACAAGGGAACTGATCCATGAGTTTACAGGGGCCGGTATTCTCCAGGGCATTCACAACACGGAGAAATCCATTGGCAGTTTTGCCAGATCCTGTTTCGCCTATGCCATAGACACAAAGCAGGATCTGTGGTTTTCCACCAAGGATACCATCTCCAAGAAGTATGACCATACCTTTAAGGATATTTTCCAGGAGATCTATGACAGAGAGTACAGGGCGGAGTTTGAGAGGCTGGGCATTGAATACTTCTACACGCTGATAGACGATGCGGTGGCCAGGGTGATCCGTTCGGAGGGCGGGTTTATCTGGGCGTGCAAAAACTACGACGGGGATGTCATGTCCGATATGGTGGCCACGGCCTATGGGGATCTTTCCATGATGACTTCCGTGCTGGTGTCCCCCAGCGGGGTCTATGAGTATGAGGCCGCCCACGGCACGGTGCAGCGGCACTACTACAGGCACCTGAAAGGGGAGGAGACTTCCACCAACTCCATAGCCACCATTTTCGCCTGGACCGGCGCCCTGAAGAAAAGAGGGGAACTGGACGGCATAGAGGAACTGGTGTCTTTTGCGGAAAAGCTGGAGCAGGCCTGTGTTAAGACGGTGGAGGAGGGGAAGATGACAAAGAGCCTTTCTCTGATTTCCACCTGCCCCAACCCGGTGATTCTCAACAGTCTTGACTTTATCAAGGCCATTCGCAGCACGCTGGACAGTCTGCTGGCATAATCTGCAGCAGTTTAGCATCTTTCTGAGCTGCTGGCATAATCTGGCCTGGAGATAAAAAATTCCCCTGGCTGCCGCCTTGGATTTGGAAGGCGCAGCCGGGGGAATTTTATTTGTGGGGTCCATGATCCTGGCGGACGCCGGGGATTGACTTTGACGCCTGCGGCAGGCGGGACTGATTTACTCTGCGAGAGTTTCCCACTGCTCATAGAGCTGTTCCAGCTCCGATTTTAAAGAGGACAGTTCCACCGCCAGATCCTGGAGCTTTAAGGCCTGGGTGGCCACGGCAGGATCGCACATCTGTGAGTTGACCTCCTCAATGCGTGTCTCCAGGGAGGCGATTTTTTCTTCGCATTTCTTCAGATCATTTTCTTTTTTGCGCTGCCTTGCCTGCTCCTCCTTTTTGGCCATCCAGTCCTGTTTGTTTCCTGTGGAGGAGGCAGAAGGATCCATGCCGCCGGAAGGGGCAGGAGCGGAACCCTCAACCGCCGGGGAGGCGTTGACAGCCGCCATGACAGTGTCATGCTTTTCCAGGTAATAGTCGTAATTTCCGATATAGTTTACAAATTTATGTTCCGCCAGGTCCAGAATTCTGTGGGCCGTTTTGTTGATAAAATAGCGGTCATGGGAGACATACAGGACGGTGCCCTCATAGCTGTTGACGGCGTCCTCCAGGATTTCCTTGGACACTATGTCCAGGTGGTTGGTGGGCTCGTCCAATATGAGGAAATTGGCGTTGCCCAGCATAAGCTTGGCCAGGGAGACCCGGCCCCGCTCTCCGCCGCTTAAGTCTTCAATCCGCTTAAAGACGTCGTCTCCCGTAAAGAGGAAGGCCGCCAGGAGATTTCGGATCTCCGTGTTGTTCAGGGTGGGATAGTCGTCGGATATTTCCTCAAACAATGTCTTTTCCCCGTGAAGCACATGGTGTTCCTGGTCGTAGTATCCAATCTCCACATTTGTCCCCAGCCGGAAAGTTCCCCTGTCCTGGGGAAGCAGGCCGTTGAGGATTTTCAGCAGGGTGGTTTTGCCCGTGCCGTTGTCCCCGATTACAGCTACATGTTCTCCCCGTTTTATCTCAAAATCCACATGTTCAAAGAGGGTCAGGCTGCCAAAGGATTTTCCGAGATCCGACACCGTGAGCACGTCCACTCCGCTCTGTTTTCTGGGGGTGAGCTTTATGCGCATGTCCGCCCTGACCTGGGTGGGTTTCTCCAGAACTTCCATTTTCTCCAGCATTTTTTCACGGCTCTGGGCCCGTTTGATGGATTTTTCCCGGTTGAAGGAGCGCAGTTTTTCAATGACTTCCTCCTGGTGCCGGATCTCCCGCTGCTGATTCAGGTAGGCATGCATGGCGGCGGCGCGCAGCTGCTCTTTTTTTGCCGCATAGTCGGAGTAATTTCCTGTGAAAGTGGTGGCTCTGGTCTGATCCAGTTCCACGATTTTGCCCGCAATGCGGTTGAGGAAATAGCGGTCATGGGAGACAATGAGCACGGCGCCTTTGTAATTGAGCAGGTAGGTCTCCAGCCAGGCGATGGAGCCCATGTCCAGGTGATTGGTGGGCTCGTCCAGGATGATCAGGTCCGGTTTCAGCAGCAGGAGTTTGCTCAGGGCAACTCTGGTTTTCTGTCCCCCGGAGAGGGTGGACACAGGTTTTTCAAATTCCGTCTCTGTAAATCCCAGACCTTTCAGCACGCCTGTGATCTCGCTTTTGTAGGCATAGCCGCCGTCCCGCTCAAAAGAGTGGGTCAGCTGGTCATACTGTTTCATAAGTGAGTCCAGATCTTTGCCCTCTGCAGACTGCATGGCGGCCTCGCACTGCCGGATGCGGTGCTCCAGGTCAATCAGGTTCTGCTTTACGGATAAAAGTTCCTCATAGATGGTGCTTTCCGTGTCCAGGGCGCCGTCCTGGGCCAGGTAGCCCATGGTTTTTCCCCTGGAGAGTGTCACCGTCCCGCTGTCAGGGACGGACTCTCCCACAATGATGCGCAGCAGGGTGGTCTTGCCTGCGCCGTTGATTCCAACAATGGCTGCTTTTTCATTGTCTTCTATATGAAAGCTGATATTTTCCAACACTTTATTTTCCACAAAGGATTTGGATATGTTCTGGCAGGACAGTATCATTTTTGTGCACCTCGTATCAGATTTTTCTTTTTTATACATTTTACTGTGGATGAAAAGAACTGTCAATGCAGAAGTTTCCAACAGTTCCGTGCCTTATCTGAACCGTTATCCCGGGATACAGATCGGATACGGTTATGATACGTTTTGGAGGCTGTCAGGATACGGAGAGGCTGTAAGGTGTGTACATGCTTTTGTATTGTATTCCTTCGGGGGGCAGGCCGGAACTTTGTTCTGCACAGTACCTCTGGGGATGAAAACAGGGTATAAATCAGAGTCAGGAGGGAAAAAGTTGAAAAAATCGAAAGTAAATCAGCTGAAACAATGTATTGCCGGGGTGCTCTGTGGGGCTCTGGCCATAGGACTGCTGGGCGGATGCGCCAAAGAAGGGGGGCAGGATATTCAGCCGGAGGAGCCGGTCAAGGGAAGGTATGTGGAGGAGAGGGCAGAACTGCCCCAGGAACTGGGGGACTGGGATATCCGGCAGCTCTTTACAGCGGAGGATAAGCTTTGCATTCTGGCCGCCGGGCAGAAGGAGGGAAAAGTCAGGCTGGGTCAGTGGGAACAGCAGGAGGGAGGATTTGTGGAAGTGACCCGGGACTGGCTTAAAAGCCTGGAACTGGACTGCGGAACCTGGCTGGAGGTGCAGATGGCCCAGGCGGGGGACGGCACCCAGTATCTGCTTGCAGGATACACGGTCACAGGGGAGGAGAACTATAAATGCCATCTCTGGAGGGAGGAAGGGACCCAGGCGTTGGAGATAACCCCAGAGGAATGGAAGGTCCAGGATGAACAGTGGGGAGGCTATGAGATGATACAGGGGATTGGGGTTCTGGAGGACGGAACTCTGGCAGCGCTCTCTTATACTTCCCTGATCCTCTTGGACGGAAAGGATGGAAGGATACTGGAGAGCAGCGAGGCGTCCGGCAGTGAGAAGATGGACACGGCCGGGGATGTGGTCTGTCTGAGCTATACCAGAGGATTTGCAGCGGAACTGGAGCTGCGGGCCGGGGGGCGCAGTCAGGGGGCTGTGAAGGCCCTTCTGCCTCTGGAGGGATCCGGCGGTGTGTATTTCAGCATTATGAAGGACAGGACTCTGGTGGCTGCAGGAACGGAAGGAATCTTCCGGGGCCTCAGCAGGGAAGGGGAATATGAGTGGGAGAAGCTGCTGTCGGGGCAGGAGACGGATTTTTCCCTTACGGATCGCTGGTGTACCGGGCTGACAGCCTTCCCGGACGGCAGAATCTATGCCCTGTTCCAGCTGTCGGAGGGAGGCACGGAGCTGAAAAAATATGAGTACGATCCGGAGGCGGTGATAGAGGTGACGCAGGAACTGAAGCTCTATTCCGTCTATGAGAGTTCCAGACTCCGGCAGGCGGCGGTGATGTACCACAAAGAGCATCCGGAGACAGTGATCACCATAGACTATGTATACCCCCAATATTATTATGAGGAGACAGACTATAATGCGGTTTATCAGGAACTGAACACTATGCTCATGGGGGAGAATGCGCCGGATATTCTGGTTATGGATCACCTGGATGTGGACTCCTATGGGGGAAAAGGACTGCTGGCGGACATCAGCGACGTGGTGGGGCCCATGGAGGAGAGCGGTGAACTTCTGGCCAATGTAACCGGAGCCTATAAGCAGGAAGACGGGAAACGGTATGTGGTGCCTATGGAATTTGGCATGAGCCTTGCCCTGGGAAGGGACATTGGGGCGGAGGACATGAAATCTCTGGCATCTCTGGCGGCGTTTCTATCCGGGCAGGAGTACAGCTACCTGGGGCCTCAGACTGTGGAGGAACTGGTGGACAAATTTTATCCCAGCTTCTGCCGGGAACTGGTCAAGGACAAAGCTCTGGACCGGGAAGCGCTGGGCAGAAACATGGAGTATCTGAAGTGTGTTGCGGACAACAGTGGTCTGGCGGCTTCTCGGGGAAAGAACGAGAGGGGCTACAATATGTGGGATTTGGCCTCCGGCGCGAAGCTTGCTTTTGACGAAGGAAAAGGATTCCAGAACTGTATGGCGCCCTTGGCCATTGCGGCGTATATTCAGGGGGAATTTACTGCCTTCGGGGACTGCTTTACCCCCATTTCCCTCATGGGGATTTGCAGCAAGAGCAAGTATATGGAGACGGCAAAGGATTTTCTGCGCTATGTGCTGTCGGAGGAGATACAGGGCACAGATTTATACAGCGGATTTCCGGTGAACAGCGCGGCTCTGGAGAAACAGAAGACGGCGGACCGCTCCCAGGCGGAGGCAGAGACTTCCATTGAAGTCGACGGCGGCGAGATAAATTTTGTGATCAAGGATTTTTCTCCGGAGGCGGCGGAGAAACTGGCGGCGGAGTGCCGGGGGCTGTCAGGTCCCATAAAGGAGGACGGCAAGATCCGGGAGGTGCTGATAGAATTCCTGGGGGGATATCTAGAGGGCACCCAGTCCAAAGAAGACACCATTCAGATGGTGGAGGAGGCTCTGAAGATGTATCTGGCAGAGTGAATTTCCTCCGTGGGTAAAAACCTCGCAGCTGTGACAAAAACTCTTCTGGCGGCGGACCGCTCCCGTGAGAAATGATTTGACAGAAAATTCACAATTTGCTATGATGAATACAGCGGCGCAGTGACTGCGCACTGGCAGGGGAGGGACTGACCGTGGAAGAGAAGGAAATTTCACAGGCTGTCATCGGGCGGCTGCCCAGGTACTTCCGCTATCTGGGGGAACTGAAGGATGAAGGCGTGGAGAGAATCTCCTCCCAGGATCTGAGTGAACTGATGAAAGTGACGGCTTCCCAGATACGTCAGGACTTTAACAATTTCGGGGGCTTCGGCCAGCAGGGCTACGGTTACAATGTGGAGTACCTGTACAAAGAGATTGGAAAGATCCTGGGCCTGGATGTGCAGCACAATTTTATCATTGTGGGGGCCGGGAATCTGGGGCGCGCCCTGGGGAACTATACCAATTTTGAGAGGCGGGGATTTTATTTCCGGGGAATGTTTGATCAGGATCCGGAACTTGTGGGCAGGAAGGTGCGGAATGTGCAGGTGAGGCCCATGGAAGAAATGGAGGAATTCATCGGAGATAATGAGATTGACATGGCGGTGCTGGCCATTCCCAAAGCCGGCGCTGTGCCGGTGGCGGAAAGGCTTTCCCGCACCAGTATCCGGGCTATATGGAATTTTGCCCATGTGGATTTGAATCTTCCGGAAAGGATACAGGTGGAAAATGTACATCTCTCCGACAGTCTCATGCGGTTGTCCTACAATATTGACCGATATAGAAAGGAACAGGAAGGCAGCTGATGGAAGGGCAGTGTCAGGCAGGAGGTGTACGGAGGATATGAGTGAAATGGGGGACGGGAAGCGCCAGGAGATTTTTTCCCAGGCTCTTAAGGGCAAGAGGATACCAATACTCACCCTGGACAATAAGTGGTATCAGTTATTGACGGAGGAGTCCAGGGCGGCGGTGTCCGGCCTGGAGGAGGAACTGAACGGACTTTTAAAGCAGCAGGGCAGGCTGAATACGGAAATCAAGGAGATTAAGAGGGTAAAGAAGAAACTCATGGGGGAGATCGTCTCCCTGGCGGACGAGGCCGTTCAGGAAGGGGATGCGGCGGCGGAGCAGAAGATCGACCAGAATAAACGGCTGGTGGAGGAGTGCAATGAGAAGCTGGACGGGTACCAGGATGAGCTTCTGGATCTGCCCAAGCGGATCGAAGAGGTGAATTTTCAGCTGATGCTTGCCACCATGGAGTGCTGTTACGGCACCATGCAGGAGAATACGGAGGGGATCCAGGAGATCGCCCAGTGGGTGGCGGAGATCCGGATCGAGCTGAAAAAGCGTCTGATCAGAAAGCAGGAGATGGAGCAGAGGAACCGCAATATCTACTCCTACATGCACGATGTGTTCGGGGCCGAGGTGATAGAACTTTTTGACATGCGTTATAATCCGGAAGAATGATGCCGGAGAAGTGTGACAGGGGGACTGTCTGCAGGATTTTGCCTGCGGCAGTCCGTTTTTTGTGGGGCCCCGGGTATAAAGCGGGGCGGGCAGACGGGAGGGATTTCCGCCGCCCGATTTTTTTGCGCTGTGAGGCATATACTTATGGTAAGGGGAGGATCTGGGAATGCGGTATCTGGTTACGGCGGCTGAAATGCGGGAATATGACAGAAATACCATTGAAAAGACAGGGATTCCCGCCTGTGTCCTGATGGAACGGGCGGCCCTTGCGGCGGCGGACAGGATCTGCCTGCGCCAGGGGGACAAAAAAAGTTCCGGGCGCGTTTTGATTATGGCGGGAATGGGCA
>OFGR01001182.1_pt1 | contig 22261 bp, 18 predicted proteins | sample 1521811 | NCBI WGS metagenome assembly OFGR01 (sample SAMEA3504098, study PRJEB24116) | mouse gut metagenome | biome: mouse gut; feature: mouse-associated habitat; material: faeces | place: Denmark | collected 2011
AGAAACTTTCTCCAGAAAGTTTCTCCTTCCCCTCCCCAATCTTCTCTCTTTCTCCCCTTCCCCTAAACTTCCGTAATAACCGGCACAACCACGGGATCGCGGCCTACGACACGGCGGAAGAAGCCGCGCAGGGAAGAGCGGATACGGTCGCTGAGGCGGGGGATGCCCAAACGCGGGGACGCTTCCAGATGATCAAGCACAAGACACTTGGCGTCCTCGAGAAGATGGCTGAACTGCTGCTCGAAAACGAAACCCTTGGAGATCATGTCCGGGCCGTGGATCACTTCCCCGGTCTCCTCGTCGAGCACAAGCACAACCACGACCACACCGTCGCCGCCCAGCAACTGACGCTCGCGCAGGACCAGATTGCCCACGTCGCCCACGCCCTTGCCGTCCACGAGGATGGAGGCGGCGGGAATCTTCTCTTCAAGCCGGATGCCATCGGGCAGCAGGGTGAGGGGCTCGCCGTCATCAAGAATGATGGTGCGCTCCGGGGCGATACCCCAGGCGCGGGCAAGATCACGGTGCTGGATAAGATGCCGGTATTCACCGTGGATGGGCACGAAAAATTTGGGCCGTACCGCGTCGAGCATCATCCGCAGCTCGTCGCGCCGGGCGTGACCGGAAACGTGGACCGGGCGGGTCCCGTCATGGCAGACGTCCGCACCCATGCGGTACATCTGGTTGATAAGACGGTTGACCGCCCGAGCGTTGCCCGGAATAACGCGCGAGGACATGATCACCGTATCCCCCTCCAGAATGGAAAGCTGACGGTGTTCGCCGGAGGCGATGCGCGAGAGGGCGGAAAGCGGCTCGCCTTGCGAACCTGTGGCAATGATCACCATGCGATCGGGAGAAACGTCGGGGATGCACTGATCGGTAAAAAGTTCCGGCGGCATCCGCATGAAGCCGAGATCACGGGCCCGCTCGATGTTGTTCACAAGGCTCCGGCCGCTGACCACAACCACGCGATCAAACTCCCGGGCCATGTCGAAGACCATCTGGATTCGTTCGATATGGCTGGAGAAAAGCGTAATGACGATCCGCCCGCGCGCTTCGGAAAAAATATCGTGGAACGTTTCGCGTACGATCTTTTCCGACTGCGTATGCCCTTCGCTTTCCGCATTGGTGGAATCCGACAAAAGAAGGCGAATGCCCTCTTTCCCCGCAAAACGACGCAGGGCGGGCAAGTCGGTGCCCACGCCGTCCGTGGGGAATTCGTCGATCTTGAAATCGCCGCTGTGCACGACCTTCCCCGCCGGGGTTTCCACCGCCAGCGCATAGCCCTGCGGGATGGAGTGGCTGACGGGGATAAAGTGGAAACACAGGCTGCCGAGCTTCAGAGGATGTTCCGGGGTCACGGTGATCAGCTCCACCCGGTCGAGCAGGCCGCGCTCGCGCAGCTTGTGCTCCACAAGGGCCAGCGTCAGGGGGGAACCGTAAACCTTCAGCCCCTTGATGAAGGAAACCAGCCAGGGCACCGCGCCGATGTGGTCTTCATGGCCGTGCGTCAGGACCACGCCGAGCAGCCGCTCGCGCTGATTGAGGATGGGTTCCAGCGGCGGGATGACCACGTCCACCCCAAGTTGCTGATCGTCGGGGAACATGATCCCGCAGTCGATGAGGACACAGCCCTCGGCCGTGTTCCACATCTGGCAGTTCATGCCTATTTCGCCAAAGCCCCCGAGGGGCGTGATGGTCAGAAAAGTATTCGTCATTATGCTCTCTGTGCGTAGATTGTTGCGGGAAGTTTATCGGAAGCCCCATGATTCCACAAGCCGTTATCTATGAAAGGAAGGGGCCGGAAACGTCAAAGAAAGAACCTGCCCCGCAAGAACACGCAAACCTTCCCGCAGCCGATGCGCCCAGCCGCAAACGCCAAAAGGCCGGGGTTGCCCCCGGCCTTGATGAATCCGAAAGAGATTCGCGGCTTAACGCTTCGAATACTGGTAGCGGGCACGAGCGGCGCGCTGACCGTACTTTTTGCGTTCCTTCTTGCGCGCGTCGCGGGTCAGGAACCCGGCACGCTTCAAAACGCCGCGCAAGGCGGGATCGACGCTGAGCAGCGCGCGGGAGATGCCGTGGCGCACGGCTTCGGCCTGCCCGGTCACGCCGCCGCCGCAGACGTTGACCTTCACGTCGAACTTGTCCACAAGCTTGGTGAGCACCAGCGGCTGGCGGATGATCATCTGAAGGGTCTTGCGGGGGAAGTAGTCTTCCACCTTGCGACCGTTGATCTCAATGGTGCCGTTACCGGCATAAAGACGGGTACGCGCAGTAGCGTTCTTGCGCCGGCCCGTACCGTAATCAAACTCAGACATGCTTGACTCCTGTCATTAGTACGGGAAGGACAGAGGCTTCGGGCTCTGGGCGCTATGCGGATGCGAGGGACCGGCATACACCTTGAGCTTCTTCAGCATGGCACGACCCAAACGATTCTTGGGAAGCATACCGCGCACGGCGAGCTTGATGGCCTCGGCGGGCTTTTCAGCAAGGAGCTTGTCGAGCGTCGTTTCGCGCAGACCGCCCACATAGCCGGAATGACGGTAATACTTTTTCTTTTCCAGCTTGGCGCCGGTGACCTTGATCTTTTCGCAATTGACAACGACGATCACGTCGCCATTGTCCATGTGCGGAGCAAATTCGGGCTTGTGCTTACCGCGGAGGCGGTGGGCAATTTGGGAGGCCAGACGGCCGAGAACCTGATTGTCCGCATCCACGACAAACCACTGATGGTCGATATGCTCCGGAGTGGGGCTAAACGTCTTCATGCTGAAGCGTCTCCTCTGCTAAAACTTGTGGAACGAAATGTATAAAATGCCAGAGCAGGCTTGTCAAGCGACAAAACCGTTTTCTTTCTGCGCCCGGCAGAACAGAACCGTTGCGGGCGTTGTTGCGCAGCGGTTTCCATAACAGGGCGTCCCATCATCCTGAAAACGCCCCGAAACCATCCGGCGGCCGCCATGCCGCATTCCGTGAGGAAAAGAGGCTGGCACCGGGCGCTTGCCGCGCCCCGGGATACGCTATTCGAAACGTCTTGAAATCATTGCGGTCAGCGACTACCATGCGAGTAACGGTTCACAAGGGGGAAGCTGATGTCCGCGATCCGAAAAAGCCTTTTACAGCTTATGTTTTCCGGTTCGTACATGCGCCGCTGGAACGACAAGCTGCGTCCCGTGGAACTCTACGAAATCGACAAGCAGGCGCACAAGATGATCGTCGCCTGGATGCTCACGCTCCTGAACAGCGTTGGATATTCTGCCTCAGATCGTCTCAAATTGCAACAGGAAGTTATAGAAAGAGGGCTATTCGATTATCTTTACCGGCTGGTCACAACCGACATCAAGCCGCCGGTCTTCTACCGCATCTGCGAAAACGAAAAAGACCATGCGGAACTCACCGGATGGGTGCTCAGGGAACTGCGCCCGGCGCTCGGTGCGCTGGACGAGGGCTTTCTGCGCCGCATGGAAAGCTACCACCGCAGCCGCGACCGCAGCGGCCTTACCGACCGCATCCTCAGCGCCGCCCACCACTACGCCTCGGGCTGGGAGTACAACGTCATCAGGCCATTCAATCTTTTTGACGAGGAAAACCAGTCCATTGCGGAATCGTTTACCAAGCGTCTCGAAAGCCAGACCTCCCTGCGGGGCGTGAGCGATCTTATTCAGGGCCATGCCTTTTTCAGCGACTCGCCCACGGCTCTGGGGCGCTTCGCCAAGCTCTGCGGCCAGTTGCGCTTTCAAATCCGCTGGGCGGATACGCCCCGGACCCCCGAAACGTCCGTACTCGGCCACATGTTCCTCGTCGCCGGATACGCCTACTTTTTCAGCCTCACCGTCGACGCCTGCCCCGCCCGCTGCGTCAACAACTTTTTCGCCGGGCTTTTTCACGACCTCCCGGAACTCCTCACCCGGGACATCATCACCCCGGTCAAACGATCCGTCAACCAGTTGCCGGAGCTGCTCCGGGACTACGAATTGCAGGAGCTGGAACGCCGCGTCTTCGGCCCCCTCACCGCAGGCGGCCACACGGAAATCGTGGCCCGGCTGCGCTACTATCTGGGGCTCGGCGGCGCGGACGTGACCTCGGAGTTTGACGACACCATCCGCGAAGCCTGCGGCATGGTCCGGCGTCTGCAAGATTTTGACGATCTGCACGCCAACGGCAACGCCGACGGCTTCGATCCCAAGGATGGGACGCTCCTGAAAGTCTGCGACAATCTGGCGGCCTTCATCGAGGCCCACACCTCGGTGCGCACCGGCATTTCCTCCCCCAATCTTCAGGAGGCCATCGCCCGCATCCGTGCCGACTTCCGCCATCGTACGCTCGGCCCGCTCTCGCTTGGGACGATTATTGCAGATTTTGATTAGGAAAGATTGGAGGGGACGGGCGGGCCTTTCTGGAGAAAACCCTGCCCCTTCCAAACCTCCCCTACCCTCCCCAAAGACGCTCTGGTCGATGACGTGCGGGGAGACATGCAGGCTTGACCGGAGGCGCACGTCCCCCGGCGGCGCATTCCCAAACAAAAAGGATCGCCCGATGTGGACGATCCTTTTTGGCACGAAAGAACGGGCGTTGCCCGCAATCCTCAGGGCATTGTGGCCGCTAGCCCATCCTTACCATAAAATAATAGACGATGGGCGCGAGGATAAGCCGGTACACCGCAAAAGGCCGCAAGGTGATGCGCCCCACAAGAGCGATGAAGGTCTTGATGGCCAGCCAGCCGAAAATGAACGCGAAGATGAGGCCCGTGGCGAACAGGGGGATATCCTCTACCGTAAACAGGGACCACGTTTTCAGGAGATCATAGCCAGTGGCGGCGAACATGATCGGCACGGCGGCCACAAACGAATATTCGGCTGCAAGGGCACGCTTTTCACCGAGCAGCATCCCCCCCATGATGGTGGAGCCGGAACGGGAAAAACCCGGCCATAAGGCCATGCACTGGCAAAGGCCGATGCCGAGCGCCAGTTTGGGCGTCACTTCGTCGATGCTGGTATATTTGGGCGGCCGCCTTGCGCACCAGCTTTCCACAAAAAGCATCAGGACGCCGCCGACGGCAAGGGAAAGGGAAACGCTGAGCGGCGTGAAGAGCTGCTTGATAGAGGAATGCAGCCAGAGCCCCACGATGGAGGGTGGCAGCGTCGTCAGGAAAAGAAGCCAGATGCCCCGCAGGCCCGCAAAGGGTTGCGGCGCAGCCGAATGAACGCGCCCGGGCAGCAGCAGCCCCATGAAACGATCCCAGTAGACCAGCAGGACGGCAAAAATGGAACCAAGCTGAATGGCGACCTCAAACGTGCTGGCCTTGGGCCCCGTAAAGCCCAGCAGGTCGCCAGCGATGACCAGATGCCCGGAGGACGAGACGGGCAGAAATTCGGTGAGCCCCTGTACAGCCCCCATGATGAGGCCGGTGGAAAACCATCCGTCCATGAATTACTCGCAGGCGTTACAGGGGGTGATGGCCCGGGCCGCGAACGCCACCGTTTCGCGGTACAGATGCGGGGGCGCGTACGGCGTGAGCACGCGCGTACGGTTCACGCCGACCATGAGGGAAATGAGTATCTGCGCGGTTTCCTTCACGAGGATTTCCCGGATGGAGCCGTCCTCAAGGCCGCGCCACAACTGCTGTTCAAGCAGACGGTGCACCTCGTTGAACTTCTCGAACATCAGCTCGCGGTCGTCATTCGTCTTCATGTCGCTGTAGGGCGAACAGCGCACCAGAACCAGCCAGTTGGAGTTGGGATCGATGGAGAAATCCAGATAAGCCTTGCAGAAGTTCAACACCCCCTCGCGGCCGTTCCTGCCTTCGTCGCAGGCCCTTTGCAGGACTTCGAGAAAACGTTCGAGAACGTCCATCCCGGCGGCCAGAAAAAGCTTTTCCTTATTGCCGTAGTGATGGGTCAGCAGCCCGAGCGCTACACCGGCCCGCTCGGAAATTTTCTTGAATGTGGTTTCCGTGTACCCGCATTCGCCGAAAAGCTCCTTGGCGGCCTTCAGCAAGGCCTCCTTCTTCGTCATTGTGGTCATAGTATCCCCCCGAAAAACATCTGCAAGAAACAACGCTGGTTAGTTGAGCAATCAGCACACTATGCTACAGGATTTCGCTCGTCAACGGAAAAATGCGGCCTGATCGTTCACCTCCCCGCTTTGGAAAAAGCGCGCCGATGCCTTATTCTGGAGGAAAAATGTCATGGTCAGGCCCCGATGCGGTTCTCCTTCGGATACACATACAAGACCAGCACCCAGATGAGCAGCGCCACGCCCACGCCCATCGCGTAGGGCCCGCGCCATCCCACTACCGACCAGCCGATGCCGAAAACCAGAGGCGAGACGCTTTGGCTCAACCGCAGCACCGTGCCGTTCATGGCCATGACGATGGCCCGGTTGCGCGTAGGGGCCAGCGTAGTCATGCGGGCGTTCAGCAAGGGAAAGGACAGCCCCTGCGCCGCTCCGCCAAGGAAAATGGGCAGGGCCAGCCACCATAAGAGGCCCACCCGGTCCGGCAGGGCCAGCATCAGGCTCTGGGCCGCCAGATACAGCCCCACGGCGGCGAGCAGGAGGCGACGGTGCGGATATTTTTTGCCGAGCCACGCCAGATTCATGGCGATGGACGCCGTCCCGATGGAAGCGACCGTGAAGACCCCGCCGATCTGCGAAGGAGAGGCCTGGAAAAGCTCATCGGCAAGCAAAGGGAAATAGGTGATGGTCGGCCCATACAGAATGCAGAAACAGAGGAAGGTCAGCCCGAAGAGCCCCACGGCGGCGGGATGCAGGATGATCGCCCGGCTCTCCCGGCCGTAGCGTTTCCAGTCCATGCCCGCATGGGGACGCTCAAGAGGAACGCGCAAGGCCAAAAGGCCCACGGGCAGCGCACAGAGCGACACCCAGAACGGCCACGTCCAGTCCATTTCGCCGAGGATGCCGCCAAGGGCCGGATAAAGCGCCGTGCCGAGGCTGATGGTCGCCCCTACCATACCCATGATCCTGGGGCGTTCCGCTTCCTCGTACAAATCCCCGACGAGCGTGCCGTACAAAATGCCCAAAGGCGCGGCCCCCAGCCCCTGCACGGCCCGCCACGCCAGCAGCGATCCGAAAGAGCCGGACAGGGCGCACCCCGCCCCCCCGCAGGCAAAAAGCGCCAAGCCCGGCAAGAGGACGGCCTTGCGGCCGAAACGATCCGCCAAGACCCCCGCGACCGGCGTCATGAAGGCGCTCGGCAGCGTAAAGCAGGTGATGAGCAAAGCGATACCGGCAGCATCAAGATGGAAAACGTCGCCCAGCTTTGGCAGGATGGGCAAGGTGACGGAAACGCCCATGACGCCGATGAGCGCCACGCAGAGGATAAGCATCAAGCCGGCCTTGCCTGCCGAGCTCCCCGCCCCTCTGCGCCCGCCGTGGCCGACGTCGTCGCGTGGAAAGGCCGCCGAGCTCCCCCTCCCCCTGCGCCCTTCCTCCGAAACGCCTTTTCCATCCATATCAACTTCCTTTATGGCGTTCCGCCGGGACAGCCCGCAAGCCTGCGTAAGAGACATCAGTCCCGCCAACCCTGCCTGCGCGTTTCCCAGCGAATCCTTTGCCGGTTGAAAACATACGAAAGATAACGCCGCACCGGGTTACGCCTTTCGGAAGCATTGCGCCGCAACGCCTCGGTCAAAAGCCCGATCCATTTCTCGGTCAGCACGGCATCCGTGAACGCCTCGGCCCGCCGCAGGCCGTTGCCCCGCATGGACGCATACAGACCCGGCTCGTTTTGCAGCCGATCCAGCGCCTCAAGAACGCTTTCGGCGGTCGGCGTTTCCAAAAAATCCAGCGGGGAACGGCGCAGTTCCTCATAAGCGGGTTCCAGCCCCAACAGGGCCGGCACGCCCGCCGTCCACGCGTTGATGAGCTTCGAAGCCGGCTTGGTGCCCAGTACCACGGGAGGGCAGTCTCGCACCGCCAGCACGGCATCTATCCCCTGATAATCATGCCAGCACCCCTGAAAACGGTTGACGAACGTCACTCCCCGCTCACGGAGGGCACTACGGAAAGCAGGGGCCTTCACGAACTCCGGCTCGTATTGATCACTGCCGAGATAGGCGAGCGTTTGTAGCCGGTCGCCCCTTCCGGGATCACGAGGGATGAGCCCCGGCTGCGTCCAGAGAGGGATATAGCTCCGGTGGGAGCACTCTCCTCCCAGTGCATTCTGCACCACGGTCATATCCGCCAGAGCCGGAACGGGTCTGTCCGCCTGCACAACCACGGCGAAACAACTGTGTACGCCAAGGCGCGGTACCGCGTCATCCCAATGGAAAAGGCAGACCGCGCCATCTACGGCCCGGGTCGCCAGCCTTACCTCAAAAGGACATTCCACGGCGCTCAGACGCGCCCATGTCAGCAGAGGCCAACAATCCAGCCCCGAGACAATCCGCTCGGGCCGCGCCTCCGGGACGAAGGGCACAGGCTCGGAAAGCAGTTCCGGCCAGTACCTGCGCAGGTGTTTCTCATTGACGATACAATAGACGGTCTCCCTTGTGGGAGAGGAAGAAGTGCGGATATCCATAATCTCCATTCTAACCCATTCCGCCTCGACCGGAAACCCTTTCCTTCCACACCTCGCATTTTGGGATAAAAGTGTTCCCCGCGCCCTTCCACTTGGTCAGGCAACCAGTTGACTTATAAAATAAAAAATAGTGTCCACCCCTCTGGCCCCAAAGGGCGATATTTTACCCTAAAAGTTTAAAAAGAGAAGAAAAAATAAGACGCTTCCAAAAGCCCCCCTCTTGTGACTCTTCGCGCAACCAATCAAGGAGACTTGCACTCACGCCAAAAACACAACATAGTGCAATGGAACTTTTGAAAGGGCGTTTTTCCATTTTCACCTTTTACCAGGGTAAAGGAGTCATTATGTCCGTAGAACTGCTTGCAGCAGTGGCTGTGCTGCCCATTCTGGTGGCGCTCATCCTGATGGTCGGTATGCGATGGCCGGCGACCAAAGCCATGCCACTCGCATGGCTTGTCTGTGCGGTCAGCGCCATAGTGGTATGGGGGCTGACTCCGGGCTATGTCCTTTCGTTGACGCTGCAGGGATTCGTTACGGCCATAGGCGTACTCATCATTGTTTTCGGGGCTATCCTCATCTTGTTTACCCTTGAGAAAAGCGGCGGGATGGAAACCATCCAGTATGGAATGCAGAACATCAGCCGTGACAAGCGCGTGCAGGCCATCATCATAGGCTACATGTTCGCGGCCTTCATTGAAGGGGCGGCAGGATTCGGCACGCCCGCCGCGCTCGCCGCGCCCCTGCTGCTGGCGCTCGGCTTCCCGGCCATGGCCGCCGCCATCGTCTGCCTCGTCTTCAACAGCTTCCCCGTGACCTTCGGCGCGGTGGGCACGCCCGTAGTGGTCGGCCTTTCCCCGTTGAAAAGCATTCTGGAAGCGGACATCGCCAACGGCGGCATGACCTACGCCGCCTTCTGCAAGGTTGTGGGCGAAAACGCCACGCTCATGCACCTGCCCATGATCTTCATCCTGCCCGTGCTCATGCTCGGCTTTTTGACGCGCTACTACGGCCCGACCCGCACGTGGTCCGAAGGCTTCGCCGCATGGAAATACTGCATGTTCGCGGCGGTCTGCTTCACCATTCCCTATATGATCGTGGCGTGGACCCTCGGCCCCGAACTTCCCTCCCTCGTGGGCGCGCTCATCGGCCTCGGCGTGCTGGTCTACGGCACCAAGAAGGGCTTCTGCGTGCCTGAAAAGACGTGGGATTTCGAACATCACGAAAAGTGGGACCCCAGTTGGACCGGCAGCATCGCCGCCACCGGCAAGACGGAATTCCATCCTCACATGAGCCAGGTGCGCGCGTGGATGCCCTATGCCCTCATCGGCGCCATCCTCGTCATCACCCGCATCCCTGAACTGGGCCTCAAGGCGTGGCTCTCTTCCTTCAAGATCGGCTTCACCGACATCCTGGGTTATCAGGGCGTCAGCGCTTCCATTGACTACCTCTTCCTTCCGGGGACGATTCCCTTCACTCTCGTGGCGATCATCACCATCCTCCTGCACGGCATGAACGCCAACGCGGTGAAGGAAGCGTGGACCACCACCTTCGCCAAGATGAAGGCGCCCACCATCGCCCTCCTCGCGGCCGTGGCTCTCGTGTCCATCTTCCGCGGCTCGGGTGTGAACCCGGATGGGATGCCCTCCATGCCGCTGGCGCTGGCGCAGACCGTGGCCGAATTCACCGGTTCCGCATGGCCCGCGCTGGCCTCCTATGTGGGCGGCCTCGGCGCGTTCATCACCGGCTCCAACACCGTGTCCGACCTGCTGTTCTCGGAATTCCAGTGGAACATGGCCACCAACCTTGAATTGCCCCGCCAGATCATTGTGGCGGCTCAGGCCGTGGGCGGCGCAATGGGCAACATGGTGTGCATCCACAACGTCGTGGCCGCCTGCGCCGTGGTGGGCCTCTCCGGGCGCGAAGGCATGATCATCAGAACGACCTTCTGGCCCTTCCTGCTCTACGGCGTCGTGGTCGGCATCGTCGCCACCATCCTTATCTAAACGTTCCCTGCGGAAGGGGGTTCCTCTTCCGCAGCCTTTCTCAGGCGGCAGAGCCAGCCGCCGGAAGCGCCTTTCCACAAAAGAAGAAGGCCGGAGATTCATTCTCCGGCCTTCCCGTTTCTTCACCCACAGGAAGAAAGGACGCCATCGCGTCGCACGGGAAACGGGCCGTTCCCCATCTTCGATATCGGGAAGAGCCTCTCATCCTCTCTGGTAGAGGCGAACGCTCTCCCCCTTCCCGCTGGGCCTGCTTGATGGAACCGTACGGCACAGCAACCTTTCCTGACGCATTGCCAAGAAAAAAGGACGTCCCTGCGGCACAGTTGCGCCTTGGACGTCCTTTTCTCCGCCGGCCCTTAACGGCCTTTCGCGGACGGCCCCGTGACGGGGGCCGGATTTAGGAAATCTTGCTGCCCGGTGCAACGGCCCCGCCGGGAGCGAGAAGGGTCAACGTGCCGTTGGGGTCTTCGGCAGTCAGGATCATACCCGCAGAAACCAGCCCACGGATTTTGCGCGGCGCGAGGTTGGCGACGACGCAGACCTGACGGCCCACAAGGTCTTCCGGCGCGAAATGCTCGGCAATGCCCGAAAGGATTTGCCGGGGCTCGTCCTCTCCAAGGTCAATCTTGAAGCAGAGCAGCTTGTCGGCCTTGGGCACGCGGCCCGCCTCCAGAATGGTGCCCACGCGCAGATCGAGCTTCTGAAAATCGGCGTATTCCGCCACGCCCGGGGCCGCAGCCTCGGCAGGGGCCGGAACGGAAGCCGGGGCGGGCTTGGCCGCCTTGGGGCTTTTCTGCTTGGCCTTCTTGTCTTCCTTCATTTCTTCCGGGATATCCAGCCGGGGGAAGAGGTTGGAGGCGGAAGCGATCACAGAGCCCTCCGCAAGGCACGCCCACGCGCCCTCTTCAGCGTCAAGGTTCCCGGCGGGGGCGACGCCGAAACGTTCCGAGGCGGGAAGGGGCTGGCCGAGCTGCTCCAAAAGCGTCGCCGCCGTGCCCGGCATGACCGGCCACAGGCAGAGCGCCACCTTGCGCATACATTCCAGCAAGAGGCGGATGACCGTACCGAGCCGGGCCGTATCCCCCTGTTTGAACAACGTCCACGGGGCCTGCGAATCCACGTACTTGTTCAGGGCGCGTACCAGTTCCCACAGGGCATCAAGGCCCTGCGCGAAACGGATGTTGCCGAAAAGCTGCGCGTAGTTGCGGCGGGCGTTTTCCGCCAGTTCCATCAGCGCCTTGTCCTCTTCGGAGAGCGCGCCCAAGGGAGGCACCTTGCTCTCGAAGTATTTGGCGTTCATGGACAGTACGCGGCTGAACAGGTTGCCGAGGTCGTTGGCGAGGTCCGCGTTGAAGCGGGTGATCAGCGCCTCTTCCGAGAAGCTGGCGTCGGACCCGAACTGCATGTCGCGCAGCAGGAAATAGCGGAAGGCGTCCAGTCCGTAGCGTTCGGCCATCTTGATGGGCTCGACCACGTTGCCGAGCGACTTGGACATCTTGGTATCCTTGATGAGCCAGTAGCCGTGCACGTTGAGGTGCCGATAGAGGGGCACGCCCGCGGATTTGAGCATGGTGGGCCAGAAGACGCCGTGCGGCTTCAGGATGTCCTTCGCCACGAGATGCTCGCCCGGCCAGTAGGCGGCGAACTTGTCGCCGTCCGGCCAGCCGAGGGCCGAGATGTAATTGAGCAGCGCATCGAACCACACGTAGCAGACGTAGTCGCGGTCGAACGGCAGTTCGATGCCCCACTCAAGGCGCGACTTCGGACGGGAAATGCACAAATCTTCCAGCACGCCGCTTTCGATCATGGACAGGACTTCGTTGCGGTAGCGTTCCGGACGGATGAAGTCGGGATTCTCGCGGATGTGCTCGGCCAGCCACGGCAGATACTTGGACATGCGGAAAAAGTAGTTCTTTTCCTGAATGAAGTCCGGCTTGGTCAGGTGTTGCGGGCACAGGCCGTTTTCGAGTTCCTTTTCCGTATAGAAGCGCTCGCAGCCCGTGCAGTAGTGACCGCCGTGCTCACCAAAATAGATGTCGCCGTTGTCGTAGACCTTCTGGAGGAACGCCTGCACGCGGGCCTTGTGATCCGGGTCCGTGGTACGGATGAACTGGTCGTTCTTGATCCCCAGTTTCGGCCACAGGGCCTGAAACTGCCCGCTGATGCCGTCCACGAAGGCTTGCGGCGTCTGCCCGGCGGCTTCGGCGGCCTTGACGATCTTGTCGCCGTGCTCGTCGGTACCGGTCAAAAACCACGTATCCTCACCGAGCAGCGCGTGGAAACGCCGCAGGCTGTCGGCCACGATGGTGGTATAGGCATGGCCGAGGTGCGGCTTGGCGTTGACGTAGTAAATCGGCGTGGTGATGTAGAAAGTGGAGGCCACTGCAAAAGCTCCTTTCGTTGTATTCGGCGGCTCGGCGGACCGGGCTTCCCATCCCCTGAAAAGGGAAAAGGCCCGGCGCCTCCCCAGTGGGAAACTACCGTTTGCGCTTGCGCTTCTTGCGGGGGCGCAGGCCCTCTTCCGCGTTGTCCGACTCGGCGTCGCCCAGAGCGTCGAGGCCCGCCTGATCCGCTTCGTCGCAGTCAGCGAAAGCGTCGTCAATGGTCTCGGGGTCGGCCATGACCACCATAAGCTCGTCATGGGTCCGCGACGCGGCGGGCTTGCCTTCCGTCCGCACCTCGCCGCCTTCCGGACGGGGCGGCGCGTCGGGGCGGCGCGGCTCAAGCGCCTGCCACTCGTCGAGGGTCAGCTCAAGCTCCTCGTTGGCGTCGGTCAGCAGGGCCACGCTGTTGCGGAACATGTTGGCCCGCAGGACCTTCATGGGGCCGCGATTGGTTTGATACCGCTTGCCGAGCCGAGGGCAGCTGCTGTGGAAAATATCGTAGTTTTCCTGCTCGTAGCTGAGGCAGCACAGCAGACGGCCACAGATGCCCGATATCTTCGACGGATTCAGGAAAAGGTTCTGTTCCTTGGCCATCTTGATGGTCACGGGCACGAACTTGCGCAGGAAACGGCGGCAGCAGCAGACCATGCCGCAACTGCCCACAGCCCCGAGCATCTGCGTTTCGTGGCGCACCCCGATCTGCCGCAGCTCAATGCGGGTGTGGTACTCGCGCACCAAGTCCTTGACCAGTTCCCGGAAATCGATACGGGTGGGCGCCGTAAAATAGAAAACCAGCTTGCTGCGGTCGAAAAGTACCTCCACGTCCACGAGCTTCATATCAAGCTGGCGCTCGCGGATGCGCGCCTCGCAGAAGCGGTGGGCGTCGTAAGTGAGGGTGTCGTTTTCCTCGACGGTCACAAGGTCCTCGTCCGTCACCTTGCGTAAAACCTCGCGCACGTTTTCAGGAGGCAAGTCGTCGGGAAGACGCTCGGCAAGGGTCATCACCGTGGCGATGCCGAGGCCCTGCCCGGTTTCCGCCAGAACGCGATCCCCTCTGCCGATGAAGGGATCATCGCAGTAAAAAAAATATATTTGTCCATAATGACTGAATTTAAGGCCAAGTATGCGCTTCATGTATGTCTGTCGTCCGCACCGGGGCGAACCGGGTAAAGAGGATAAGGGTAGAGCCCTTTCTTTTCGGCCATAACCGGGGCCGTGTCAATCGCTCCGGCGGGCTGGATTTTGCTCCCCCGCTGCGGTATGCAGCCCTTACACCCTTTCCCTTAACCACGGAGACGTCATGATCACCCGCGAAGAGGCATTGGAACTGTTGCAGGAACCCGGTCCCGAAAAACACCTCATCCAGCACGCGCTGGCCTCGGAAGCGGTCATGCGCGCCCTTGCCCGCCATCTTGAACAGGATGAGGACATCTGGGGCCTGACCGGGCTGCTGCACGATATTGACTATCCCCTCACCCACGACGATCCCGCAAGGCACGGCCTTGTGGGAGCCGACCGTCTGAACGGCATCCTCCCTGAGGAGGCGTTGCACGCCATCCGCGCCCACAACGGCGAAATGACCGGCGTACAGCCCGAATCGGCCTTCGACTACGCCCTGCGCTGCGGGGAAACCGTCACCGGGCTTGTCGTCACCGCCGCGCTGGTGCGCCCCACGGGTATGGACGGGATGCAGGCTTCCAGCCTCAAAAAGAAAATGAAGGATAAGGCCTTCGCCGCCAGCGTCAACCGCGACTGCATCCGCCAGTGCTCCGAACTGGGGATGGAACTCGGGGACTTCCTGACCCTCGCCATCGGCGCGATGGCCGCCATTGACGAGGAACTGGGCCTCAAAAAATAAGCTTATATACTTAGTTAAATATCTATCCCTAAAATGAGTACAGGAATATCTATATTGGAAGTTCCTCGTTTCGTTAAATCCCATGCGAACTGTTCAAAGTATGAAACTCCTGTACTCATTTCATCTGCCAGATGTTTAACAGGAACTATTTCAATACCCGTATCAATTTTTCCCAAATTAGAAAAAATGGTCATTTTAGCACATACATTATAGACCATAAAAGCGTATTTACCAAATTGAACTTCTACCCCTAATTTTACTCCTTCTTTTAAGAAATCCATATCTCTTTTGGCATTTCTTCCACACGCAGGGATATACCCATCTAAATAATTACCGTATATATATTCACATGGAACAGCGTAATTTTTCCACTTAAACTTTGAAAATTCTTTTTTAAATGCTTTATTTAATTCTTTAGGGGAATATAACCATTTTCCTCTCATAGTAATTTCATGACTTTCTTTCGTTTTATAAAGTGAAGCATCTACAGATTTTATTACCTCTTTTATTTCTTTTAATTCATTAAAATATTTATCTTCTACTGCACTTTTCCCCCGTTAAAATCAAATTCAGCCACTATCTTCATAAGAGTATACCTTGCTGCTTTTTCCAAGATTGAGGGACTTGAGCTACTTTTTCTTTCCCTGTAGGTTTATAAACTTCTTTTCCTAATGGCCTTAACTTTAATTGACCTTTCAAAAAAAGGTCAATTCTCCTTTTTGCTATTTGAATATATTTATTTTCCAAGTCTATCATCATAATTTTTCTATTATGTTTTAAAGCAGCAATCGCTGTACTCCCTACCCCACCAAAAGGATCAAATACCCAATCTTCTTCATTTGTTAAAGCCAATATGCAACGTTCTACCAACTCTACCGGAAACTGGCATGGATGTTCTGTTTTTTCGGGGTGATTACATTTCACATTAGGAATATCCATAACACCTTCAATCCATTCTTCTTTTATTCCATACCAATAATCAGAAGGGTTTTTCCCTAAAGGATTACCGCTTGGTTGTCCCTTTTTAGGTCCTTTATAATGTAGTTTACCAGGGTATTTTGAAGGTACTCTTACATCATCTAAATTAAATGTATAAGAATCATTTTTTGTAAACCATAAAAGAGTTTCATATCTCCCTGAGAAACGATTTTTACAATGTAATCCATGTTCAAAATGCCAAATAATCCTATTTCTAAGCTTTAAACCTAATTTTTTAAAAATTGGATAAAACAATACATCAAGAGGATAAACTTCACCTTTTTCTACGTAATTACCAACCTGCCATACTATACTTCCATTTTCATCTAAAACCCTTATACATTCTTTTAAAACTTGTTCCTGCCATTCCAAATATATTTCCAATGAAGATTTTTTTCATATTTTTTTCCTATATTATAGGGAGGTGAGGAAATAATAAGCTTAAACACCCCGCTTGGAATACGCTTCATTCCATTTAAAGTATCATTTTCACATAAAACAATTCTATTTTGAGGTGAATATTCATTATCAATATGTAAACTATTATTTATCATCTACTTTTCCTAATACTCTTTATTAAGAACTTTAAATATCAGAAAAAAGGAGGGATACTTAAAGAATATCCCTCACTTTTTACATTAAAATTTTGTGAAGGGCCTACTTGCCTTCGCAGTTGCGGTTGCAGTGGTATTCGTCGTCCATCCAGTATTCGAGGGGCATGGACTGGCGCAGGTTCTCCACGAGCGCCTTTTCCTTGTCCCCGTCCATGGGATGCAGACGGATATAGACGTAGCTGGTGCCGTCTTCCGTGCGGCTGCGCGAGGTGAGCACGGAAAGGACGTTTCCCCCGTTGTGGCTGATGGCGTCAAAGACCGGAGAAAGCACGCCCAGCTTGTCGGGAAGCAGGAAGGCAAGCTGGAGGCCGCCCTTGCCCGCGCCGCAGAAATCCACCAGCACTCGGAAAATATCGTGATCGGTGATAATGCCGACCAATTCCCCGGCCCCGTTCATGACCGGCAGGCCGCCGATGCCCTTGTTTTCCATAATCAGCGCCGCGTCGTCTACCGCGTCGGTGTCAAAGACGGTGACGGGCTCGCTGGTCATGATGTCCTTCACCTTCACTTCGGACAGGAGATAGTAAAGCTCGTGCATGTCGAGCGTCGTCGCCTTGGAAGGGGAAGCGGCCCGGATGTCCCTGTCGGATACGATGCCCACCAGACGGTTGCCGTCCATCACGGGCACACGGCGGATATTGTTGTCCTTCATTAACTTGGACGTCTTGAGCATGGATGTGTCGGGGGTCACGGTGATGACGTCCTTGGTCATCCACTCACGGATCAGCATGGGAACCTCCTTAAGAGACCGGGAGTTGCAAGGGTTAGAGGGCGCTCTGCGAGCAATGGGAATCTACACGATTTCCCGTCCGCGCACAATGCCGGACCGAGTGAGGAAACAGTCTCTGGCGTCCATGAAAAAAGCGTGCTATCCGAGCCTTATGAACCTTTCAGAACTCATGCCGCTCTGGGAAAGCCTCGTCCGGCCGCTCACGCGACTGCTTTTGGCCATGTGCCTTGGCCTGCTCGTCGCCAACGTGGTGGAGGCCCTGCGCTGGACGCAGCCCCTGGCCCGGCTTTCCGCGCCTTTAGTAAGGCTGGCCCGCCTCGGGGAAACGGCAGGCGCCTCGTTCTCAATGGCCTTTTTCTCGCCCGCCGCCGCCAATGCTCTGCTTTCCGAAAGCCACGCCAAGGGGGAAACCAGCCTGCGCGAACTGGTGCTCGCCAACCTCTTCAACAGCCTCCCCGCCTATATGGTGCACCTGCCCACCATGCTTTTCATGCTCTGGCCCGTGCTCGGCGCGCCCGCCCTCGTATATACCGGGCTCACCCTCGGGGCGGCCGCCCTGCGCACGCTCTTCACCGTCGGCCTTGGCCACGCCCTGCTGCCGCCCCTGCAAGGGGAACAGTGCCTCGAATGCCGCCTGCCGCAGGAAAAGGTCACCCTCAAAAGCGCCGCATCCAAGGCATGGAAGCGTTTCCGCCGCCGCCTGCCCAAACTCGTCGTCTTCACCATCCCCGTCTACGTCGCCATGTACGTCATGCAGCACTACGGCCTCTTCCGCGCGGCGCAGGACTGGCTTTCCCAACATACGCCGTGGCTCGGCTTCATCCGCCCCGAGGCGCTCGGGATCGTACTCCTGAGCCTCGCGGCGGAGATCGGGGCGTCCCTCTCCGCCGCGGGTTCGGCGCTGCATATGGGCGGACTCACGCCGAGCGAGGTCATCATCGCCCTGCTCGTGGGGAATATCCTGTCCACGCCCATGCGCACCATCCGGCACCAGTTCCCGGCCTATGCGGGCTATTACAGCCCCGGACTGGCCTTCAAGCTCATCCTCTGCAACCAGCTCCTGCGCACCCTCACCATGATCGGCGTGACGTGGGCCTACTGGCTGTACGCCATCAACTGAAAAGAAACCGCCCCACCCCCCTCAAAGGGTGATGAGGGCGGCCCCGTACGCCGTGCAGCAGGACGCCGCGTCACAAGCGGGTTTCCCTCCGGAAGTTGAGGCAAGAAAATCCACAGGTTGCCTCTTTCAAAATTTTCTTGCAAAAAAGACTTGCCAATTTTTTCAATCTCACTTATTAAATGTCCTCGCTGCTTCGGTAGCACACATGGCAAGGTAGCTCAGTTGGTCAGAGCATACGGTTCATACCCGTAGTGTCGAGAGTTCAAATCTCCCCCTTGCTACCAGATGACAATGGCGGTTCCGAATGAATATTCGGAACCGCTTCGTCGTTTCAGAGGATTCGACGTTTTTAAAGAGCGGCGCACGGCGTTTCTTGGCGGGAACGGCGTGCGCCTTGTTTATGGACGTTCCGGGCTGGCCGGGGGCGGCGTCTTCATGTCGACCACAGGCTGCGACGACGGCGGAACCTCGGTCGGCGGGTCACACCATGCGGGCAGACGCGAGAACAGGCCGAGCATACGGTAACGATCCTCGTCCGGGAACACGCCCACGCCGCACAGTTCAAAGACAATCCGGGCCCATGCCCTCCCCGCCTCCACGAACGAACGCGGATCGGCTTCGTAGCGTTTGCGGCCCTGCACCTGAATATCGTAGGTCGCCAAGTGATCGTATGTCGGAGCCGCCGCCATAAGGGTTTGCCAGAATAGCGCATACCCGTCCTCGCGTTCCCGGGCCGCGCCCGCCTCGCCTTTCCCGTAGTGCTCCATATAGGCTTCGCTCAGACATTGCCGAAACGCAGCACTCCGTTCGGGAGGCGTGTCTTCCGACAGCAACCGTTGCCCGAGGCTTCCAAAGGTCCGGGCGTTGGTTTCCGTCTGTTCCGCAATGGGGACATGGAAATGCATCAGGCAGCATCCCGCCAGCAGTCCCGCGCCCAACAAGGCTACACCCTTTCGCATAAGCTCCTCCTCGGGATTCCGGCCCCTTCCGCAGCCATTCCTCTGCTAGGTACGGTTCCGCCGTGCGGCGTTTCCCCAGCGGGCGAGGGCGCACGCCAATTCGCGCACGTCGATGGGCTTGGAGAGATGGGCGGTCATTCCGGCGGCGAGGCTGCGTTCGGCGTCGCCGTACATGGCGTGGGCGGTCATGGCCAGAATAGGAATATCCTCCGCGCCGGGCACCCCGCTGGAACGGATGCGCCGCACGGCCTCATAGCCGTTCATGACGGGCATCTGGACATCCATGAGGATGACGTCGAAATCCTGATCCTTCAGGAAAATCTCCAGGGCCTCCTGCCCGTTGTGGGCAAGGCGGGTCGTCACCTCGAAGCGGGTGAGCATGTTTTCAATCACGTATTGATTGATTTCGTTGTCTTCAGCGATAAGGACGCGCTGCCCCTTGAGCTTGGCCAGGGGGAGATCGGTATCCGGCACGTCAATCCCGCCGTAGAAGGCATCGAGATTCTCGCGTGGGGCGGGCGCGGACAGTCCAAAAGGCAATTCCACCCGGAACACGCTTCCGTGCTCGGGGCTGCTCTCCACGGTCAGTGCGCCGCCCATGAGTTCGACGAGCCGCTTGCTGATGGCCAGCCCCAGCCCTGCGCCGCCATGCCGCCGCGTGCTGGAATCGTCAAGCTGGAGAAAGGGATCAAAAATGCGGTCGATATGTTCCGGCGCGATGCCTATGCCGCGATCCCGCACGGAAAAGGCCAGACGGACACTCTGGCCTGAGGCCTGCACGGGCGTGATGTCCAGCGAGACCTCGCCCTCATCGGAAAACTTCACCGCATTGCCGCACAGGTTCAACAAAATCTGCCGCAGGCGCAAAGGATCGCCCACCAGCCGCACCGGGACGCCCGGCGCAAGGTGCAGGGAAAATGACAGCCCCTTTTCTTCGGCCCGCTGGCCCATGACGGAAGAGAGGACAGACAATTCCCGTTCCAGATGGAAATCCCGCTGCTCAAGATCAAGGCGGTTGGCCTCGACCTTGGTCAGATCAAGAATATCCTTGAGCAGGCCCAGCAAGGTGGCGCTGGCCTCGCTGATACGCGAGAGATAGCCGTACTGCTCGGCGGTAAGGTCTGTTTTCAGAGCCAGATACGTCAGTCCCATGATGGCGTTCATGGGCGTCCGTATTTCATGGCTCATGTTGGCGAGGAAGGTCGACTTGGCGCGGTTGGCGGCTTCGGCGGCCTCCTTCGCGGCGCGCAGAGACGCCTCGTGCTCCTTGCGCTGAGTCACGTCCGCCGTGTAGCCCACGGCCCGCAGCGCGTCGCCGTCCCGGGAAAATTCGCACTGGAAGTCGTACCAGATGGACCCGCGCTCGGGATGCATGTATTCGATCTCAAAATGCGGACTGTGGCCCGGCTTCCATTCGGATCGCCGCAGCTTCTCCACGATGAGCTTCCGGCTGGCGGGGGCCAGCCGCCGCCACAGCCCATGAAAGGCGGGCAACGTGAGGTCCTGCGGGGACAGGGCGAACTGCCGGAGGAAAATATCATTGGCCGAAAAGGAAAGCCTGCCTCCCCGCACGCACTCGAAAACCCCGATGCCACCGATGCGGCAGGCCCTTTCCAGCCGGGACAGGTTTTCCCGCAACTGGCCCCGCATGGTTTCAAGCTCGCTCACGTCCTGATGGTAGCCCTTGACCCGCAGCACGCCGTCGACGTCGGACAGGAGGCGTCCGCCGCAGCGCACGAAAATGACGCCGCGTTGCGGATGCCGCCACGGATACTGGACCTCATGGTGCTGCCGGGTCGCAATAATGGCCTGCACCGCTTCCTCAACGCCGTGCCGGTATCCTTCCTCGATCCGGTCAAACCAATGGCTGTAGCATGCCTCCGGGTCAGGATGGGCCTCAAGGCCGAGCAGCCCCAGCATGGTTTCGTTGACCATCATGCGGGGCGCTCCTCCGCGCGTGTCCAGCTCAATGGCCCAAAGCCCGGTGTTCCCGATACGCAGGGCCTCGCTCATCCATTCGGGGCTATTGAATATATCCACAAGCAGCTCGTTGCCCAGCGGGATGCCGGAAAAGGCGTTCTGCTCGTCAGTCTGGAGCTGGATGAAGTCATGAATGTATCTGACCGTATTCTCGTTATGTATGAAGGCGAGATTGTCGGCGAATTTGATCCAAAACAGGTAACAGTAGAAGAACTTGGTCTGTATATGGCAGGTTCCAGGAGAAAGGGGGCATCCAGATGAACACAGAACGACAAAAAAAAGAATCCCTTTTAAGAAACAGCGGTTTTCAGACGATTATAGGCTCGCTGCTCTGTATTGTAATCGGCCTTCTGGTCGGCTATCTTGTCCTGCTGATTATCAATCCTGGCGGCGCGGCAAAAGCGATCACCGCGATTTTAAAGAATTTTCTGTATTATCCGAGCGCAATCGCAGCCAAAAAATACTTTGGTACAACGCTCGTAAAAGCCTCTGCGCTGCTCATGTGTTCTTTGTCTGTACTTTTCGCATGGAAAGTCGGGTTATTTAATATCGGAGCTGCAGGACAATATGTCGTAGGCGCCGGCGCTTGTCTGTACTGCGGGTTAAAGTTCAGCCTTCCATGGTATGTCTGCCTGATCGCTGCAGTAGTCGCAGCAGCTGCTGCCGGCGGGATTTCCGGCGCTCTGAAAGCCTACTTCAACGTCAACGAAGTCATTTCCTGTATCATGCTAAACTGGATGGGACTGTACAGTGTCAATATGCTGCTATCTGCCGTGAAAGAACAATCCACACCTTACACAAAGCCTCTGACAAGCACAAATAAAAGCGCGCTTCTTCCGAACGCCGGACTGGATCAGATCTTTTCTAAAAATGAATTTGTAACAATCGGCCTGCCGCTTGCGGTTTTAATGGCTGTAGCAGTCTGGATTATACTGGAAAAGACCAAATTTGGCTACGAGCTTAAAGCGACCGGTATGAATAAAAGCGCGGCTAAATACTGTGGTATGCGTGAAAAAAGAAACATTATATCGGGGGGATTGGATGCCAGCGATGGCTGGTGCATTGCACCCCCCATTTTCTCTTTTTCTTCCAG
>OFGR01001186.1_pt1 | contig 22208 bp, 27 predicted proteins | sample 1521811 | NCBI WGS metagenome assembly OFGR01 (sample SAMEA3504098, study PRJEB24116) | mouse gut metagenome | biome: mouse gut; feature: mouse-associated habitat; material: faeces | place: Denmark | collected 2011
GGCGGAGAGGAGGGTAAACAATGACGCTCAAAGACGGGCGGGAATACCGCTCTTTGCAAAATTTCGCCCTCGTCCCCCGCGAGGAGGGCTCCGAGGAATACCGCCGGGCAGAGGTCGAGGCTATGAACACGTCGAGGACGGTTTTCGAGCTTTACGGGGCGACAGCCGCCGAGGATTTGCGGGCGGCGGGATTGCAGGAGCGGAGCCGGGTAGCCGAGCGTATGCGCCGGGGACACGCGGCGACGAATTTCGAGAAAATCACAGCGAGCCCGGAGGCTCTCGCGACTTTCCTCTCCTCCCTCCCTGTACTCTCCGGGCCGTGGGACGAGGCTTTTCACCGTCGGTATTGCGACGCTTGCTCGGCGGAGGAGTGCGGCGAGTGCGAGAACAAAGCCCTAAACAATCCGCTTTGGTGGTTGAGCCTCGCGGCGGAGGTAGACAAATGAGCGGCGCGGCGGCGGTGCGGACGGCCTACCGTCTAAATGTGAGCAAGACGAAACTTTACAGGCTTGCAAAACAGTATTACCCGGAAATCGGGCCTATGAAAGCGGCGACGTTTATCAAATACCCGCGCTCTCGGGACTATGCCCTCGATTTCAAGGCCGGAGAACACTATCACCATTTATTTTTGTCGGTATGCGGTGGACAAGCCCGCCTCGGCGACGATTGCTCTACCTATGACAACGAGGGGGAGCGGGTGTCGCGCTGGGAGTGTCGCTCTCTCACATTGGACGAGCTCCGGGCGCTCGATATGGTCGAGGAGGTCGGAGCATGATAGCAATATGTAGAGAGGTAGACAAAAACGGCGGCGGTATCGCGGTCTATCCGATTGAAAGCGAGGTAACGGAAAGGCTTTTAACGTGTTTGACGTTGCGAGCGCGGTTAAATCCAGAATTGCGGTATTTTGTAACCGCCCGCGTTCGCTGGGAAAACGAGAGCGCCCGGAAGTTAATAGAGAACTCGCTCCGCCGGAAAAATGTAACCGCGAGCACAATCGCGGCGGTCGGGGGGCTTGTGGAGCTATGAGCGAGGAGCCGAAAATACTCGCCTCTATCTCCGGCGGGAAAGACTCGCTTGCGGCCCTCATAACGCATATCGAAAGCGGCGGGCGGTGCGACGGCGCGATCTATTGCCGGATAATGTTCGACGACGAGACGAGCGCGGAATACCCGGAGCACGAGGATTTCTTGTTTAACAAGTGCTTTCCGGCGCTCGAGCGGGAGTACGGGGTAAAAACGAGGGTAGTACAAGCCTCATGCACATACGAGGAATGTTTTTATAGAAGATACAAGAGGGGGAAAAATGCGGGGGAAATGTGGGGATTTCCTACGCTATGGTGTCCGTGGTGCAACACAAAATTGAAAATAAACCCTATGCACAAGTTCAAGAAAGAAATGGGGAAATATACCTCGATTGTAGGAATTGCGGCAGATGAAGAAAAGCGGATAAAGAGGAAAATCGTATCAAACGAGATTTTGCCTCTCGTCGAGCACGGAATTACAGAGGCGGAGGCTTTCGGAGTTTGCCGGAGCAGAGGGCTACTATCTCCGAGCTATTGCAAAGGGAGGACTCGCCTCGGGTGCTGGTTTTGCCACAATCAAAGAATAATCGACCTAAAAAGGCTCTATTACAACTACCCGGAATTATGGAAAAAGTTAGAGCGTCTGGAAAAGGACAGCCCGAGGAAATTCACTCCAAGAGTTAAAATTTCAGAATATCAACAGCGGTTTGATTATGAGGGCCTACAAATTACATTGTTTGACAATGAGGAGGGCGGGCCATGAGCGGCGAAATACTCGCGGATTTCTCCCGGACGTGCGAGGGGTGCGCGGAGCTCATATCGGAGCCGTGGGCAAAGGGCAAGACGGGCTATCGTTGCGGAGCTACGGGGCCTCGGCGGGGCTATACCGTCGGTATCGAGAGGTTTTTCCCGTATATCCCGGCGTGGTGTCCGAAACTCATACAGGAAAGAGAGCAAAAATTAAAAGGAGGTCGTACAGATGGACGGAATTAGCGAAAGGGTTCGACTCATGGGAGACTTGCAAGCGGCGGTAACGGAGGCTTTGACCGGGACGCTCCGGGAGCGGGGCCGGGGGTTTGCCTCCGACCGGGAGGCGTGGGCGGAACTTAAAGAGTGCGTAGAGCGCACAAAGAAAATGCACTCGGATATTGAGAAAGTCCACAAGGAAATGTGGAGCGCGGTCACAGACCACAACGGCGACGCTTTCGCGGCGCTCTCTCAAGAGTTCGAGCGGAGCGCGACGCGGCTCGCGGAGGAATGGGCGCAAACGTCCGCCCTTGCAAAAATCGCCGTTCTCGGCGAGTCGGCAAACGAGGCCATAGAGGAAAGCGGCGACGAGGAGGTAGCAGAATGAAAAAGGTTTACTCACAAAAGGCGAGTACGGAGGTTTTCGCCCTCGCGCCGGAGCAACTCGCGATTTTCAAGAGCGCGGGCTATGAGACCCAGACGGCGGAGGAGGCTATCGCCGACGCGGGCGCGGTCAGACTCACGCCGCCGGAGGGCAAGCGGGCGTATGTGGCTTTTGACTTCAAAGCGGGCGAGTTTTTCGTCCGGGTCAAGACGTGTACGCTCCGGGGGAACGAGTATAGCGCACTCGTAAAGGAGCTTATCGAGGCGGCGCTCCTCCGGGGGCAAGTGGTACAGGCAGACCCGGACAGGCCGAAAGCGGCTCCGGCGGAGGGCGCGAACGTCTCCCCGTTCGCGTCCATCTTGCCGGATCGCCTTAAAAAGTCGTTTACGGAGGGCCTCGCAAAGTCGCTCCTCGGCTCGCTCATGAGCGCGGCCTTTACGCCGCCGACCGCTCCCTCGGCCTCCTCACAGGCGGCGGGGGCCAGTAGCGAGGAGGTCGTCGAATGAAAAAGAGCAAAGCGGCGGGAGCGGCGGTCGAGGCTGGACACGCTCGGCGGGCCGGGCCTATGAAATTATACCTCCTCCGTCACCCGGAGTATGGGGAGGCGACCGCGAACGGGCGGACAAAGTACGAGGCCGTTATCGCCGTCGCCCGGAAATGGGGAACGCGCTGGACAAAGCTCGCTCGGGAGGCCAAGTTTATCGAGCTTTGCGACGAGACCATGATACCAAACGAGCATGAGCGCCGCTCGTGTGTGAATTGCGGAAATGTGGCTTGCTCGAGGAGCGTCGTAGCGTTCTTTTGGGACGAGTGCGTCGAGAGCAACTTTACAAAGCATTGGAGGCCGAAACAGGAAAGCGGCGGGGGGAAAGAGGAGGGGCCGGAAAATGGCACATAAGCGGCACGGTCGCCGGGCGCTCGGCTGGACGGACGCGCTCCCGTTCATCATCGGGGCGATTATCCTCGTAGCCGTCCCGCTCCTTATTCTCCTATCGCTCGCGGCCTCCCGCTATGCGTCGGCTATATCCGGCGTTTCGCCCTCCCCGGCGGCGAGCGCAACTCCCGCGCCGACCACGGAGGCCACGCCGGAGCCGGAGGAGGCCGTCTCGCGGTATGCGGCGGTCGGGCTCACGGAGGAGGACGCTTATATCCTCGCTTGCCTCGTCTACCATGAGGCGCGGGGCGAGCCGTTCGAGGGACAAGCCGCCGTCGTCGAGGTCGTGTTTAACCGTTGCCTCTCCGACGAGTTCCCGGATACGGTCGAGGAGGTCGTCTTTCAGAAATACGGCGACGTTTGGCAGTTCTCCCCCGCTCCCTACTTATACACGGCGGAGCCGGGAGAGGCACAGTATAGCGCAGTCATGTACGCATACAACGCCGAGGAGCCTATCGTCCCGCCGGAGACCGTGTTTTTCTCCACGAGTCCATATAACGAGCACGTTACCGCTATCATCGGAAATCATTATTTTTGCAAAATAGGAGGTCCAGCAAGTCACTGGACCTCCAAGATTCAAGCCAGAATTTTCGCGGAAACAGCGTAGTCAACAACCCGCCCCTGTAAGGAAAATTCATCACTCATACGGGCGAGCGCACGGGAAAGCCGGAGATCGATCCTATCGGGCGCACTATCCCTCAAAATTGTTTGTAGACGGGAGAGTTCCCCAAAGGAGAGGGGTTCGGGAAATTCAAGGGACACGGGAGGGAAATACGAGTGGGTACCGGGGGCAGCTTCGCTTTCAATGCGGACGACGTACTTTCTCATCAAAAAAAACACCTCCAAAATTGAAGCAAATACTGATGGTGCTTGAATCCGCAACATGGTATGCAGAACAGGAAATTTTCATTAGCATGGAAGTCCTTTTTTGCCGGCCCCTAGTACTCACCAGGGTTTTATCTTCCGATATTTTTATTTCTATTTGCATAGTATAGGGCATCACTTTTTCTGAGGAGGTTTTTCTCAACTATGCAAAAGCGGTTCATTATCGATAGCTCTGTCCTGTTACATGCTCCAACGGCAATCTACGCTTTTGATGATAACGAGGTGCTTCTTCCCGCAAGCGTTATCAGAGAATTGGGTGAACGGACAAAGACTAGCGGGGAACTCAGGGCAAACGCCATGGAGGCCGTCAAGCTGCTGGATTCCATCTGCGACGTACCAGGCGAGGCCGTCCATCTGGAGAACGGCGGAATTCTGGAAATCATCGGAAGACCAGAGGATTCCATCTATGATATGGCAATGGCTAAAGATGCCGTCATTGTCTCCCGCGACCCAGCTGTCCGTCTCACTGCCCGCTCCATGTCCCTGGGCGCAGAACACTTCAAGGCGGAAAGCCTCAGCGTCGATAAGAAACCCTACGAGGGGCGCTGCAACCTGTTTGTTTCTGGACAGGAACTCTCCAGCTTCGCCCAGAACAAGGTTCTGAAGCTGGACCCAAAGAAAGAGTACTGCGCTACTGATACCGACAACGCTGTTATCTCCGAGGACTACCACCTGTCACCCAATGAGTATGTGACCCTCATTAACAGCGATCGCCCGGACACTGGCACAATGCTGGGACGCTTCGATGGGGAAGAGATTGTCCCGCTGCGCTTCTACAAGCGGGATCATCCTGTATTTGGGGTATCCGCTCGAAACGTAGGACAGCAGTTTGCACTGGATGCCTTGATGAACCCCGACGCCCCCCTTGTCATCCTCCAAGGTCCGGCCGGAACGGCAAAGACCTTTCTCTCCATGGCGGCAGCCCTGGAGCAAACGTACTCCAAGGATGTCTACCGCAAAATCCTGATTACTCGCCCCAACGCAAAAATGGATGCAGATGTGGGTTATCTCAAAGGTGACGAACGGCAGAAGGTCCTGCCCACTCTTCGGGGGCTGCTGGACAATATGGAGAACCTGATGCAGCAGGATCCCAGGGACAGGAAGAAGGATGGGATCAACTGCGAATCACCTGCGGACACTCTTTTGGCGAACGGCATCGTCGACGCCCAGGCTATGGCTTACATGCGGGGTCGCTCCATTTGCCGCCAATTCATGATTGTGGATGAGATGCAGAACAGCACCGTCAATCAGGTTCTCTCCATCATCACCAGGGTAGGGGAGGAGTCGAAGATTGTGCTGCTGGGTGACCCGAACCAGATTGACAATCCGTATCTGGATCGGATCAGCAATGGTCTCGTCTACGCCGCCGAACGGATGCGGGACAGCCCCCTCTGCTGGCAGATTACCTTTAACGAACGGGAGTCCACCCGCAGCCCGCTGGCAAGGGAAGCGATTGAACGACTGACCCCGAAAGGTTCCGTTTTTTAATCACCATAAGGCTCCGGATTGTGCGTCTGGAGCCTTTTTCCTGGGAAATATGCTTGTCTCATCCTGTAAAGCTAATTTTCTTTACAGATATTGATATTTATTAGTTTTTGACATTTCCAGTTTTTAATCTATCACATATACCTGTGAAAGCTATTCACTTTACAGTCATTGAAAATAAATGAAAAGCCCGTCCTACACAATGTAGGGCGGGCTTTTTCTTAAACAATCTCTTCGTAATCTTTTTTTGCGGCACTGGATTGAGGTGCAATGTGCTTGCCAGACTCGCCAGCATCGAGAGCCTCCGCCATCAGGCGGTTGTTCTCCTCCAGAGCTTTGGCAATCCGAACCAGGGAGCGGGCAATAATCTCGATGTTACCAGAACCATTCGTTGTATCGAAGTAGCTCATAACTTTTCTCCTTTTCAATTCAGCCTTTCAGCGTGTTGCTGGATAGTATGCAGGATCAGAGAAAACTATCACCCAGCCGCCTTCTCTGTCTTTTCCCTATAAATGGACCACCTGGTGGAGAGGGTTTTGACTTCCGCATCAGGATATAGAGAGCGCACCAGGGAGCAGTCGTCATAGGTAAGGATCACGTCTGTCTTTGGATTCCGGGACATAAAGGAATGGACGGCTTCTGCTAATTCACCATGCCGGCCTACAAATGATTCTGGGTAGAGTTTCTTGCCTGCTCTCGTATAGGGCGGGTCAATGAAGTAGGTCGCATTTACGTTATGCTTGAATGTCCGCACAGACAGGAAATCTACCGCATCCTCATTTGTCAGCCGGATGGAGTCCCGCATCTCCGCAATCCTGGAGATGCGTTTAGTTAGAGTCTGGGGATTCCACCTTACCCTCATTTCCTCATCCGACCCGTTCTTCCCCCCAATAGGGTTTGCCAAAATGATTCCGCCGAAGCTGGTTCGGTTCAGCAGCAGGAAGTCGTATGCCGCCCCAACATCGCAGCCGGAGCCGGGGAGCTTGAACCCAGCACTTCGTTCCTTCGCCTGGAAGTAATCAGGGAGGGTGGGGAGCGGACCCTGGAGCTGGTCAATAAGTCCCTGGGGTTGAGCCAAAATTGTGTTCCAGAAGTTGTATACGAGAGGATCGTACTCATTCAGTTCAAGGGTCTTGACCCATCCGGCGTTCAGAAGGGACAGTCCCAGCGACGCACCTCCCGCAAATACCTCAACAAACTGCTCCAACCTATCCCTGTTCATGTGGGCTGCGATTTGGTCAATAACTCTTGACTTGCCGCCCGGATAACGCAGGGGGGAGAGCTGTTTACGAAGAGATGTTTTAGGTGGTAGGGAATGGGTGGGAGCCGGAGTGCGGGATTCGAGGAAGAGCAGCGGTAGGGACTTTACGTTATAGGGATCATTCATTGAGAACCCCTCCTTGCCACGAAAACCCATAATCTCCAACATGGACATTTTTCAGTCCCAGCAAGTAAACCATCATCTGTGCCTTTCCATGGGAGTCCGGATTTCCATTCGCAGGATATGGCTCCCCATAGAAGCACTGGTACATTTCCAAAAATTGTCGTTCATTAAAACTAAGTTCATGTTTGCTCATATCCTTCTCCTTTCTTTTTGCAACTAATACTATGCGTTTACTCTAAAATGTATCGAGAAATTCCAGCAAATTTTCGATAGTATTTTCTGTATTTGCATATTATTCAGTAAGCGCATAAAAAGGCCCCTCCATTGGAGGGATAAAAAAGAAAGGTAGGAATTGAAGTGGAAGAATACAAAAATGGCACGGCCCGTCTGATCGATATAAAAGCATATTTGGACTGGCTAGAGGCTCTGAGCAAGGATGAGGTTAAGGCGAAAGGGCAGGAATTGTTGCGCTGCGTCAATAGAGAACCCGGCAAAACCTTTCCTGACGAATCCGCAATACGTCAAATGTTTGACCCCTGGATTTGGAGTCCAGATCGGCAGGCTAAAACACGGAAGGAAATTGAGGACTTCATTTCTTATGGCAAAAATCTTGGCATGCCTTTCCGTGTAGGAAGGTGGGTTCCAAGCAAGTACGCCTTCCTGTATCTTGGCAATCCAGGTACAGGCGTCATTATCGTCAATCCGGAAAAATACCTGGAGTACGTTCCTGAAAAGGACTTCTCTGACATGACGCCGGCGCAAATCCTCGCATCCTCTCATATAGAGAGAGGCGACATGAGCACGTCCATCCTTCCCCAAAATCTCGATGGACTGACGCCAGGCAGAGTAGGAACCGAGTTGAAGAAAAAAAAGTCCGACATGGATTTGCTGAAAAAGCGGATGCAGGATGTAAGAGACGCCAGCGAGGAGAGTCTTATCCAACTGAAACGTGAAATTGAGGCAAAGCAGGCTGAACTTCAGGCAAAACAGCAGAAACTGATGGAAAAGCTCCAGATTGAGCAGGAGGAGATGGAGGGAATGATTGAACAGATGGAAGACCAGATCTTTCTTCTGGACTCCCAGATTTACGCTATCCGCTGCTACACTGGCGAAGTCGTTACACTGACACAAATCCGCTCTGGGAAAAACGCCCCGGATAACGAACCTATCATTATTCATCAAAAGCTCCGATTCCTTGATGAGGACTTGGGACGGGCCGCATCTCTGTACGAGATTTCCTGGCACAAGCTGAACTTATTTGAGGATTTTCTCCGATTCTCTCCCGCTGCGCTGGATCTGTTTGCCCCGAATGAGCGATGCGTCGTCTTGGTGCGGCTGAGCAAGAATGACCAGACTTTTCATAATGACGACCGTTTCCCCGGGATGAACATCTTGAAGGCATACAACCGGTATCACGGGAAAACTATCGGAATTATTATTCGGAACGGGGAAAACTTGTACCTGGGCTGGACAGATGAAGAACGAGTCCATATTAAGGATGACTTCATTGTTACTCAAGTCATCACAGAGACCGTTCCCGTTTGGGATGAAGACTCCGATAAACCCCTTTCCCAGATAGAGGAACGAAACCGGACAGAAAGGAGAAAGAAAGAGCGTAGGGAGAAGCGAGAGTTCATGGATGGAATCGTTTCCAGAATCTTCGTCTACAACGTCTTGCAGGGAATCGTGGATTCCTCCAACCTGATGCCTCTACCCAAAGGGGTGAAACTCAACAAGCCGTCCCAGTATGTGGTCTTTTCAGTCGCCGACCGGTGGCTGACAGATACCCGATTTGGTTCATTCACAGAGATTATTGCTCAGTGCAATGCCAAGGTAACGAAAGGGGATATACTGCTCACGGTTCAGGGGCTTGTTCCGAAGCCCCGGTACGGGAGTTACACCCAGGCATGGAACAATGATCGGGGTCGTGGAGACGCCAATCGCACTCATGACTGCACCGTTTCTGACTGCACTCTATATCCAGCCAACCTCGTTGAGGAATATGAAGACTGCCTCCAGCGGCGGAGACATCATGTGTATGTGTCTGTAGAGAAACGCAACAGCGGCTGGCTGAGCGAAAAGAAAGCGAGAGCTAATTTCGAGTTGCTGGACGGAGAATTCGTGAATCTGACGTATATGAATAGTGTTTGGCTGGAATGGGTCGTTAACAACAAAACGCTGGGAGATTGGCGGGTAGGAGGTGCAAAGGTAGCCTATGCATATGCCATCCGATATCTGAAGACTGCAATGGACTATGTTCGGGGCAGGGAAGCGGATGAGAAAGCTCTTCTGGACACCATCAATCCTGCAATCTGCACCGACCCAGAGTGGCCTCTAAAATTGACTGAGTGGAAGATGGAGAAAGGCGTGAGGGTACTCACCGCATATCAGGCGGAGCGGTTCGCAAAATTTCTAAGCTGACAAAAAAAGAGAACCCTGCGGCGTTTTGCCGCAGGGTTTCTTTTCTAAATTTCAGCCTTATCAATGTTTTCCAGCAGGGCTTTCACCCTGGCAAGCTCCGTCTTGGAGTGGGGTGTGCCGCCGGCATTCATTTCGAGATACCAATTGAGGACTTCCTTTTCTGTTTGCAAATCATTAACATGGATTCGCACAGTGTTTGTAGTCATCCGGATAGTGTCTGTGTATTCTCGGAAATAACTGCCGAAGACCTTCAGCTCATTGCCAAAAAATCTCTGAATGGCTGTCAACCGCTGGAGTCCATCCACGCATACATAGTCATTGTAAGCTCCGTCTGGAACCTGGACGTGCTGGCTGGGATAGTTGAAATACAAATCCCGGCTTGTACGTCCGCCTCGAAGCAAAAATTCCAGGTAAGCAACCTGCTGCTTCTTTGTCCATACGTGTCCCCTCTGAAATTCCGGAGTAAGAACGAGTCCAGGATCTTCCTGCTCATTTGCCACCCACTTGGGTACCCTGTCCAGAGGGATATCGACAGCATAGGAGCCAGCCCTAGTAAATTGGGGAATCGCCTTGAATGATGTGTACTTAATCATCCTCTTCCTCGCTCTTTTTCCGAATCAGCTTATTGTAGGCATACGAGTCTTCACAGAGAACAATGTCCATGTTGATATCCGGCTCGCCGCCGAAGTCATAATGAACATCTTCGCACCGCTCCAGCTCCTGGACCTTGTTCTTGGCTTCGGGAGAGATTGTATTAAGGAAGTGCTCAGGAATGAGTACGACGCTGGGGAAGAGGTACTTCTTGAAAACTTCGTAGTCCGAAGCAGGGACAATCATGATTTTTGCCATAACAAAACAGCTCCTTTCCTTATGCAGCATGATTCGCCGATTCCTCTTCCTCAACCTTCAGTTCTTCAATGAACTGGGGAAGGGCATCGACCGTTGTCACGAAATAATCCTGCATCATCTCGTAGGAGAGATTACAGTCCGCACAGATTTCTCCGGCAGCAGAGACATAGAAATCATCACTAAGACAGATGCAATCACGGGACCCATCATATTCCGCATTCTCTTCAAAATCGATCGTGGGATTATCTACCCACCCTCCGTTAAAATCGTTGACTGCAGCGCGGCCTCGCAGGATAATTCCTCGCCCGCCGTTGTAGTCACCTGCCTCTTTGTCCTTATTGCTGAAAGACAGGTAACGGATTGGGGAGAGGAAAGCTTCCTTGTTGTTGTCGTGAAAGATATCCGTGGAAATAGAAACTCCGCACATATCTGGCTCGTTGCAGTACGGTATGTTCTCCAACAGGACCTGTGCCAGTTCCATCTGGTTCACAAGCCCGTTCGTGACAACATAAAAGCTGTCCAAAGGGATTTCTCGACGCCAGATTTCGCTGAAGATATATCGGATGATTGGGATGTTGAGCGTTGGTTCGCCGCCGGAAAAAGTCAGGCAGCCAATGCTCTCGATGTGATCCAGGACTTTGTCAACTGTCTCCTTCGTCATATCCAGATTCTGGGCATCGCCCCGAAGACAGTGTTCGCAGGAGAGGTTGCAGCGTCTTGTTACTTCAAAGATTGCGTTGTAAGCACAAATTTTAGTACCCATTGTTTCATTCTCCTTTTATTGTTGATCCTGCAGTTTTGGGAATTGTTTCATAGTATGCGATTGCAAAAAAATTTATCAAAAAAGCAGTGAATAGCGTTCTTTTCAGTGCTTCTCTTCAAGATAAAACTTGGGGTTATACAACACTGCATGAGAGGTAGGCAGCCGGCAGAGAAATATCCTCTAGGGGATTTTATCAACTTTCGTTTTTTCCGAATTTTTCTAAAGATTTTCGATATTTTAGTAAGAAACTGCATAATATTTTTCAAAATGTAACAAGGAGGAGAGACTCACATGAAATATGAAGACCTTTCACAAGAGCAGCATCTATTCATCGACCTTGCGTTGCAGGGAGAAAATATCCTTGTTGATGCCTGTATTGGCAGCGGGAAAACGACCGCCATCCAGACCCTCTGCGGCCTCATGGGCACTGACAGACGGATTTTATATCTTACTTACAACAAACTGCTGAAGCTTGATGCAAAGTCCAAAATCAAGACAAGGGGGACCAAAACAACCGTTACCAACTACCACGGGTTCTGTTACTCCGAGCTGAGGAGAAACGGACAGCAGCCTAATCTCAGCGACTGCATTCAACTGTATAATCAGTCGAATCTGCCGGTACGGCACTACGATGTCTTGATTTTGGACGAGTACCAGGACATCGAGCAGGAAATTGCGGAAATGCTGTATCACATCAAGGATGCGAATCCAGGGATCCAAATCATCGCCGTAGGGGATATGGCTCAAAAAATCTATGACAAAACCAGGCTGAACGCCGCCGCCTTTATCACAGACTTCCTCGGGGCCGGAAAATATAGAGCGATTGAGTTCACCCAGTGCTTCAGACTCTCCCCAGACTTGGCTCAGCGTCTGGGGACTATCTGGGGGAAAGAAATCCGGGGAGTCAACGAGAACTGCTCCGTGGAGTACATGACAATCCATGACGCCATCAACACACTCGCCCAGTACAAACCTGGAGAGATTCTCTGTTTGGGCGCATGCGTTGGATCGCGGAATGTCATCATGAACACGCTGGAAAGAGAATACCCAGAGACCTTCAATAAGAAGACCGTCTGGGCCAAAATCTCAGAGGCGGAAGGGGGGACATCGCCGGATTCTGAATGTGCGGTATTCACCACCTTTGACGGCTGCAAGGGTATGGAGCGGGATGTCTGCGTGGTGTGCGACTGGACAGAAAACTACTGGGAAACAAGAATCAGCCGATCCCAGGTGAATAGTAAAATCATTCGCAACATCTTCTGTGTTGCTGCGTCCAGAGGGAAAAGCCGCATCATCTTCCTCAAGACAAAGGATCTTTTGGACGACAAGACTCTAACCAAAGTCGAAGGGGAGTCGAGTAAATTCGAGGATATGCAGATTTCCCATATGTTCGATTTCAAATTTGTTGAGGATATAGAGGATGCGTACCGTCAACTGGAAGTCAGCGAAATCACTCCGAAAGAAGAGCCTATCAACGTCCCTACGAAGGATGGCATGATTGACTTGTCTGTTTGCGTCGGGATTTACCAGGAAGTGGCGTATTTCGACCAGTGCGATATCACCATGTACATCGAGGAATACTTTAACACCCACAAGGACAAGGATTTTTTGAAGAGAGAAATGAGGGAAGATTGGGGGCTGGAGGATAAGGTGCTGTTCCTTACCTCCCTGGAGACGGAGCAGAACCGGTACCGGACGCAGGTCAGACTCCCGCTGGTGCCAGAGGATGCCTGGAACCAGATAGCTGACCGGCTGGCAACCTTCTTGCCGGCGAACGCAACTGTCCAAGTGGGCTGTGAATTTCCGTTTGGAATGAATGGCAACGAAGAGTTTCTTGTGAGTGGGTTTGCGGACGTCCTTAAAGATGAGACCGTTATTGAGCTGAAGTTCGTAGACGAACTTGCTCACAGGCACTTCCTGCAATGCGCAATGTATATGGTTTCCCTAAAAAAGAACCGCGGTATATTATGGAATGTCCGTACCAACCAGCGGTATGAAATCCGGATACCAGACACGAAGGCTTTTCTTGACAAGGTGACAGTTGCCGCTACAAAAGGCGAGCTTACAGAATATGGACTGGGCAGCTATGAGGCAAGAACCGGGAAGAGAGAAGCCTTCGATTATAGCGAGATTTTTTCTAATTTCATTATTCAGAACCCCTCCGCCTGCGAGACTGTTTTCAAACAGATGGAGAGAGCAAGAAGGGCAAAGCTTCCATTTGGTGCGATATCCATAAAAAATGCCTTTGCCAGCCTCGGCGTGGAAATCCCGCTAATTCCCAAGACCTTCCAGCGCCATTGGGAAAACTATTGCGCAGAGCGGCGGAGAGAACGTCGAAGATCCAGAAAAAAAGCCGTCCAAAACGCAGTTGTTGGGATTTGATAACTTTGCCTGGCTTTGCATATCATTAAGGCAACCAAGAACAAATCAGGCTAAAAATACCAGACTAAACCAAAATAGGGAGGATTTTTATGAAAACTACTGCACAGTACCTAATCTGCTGCGTTTATGGCAAAGATAACGACGCCCGCTCCGTTCCAATCCTGGTTGTCCCAACCGAATCCCTTGCAGTCTCTATTACCATGGAGATGCGCACCAATCCGGACGGTGAAGCCAGGCAGCTGGCGTTGAATGTGCTGGGCGAGAAAGCATTGCCCGCAGACATTGACTTCAGTGTTCAAAACATCCAATCTATAGTTCCAGACCAAGGCGGTAAAACGCTGCTAACCAAGGAAGAACTGCGCTGCAAGCTGCTGGATGGGGCCTGCATGGGCGATTTGTTCGAGTTTACATCTGGGCAGGAATGCGAAATCTTTAAGGCGGACGCTTTTGCCGCTGGACCACAGATTCTGTATATCCCAGACACTTTTCTGAACGAAATCCCTGTAAGTGCGCCTGTCAACGATTCCATGAGCTTGATTGATAGTATTTTGGATTCCTGTTATACCGGCGATGATTTCATTGAGGAGTGTGGTGGCAACGCAGAACTGGCGGTGCGGCTGTTCAACTACTGCGACTGGCAGCATCCATCATCGGCTTTGTCGGAGGCGGATGACGAAGACGATAACGTGTAAAAAGAGGCTCAGCCCTGGGGAAATCCTGGGGCTGAGCTTTTTCATTTCAGATCGGACACCGGAAGTATATTTTGGGGGTTTCGCGCTTACTCCTCCTCTCAATTGAACAAAGCTTTTATTTTGTTCAATTGTATATATAGAAATCCCCTACCCCTCTCCGTATTTTTCCTTATATTTTCCCACCTTCATGCCGATATATAATGTAAGAATTTCTTGGAGGTGATGAAATGTCCGCATCCCCAGACCGTATTGCTTGTCTGAAACGAGTGCTACAGACGGAGGCTGCGGCTGGAGCAGGCATTCCCACAAGGACGTCACAATTCAGTTTGGACAAAAACAACCCACACTTTTTGTCATTATTACCTTGGTAGACGTTTTTGTCAATTACTTGGTAAGACGTACTCAACATCTGGCCGGGTATTAGCCATCCAGCCGCAAGTGCGACAAAAAAGGAGAAAATACCTATGAACCAATCGAAAAACGCTGCATTGGACATGCATGCAAGAGCTGCCGCTACCCTGTATGGAATCATCACATTTGACCAATTCTTTCGAATTCTGAAAGAATATTATCCAGAAGATCCGATTAGCCAAGAATCTGTCGAACGCTATTTTAGGACCTTTCAAAATGACGATCCGACCTACTATATTCGGGATCAGCTGATTATCCATACCTCTATTTCCCCGGACGAAATCAGAAGCACTTGTGCGGAAATCCAAAAGAACGCAGCCAAGGAGCAACTGACTCGATACAGGATTCTGCCACAGAAATATTTCCTGGAGTATGCCAACCCATCCTTTTATGAGGATGGAGACGGGGTGAATATGATGAAAAATTACCTCACCAACGATCTTAAAATCGATGAAGAAGAAGCTGGAGAAATCCTGACGGAGATGGCCTTCCTCGTTCGTTCGGATGCTGTCCCTAACTACATTATGTCCGCCCTTAAACGCCGTGGACTTCCCCACGGGAAAGAATGTGAGCTGATGCTTATTACCAACGGCTGCGAAATGGAGTCAGATATTCGAAAATGGGTGACTTTGGGGTATGATGGTCACGAAGTCGCAAAATTGAACTAGGATAGATACCGCACCTGGACGCAGTTTTTTTGCCGCCTGGGTGCGGTTTTTTCTTCATCTCCTGCACAAAAACTCGTCTTTTTTTCTATTTCATGGCTGTAAGATTTGATATTTCTTTGTATTTCTGCATAGTATAGATACATCACGAAAGAGAGGTGTCCACTATGTATGAAGACGCAATAGAGCTGATGAACTCGCGCAGTGAGGACATTCAGGCTGATCAAAAAACTCTTGATGTTCTTTCAACCTCTTCCCTATCCATTCCCGAATCCTGGGACAAGATAGTTCATATACGAAACGGAGCCATTCGTCACGCCGCTTGCTGCTCGTTCTTGGGCGAAGCTGTTGGACAGGGTGAAGTACGACAAGCAGGAAGTATCAGGGTCGTATATACCACCCCAGATGCATCCCTTCACATTCCCTGCATAAGGGATGATAAACAGAGACTCATCGTTTCCCTGCCATCGCTCAAATCCTTGTCCTCCCAGCCCGCCCCTGGCGGAAATCGTCCAAGTAAAAAGGAGGAAGAACTGGAAGCATACATTTTCCTTCTAAAAAACAGAGGTCCTATTCCTGACATAGTTCGCATGAGAGACCCTGAATTCCGCTCCACCTGGTCTGACACCTTATGTCGTTTGTACTATTTTTTTATACTTCACCCGTCGGATGTCTTCCAGGGGAAAAGCGGGATGGAATATTGGGAGGCGCTGGAGACGGCAGAACGGATTGGGCGGAAAGAAAAGGAACGGGAAGCTTGGACTTCATGGAACGCTCAGCGAAACATCGTGGCGTGTTTTAAGTCGAATACCTATCCCAGACTTCTCCCCTTTGAATTCCCTATCTTTATCCAGACTGACGAAGCATGCATCCCCGCAGATAGACTCTTTTCAATGTCCGGCTGCTGAAAAAGCCCGGTCCTGGAGTAATCTCCAGAGCCGGGTTTCTCTTTTTATTCAACCGCCTGGCGAAGTTCGTCCCGAACCTTCTCCAACAGCTCTCCCAGACGATTGAGTCCTTTTTCACCGTTACACTTTGCACATTGGCAGACCCCCCAGTAATTGTCATGCCAGGTATTCCCCTCAATGAGGCGGAGCCTGCCTGTTGACAGAAGCCGCTCTGCGCATCTTGTGCCTGGCGCAAACTTCGACCGAAGGATCTCCAGCATAATACCGTCTTTGACCTGCTCCCAATCGGGACGAAGCTTCACAGTGCGGCCCATCTTTTTTGCCTGGATTGGCGATACTTCGGCAAATCTTTTCCGTGTTTCTGTGTCAAGCGTCTTTGCAGACTGGAACGCCGCTTCCGAATTTCGGTACCACAGCCCATCATAAAATACGATTGCTCCGTAAAAATTGCTGAGAAAATCGTATTTTCCCCGGAAGGAGTCGATGGAGAAAGTCTTATTCTCTGCCATCGACACGATCATATGGACGGTCTCTTCGATGGTCATATCTGTATTGTCCACCTCGACAGCATCGGGAGCGGGCTTTAAAGGCGCAGATGTACGGGTGGAATCCCGGAGGTCGCGAGCCTGCATGCCTCTAAGGACATCTGAAAGACATACACGACTCCCCTTCTGTGCCAAATCCTTCTGCCGGCGGATTGATCTCTGGGCAGAATCAGCAGTAAGGAAAATCTTGAGGTCAGCATGGGGCAGTATAACGGTGCCGATATCCCGTCCCTCCATGACCACATTACAGGCATGCGCAATATCCTTCTGGGTTTTCACCAGATGCGCCCGCACGGCAGGAATTGCGGAAGTAATGGACGCCATGGAGGAAACCTCTTCCGTCCGCAGCCGCCCAGTCACATTTTCTCCGTTGAGGTAGACCTGCTGCTCCCCTTCTCCGGATGTCTCAATGGACACGGAGAGTTCCGGGAGCAGGGATTCAATTTCTTCCGCCGGACTGTCTCCGGTCTTCCCCCGATCTAAAAGCCCGACAGCAATGGCCCGGTACAGAGCGCCGGTGTCGCAGTAGACAAATCCCAATTCGGCGGCGACTCGTTTCGCCGTTGTTGTTTTGCCCGCAGCCGCAGGGCCGTCAATCGCAATCGCTCTCATCACATTTTCCTCCTTCTTCCCTATTAGGGAATCCTGTTTTGTCATATTGTTCTTGAAAACTCCTTTTTTAGGGTGTTCCTTTACTAGGTTCTGTCAAGTATTATGCGATATTCAAAAAAAATATAAAGATTTTTTCGGATATCTTTTCGATATTTTCACGTGCAATCGCATAATATATCCCAGCTTTAACAAAGGGGCGCAAGTAAATTTCCCTGATGTTAATTGGGCAAAAAATCAATTTTTATACCATCAAGGAAGGAAGTCGAATAGATATGAAAAACATTTCGGAACTCAAAACCCAATTTATCCTTTCAGAGAGGGGCATCACTCCCTGTTGGCTTGTCCGGGAAAACGGTGAACCCGTTTGGCGTCCCTTCATGGGTCTTATCGGCATCCCTGCCGCAGACCTCTGGCCTGCCCTGAAAGAGCAGCAGGAAAAGTATCCCGCACTCTGGGAGAGAGATAATCTCTGGAAGGACGATGAGAAGTGCAGAAACTGGATCAAGACCAACCGCAAGACGGCGGCCCCCCTGGAGTCGATTCTGTCCAGCAACCCCCTCTGCCGCGGCCTGACCTGTTCCATCGTCGCATGGAGCGAGGGCGGTACAGCCGCAGACGGGTTTGTTATTGAAGCCCCAACCTTGGTTCGTACCACAGCGGAGTTGGACGCCTGGATTGAAAAGGCCAAGACAATTCTGTCTGACAGCGATGGTGTTCAGGTTGTACCCATCATGGATTTCGGACTGCGGTATCTGTCCACCCCCTTCCCTCCCGACCAGATTTGCTACCTCAAGCGGAAGGGCTGGTATGTCTCAGAGGTGGATGAGGATTCCATTGTCTGGGACAGAAATGTTCACAGGGCAAAGGCCCTGACTGGCCTTGAAGTCTCCCAGCTACAGTCCCAGTATCACTCCTGCAGAGGTGCTTATCTGGTCAATACCAGCCGGGCATCATTCCCCTTCAATGCCGTTATCAAGGTTACAGATGGCGAATATGCAGGCAAGTACATCGAATCCATCGAGGATGAGATTCGCTTCTGCTCCTATGCGTACCTTGCTCGACGGTTCCGCACAGAAGAGGACGCAAAAAAGTCCTGCGACTGGGTCCTTCTCAAGAACAAGGATATACCCAATGCGGAGGTCGAACTGCTCCTCTGATTGTCCCAACCCCTACAGAATATGTTTCCATCAGCACTTGTGTGTGAAAATAGACGAGTGGACGGCATCTATGCCGCCCACTCGTTTTTATTGTGTCCGTTGACACCTATTCCTTGAAATCCGCAGTTGTGTAATCACAGCTTTTCAGGTTCTTGTCGGCATATAGCTGATCCCGATAGGCCCGAAGCTGTTCGCGATCCTCGTAGTCCTTGTCGATGTCGACGATTTCCACCTTTGCAGGAGCATTAGTCAGAACATCCGCAGGGACGCCGTCCTCAATGATGACCTTAACTGTCGGAGGCTTGATAGGATAATCAGCCAGCGTCATCAGCCGGCAGATTATTTCGTCCTTGTTAAAACCAGCGGACATCATCTCTGCTCCGCAATCGTACACCATCTGCCGGAACACTCCCAGGGAAACAGGGGGAAGTGCATTTCTTGTTTTCTTTGCCATAAATTCCTCCTCAATTTTTTAATTCGACCAGGTACCGAATGGTCATCTGGCATTCCTTATAGAAAATGATCTCATCGTTACGAAGCGGGACTCCTCCATTATAGGAAGTTCCTGCCTTTGCATGGAGGCAGTCAGCACCAGGACATTCCTTCTGCAGCCGCTCGTAGTTCATGCCGCCAAAGGAAGTCTCTCTGCCAGCTGGAACCCAAGGAGTACCATACGCCGTGTCAAACAAGGCGAGGAATCCATAGCGTGAGTCACCTCTCGCCCAGTAGGATCCACTCAGGCTGGTATACCCTACAGATTTCCGAGCCTTTGGCGCAAAGTACGTACCCATCCCGAACATCTTCCCGTTTGTAATTACGTTCGTTGGGCGCAGACGAAGTCCCGTTCTCAGGATGCCCCACCAATTCTCCGTCCGGCTCCCATGCCAGAAGAGCTTCCTCTTCCGTTTGGTAATCTTCGCCTTTTTTACATGGGCCTGGAAGGCGGCTTCCGTCTCCTCGTTGGTGACCCGCCATGCCTTGTAGAACATGCTGGCGCACTCGCCCAGCTCTTTCTTAATGAGGGCAATATCCTCATCCGTCGCCGGTTCCAACTTGAGGCGGAACGCCTCCAAAATGGTCATATCATGCAACGGAGCGGATGCGGAGGCGTTTGCTGGGATGTCGTCCTTGACCTGACTGCTCATAACGTCCAACAGGCGCTGCTCCCGGGCAATAATCTTCTCCCTCTCCCCCGGCGTATCGCGGCTAAGGAGATAATCAGGGACAAAGTTCATCTTGCGGGGCAGCACAGTAAACAGCTGGAGAAGATCATTGTTGAAGTCGCTGATTGTCCTTGAGGACATCAACGAATCAATGACATCTTGAGCCTCCCGAATCATCGCCTTGGATACCTCCGATGCCGCAATACGGTAATTCGCCTTTACCGTATCAGCGGCGGCATTGCGCAGCATCTCAATGAGCGCCCTGATTCCCTCGTCTGGAATGGGCTTATACTCATCCGGCTGACCGTGAACCTGTTTCTTCTCCCGCAGGTGGGTCGTATCCACGTACCCCTTTCGAACCTTTTCCTTATACTTCTTGTCCCACTGAGACATCGAGTAGGAAGCATGGGCTTCAGTTGAGCCAATCCGTCCATAGAGGGCGTCGAACATGCCGTCTCCTCTCTCAATCATGTGGTAGTACTTGTTGTTGTTTTGAGATGTAACCATCTCAAGGAACACTTCCTGCATACATTTCCTCCTTTTTGAATACAAACGGGTCTTTCTTATTTGGGTTGGAGGATGATATGCGGGAAGCCAAAAAAATATCAAATCTGCCCGATGTCGCCTTGGCGTTTTTTCGTGGATCCCACCCCACAAAAAAAAGGCCGGCAAGGGGAAACATCCTCCTTAGCCGGCACTATTGAAGTTACTGGTTACTCCTTTTCAGAAGTTTTTTCTCGCACGGTTTCGACTTTTCAACATTTGGAAACTACTTTGGGATTTTGACCTTCTCGTTGTAAAATCGTCGAGCTGCTTCAAACAGGATTTCGTCCTCTATCAGACGCATACAGGTTCCACCAGGGGTATGAGATACATTCTCTGAGAACTGTCGTTCCAGAGCTTTCATCCTCTCCCCTTTCAGAAGCCCAGTTCTTTTAAAATCAGCGATCTCCTCAATCAGCTCTAACAATTCAAATTGAGACAAATCACCTAATCGTCTTCCCAACCAATTCTCAGATTGCTCAATGTGTATACGACTTTCTACCTCCCCGCTTCTCAAGGATGACCCAGCAGAAAAGAACGTTCTCGTCTCTTTTGTTTTTCCGCAGCACATCTTCCCCTCCGGACAGACACCGGTGAGGTAGCAGCTGGGACCATAGAGGTCAAAAATCTCGGGACAGTGTTTCCTCAGCTGCGACAGCATACTGATGGCAACCTGCCGGATTTCCCACTGAGCGCGGTTGCAGCTTCGGAGTTGGATGAATGTTTTCAGCTCCCTTGCGTTCATGACGGTCGCAACGTTTACCAGGTTGCCGGAAAGAGCAAAGTAGCCAATGTAGGGGCGCAGAGCTTCCCGCTGAAGCAGTTCTATTGAGTCCTCATATGCCATAGCGGCTCCCCTCTGGTAAACCTTCCAGGCATCCTTATTCTGGGCAATACTGTCGGGAATGACAATTCGGCTCAAATCCACCGTCTCGATAGGAGGGATAACGGGGGATTGCATCCTGTGTCTGGTCAGATGGGTGAGACCCGCCAGAGTGATGTCCGAAATCTTAAAGCCATAGGGAAGCATCTCTAGTTCGCGCGGGCGAAGCGAGGAGACAAAGTCTTCCCACATGGGGTCAGTCTGCATATCGGGGTGAAGGATATCGTAAGCCATGGCGAGGGTATGTCTCTGATTTTTGGGCCCAAAAAGGAGACTTGTCTTGCCAATATCCGGCTGCTTAACAAACTCAACCCCATGCTTTCTGCTAAACCTCGGTTTCGGCGGGTCCGGGATTTCTTCTTTCAAGGGTTCGCTGGGAATTTCCTGGGCAATAGCCGAGAAGATCTCAACCGCCTGTTGTTCAAGTTGACGGGCAATGTCCAGCAGTTCGGGAGAAATTCTCCCCCGCCCGCAACGGATAGAGTGAATCAGTCCGGACAGTTCCCGTGCGTTGAGAGTACAGTAGAAATTACTGCAGAACGAATATGGAAGAATAAACCGGGCATCTTCCTTGGGAATGTTCAGGGCAATCAAGTCTCGATAGGTTTCGAACAACCCATTCATGTGCTTCTTATACGACTCCAGATCCTCCCACTCCAGATTCTGGGGGATGCAGTAACCCTGGTCACCGAAATTAACGTAGCGGCGGGACTTCACGGTAAAGGATGCCAACCGCATTTCTATAAAATACTGTTCCGCATAAACAGAGACGTTTTCCAGGGCGATGCTGAAGACCATATGCTCCATGATAGAACGGTGTCCGGACTTCAGAACCTTCCCAATCAGATTTGCGTTATGAGGATTGTTCAGGGCGGCGCTGTAGATGTCCAGAGCCGACCCCTCCGTGGTGGACATGCGGGCTGCACTTGCACAGACTTCTTCGCCATAGGTGTTCCAGCTGACGATTTTCGCAACAGGTTGATGATTCATATTTAAAATCTCCTTTTTTTATTCATCATTCTCTTTTTTTGCTTTCAAATTGGGTTGTAATATGCTATGCGTTTCTAAGAAAAAATATCAAATATATTCGATAATCCATTCCTGTATTGCATAGAATCCATATGGCTACGAAAAAGATGCTCTCAGCCGGCGGG
>OFGR01001187.1_pt1 | contig 22191 bp, 14 predicted proteins | sample 1521811 | NCBI WGS metagenome assembly OFGR01 (sample SAMEA3504098, study PRJEB24116) | mouse gut metagenome | biome: mouse gut; feature: mouse-associated habitat; material: faeces | place: Denmark | collected 2011
GTCAGGACACCGATTCACGACAATCATATATGTACAACCTCTTAGATATACCATAGGCATATAACTCTTAAATAACCTTAACCGGCAGGAAATGATATTTTTTTTGGCTAAATTTGCATATCCGTAGCAGGAGTATGCGCTTGCGTCATGCAAAGATATTCGCATTACGCAACAAATAAGCATACATACACTACGTCCAATATATACCGCACAGCATCCGCGGAGTACTGCTCCACAATGCCTTGCGTCCGACATTCCTCCCCTCTCCCGACATCCGGCGCGCCTGTCCGCACCGGATCTACAGACGAAATAAAAAAAGAACAACATAAATGATAAGTAAATGGAATTACTTACCCCTTACTACAGAAGAACAAAGATTAGAGACGGGCTTGGCGACCAAGTTTGCCTCATGTCCGCCCGTTAGCGAGCTATTGGTACAGCGTGGTATACGCTCCGTCGAGGAAGCTGAAAAATTCTTCCATCCGGCGTTGAGCGATATGCACGACCCGTACCTTATGCCCGATATGGACAAAGCTGTAGACCGGCTTAACCAAGCCATGGGGTCAAAGCAGAGGATTCTCGTATTCGGCGACTACGATGTCGACGGCACAACCGCTGTCGCCTTAGTCTACAAATATCTGCAGAACTTCTATTCTGAGATTGATTTCTATATCCCTACCCGCTACGACGAGGGATACGGCATTTCGCGATCTGTGATCGACAATGCTGCAGCAAACGGAGTCAAACTCATCATCATTCTCGACTGCGGCATTAAAGCCATAGACGAGATAGCCTATGCCAAGACACTCGGCATAGACTTCATCATATGCGACCATCATGTACCCGACGAGCAACTGCCTCAGGCGGCCGCCATACTGAACCCGAAACTTGAGGGTAGCACCTATCCGTGTCCCCATCTGTCGGGCTGCGGTGTAGGCTATAAGTTCATGCAGGCATTTGCCATATCCAACGGTCTTGATCCTCACGACCTCGAGGGCATGCTGGACCTGGTGGCAGTCTCGATCGCAGCCGATATTGTGCCGATGGTAGACGAAAACAGGATCATGGCATATCACGGCCTGAGACGCATAAACTCAAACCCCAACATGGGATTGCGTGCCATAATACGCACCTGCGGACTCGCCAACAGAGAGATAACCATATCCGACGTAATATTCAAGATAGGCCCTCGCATCAATGCAAGCGGTCGCATGCAGAGCGGTCGTGAGGCTGTGGAACTGCTTGTGGCCCGCGACATCAAGGAGGCCAACCAGAGGGCCGTAGCCATAGACCAATATAACAAAGACCGCAAAGAACTCGACAAGCGCATCACCGAAGAAGCCAATGCTATCCTTGATGCCAGGGGAGAGAGCCTGGCACAGAAAAAATCCATAGTGATATACAACAAAAGTTGGCACAAAGGCATAATCGGTATCGTGGCCTCGCGTCTTACAGAACTATATTATAAGCCATCTGTAGTGCTGACTCTTGCCAATGGTCTTGCAACCGGTTCTTCACGCTCCGTACAAGGGTTCGACATATACAAGGCAGTAGACTCGGCCCGCGATCTGTTGGAAAACTTCGGAGGCCACACCTACGCAGTAGGTCTGTCGCTGAAAGAGGAAAACATACCGGAATTCACAAGACGCTTTGAGGAATACGTCGCAGCAAACATCCTGCCCGGACAGCTAACTCCGCAGCTCGACATCGATGCATACCTGACTTTCTCCGAGATCACACCGGAATTCATCTCCATGCTAAGGAAATTCAATCCTTTCGGACCGGGAAACCAGAAACCTGTGTTCTGCACAAGAAACGTGTTGGATTTCGGCACAAGCAAGCTCGTAGGCAGACAACTCGAACACATAAAGCTCGAACTCGTCGACGACACCTCCGGAAAGGTACTCAACGGCATAGCGTTCAATTCCGCCAAGCACTTCGATTATATTCATTCCGGAAAGCCTTTCGATATCTGCTTCACAATCGAGGAGAACAAGCACCACAATGCCCCCCCGACTGTACAACTGCTGGTAAAGGAAATACATACCGGAACTGCAAAAAGTTAGAGCATCGCAAATATTGACGACATACTGCAACGCCATTGGGGCTACGGCTCATTCAGGCATTTGCAGCGCGAGATCATAAACTCTGTGCTGGAGGGTCGCGACACGCTCGGACTACTCCCTACCGGGGGCGGTAAGTCGATATGCTTCCAGGTTCCCGCTCTCGCAATGGACGGGCTCACAATTGTAGTGACACCTCTGATCTCCCTGATGAAAGATCAGGTGGATAACCTGCGCTCAGTAGGCATAAGCGCAGTGTTCGTGCATGCCGGACTTTCCCGGCGGGAGGCCGAACTGGCATACGACCGTTGCCGGCTTGGAAAGGCAAAACTGCTGTATGTCTCCCCCGAACGGGTAAGAACCGACAGATTCCTGACCGAAGCTCGCCTGTGGAACATCTCGATCATAGTCGTGGACGAAGCCCACTGCATTTCGCAATGGGGATATGATTTCCGCCCGAGTTATCTCGAGATAGCCCGTCTGCGCCTGCTGTCTCCCGATACCCCCATCCTTGCGCTGACGGCGTCTGCCACTCCCGACGTAGTGGAGGACATACGCCAACGCTTATGTTTCCGCCCCGGCAACAGGATGTTTGCCAAAAGCTTTGCCAGAGACAACATAAGTTTTCTCACACGCCACAATGCCGACAAGATCGGAATGCTGATGAAGATCTTGTCGAACACTACCGGTTCGGCGATAGTATATGTGCGCTCCAGACGTAAGACCGCAGAGATAGCCGGTACTCTTAAAGACTTCGGTCTTTCAGCAGAATTCTATCATGCCGGACTCACCGTGCAGGAGAAAAACGACAGGCAGAACCGATGGAAAAGCGGAGATAGCCGCATCATTGTGGCCACAAACGCATTCGGTATGGGCATTGACAAACCGGATGTGCGAACGGTTGTACACTACGACTTGCCGTCATCGCTCGAGGAGTACTATCAGGAGGCCGGTCGAGCCGGACGTGACGGCAAACCGTCGTTTGCCGTAATACTCACATCAAGAACCGACAAGGCCATTCTTTCGAGACGACTGGCCGAAGCATTTCCACCACGAGATTTCATAACCGGAGTCTATGACAAACTATGCGTCTATCTTGGAGTAGCCGTGGGAGCAGGTTATGAATGTGTCTTCCCGTTCGATACCGATGCTTTCTGCCAACGCTATGGCATAGAACCCGCGCGCACCCGCAGCGCTCTCAATCTGCTTTCCCAGTCAGGATATATTGAATATACCGAAGATGCCGCAATGGGCGCCCGCGCCACACTCATCTGCAACAAACAGGAGCTTTACGATCTTGACGTCTCTCCGGAAGCAGACCGCGTGCTCCAGACAATGCTGCGGGAATATACCGGACTTTTTGCCGACTATGTATACATAGACGAAATATCCATAGCCAGAAACGCCCTTGTGGCAACAGACGACGTATATCCTGCGCTACTCGAGCTTCAGCGAGCCAAAGCATTGCACTACATACCGCGCAGCTCGATGCCCTTCGTCCGCTTCGTGACCTCCCGAGAGGACTCCCGCCATCTGTGTATACCTCGTAGTATCTATGAAGACAGGCGTGCCCGCCTTGAAGCACGGATCGAGGCCATGAAAGCATTTGCATTCGATTCCTCATCTTGCCGTGTAAAACGCATGCTCGGATACTTCGGACAGCAAAGCGGCGACTGCGGTAAGTGCGACTATTGCCGAGAGCATAAACGCACTCTCGGATCAGAAAACGATAATGATGCCACAGATCGAATAAACAAATTTCTGAGTTGCAACGAAGTCTGGAATATCAGAGACATATCCTCCTCAACCGGAGTATCCGGACGACAGCTTGACGACATTCTGCAACACCTCACCGACGAAGGCCGGATAACCGTAGTATCTGCCGACGGCCTGTCATACCGCACTTTATGTTAACCTGCATAAGAGCGTTAACATAAAATAATCCCCCTCATTTACACCTTTTAAGCACTTTTAGCTCACCGGTAAGCACCCCTGCCGGCATTTGTTTGTTATAGAGTTGTAGCATTAATAAGGAAAGACGCAATCAAGACATCCCTTGTCCTTTTTATCGAGTAGTGATACTGGGTACTGAGGCTCTCATAAATAAATAGTTGAAACGTGAGCAGGCGCTAACCGTTTTTCGGTTAACGCCTGTTTTGCCTGGCAACACACATAATACTTACAAATATTTTACAGCCTCCAGTGTTTTCCCCTATATAGAGCCTGTCACATGATAAATGTTAACGCTGAGGCGGTCAGCTGTTGAGCAGATTTGTTTGTGTGATGAGGGAGTGTACTTGATGTACACGACTGAAGAAGACGGACAAAGATGCCAACATCTGACCGAGGCGATGCTAATTCTTGACAAACGCCGGAAGCTTCCCTTTATATCCATTGTCGGCCTTGACGGTCATAATTGATTTATAACGTGCTGCCAGTTGCGCTATCAAAGGATATGCGGCTTTTAATTACCTTCGCCTCCGAGATATGCGACCTCAGCGTTAACATTTATCATGGGACAGGCTCTAAAAACAAATCAAATCATTATCTTTGCAGCAAACCAACATCAAAATATCACTCCACATGTTCCGCAATACGGTATTAACCTTCATTCTATCACTTCTGATCATATCCACCGGCTGCAACCCGCACAGCAAAAGTAAAGTCACAGTGCCGTCTGAAGCCGAAGAAAATATCTTCATGCTCGTATACACTCCGAATTACGAAGGAAGATACCATGAGGCCATCACCACAGCAGATTCCCTTATGGCTACATGCCAGATGTCAGACTCTCTCAAGGCTTTCATTATGATAGAGCGCGATGTGGCCTTGATAAACATGGGCGAAGTTGAAGCCGGCTACAATTTCGCCGACACCCTTATCTCATTCGGAAAGGAGACCGGGATCAATGAAGCTGTATTGCAGGGACTCACAGCCAAGGGTCTGGTGTACCGACGTTCCAACAGACTTGACTCTGCAATAGCGATGTACTCCGAAGCCCTCGAACTGGCAGTGCAGGATAGAAACGCAGAATGGGAGCAGGCTATCGCTGATTATCTTGCCGTCGCATACACAGAAGCCAACCGCATAGCTGAAGGACACCAGTTCGCCATACGCGCCCTGCACATAGCGGAAGAAACTGCCGACACCGCATCTATACTTCATTCCGCAAGCACTCTCGCCAGTGTATTGGCAAAATCAAAAGATTTCAACGGCACAATTTCAGAACTGCACCCCTACAGGCAGATGTTCGAGAAAGCATCACCTTCGATAAAGATCAAATTCCTCACTCCTCTATTTCATTCTTATCTCGGCCTTGACTCAGTTGCCAAGGCCGAACAGGTGCTAAGAGAAGCCGAACAAGCCGCGGAAGGATTTCCTAAAGAACATTTCCAATCTATAATACTACGCCTCTGCCGTGCCAAACTCCACAAAGCCAGGAAGCAATACGACAAGGAGTATGCCATTTATCTTGAAGTAGATTCTATTGGCACTATCGGGCGTCAGTCAGAAGATCTGATGCTTGAAAAAGCCCTGAGCCTGTCGAATATGGGACGCAACGAGGAAGCTTTCGCTATGATGGGCGATGCGTATGCAACCCTTGATTCCATAAGGAACTCCGATCTGCAACAAGAACTCAGCGACCTGTCAGTAAGATACGACACACTTACAAAACAGATAGAGATCGAACGGCTCGGACGCCAATGGTGGATCATGGTATATATAATCTCCGTCTGCGCTGTAGCCATCGCCTTAATCATCGCCTTGTTTGTCTACTACCGCAACCGCAGCCGTCGAAGACTGGCCAGAGAGAGACGCGAGCAATATCTCAACGGACTCGAGGAGGAGCGTGGGCGCATGGCCCGCGAGCTTCACGACGACATCGCCGGTCAGTTGCTTGGACTTCAGTGGGAATTACAGGCACGTAACGATAATGAAGCCGCAGACCGCATCGGCGCCATAGGACGGCAGGTACGCACCCTATCACATGAACTGATGCCGCCAAGATTTGCAGAACTTACATTCTGCCAACTGCTTATAGATTTCGCAAGAAAATTCAACGAGACCCATAACAATGTAGATATGTCTGTAACCGACGAAGGATCTTTCGATTGGGACAGCCTCCCGGTACGCTACTCTTACGAACTATACCGCATCATGCAGGAATCTGTCACAAACGCACTGAAACACGCCACACCTTCCCGTATCAAGATCACACTCTCCGGAGACGGGAAATTCTCAATAACCATCAGCAACGACGGAGTGAACGGATCTGTTGACACCACTTTTTCAGGCGCAGGAAGCACAACCTTAAAGACCCGCGCCGAAAGCATAGGCTGCGATACTGAAGCTCATGTGAGCAATGGATCATATAGACTCGACATCAAACAACGGTGATGAAAACAATACTCGTCATAGACGACCATCCTATTGTGTTGGCCGGAATGGAAAGACTTCTGTCGTCGCGCGGATTTAAGGTGATAACTGCAGGTTGCCAAAACACCGCACTCATGGCAGCGACGCATATCGATGGAATAGACATGATCGTCTGTGATCTGCAATTGGGCAACGGAGCGGACGGACTCGATCTTATCCTCGAGATGCGCCGCTCGGGATTCGAAAAGCCGACGATAGTCTATACGATGCACGACGAGTTGTGGAACATACCGAGACTCACCGGAGCCGGTCTTGCCGGAATTGTGCTCAAAGGCGACGATATCAACGAACTGACACTTGCGATCGAGACTGTGGCATCCGGAGGAACATACTACAGCCCGGCATTTTCTTCCAGACGCACAGAGGCAGAACAAATACGCGGGATACTTTCGGAACGCACACTCGATGTTCTCAACAGAATAGCCCACGGCGAAAGCAACCACACCATAGCCGCTGCCATGTTCATCACGGAAAAAGCCGTCGACTACCATCGTTCGCTAATATTGAAAAAACTTGACTGCCGGAATATGGCTGATGCCGTAAGGCGAGCCATCGACACCGGAATTATCAGGAGTCACTGAGAAAACATCCTCAGGATATTTTTAGGAGAATCACTAAATTTGCCTTAGTGATTCTCCTAAATCTTTGTATATCAGCATATTTATATGCACACATACACCATTTTGAATGTCAATATTTATTATCTTTACGCTGCAATTACATAATGTCTAATAGCTAAATCCATAAAATTCTCAGTCATGAAGTATCTGCTTGCGATAGACAGTCTGCCGATTGCAACCGAGGGACTGAAACGGATTTTTGAATGCCGGGGGTTCAAAGTAATCGAGGCGACTACCACCGGCCAGGTATCATGGCTGATAGAACACATAAGCAAATTTGATGTAATTGTAAGTGAGGTAATACTGCACAGTTCCGACAACATATTGAATCTGCTTAGCCACGCACAATCCGATGGCATGGATTATCCGACAGTTATATATACGTCCCACAATGAGCCATACATCTTACGCCAACTGTCAGGGTTCACTTTCAACAGCGCTGTTATGAAGCACGAGAGTCTACAGGAACTGTACAATTCTGTCGAATGTGCCATACGTGGTGAAAAATATATCAGCCCCGGATTCCGCAGCATGATAAACTCTTTCGAACATACCAACCGGTTATTATCATGCAAGTCTATTGAAATTCTTACAAGGATTTCCGATGGAGACAGCAACCGAATTATAGCGAATGCAATGAATATCGGTGAGAAAACAGTGGAATATCACAGAAGCCTTATACTTAAACGCCTGTCGTGCCGAACAATGACCGAGGCCGTGTGCAGAGCGATAAAGGAAGGTATCATCAGCTAAACGCAAACATTAAGTTGAACTCTTAATCAATCACCATATTATGAAATTCTTTAAAGCATACCTGATCACAGTCTTATACTTTGCGATAGGAATATGCTGGAGCGCCTGCTCGTCGGGTAGCGACAAAACTCCTGACGAACCACCTGTAAAGCCAAGCCCCGACAAGATCTCCCTGACAGGAGAATGCAGGTCGGGGCTGGCATTCTCACAGGAGGGAGGCACGAAAGAGATCACATTCACTACCGGAGGCGGAGAATGGAGTGCATCTCTGATCGGCAATCCTGTAGACTGGTGTGAGATCTCACCGACATCCGGCAGTTCTACAAACGGTGTCATAAAGGTATCTGTAACTGCAAATGCCAACTACGACGAACGCAGTGCCGTGGTCCAGATCACATGCGGTTCGGCCAAACAAACTGTCAGAATCACACAGAAACAAAAGGATGCCCTACTGATATCATCCAATAACATCGGAATCGAAAAAGAAGGCGGATCATTTCAGGTAACGGTAAGGTCCAACATACAGTACACCTACTCGATACCATCTCAATTTTCGTCATGGATCAAGCGATCTTCCGCATCAGGGCGTTCCATGACCGAGAGGACAATCGAATTCTCGGTAGAACCGAATTCCGACTCAGAAAACCGTGAAGGATATATAGTTTTCAGTGGAGAAGGTATGGAAGAAATCCTATATGTGACTCAGGCCGGAGGCTCACTCCTCATCCTGTCGTCCACCGAGCAGAATGTGCCGGCTTCGGGCGGCACACTGCAGATCGAGGTGTCATCAAACTGCGATTTCGTAGTGTCTGATTCAGACGCTGAATGGGTGCACACAGTAAGATCGCGGTCAATGTCGAGCCACACAGTATATATTCATGTAGATGAATATACCGGCACGGACGCACCCCGCCGTGCAGAGGTCGTATTCACCTCCGCAGACGGCAGTGTGTCCGAAACTCTGACCATCATCCAGCACGAGAAAGGAGAGATCATTCTCGGCGATACCGAGATAGAAGCCACACCCGGAGCAGGAGCAATGTCGATGGAGATAGCGTCCAATATCGATGTCGGTTACAAGATCTCCACGGGTGCGGAGTCTTGGGTTCGCGTCACTATCGACAGCAATCCGCGGTCAAGAGCAATGCAGACACGCACTGTGTGGATGGAGTTCAACCCAAATGTCACAGGAGAAACACGCTCTGCCACCATCACGCTATTTGACTACAATGACCCTGATTATGAGAAAATAATCACAATCGACCAAGAACCTGTATACTTCGAGCTACTCACAAAACCTGACGAAGGATCTTTCAAGGATGCCGACTCCCATTCCATAGATCTGGTGTTCGCAACCAATATCGACAGTGTGGCCATCATTGCTTCAACGCATTTCATTCCTGAAGCTTATAACATGTATTATAATATACAGACTGAAGATGGTGTACTTAACTTCGGCTATTGCAACCTTACATTAAGGCCCAATTATTCAGTCGGGGCAAGTCTCACAAGCCATATAAATATTGTAGTCCCATCCGGCTGGGACGTCAGCAATTTACCTCTGCTGGCCGAGATCACCATATATCAGGATGCACCCGTGCTCACAGTCTCAAAAGTTTCAGAAGAAGTATCAAGCCTCGGGGCGTCTATCCAGATACCGTTCATAGCCAACCTTGACTACAGAGCTGAGGTAGACAAGGATGCAGCTTCATGGGTGAGCCTATCGGATCATGACACGGTAAAACGCAGCTATACAGCCAAAATCAGTCCAAACACATCCACTGAGAGCAGAACTGCGACAATCACAGCTTACACCGGCAGCGCTGACATAAAAACCACATTCACCATCATCCAGAAAGGAGTGGAGCAGACATACGACCGGGTGGAATATACCCTTACAGACAATATAAGGCTATCTGATCTTGTCGACGAATCCACAATGACGACAGCCAAGGCCATATCAATATCAGGGCCACTCAAATGCCAGGATTATGAGATAATCACAATCATGGCTCAGAAAGGCACGCTAAAACAGCTCTACCTTTCAGAAGCTACGATGAGTGTAGACGCCGTCAACGGCTATTCGTTCGCATTCAACAATTCTCCTTTCAGTTTCCTGCAACCGACAGAGATTCCTCAAGGAATGTTTGAGAACATGCCCGTATCAACATTGGAAATAATGGGCAATATAACAGTCATTCACGGAAGTGCATTTGAATACTGTTCCGCCGGATCTCTGTCATTTCCTTCCACACTTGTAAAGATCGACCGGTATGCATTGACTAATGCACGGGCATTGCGCAAACTCGACTTCAGCAAGTGCAGTAAGCTTTCCGAAATACCCGATTTCGCCGTTACAGACTGTCCCAATCTTGAAGAAGTGCAGCTTCCACCATCGGTTACAAAGATCGGTGTGTCGGCTTTCTCATGTGCCAACATAAATCCGGATGTAACGAGAGCATCTTTCACACTCAAACTTCCTGAAACTCTCAGAATCATCGATAAGCTTGCATTCTATCGCAGCGGACTTGCGTCTGTCGAGATTCCGTCCGGCGTATCTGAGATCGGCGAGAATGTCTTCGATTCCTGCGACAACCTGAGATCTGCCATTGTGCATTGCGTACCTGACGACAAGATCCTACCGGCATATATGTTCCGTAACTGTTCAGCGTTGACAGATGCATCGCTCCCTGAAGGCTTCACTGAAATCGGTGAGGGCGCTTTCGCCCACGCAGGAAATATCGCATCACTCATGATTCCGTCAAGTGTAAGAACAATAGGCAGATACGCATTCAATCAATCCAGGATCAGAAGCATCACTTTACCAGAGGGATTGGTAGAAATCGGAGAGGCAGCTTTCAGCCAGTGCTGCTATCTGTCGGAACTTACAATACCGGCCTCGGTAAAAAACATCGGGCGCGCTGCTTTCAGCACGAACTGGGGAGGACTCACACGAATCTACATGAATGCACTCACTCCTCCGACCACAGGCGGAGATCTTTTCCACCAGAATTTCGACTACAGCGCATGTACCCTCTACGTACCTTCTGAAAGTCTCGACACTTACCGTAGTACAGAGCCTTGGAGTCGTTTCCCCAACATAACCGGACAATAAACAGCTTTTTCCATAAACCAATTTATCATAAGTAGGATGTACAAATTAGTTAAGGCATTGCTTATAGCTTTCTATTGCAGCCAATTGAAATCCTACACATATAAAACCCCAATCAATACGATAACTAATTAATACATCCTACTTAAAATGACAAAAAACATTATTGCAATCTCCGCGCTGCTATTATCTATGCCACTCGCGGAGTCAAAAGCCGAAGACTACGAGCGCGTAGACCTCGGGCTAAGTGTGGAATGGGCCACAAGAAATCTTGATGCCTCGGATAGTTTCAAGACCGGAAGCTACTACCGTTTCGGAGATATCAAGGCAAAATCCAATGCGTCCTACCCTTTCCAACAGAATTTCAGCCTTGATGACATAACGATCTGTGGCAATCCTGAGTATGATGCTGTGACTGCCACACTCGGCGATGGATGGTGCACTCCTACACGCGAGATGTTTGCAGAATTGCTCGAAAACTGCGACGTGACCCAGGAATTCGATGATGACACCTCTACCAACTACTACAAGTTCACATCGAAGATCAATGGAAATTCCGTTATATTCCCCGTCTGCGGATATTTCAGTTCTGCGTTCTCATTCATGGCCTCCGGATCGACCGAGCTATACAGCCTGTCATCCACCAATCTGCCGTACGATGAAGACAGCAGCTTCGATTTTGTACGGATATATACCCTGCGCAACACTTCGATCATCCAGCATGACAATGAACCGGCAAGACTATACTGCACTGTAAGACCTGTCTATGTGGTGAACGAAACTGTAGAAGTTGAATCAATCACTTTTGAAACCAAAGACTTTGAAGTCAAGACCGGCGATGAATTCGACATTGCATATGAGATCCTGCCCGACAATGCAACCAACAAGAACCTTGATTGGTCGTCCAGCGCACCCACGTGTGTCACCGTGGATGCAGACGGACATGCCAGGGCGGTCGGCGTAGGTGTCTGCGCGATATCAGCCACTACATCCAATGGTCTGAAGGCTACATGTACGGTCAAGGTAACAACCGATCCCGTAGATACCAAATATGTTGACATGGGCACAAGTGTGATGTGGGCCGAATGCAATCTCGGTGCATCCAAAGCATCCGAGGAGGGAAATTTCTACCGATTGGGGGAAATCATTTATGACTACAGAGGAACTTACGCATTGCAGCAACCTCTGACAGGGTCACGTCTGTGCAACGATCCGCGCTACGATGCAGCCACTGCAAACCTCGGTATGGACTGGCATACTCCCACCGATATTGAATTGCAGGAACTTATCGACAACTGCACTATAACACGACACACACTCGATGGAGTAAAAGGAATGTTGTTCACGTCCAAAACTACAGGCAACACCCTGTTCATCCCCGGCACAGGACGAAAATACTGGGCTATGGCCTACAGATATGACGAAGGTGCAGCAATGCTGCTTACTTCCTCATGGAAAGAGATCCAAGGCACAGGAGTCGTCACGTATAATAACCGCGTGCTTCTCGACAATGCCATTGTATCAGAAAGCGCAACCCACTCCCAGAAGTTATCGCCTATGGAGAATCACTATCCGTTGCGACCGGTATACTCACCCGCTGTGAAAGTCGAGAATATCATTTTCTCACCTGAATCAGCAAGCATTGCTGCAGGATCATACGTTATCCTGTCGCCTGAAGTTCTCCCTGACGACGCTTCATGCCCTAACCTGGAATGGGAAAGTTCTGATCCTACCGTAGCAACCGTGCAGGAATACGAAAAGCCGTTCCTTAGAAGTGCCATCGTCAGCCGTGTGGCAGAGGGCACATGCGAGATTGTGGCCAAAACAATCGACGGATCGGATGTAAAGGCTGCTTTCATTGTAAAACTCACAACCGACGGAATAGAGGCCATCGAGATCAATATGAATATCAACTATGAGGTATATGATCTCAACGGACGCCGGATTATGAGCGCAAGACCATACAACGACATCAGGATGCAACTCGTCCCCGGATTATATATTCTCTCCGGTTCGGACGGAACTTCTCTAAAAATCAAGCTTTAGCAGTCAGATACAATCAGTTGATTCTGCCCTGCTGATGCCATCGCGCGTCAGCAGGGCATTTATTTCAGGATCTTTCCCTCGGAATCGCCGGTAGAGCACGTCAGGGTTCTCCGTACCTCCACGCGACAGTATATTGGCTCTGAAACTCCGGGCAGTCTCACTGTCTAAAATTCCGTTCTCCTCAAACATTGAGAATGCATCGGCATCAAGCACTTCCGCCCACTTGTAACTGTAATATCCGGCAGCATAACCTCCCGCAAAAATATGTGAGAACTGCGGAGAGAACAAAGCTCCCTCTTCCGGAGCAAACATACTGACACCTGACATCGCTTCAAGTTCAAAAGCTACAGGATCGTCTACCGGCTTAGTTATTGTATGCCATGCCATATCCACATATCCAAACCCGAGTTGACGCATGCATGCATACGCTGCACCGAATTGCGACGACGCTATAAATCTGTCGAGAAGGTCGGATGGAATGGGCTCACCGGTCTGATAATGACGCGCGAATGAATCAAGAAACTCAGCAGAACGCATGAAGTTCTCGTTTAGCTGCGAAGGCAATTCTACAAAATCGCGGTAAACTGCTGTTCCTGACATTGAAGCATATTTTGTAGATGCAAAAAGTCCGTGCAGGGCATGTCCGAACTCATGCAGGAAAGTCGTCACCTCGTTAGGTGTCAGCAGAGAAGGCTTGTCGGAAGTGGGTTTGGTAAAATTCATGACTATAGACACAAGCGGCCGGTGCATTCCGCTGCAATCTATATACTCGTCCCTGAATCCTGTCATCCATGCGCCCGGGCGCTTGCTCTCCCGAGGAAAGAAATCAGTGTATATGACTCCAAGAAAAGCGCCGTCGCCATCTACAACATCATAGGCTTTCACATCATCGTGATATACCTCGACTTTTTTGTTCTCCCTAAAAGAAATGCCATAGAGACGATGAGCCAGACCAAACACTCCAGCTACCACATTGCCAAGTTCAAAATAAGGTCTCAGTTCTTCTTCGCTGAACTTGAATGTCGCATCCTTTAATTTATTGCTGTAATAACTGTAGTCCCAAGGATGTATCACTTCAATCCGGCGGCCTTCAAAATCGGAAGCGAAATTCTTCAGATCGGCGAATTCCGATTCCATCGCAGGTTTGTAAGCATCCCGCAACTTGTCGAGCAAGCCGTAGACAGCCACCGGATTACCTGCCATAGTGCGCTTCAGTGCCTGAGATGCATAGTTTTCATAACCGAGCAGTCCGGCTATACGCCTTCTTGTATCCGCAATTTCAGCCATGACCGGCAGATTTGAGAATTCTCCGGACATATTACGACCATTATACATACGCCACATTCTCTCCCTCAGATCAGAACGGCAGCTGTACTTCATGAAAGCCGAATATACCGGTTGGTCGAGTGTGAACAGATACTCTCCACTGCGGTTCTTGGCAGAAGCTGCGAGAGCGGCAGCCTCTACAGAGCTTTCAGGAAGCCCTTCGAGATCACCTTCTCCGAGCCACATCTCGCAGGTGTTGAGTTCCTTCAGCACATTCTGCCCGAACGTCGTGGTCAGTTCCGAAAGTCTGGATTTTAATTTCCTGTACAATTCCCTGTCTTCGCCTTCGAGTTCAGCACCATGCATTGAAAATGACTCGTATGTCTTCTGCAAAAGCATGCTATCTTCAGCGTCGAGACTGAAAGTGTGGCGTCTGTCGTAGACGTATCTCACACGCTCCCAGAGTCCGCGGTTCAGTATTATACCGGTCGAGTGTTCGCTCAATTTAGCCGAAGCCTCAAGAGAAATTTCCATAAGCTCATCATCGCTCATGGCCGACAGCATCGGATACATCACGTTCAGTACGCGGTCAAGGTCAGATCCGGATCGTTCGAGAGCAACAATCGTATTCTCAAACGTCGGCTCGTCCTCACATGATACTATATTCTTTATATCAGACTCAGCCAGTTGAATACCTCTGTCTATGGCTTCAAGATAATGCCCGTTGCATATCTTCGAGAATGGTGGTGTATTGTGCTCGGTCTCGAATTCCGAGAAAAACGGATTTATGGTCTGTGTCATCGTATTTGTCTTATATTAGGTAGTAACAACAAAGGTATAACTTTTTTATGTACTTTTGCAGAAAAGAATGTTAAGACGACTTAGTAAAGAATGTTCATAGATACCCATACACATCTATATCTCGAAGACTTCGGCAACGGTGGTGCAGATGTGGTCAGACGTGCGATAGACGCAGGAGTACACCATATGATTTTTCCTAACGTAGATCTCTCTACCGTCACGCCGATGAAAGCATTGGCCTCAAAATTCCCCAATCATACGAGTATGGCGATGGGATTGCATCCTACCGAAGTGAACGAATCCTGGAAGCAGTCGCTTGAGGTTATAAACGAATATATATCAGATGGTTCTGAATATGTAGCTATCGGTGAAATTGGAATGGACCTGTATTGGGACAAGACTTTCCGTACAGAACAGATGCAAGCCTTTGAAAGACAGGTACAGACAGCGATAGACCTGGATTTGCCTGTGATAATACACTGCCGCGAGGCTCTCGACGAGACACTGGAAGTACTCAGCGGATTTCAGGGGAAACGCCCGAGAGGCGTTTTCCATAGTTTCGGAGGCACACGCGACGATATCGAAAAGATACGCGATCGTGCAGGAGACTTCTATTTCGGAATCAACGGAGTGGTTACATTCAAGAATTGCGCGGTGAGAGATTCTCTGGCAACTATAGGCATGGAACGCCTGCTGCTTGAAACGGATTCACCCTACCTCGCTCCAGTACCTCATCGCGGCAAACGCAACGAAAGCGCGTTCATAACACACACTGCCGCATACATCGCACAACACCTTGACATACCCGTCGAGAGTGTTGCTGAGGCTACAAGCCGTAATGCCGTGCGTCTGTTCAAGCTTTGATCATCTGTCGCGGACGGCGGCTTTCTCGGCAAGTTCTACGAATATAGCCCGTGATTCATCCGACATCTCAACTTCGTCAAGAGCCTGCAACGCACGCCGTGTGTAGTCGTTTATCAGACTGCGACAACGATTGTCGAGATCCAATTCGCGATATATCGCTGTAACCGCTGCTATTTTAGCCTCACGGTCATCCATAGTCAAGGCTTCTGAAAGCCGATCCCGGTCAGCTTCATTCATTGCGTTTATCAACAGCCATGTCTTTTTTCCGCACGCTATATCTCCCCCGATAGCCTTTCCAAATACGGCAGGATCGCCAAATGTATCGAGATAATCGTCTTGAAGCTGGAATGCGAGTCCCATATTGATTCCATACCTCCACATAGCCTCGCAGTCCGACTCCGATGCACGCGCTACAGTAGCCCCCAGCAGACAAGCACCGGCTATCAGAACTCCAGTTTTAAGCCTGATCATCTCAAGATACTCATCAACAGATACATCGCTCCGTGTCTCAAAATCCATATCATACTGCTGACCGCGGTATACATCCATCGCTACAAGATTGAATGTATTGGCAAGTTCGGTCGACAGCTGTGAATCCGCCCTCATTATCCACATCTGCGCAAGTGTCAGCATGGCGTCTCCCGAAAGAATAGCAGTTGCCTCATTCCATTTGCGGTGCACTGTAGGACGTCCGTGGCGCATATCCGATCGGTCCATCACATCATCGTGGAGCAGTGTGAAGTTATGAAACATCTCAATGCCTACAGCCTGCCCTATAGCCTTTCGGGAGTCAGTGCCCAAGGCCTCGCACGTAGCCAGCAACAAAACCGGTCTCAGTCTCTTTCCTCCGCTGCCAAGCATATACGCTATCGGCTCAAACAGTCCGCGCGGAGAATCAGGCAGAAAATCAGGTCGGGAGATATATTCATTAAACAGACGGGCATATTCGTTGGCTGTAATCATCGAAAAAAATTTTTTTTAGCATTTGACATGGAGATTATTCCTGCATGTACGTACCTGAAGTCGGCACGCATCAGTCTCCTATACATATTCTTTGATCTCAATCTCTCCCTTGAGAGCGCTCTCGCCATTCTGTGCAAGAGCAAGCATCTCATCCTCGCCGGCATAGATATAGACAGGGGCAAGGAAAGATACTCTATCTTTCAACGCGTCTGTGACGTAAGTTGAATGTGCAATTCCACCTGTCAGCAGAATTGCATCCACCTTGCCGCAAAGCGCCACTGCAGCACCACCGATACTCTTGGCTATATTATATATCATCGCATCAAGAATCAGCTTCGCATGCTCGTCGCCGTTCTCTATCCGTCGCACTATCTCCGCCACATCCGTAGTCCCCAGATGGGAAGCAAGGCCGGCTTTGCCGCTTATACGCTTTTTAAGTTCGTGGATTGTATACTTACCTGAATAGCACAGATCAATAAGCGCTCCGGCAGGAAGGCTTCCTGCGCGTTCTGGAGAGAACGGGCCCTCGCCATCGAACGCATTGTTGACATCTATACAACGTCCATGCCTGTGTGCACCAACGGAGATGCCTCCGCCAAGGTGGCAGATAATCAAGTTCAGATCCTCATAGGTGAGCGTGCCACATTCCTCGGATGCATACCGGCGCGCTATGGCTCGCTGGTTAAGAGCATGCCATGTGGTTATGCGAGGCATGAGCGGTGAACCACTCACACGTGCCACATCGTCGAGCTCGTCCACCACACCGGGATCTGCCATGAACGCGCGACATCCGGGGATGGTCGATGCTATATCATATGCAATGCGACAACCGAGATTACAGGCATGACTGCGCAATGGGTGTTCCATTTCGCGGAGCATCACATCGTTGACCTCATATACTCCACCGGCTATAGGCTTGAGAAGCCCTCCGCGACCGACCACAGCATCGAAATCAAGAGAGATGCCATCGCGCTTCAGTTCATCAAGAACCAGATTGCGACGCATTTCAAACTGGTCCTGAACTCTCTCGAAAGGTGCAAGATCTTCTACACTATGGCGTATTGTCGAGGTAAGTACAGGTTTTAAATCTTCGTATACAGCTATTTTGGTAGATGTAGAGCCGGGGTTGACCGTGAGCAGTTTCATCAGTTTTGTTTTTAATTAAGATTGTAAATTGTGCAGATGGGACATAATAATTGTCCTGAATCACATAAGGCAAGCTACTGCCAAAGATGTATATTTAGCCTCGGCAGTATCACTGCGCGACGGTAGCACCACAGGCGCAGAAGTGCCACACAGCATACCGGCATTGAGCGCCTTGGCCCAGAGGGTAAGAGTCTTGTAGAAGACATTTCCCGATTCTATGTCCGGAAACAGAAGTGCATCCGCGTTACCTTCGATCGGTGATACAATACCTTTGATAGCTCCAGACGTTGCCTCACATGCAGTCTTTACATCCATAGGGCCATCGATAATGGCTTTGCCGAAATCACCCTGACGGTTCATCTCCACGAGTCGGACATAATCAAGCGTTACCGGCATTTTTGCATTGACTTTCTCACTGCAGTGCACAAGCGCTATACGCGGACACTCAATTCCAAAACTGCGGCATATTGATGCAAGATAACGCACCTGCTCCACCCTCTGTGAGAATGTGGGCGACGGTATCACAGCCGGATCAGAGAAAAACAGCAGTTTGTCGCGCCCCGGAACTTCGGCCACTGTGACGTGTGTGAGGACACGACCGGCTGGAAGTATGCCACACTCCTTGTCAAGTATGGCCCGCAGAATATTATCTGTATTTATAAGACCTTTCATCAGCACATCGGCCTTACCATCACGCACAAGCTTGACGGCAACACGCGCTGCCTCGTCGCGATCATGGACATCTATGACCTCCACACGTCCGGGGAAGCGTTTCAGTTCGGAGAACCTGTCGAGAATATCTCCATCTCCTACCATGATAAGGTCGGCAAAACCTTCCTCGAGTGCATGGACCACTGCCTGCTCTGTGTTTCTATCGCTTGCACAGACAACGGCGATGCGCTTACGGACTCCGCTTTCGCGGAGGTGAGCCGTGAGGCTCGCAAAATCTTTGATTGGGGTCATCTTTACAATATCAGTTCAATTATTTTGCAAATTTCACAAAAAATCGGAAATTGTGCAATACGCAAACTATGTTATGTAACATTTTTGAGGAGTCTTAGAGTCCATTAATACAAAAAACAGGGTCGCGACCACTATGCATGGCCGCGACCTCATATTTATCTATATCGTTCCTTAATATCAGAACAACTTTTCAGGATATGTTCCATCCTTGTGCAGTTCAGCGAATTTCGCTACCACACCCGGACGATCGGCTGCATATGTGACACCAAACCACTTGGAATCCGTATCAAGCACTTTCACAGTGGCCTCGCCTGAATTAATCAAGGTATCTATTGCCAGAGGAATGAAGAATTCTGCCTTTGGGGTATTAAGATCACGGTCGAGGAATTTGCGGAACTCACGGTCGCTGTAGTCAAAATAATCAGGAGTAAATCCCCAGAGATTCATCGACACAGGGGTATTGGGGGCGAGAGTCTGCACGTTGCCTTCCTCATCCGTGAACACAATGTTGTGGTTGTCGTCATAGGATATGGCTGTGCGCTCAACTACAGATTTCAACAGACCATTCTCAGTCTCACATACACCGCGGGCAACAGAACCGTTTTCAGTCATGGTATTGCCTACACGGAAGCCTACCATACAGTAGTCGCCCTTGCGGTCGCGGGGTCTCGCCAGTTCTTCGGCCATTACACGGAACGCATCACGTCCGTAGAAATCGTCAGCATTGATCACTGCAAATGGTTCTTTGATCACACCGCTTCCCATCAGCACTGCATGGTTCGTACCCCAAGGTTTTGTACGGTCTGCCGGACAAGTGTAGCCTTCGGGCAACTTGTCGATGCTCTGGTATACAACCTCAACAGGCACGTGTCCTTCGTATTTAGAAAGAATTTTATCGCGGAAATCCTGTTCAAAATCCTTACGGATCACGAATACTACCTTACCGAATCCGGAATGGATAGCGTCGTAGATAGAATAATCCATGATTGTCTCCCCGTTAGGGCCGAGAGAATCAAGCTGCTTGAGTCCACCGTAACGGCTGCCCATACCTGCAGCAAGAACAAAAAGTGTAGGTTTCATTAAATATTATTTGACTGTTGAAAAATTAAATACTATCGTACGGGCATAGAATTCGCCGGGCAACAGCAGCACACTCGGGAAATCAGGATGATTCGGTGCATCAGGATAGTCCTGGCACTCTATCGCCACTGTATCATAATCGTGGTATTCATAACCACCCTTTCCTGCCGGCGAGCCCGAAATCCAGTTGCCATTATATACATGGACAATTGGTTGGTCTGTACTTACCGTAAGTTTTCGACCGGATACGGGATCTGTAAGCTCGGCTGCAAGCGATATCTTGTTGCGCTCCCAGCCTTCGATCACCCACGAGTTATCGTATCCCTTGCCATATTTAAGGGCAGGAAAATCTTCGGTCGCGAAAGTGCGGATCGGATGCTCGTAGGTGAAATCCATAGGAGTACCCTCTACCGCATCGATATGTCCGTAAGGCACGAGCGTTTCATCTGTGGGCACATAGTGGCGCGCATTCAGTTTAAGCAGATGATCAAGGGATGTGCCGCTGTCGTGTCCACCAAGGTTGAAATATACGTGATTGGTGAGATTTATCACTGTTTTTGCATCTGTAGTTGCATACAGTCTCAAAGTCAGCGTATTGTCCTCACTCCATGTATACAGTGCCTTTACTGACATATTGCCGGGATAATGCTCCTCGCCGTTAACACTCATGTAGGAGAATTCCACACCATCTTCCAGAGGCTTTCCCTTCCATATCTGGTTCTGAAAACCTTCCGGACCACCATGCAGGGCATTCGGGCCGTTGTTGATGGCAAGCTGATAATCTTTTCCATCTATACACAGATGTCCTTTGGCAATGCGTCCGGCATATCTTCCGGGAATCTTACCCGAACACGGACCGTCATAGAAATAAGCCAGTGGATCTTCGTATCCCATAGCCACATCGGCGATCTTACCGTCGCGGTCAGGTACATTTATCGCTACGATACCTGCGCCCACATTCGTCAGCACCACAGATGCTCCACTGTTGTTAGTCACCGTATACAGGGTAACGACGCCTTTTGCAGATTCGACGCTTCTTGATTCTACTTTCATATCCGTATATTTTTATTCTTCCACTCTACGTGCGCCATCGCTGATCACAACAGGATAGATCACCGGCTCGTGACCATATTTCTCTGCGAACTTACGTGTTACAGTAGTGATGAAGTTGTCGTAAAGGTCATCTTTCACCAGATTGATGGTACAGCCTCCGAAGCCGCCACCCATGATACGAGATCCGGTGACACCACATTCCTTGGCCACATCGTTGAGGTAGTCAAGTTCCTCGCAAGAAACCTCGTAATCCTTCGACAGACCGGCATGTGTCTCATACATCTTCTGACCAACAGTCTCGCAATCACCCTTCTCAAGTGCATCACAGACAGCAAGTACCCTGTCTTTCTCCTCTATGACAAATTTAGCGCGGAAATAATCCTCGGCAGAAATCTCACCACGTACGGCATCAAGAGCCTCTTTTGTAGCATCGCGCAATGTCTCTATGCCTAACTTGGCAGCCACACGCTCGCAAGACTGACGGCGTTTGTTGTATGGAGAATCCACCAAAGCGTGCTTCACTTTCGAGTCTACGAGCACAAGCTTATAACCATCTATCTTGAAGGGGAAGTATTCATATTCCATCGAACGGCAGTCGAGGCGCATCAGATGGTCTTTCTTGCCAAATACGGATGCGAACTGGTCCATAATACCGCAATTCACACCACAATAATTGTGTTCGGTGGACTGTCCGATCTTAGCAAGTTCAAATTTATCTATAGTATTGCCGTTGAACATATCGTTGAGAGCGAATGCGAAGCAACTCTCCAACGCGGCAGATGAAGATAGACCAGCTCCAAGAGGAACGTTTCCGGCAAACACTGCGTCGAAGCCCTTGACACTGCCGCCGCGCTTCAGGATCTCACGGCATACACCGAATATATAACGCGCCCACTGCTGCTCGGGAGCATCGCTCTCCTTGAGTCCGAACTCGGCATATTCGTTGATGTCGATAGAGAATACACGGACTTTGTCAGTGCCGTTGGGAGCGATCTCAGCCATAATGACTTTATCTATAGCTCCT
>OFGR01001188.1_pt1 | contig 22183 bp, 22 predicted proteins | sample 1521811 | NCBI WGS metagenome assembly OFGR01 (sample SAMEA3504098, study PRJEB24116) | mouse gut metagenome | biome: mouse gut; feature: mouse-associated habitat; material: faeces | place: Denmark | collected 2011
GTTCGGTAATGCTCAAATAAATTTGGCATTACGCTCAACTTATTCGTATCTTTGTCAACTTACCATTAAAACCTAAAGGCATGGAATCTATCAAGCATCTGTATAAAATTGGGCTCGGACCTTCATCCTCGCATACAATGGGCCCGCGTAAGGCAGCGCAGATATTTCTGTCGGAGACTCCCGGCGCTGCGCGCAGGAGAGTGACTTTGTACGGATCGCTCGCTGCAACAGGAAAGGGACACCTTACCGACAAGGCCATTCTTGAAGAACTTACCGGTGATGCTCCTACGGCTATAGTGTGGCAACCTGACATATTCCTGCCGTTCCACCCCAACGGAATGAAATTCGAGGCACTGGATGCCGAAGGCAATGTGTTCAGTAGCGAGACTTACTACAGTGTGGGTGGTGGAGATATTGTACGTGAAGGTGAGGCCCGTACGCCGGCCGAGAGTATCTACGATATGAGCACCATAAAGGATATACTTGCATGGTGCGACAAGACAGGTCTGTCGTATTGGGAATATGTAGGTAAGTGCGAGGGAGATAGTGTATGGGACTATTTGCGTGAGGTCTGGCATACGATGAAAGCCGCAGTGGAGCGTGGCATTGAGGAGGAAGGTGTCTTGCCCGGAGGTCTTGGTGTCCGCCGTAAGGCTGTATCTTATTATATGCACGCCTCGGGGCATAACCAGAGCCTCAAGAGTCGCGGTCTTGTGTATGCATATGCGCTTGCCGTATCTGAGGAGAATGCAGCCGGAGGAAAGATTGTCACAGCGCCAACCTGCGGGTCGTGCGGCGTGATGCCTGCTGTGCTGTATCATCTGCATACATCGAAGAACTTCTCGGAACAGCGTATCCTCAGGGCTTTGGCCACAGCCGGACTATTCGGAAATGTTGTAAAGCATAATGCATCTGTGTCCGGTGCAGAGGTCGGATGTCAGGGTGAGGTAGGTGTAGCCTGCGCTATGGCTGCTGCTGCCGCGTCCCAACTGTTCGGTGGTACACCCGCGCAGATAGAATATTCTGCCGAGATGGGCTTGGAACATCATCTCGGACTCACGTGTGATCCCGTATGCGGTCTGGTGCAGATTCCATGCATCGAACGCAATGCTTATGCGGCGGCGAGAGCTCTTGATGCAAATCTTTACGCCGCTTTCTCTGATGGCCGTCATTCGGTGAGTTTCGACCGTATAGTATCTGTAATGAAGCAGACCGGTCACGACATTCCGTCGCTGTATAAGGAGACTTCTCAAGGAGGTCTGGCTGTGATAAACTGATTGCAGCATGAAGAAAAATAAACCCCGGGAGGCCGTGTTTTAATATGCCTCCCGGGGTTTAATGTCTTAGGCTATGTCTGCGCCTGAGATTTACCTGTTCTTGCGCTTTTCAAGCTGTCGTTCTACCGCTTCAAGAGCGAGGTCTACCGCTTCCTCGAATGTATCGGCGGTCTTTGTCGCTGCCATGTCGCCCAGTTGAGGTTCAACCACGAGGATCACGACTTCCTTGTTCATTGCGGTTTCGGGTTTTACCACCCTGAGGGTAGCTTCCACTGTATTTAGTTCGGGATAGCGGCGGAGTAGTTTATCAACTTTCTTGTTGATGAATGCTGTGAGCTTTTCACTGATGTCGAAGTGAATGGCTTGAATTCTGATGTCCATAGTTGCTCATTTTTTTTGTGCACGTGGATGTGCGAGTTTATAACTGTTTTTTAGTTCACTGTAGGTGATATGTGTATACACCTGGGTAGTTTCCAAAGAAGAATGACCGAGCAGTTTCTGTACGGCCACAAGGTCGGCTCCTGAATTGAGCATATCGGATGCAAAAGAGTGTCGGAGCACATGAGGACTGCGTCTTGATGCGTTGACGCGCCCGTCGAGTGCGGAGTGGACCACGCGGTTGACAAGCATGTAGTAGAGAGGTTCGCCCGACGTTCTGACGAAAAATTCCGCCGGTCTGTAGCCTACAGTGCCGTCGCGTAGCTGTCTGTAATATTCTATATGCTCTTTCAATTCCTGTCCGAAAGGTATTATTCTTTCTTTATTACGTTTTCCGAGTACTTTTAGTTCGCCCTTTGCAGTATCGACATTCACATCCATAAGACCTATGAGTTCGGAGACACGCATGCCTGTGGAGTAGAACATAAGTATAATCAGACTATTGCGTGTGTGTTCGAAGTCTTCGGAGAATTCATGCTGATCGATATCGGAGTCAATGATTCTCGCAATTTCCTGCTTACGGACAAAGACGGGCAGGTTTTTCGGCATTCGTGATAATACGATTCCGGAAGCCGGGTTTGACGTCAGTCCGTGGCGTCTGACCATATATTTGTAGAAAGCCCGCAGGCTTTGCAGCTTACGGTGGATTGATCTCTGCGACAGACCGTCGCGGCTCAGACTTGCCAGCCATGAGCGTATGTCGTTGGGTGTTATGTCGGCAGGGGATAGTTCGTGCGGCTTACCTCCTGTCATGTAGTCTGCCCATTGGCGCAGGTCAGTGCCGTAGGAAATCACGGTGTGATCCGACAGCGATAGCTCGCGCATGGAGTATGTCAGGAAGTCTTCAATAGGCATAAATTCAAGACACTGCCAATGTTGTAGCCGCACGATCCTGTGCGGTGTTGGCCTGTGGCTACGAATTTAAGAAATTAAAACAACAAAAACAAATTAAAAACGTATATACACAACAATTTTCCGATCGGCGTTGTATATAAGCGCCGACCGGAAAAATTTATGCCTTGTCAAATAAATAAAGGCTTAGGCTGAAAGAGGCGGTCTTATTCCTCTACGCTGCGGAGCTTCTGCACGTAGACAGCCTTCATCATCTTCTTGCGGTTGGTGACGGAGGGCTTCTGGAAAGCCTGACGGCTGCGGAGCTGCTTTACAACGCCTGTCTTTTCAAATTTTCTTTTGAACTTTTTGAGAGCTCTTTCGATGTTTTCGCCTTCTTTTACTTGTACGATGATCATGTTTTTGGTGTTATGTTTTTGTTGTTCTTTCCTTGATTTTGCTTTCGCGGGGCAAATTTACAAATACTTTTTCAATCGGCAAAACTTTTTTGCCGTGTAATGTGTCTGATTTTTTGATTATTCGCCGAATTATACAAGGCTGTACTGTGCGGGACTGGTTATAGATTCAGGAAACGGCTTTGCAGATTCTTGAGGTAAGTACGTCCCACGAGTGCTTCGTCGTCCTGAAACGGCGGATACAGACTTATTCTCTGCCGTCCGATGAGCATCACGTAGTCGATGTTTACGATATAGCTCTGGTGAGTCTGAATGAATTTTGGCGAATATTTCAGTATGTCGGAGGCGCTTGTGCTCTTTTTCAGCTGTATCACAGTATTGTCGGCCAAAGCTACTTCCCAAGTCTTTCGGCGCGAGTTATGGCGGAAATATCCTATGTCGCTGAGGCGGATTAACCGCATTTCGGCGGTTGTGGAAGTCATTACCACCATCAGTGAGTTATCGTCGGCCGGCAGATGCATCGGATGTATCGTTCCGGTTGTAGTGCGATTTCTGCGTTCAAACATAAACCTCTGTATGGTTATGTCGAGTTCCTTAGGATCTATCGGTTTGAGAAGATAGTCCTGTTCGCCTTCCACAAATACGTTTCCGCGTTTGCTGCAACGGTCATAGTACGCCGTATACATTATTATATATGTGCGTTCCAGTGCCGGATTTGACCGGATTTGCCTTATGACATCGAATCCGTCGGTATCGGGAAGGTCAAAGTCAAGAAATAATATATGTGGGGGCTGCTCGGCCATACGCCGCAGTCCGTCGGTGGCATTAGTGGCGCAGACACTTACCTGGAAGTCCGGATAGACCGACAGGCGATCGCGGAGCACGTCTATAGCTCCGGGGTTGTCGTCTATCACGGCTACCTGATAGAGATCTTTGTCTGTTGCGTCTTTCATAAGGATCTGTGTGTGGATTTTATGAAGGTGATTTTGCGGATTGTGTTTTCGCTACAAAATTAGTGAAAAATGTTTGTAGATTCCAAGTCCGGCGAGTTTAAAACATCGGATATTTGTATCCTCGTGTGATATTTGATTAAAAAAAACGACTATTTTGCACCTTTTGCTTTTGATGTGGAGGCGTTATATGGATAAATTTTGTCCCCGACAATGGTTAACGTTGTGTTAAAATAGCGTAGATGTGAAAAATTTGCTTATTTTTGCAATTATAAAAAATATAATCAGCAACCCGTAAAAACCAACCGTATTTACCATGGCAAAAGTACAAGGCGCCGTCACCGTAGACGAAGAACGCTGCAAAGGATGTGACCTTTGCGTGGTGGCATGTCCCACAGACGTTCTTAACCTCCAGCCTAAAGAGGTGAATAACCGAGGATATCACTTTGCCTATATGGCCAATGCCGATGCCTGCATAGGATGTGCCGCATGTGCCACTGTCTGTCCCGACGGATGCATCGAGGTATACCGTGTGGTATTGAAGTAGACGTGTGCATTTTTTGAAAGGCCGGCACTTGTGCCGCCGAGTGAATTCTTATCTCCTATCTCCTACAAATCCCCAAACACTCCAAAGTTTTTCCGACTATGAGCGAAGAAGTGAAACTTATGAAGGGCAACGAAGCCATCGCGCATGCGGCTATCCGCTATGGTTGCGATGGATATTTCGGATATCCCATCACCCCCCAGTCTGAAGTGCTGGAGACCCTTGAATTGCTTATGCCTTGGGAGACAACCGGCATGGTTGTGCTTCAGGCTGAAAGCGAGGTCGCAGCTATAAATATGGTCTATGGTGGCGCTGCCGCAGGCAAGGCCGTCATGACATCATCCTCAAGCCCCGGCATAAGCCTCAAGCAGGAGGGTATATCCTATATCGCCGCAGCAGAATTGCCGGCGCTTATCCTCAACTGTATGCGCGGAGGTCCGGGCCTTGGAACCATACAGCCTTCGCAGGCCGACTATTTCCAGGCTACTAAAGGTGGTGGCCACGGCGATTATCACCTGATCGTTCTTGCTCCATCCACCGTGCAGGAGATGGCCGATTTCGTAGGCCTGGGCTTTGATCTGGCTTTCAAATACCGTACTCCTGCCATGATACTTGCCGATGGTATCGTAGGACAGATGATGGAGAAGGTTGTTCTGCCTCCCGCGCGTCCGCGCCGGACCGAGGAAGAAGTTCGCCGCCAGTGTCCGTGGGCTACTACCGGAAAGCATGGACGCAAGGAGCGCAATGTGGTCACATCGCTTGAGATGGACCCTGTGCTTATGGAGAAGAACAACGAGCGCTTCCAACAGACATATCGTACCATTGAGGAGAATGAAGTGAGATTTGAGGAGATCGGTACGGAAGATGCCGACTATCTGATCATTGCATTCGGAACCGTGGCCCGAATAGCTCTCAAGGCTATAGAGGATGCACGCGAGCAGGGCATAAAGGTAGGCTTGCTACGCCCCATTACATTGTGGCCGTTCCCGACTAAGGAGATCGAGAGATTATCGCATAAGGTGAAAGGTATTCTGGTAGTGGAGCTTAACGCCGGACAGATGATCCAGGATGTTCGTCTTGCCAATGAGGGACGTGTGCCTGTGGCTCATTTCGGACGTATGGGCGGAATTGTTCCCAGTCCCACTGAGATTCTTGACGCGCTCAACCGCGAACTTATCGAAAACGCTTAACAGTTAATGAAATGACAAGAGAAGAAATAATAAAGGCCGGGACAAAGGTATATTCCCGCCCCCGTCTGCTTCTGGATGCGAACATGCATTATTGTCCGGGTTGCTCTCATGGAGTGGTGCACAAGATTGTTGCAGAACTGCTCGATGAGATGGGACTCGACGACAAGGCTGTGGGCGTTGCTCCTGTAGGATGTGCTGTATTTGCCTATAACTATATAGATATAGACTGGATCGAGGCAGCCCACGGTCGTGCGCCCGCTGTAGCAACAGCAGTGAAACGCCTCAATCCTGAAAATCTCGTGTTCACCTATCAAGGCGACGGAGACTTGGCTGCCATAGGTACAGCGGAGACTATACATGCTGCCAACCGTGGTGAGAACATAACCATCATATTTATCAATAATGCAATCTATGGCATGACCGGAGGACAGATGGCTCCCACCACTCTCGAAGGACAGAAGACAGCCACCACTCCTTATGGCAGGCGCGTGGATCTCAACGGTTATCCGCTGAAGATATCCAATCTTCTCGCCCAGCTCGACGGCACATGCTATGTCACACGTCAGGCTGTGCATACTGCCGCAGCCGTGCGCAAGACCAAGGCTGCGATCAAGAAAGCTTTCCTCAATTCGATGGAAGGAAAAGGAGCATCCATCGTCGAGGTTGTGGGCACTTGCTCGTCAGGTTGGAAGCTGACACCTGAGAAATCAAACAAGTGGATGGAGGAGAATATGTTTGAACACTATCCTCTCGGAGACTTGAAGAACAATTAATCATCCTCGTATTCGCATACATATGAAAGAAGAAATCATTATAGCCGGTTTCGGCGGCCAGGGAGTGCTTTCTATGGGTAAGATTCTTGCCTATGCCGCATTGATGAATGATATGGAGACAACCTGGATGCCGGCCTACGGCCCCGAGCAGCGCGGAGGCACAGCCAATGTCACCGTGATAGTGAGCGATGACAAGATCTCATCACCCGTGCTCGACAGATACGATACGGCAGTGGTGCTGAATCAGCAGAGCCTTGATAAATTCGAGTCGAAGGTAAAACCCGGTGGAACACTCATCTACGATCCTTACGGAATCCATCGTCCTCCGCAGCGCACCGATATCAATGTGCATAAGATAAACGCTATGGATGCGGTGCTTGAGATGGGCAACAGCAAGACCTACAATATGGTGCTGCTTGGAGCGCTTCTGAAGATACGTCCTGTTGTTCCCCTGGATGCTTTGGTCAAAGGTCTGAAGAAGACACTTCCCGAAAGACATCATCACCTGATTCCCCTCAATCAGCAGGCCATAGAGAAAGGTATGGCATTGGCCGATTGATCATCGGGAAAATACGAACAATAGACTTTGATATTTTGTTGAGAAATCATTGGATGCCATATCGTGCATCCAATGATTTCTATACTTATTACTAAGACAAAGCCGCTAAATTAATTCAACTATGGAAAAATCAAACAAACTGCTTCCGGCACTGCTTATCGCACTTGGTATCACGTGTCTCGGATGGTTCATATATACAGGTATAAATCATCTTGCCTACCGCGACAGACAAGTCACAGTCCGCGGTCTTGCTGAGAAGGAGGTGATGGCCAATAAGGTCACATGGCCTTTGGTAGTAAAGACAATGGGTAATAATCTTACGCAGCTGTATGATCAGATTAATGCCAACAACTCGGTCGTGCTTAAATTTTTAAAAGATAATGGTATCTCGGAATCTGAAATTTCTGTCAATGAGCCGCAGGTGTTCGATAAAGACGCACAGACATACAACAGCGGCAATATGCCATACCGCTATCTGGTGACGGAAGTAATCACTGTCACATCCTCTCAGGTGGACAAGGTGAATGCTCTGATGAAGCGTCAGGCGGAATTGCTCAAGCAGGGTGTGGCACTTGCAAACGATTACCAGTATCAGACATTGTATGAATACACAGGACTTAACGACATAAAGCCTGAAATGATCGCCAAGGCGACTGCCAATGCCCGTGAGGCCGCAAAGAAATTTGCCGATGACTCAGGCAGCGATCTCGGTAAGATAAAGACAGCCTCGCAGGGACAGTTCTCCATCGACGACAGGGATTCATATACTCCTTATATCAAAAATGTGCGGGTTGTCACATCCATAACATATTATCTCGAAGACTGATTCTTTAAGAAAAGACTATAATGCTGCGGCTCTGGTGCGTGAAGATTCACAGCCGAAGCCGCAGCTTTTTGAATTTTACATATTGAGAATTTATATGAAACGTTTGGTTTATCTATCAGGTATATTGGCATCGTGCCTCGCTATTTCCACGCAATGCGGTTGCAGCAATAGGACCGGAAATGCTGCTTCTGACTCTTCTTTGATTCTGAAAAATGTAATTTATTCCGACAGTGTGTGCGTGGACTCAAGTTCAGCGACATGTAAAATATCGGTGGAATATCCCGAAGCTGGTCCTCAGCCATTGACTGATTCGGTAAGGCAGTGGATAGCCGGTCTGATGTATCGCGATGCGTTCTCAGGATATGACCGGAAGTTTGATCTTACCTCTGGAAATGAAAGTGGGCAGCAGTTGGTGAATGACTATGGCGATAGCCTTCTGGCATCGGCACGCGGACAGCTTGTCGAACTCGACAGTCTATTCGCTGTGCGTTCCTCGCTTGAATATGAATCCTCCATAAAGATGATATACAGCACCCCCAAGCTGGTTACTTTCTCCTCTACAGTCTATGTCTACCTTGGAGGTGCTCATGGAGGCACTACCGGAGTGAACTGCACGTTTGACGCAGCTACAGGAACTTCGCTCGGATGGAATATTTTCGTGCCTGGAAGTGAGGAAAAACTGCGCGAGATAGTGAGCGAAGGGCTTAAAACGCAGTTCTTCAACACGCGCGAAAAAGGTGAGAGCATTCAGGATATGCTTTTGGTCGATGCTGATTCGATTCCTCTGCCTGCAACACAACCGTATTTCATGGCCGACGGACTGCATTTCCTGTATCAGCAATATGAGATCGCTCCATATTCGGAAGGTATGCCAGGGTGTGTGATTCCTTACGCCGGAATAAGCGACCTGTTATATCCGGCGGTGTCGGCTCTGCTACCTTAGAAGATCTTACAACACGGCCTCAACTTCCTTGAATGCGTATGTGACGTGCATTCCGTCCGTATTGCGAAGTGTGATATGGCCTGTTGGAGCTATCGAGGCTATCGAGGCGAGGAAAATCTTGCCTCCGGGTTCTCTGTATGTATGCTCGCCTTGTCGTCTCCATAGTCTTGCCAGATAGTCGGAGTGTATGCGTGCGTTTTCTCCTGCGTCTAATGCGGCGCAACGTACGAGAATGCGCGTGCATACATCTTCAAGCAGACGTTTTGTAGAAGTACTGTTGCCGGTGAGGTGTATTATGCTTATTGGGTTTGGGGCGTCGGACCTGAATACTTCCTGATTGACATTGATACCAATTCCGGCGATGCTTTTCCCGATCATACATCCCGACAGACTGTTCTCGATCAGTATGCCGCAGATCTTGCGGTCTCCTGCATATATGTCGTTAGGCCATTTGACCGCTATTTCGGGTGCATTTTCCGGCATCAGGCTTTCAATTGCCTCAGCTACGCCGAGGGCAACGCATTCCGATAGGGTGAATTGGTCTCTTGCGTGTAGTGCCTGCGGACACAGCAACATGGAGAAAGTCAGATTCTTTTCTGGTTCTGACTCCCAAGAGTTGCCACGCTGTCCGCGGCCGGCCGTCTGTCTGTGTGCTGCGATAACCAATCCAGCATGGCACGATCCATCAGCCGTCATCTCCCGCATGACGGAGTTTGTTGATCCGGCTTCATCAAGCCAGATTATCTGCGGTGTGGTCATTCGGGTATTGTGACGGTCAGGTCGCGGGAGAGGTCGTCGTTCAGTTTTATGTCAATTCTTACAGTGTCGTCAGGCAGTAGATCCTCGATTCGTTCAGGCCATTCGAGCAGACACAACGCACCGCTGTCGAAATAGTCCTCCACACCTATATCGAAAGCTTCTTCTATGTTCTCAAGACGGTAGAGATCGAAGTGATAGATAAGTTCTGCAGTTGTGTCGGAACGATATTCGTTGATGATGGAGAATGAGGGAGAGTTTGCGATATCTTCCTCCACTCCGAGAGTGCGGCACAGGGCGTTGATGAATGTAGTCTTTCCCGCACCCATCTCGCCGAAGAATGCAAATACAGTGTTGTCGCCCATCAGGGCTGCGAATTCCTCTGCGGCGTTGCCGAGAGCGGCTACATTTTCGATATGTATTGTTTTCTGCATGATGTGTTATTTTGATTTCAGTGTTATTACAGGCACGAGCATTTCTTCCATAGATATGCCTCCGTGCTGGAATGTGTCTGTGTAGTACTGCACGTAGTAGTTGTAATTGTTGGGGTAGGCGAAGAAATCGTGTCCGGAGGCGAAGATATACGCCGACGACACATTGGGCGAAGGAAGCCCGAACTTGTCGGGACGGCGTATTTCGTACACTTGCCGAGGATTGTAGCTTAGACTTTTGCCTACTTTATAGCGCAGGTTCGTGTTTGTGTTCTTATCACCAACTACTTTCACCGGCTTATCTACCATGATGGTTCCGTGGTCAGTGGTCAGGACGATCCTGTAGCCTTTTTCGGCGATTTTCTTGAATAATTCGAGAGCTGACGAATGTCTGAACCATGATTCGGTGATGGATCTGTATGCTGCATTGCTTGATGCAAGTTCGCGGATCATCTTTGATTCTGTCCTTGCGTGCGATAGCATGTCGATGAAGTTCAGGACCACGACATTTAGTTGGTTGGACTCCAGATTGGCGAAGTCGGCTATCAGTTTCTCTCCGGCGGCAGAGTCGTTGATCTTGTTGTAAGAGAAACGGCATTTACGTCTGTAGCGACTGAACAGAGTCTCGATGAGCGGAGCTTCGTTGAGATTCTTGCCTTCGGCTTCGTCCTCGTCGACCCACAGATCAGGAAACATCTTTGCTATTTTCAGAGGCATGAGACCTGAGAATATCGAGTTGCGGGCATATTGCGTGGCCGTGGGCAGGATGCTGCAATACAGGTCTTCCTCGTAACTGAAATATTCGGCAAGTATCGGTCTGATTGTCTGCCACTGGTCGAGACGGAAGTTATCGATAACGATGAAAAACACTTTCTCGCCATTGTCGAGCAAGGGAAATATCTTGCGGGGAATAATGAGCGGGCTCATCAGCGGAGTGCCTTCTACCGAGGTATCAGGGACATCAGCACCTACCCAGTCCTCATAGTTGCGTTTCACGAATTTGGCGAATTCCGTGTTTGCCTCTGTCTTCTGCATCTGAAGCATCTCCGACATTCCGGTGTCGGATGCCGTAAGCTGCATTTCCCAAAAGGTGAGTTTGGAGTATAACTGATACCAGTCTTCGATGCAGGAGGCCGAGGCTATCTGCCCGCTGATCTCAGCGAATGCCCTGCGGTAGTCGCTTGAAGTCTGCTCGTTGACCAACTTTCCGCTGTGCAGCAGTTTCTTTAGCGAAAGAAATATCTGATTGGGATTGACCGGCTTTATCAGATAGTCGGCGATCTTGTTGCCCAAGGCTTGATTCATCAGATCTTCTTCCTCGCTTTTAGTGATCATTATCACCGGTATGTGTGGCATTGTCACCTTGATTTCCGACAGTGTTTCCAATCCGGTGAGTCCCGGCATGTTCTCGTCGAGTATTATGAGGTCAAAGTCGCCTGAGGCTGCAAGTTCTATGGCGTCGCGCCCGTTGTTGGCTGTAGTGACATCATAGCCTTTTGATTTCAGGAAAAGTATGTGTGGCTTGAGCAGGTCGATCTCATCGTCGGCCCAGAGTATGTGGTGGTTGGCCATAAGGATCAGTGGTTGTTTGTTAACACGGATTTTATCGAAGTTCTATCCAGGTCGGTCAGTCGAGCAAGGGATCGTCGTCGCCCTCGCTGCCTGAAGGATATTCAGGAATAGGCACAGGAGGAGTAACCGGTTTTTGCTTGGGCTTCGGAACTGGAACCGGTGAAGGCTTAGGCTTCGCAGGTCTTGCCGGTGTCGGCGCTGAGGCTGGAGGTGCTGTTTGTGGTTCTGTCCGCAGGGAATCCGGACTTTCCACAGGCGCAGGTACTACCGGAAGTCCCTCTGGTTTTTCTGCTTCAGGAAGTATGACGGGAGACTCCTCCGATTGCGATACTATGGAGTCTGCCTCTGCTTCCACCGGGTTTTCTGTGGGGATTTCCATATCTTCATCTTCAGGCAGGTCGCCGAATACGGTTTCTTCCTCAGTGATTTCGTAGCTCTCGTCGTTGATGAACTTGAAATATTCTTCGAATGTTCCGCCGGACTTGAGCAGTTTGTCGAAGTTCTCGACACTTATGTCTATCGGGCGCACTTCCTTAGGCAGCTTGAATGTCGTGCTTTGGTTCATTACGTTGCGGTAATGGTCAAGTTCTGCCTGATTGTCGAATCCTTTGACAAGCAGCATTCCGAGACGGCCGAAGTTCATTTGTTCAAGGTCAAAATCCTTGACTACAAAAGAGCTGAAATTGAAAAGCGCGACATCGTAGAGGAGTGCATTGGTCTGCACCTTGTCGGTCGGGAACAGAAGCACAAGCATCTGCGGACTTTCCGGATTGAGCGAGAATGTTAGTGAATCCGTGCGGGCCAATACTGTAGAGTCGTTGCTCAGACGCGTGTCCCATATCATTCCGCGCAGGTTCGCTACACCTTCGTTCAGCTTGCGACCCTGATTCATGCCTTTGAGCCATGCTGTAGCCACGGGAGCTATGTCAGTCTCCGGATAGCGTCGCAGCATGTCCTGAAGCACTTCCTTAAAGTCCTCGGAACGTCTTTCGGTCACGTAGGCCAAGGCGTGAAGGAACATGAATTTGGGCATGATCTTGCTCAGGGGATACTGAGCCATCATGGTCTCATATGCAGCGTGGACGTTGCTGTTGCGGTTATTGATGTAGTCTTCATATGTACGCTCATACAATTCCTCCTGACGCTGGTCCATCTCTTTCAGTTTTTCGATGTAGTCAGGATCCCGCATTGCCATGCCGTATTTAGTCTCAGGGAACTCCGTGAGCATCAGTTGTCTATATTTTTCAGCCTCGATGCGGTTATTTTCCCGGATGTACATCAGATACAGGTTGTAGTATACCTCAGGTCTGTAGACATTGTCGGGGTAGCGTGCAAGCAGACGGTCGAATTCGCCGCGTGCTGCCTCAAAGTCCTCGAGTTTGTCTTTGAGAATCAAGCCCATGTTGTATAATCCTTCCTGAATCACGTCGTTTGATATCACACGGTCTTCAGGGGTCGACGGTATCTGCTTGAGATAATATTCCGGATAATGCGGGTCATTCTCCCGCTTCTCTCTCTCTATCATTTCTTCGCGTGATACCATTTCGCCATTGTCGAGCATCAGGCTGTCGGCCATTTCCTCATCTTGAGAGGATTCCTGCTCGCTGTCATCATCCGTATCCTCAGTGAAATCGGATGTGTTGAATGTAGTTTTATTGCGCCTGCGCCAATCATCCTCCAGTTTTCGGCTACCCCAGCGGCGCTGGAATTCCGTGCGTCCTGCATTGCGTGTGGCCTGATTATAGAAATACCAGGAGTTGTCGGAATTCAGGACAAATGTGTTGGGGGTGCTTGTGTTGCCTAACTGGAGGTTTGTCCCGGCAGCCTGTTGTTCTGCCAGGTATTGCTCGCGGGCCATATCTTCGGCTTCACGCTGTTCTTGCTCTTTGAGCCGTTTTATTATTCCGTCTACAACCTCGAGCCGCTGCTCCTCGCTCATGTCGGCAAGGCGCAGCAGTGAGTCCTGAAGTTTCACGTTTTGCGCATATATTGCGAGCTCGTCGAGCACATCGCTGCGTTTGCGTAGCATTTTATAGTCCGGGAAGGTTTCCGGCAGCAGCGGGACTCCTTCGGAGTAGCATGGCTGAGCATCGACATATTCGTGTCTGTCGAAATAAAGATTGCCCAAAGTTATCTGAGCTATTGCTTTTTCTATGCCTCCACGCGTACTTTTCTCCACGGCGAGCCTATAGTTCTCTATGGCTTTTGCCGTGTCGGCCCTTGATAGATACAGGTTTCCGATAGCGTAGTATACCTGATCAAGATACTCTTTATTCCGGTCGTAACGTACCATGCGTTTGAGCCGGCGCACTTCTGGCTCTACGTCCTGGCCTGTGTATACTTCGCTCTGTTTGATGCGTGCGTTGAATTTTGTCCGGTAAGATGCTCCGGATGATTTGCCTGCATTGTGGAATTCGGTATAGGCTTTCTGTTTGTCGCCAAGGTGAGCGTAGACTTGTCCAAGCAGGAAGTGAATTCTGATTTTCTGTGCTTTCGACGAATATTTCAGAGCTTCCTGCAAATAAGGTATCGCCTGCTGCAGTGAGTCGCTGCGCAGTTCGAAGTTGGCATAAGTATAGTTGTAGGTCTGCTTTATGGCCTTGTTGACGAGTCTGTCGGGCTTGATTCGCCGGAGTATGGTTTCAGCTTCAAACAACCATCCGAGTTCCACATAGCATCTGGCTTGCCAGATCTCTGCTTCGGTAACAGTGTTGTCCAGCCATTTGAAATGTTTTGTCACATAGTGGAAAGTGGAAGCCGCAGAACCGAAATCACCGTTGTAGAATTGCGATCTGGCCATCATCATCCAAGCGTTGTGGAGGAACGGATTGTATTCCTCGCGCTTGAGCCATGCCTTGTATGCAGGATCAGAAGCCCGTCCGGCTTTGCGTTTTGGACGTTTCTTGATCGATCGTATCTGTATTGCTTTCTGAGCTTTTTCTATCGACCGGTTGAAGCTCCCGGAAGGCTGTGGGGCTTTAGGATCAGTCTTCGCATCTATCGGGTGCATGAACAGCATCCGCGAATAATCGTCCTGGTAGTTATTCTCCATCTCGTCGAGGGTCTCTTTGAAATGAGTGTCCCCGTTGTAGTATATGTTGTAGCGTGTGATGAATGCCTGATAGTTGCGCGTCCATGCTGTGTTCTTCGACGGAGTGCACGACGGCATTGACACAGCGGCCATAGCCACTGCGCCCACAAGCAGCATTATGCGCCACATGAGACGTTTCATCAATACATATACTTTATCTTTAGAACGGAAATTATCCGTGCGTATTGTGAGAAGATGGGATTAGAACTTCGTTTAAGGTGCTGAACAAGTTTTTAGTCCCTCAACCGGCGGGACTCATAATCCTCGAGGGTTGATATCCAGCATTCCGGCACAGGGGCGGGATGCATGGACCTGACGTCGATATGTACCATGATTGTCCGGACCGAGCATTTTAGCTGATCGTTTTTTGCCGGACATACGATGCGTTGCGATAGTATGAATGATTTGTTGCCTATCGATTCCACTGCCGTAAGCACATCGAGCGGTTCACCAGGCAATGCCGGGGCATGGAAGTCTGCATTTACGTTAGCTACCACCATGCCTACGTTGCCTGCGTTCCATAATTTAGGTGCGGCTGTGGTGAAATAGTCCGTCTTGCCGAGGTCCGCCAGTTCCAGATAGACCGTATTGTTCAGATGTCCGAGTATGTCATAGTCGTTGAAACGGGTCTGCACGCTCAGACGATGGCGGAAGATTGTATTTGTTTCTGTTATATCCATATTTTCTTTCAATGAAATACTATATTATTTATAACCTCCCTTCCGGCCGCGCTGTTCAGATGGCTTATCAGTGATGCGCGGTGAAAACTTAGTTCGTTTTTCAGCGAGGCCGATGTCAGAGTCACATGCAGTGTGCCGCTTTCTACCCATCTGCGTGTCGTATGGCGATTGACTACCGGTCCGACAACTTCAGGCCATAGGAAGCAGATGCGTTGGTTGTCGAATGCTTCCGAAGCACCGGCAGCCTCGATGGCCTGACGGATTATGACGTCGGCACGTATGGCTTCCCTGCGCTTCATGGTTGATTGCTGTTGTCAAGACGTGAGAATACGCCGTTGTCTACCGCGAACAGACGGCTGTCTGCAGCTGGTATGTCCGACACTATTGTGTCGAGATGCTTGCGGTTCGTGTCGGTTATGAATATTTGTCCGAAAGAGTCGCGCGAGACGATCTGCATTATGTGGCTTACACGGTGAGCATCGAGCTTGTCGAAAATGTCGTCGAGCAGAAGCAAGGGCTTCATCGACGTGGATTCGGCTAGGAATTCATACTGAGCCAGGCGCAAGGCTATGGAATAAGTTTTTGCCTGTCCCTGTGAGGCCAGACGCCGTACTGGCAGCATATTCAGGCTCATCTCCAAGTCGTCGCGGTGCGGACCTGCCGTGGTATGCCGGATTATGGAGTCGCGCCGGCGGTTGTCGCGCAAAACTCTGGCCAGAGTATCAGGATTTCCGTCCGCGCAGTCGATAGATGGTGCATAGGTCAGATCTACCGAATCCTCGTCCGGGGCTATGTCGCGGTAATATCTTTCGAATATCTTGCTGAGGCTGCTGATGCGGTTGCTTCGGCGCAGAGCGATCTCAGATCCGGCTAAAGACATTGTCATCTCCACAGCATCGAACAGAGATGCGTCTGTCGCCCCTTCGCGTAGCATGATGTTGCGCTGCCGCAGAGCCTTGTCGTACCGTATCAGACGGTCGAGATATGCAGTGTCGCTCTGCGAGATCACCATATCAATGAATCTGCGGCGTTCTTCTCCGGTTCCGTTGATCAGATCCATGTCGCGGGGCGAGACCATGACGAGCGGCAGCAGTCCGATATGTTCGCTCAGACGCCGGTATTCCTTACCGCCCCGGCGGAACGATCTGCGTCTGGACGCAGTCTCCATGCCTGCCGAAATAACTTCTTCAGTGCCACGGCGTGTGTAGTGGCCTTCAAGCATAGCGAAGTTCTCGCCACGACGTATGAGAGTGGAGTCTGTGACACCGGCGAAACTTTTGCAGAACGACAGATAATAGATGGCATCGAGCAGATTGCTTTTTCCCATGCCGTTATCGCCGAGCAGGCAGTTCACCTTTGCCGAGAATTCAAGCTCTGCGCGGGCTATGTTTTTGAAATTGTGTAGCGCTATATGGTGGAGAATCATTTTGCTCGTACGGAGGATGTCATTTGTTGATGTGCTTTATGTATTCTTTCGCTCTTGCGTATTCATCAGGGACGCCAATGTCGAGCCAGTAGCCCGTGAGCGGATAACGTATCACACGCTTTCCCATAGATATGAGCTTGTCCATAAAGTCAGTGGCATTGAAAAACTCGCCTTCAGGAATGAGGTCAAGCAATTCACGCTTTATAAGATAGATGCCGGCGTTGGCATAGTAATTGTAGGTCGGTTTTTCGAGCACGCCGCGTATCTCGCGTCCGTCAAGGTCGAAAATACCGTACGGCACGGAGAAAGAGTAGGGGATGGCCGCAACCGACATGTCTGCATCGTGTTCGGTGAAGTGTAGGTAGAAGTTTTCGTAGTTCAGGTTGGTCAGTGCATCCGAATTGGTCAGCAGTACGGTGTCGTGTTTTAGCAGCGGGATGGCGTATCTTAGCGAGCCTATCGTGCCGAGGAATGCCGGTTCTTCCACGCAATGCACGCCTACGCCATGCATGGGTGTGCTGAAGTGATCGATAAGCTGCTGTTTCAGATAGTTCACCGTCACGCATATGTTGTCTATGCCATATTCGATCAGAGATTCTACTATGTGGTCAATGATTGCCTTGTCGCCTAAAGGCAGCAGTGGCTTGGGTGTAGTGGCCGTCAGAGGCAGGAGCCTTTGGCCTTTGCCTCCTGCCATGATCACCGCATCTACCGGCACGTATGATTTCTGTATTTTCAGATTCACGGCGTCCACTATATGTCCTTCGCTGTCGACCACAGGTATCAGTTCTATCGCCTTGGCTCGGAAAGTGGCGAGTTCGCTGACAGAGACAGATCCTGCTTTGAGCGTATGCACCGATTTGTTGGCTATGGCCGACACGGGCTTGTCAAGTGTCAGGCCTGAGACAAGGTGTCGTCGGATGTCGCCATCGGTGATTGATCCGGATAGCCGCCCGTCGGAGTCTACAGCGAACAGTGTCTGTGATCGGTCTGATCCGAATGTGTTGAGACGGCGCAATGCCGTGAGCACATCGGTCGTCGCGGGTATTATATATAGGCTCAGGTCTTGTTTGGTCATATTTCAATCTGTTCTCCCTCTGAGAAATCTCGGGAGGCTTTGAGTGTCATTATTTCATGCCATCGTAATGGAGATATGCCATCTCCCGGACGACGTGTCGTAAGATTTTCTGCAGAAAATCGTTCCCCTGCCGCTATATTCCGAGCCGCCACGATGCTTTTACGAGCGGCGGTGATATTTGCTTTCTCTGATGGCGTGACAGCTTTACTGCACGATCCCAGAGCCATCTCGATATTTCGTATGGCGTCGACCATTGATTTGAGTTCGCCCGGGGTAAGCGATGCTTTGTGGTCCGGTCCGGGCAGGTTACGGTCAAGAGTGAAGTGTTTCTCTATTACGTGCGCCCCTAATGCAACTGCCGCGATAGGGACTTCTATGCCAAGTGTGTGGTCGGAATATCCGACAGGCATTCCGAATCTGCCGCGCATCGCCTGCATCGCCCGGAGGTTTACGTCGCACATAGGAGTAGGGTACATTGTATTGCAGTGAAGCAAGGTGATTCTGTCGAGAGGTTGGCCCGCATCAGCCAGTATTGTCAGTGCTGCATCAATGTCGTCCTCACCGCACATGCCGGTGGACATAAGTACGTGTCCCCCGTACGATGCTATCTGTTCGAGATACGGTACATTATTTACCTCTCCCGATGGTATTTTCCAGTAATCGAGTCCAAGTGTTGCCAGAAAAGCAGTGCTCTCGTCGTCGAACGGAGTGGATAGAAATTTGATGCCGCGCTTGGTGCAGCGGTCCATGATAGTGAAGTGGTCTTCCTTGCTTAACCTGAGTTTTTCAAGCATCTCAAGCTGTCCGCCACGGCTACCGGTGTTTTTGCTTTGATAGTCGGCCATAAGGGCTTTTCCGGTTACAAGTCTTGACGGATTGAATGTCTGGAATTTGACGTAATCGACACCTGCATCCGCTGCTTCGTCGACGAGTTTCAGAGCAAGGTCAATGTCTCCGCAGTGGTTTACGCCGGCTTCAGCTATTATGACTGTATGCTGCTGGTTCATCTTCTATTACATCTTTTGATCAAGATTCTTCCCTTTTTCCTCATGTTTGAAATTAGGGAGATAGTGTCTCAATATATCCACTATTTCAGACTTGGTGAAGTCCTTGCGCGAGAAACAGCCGGTGAGGTCGGCAAATAGTTTATCGATTCCGTCGATACCCTTGCGTGGAGATTTTCCTATCACACCGAGTGATGAGAACCGGTTCAGGTCTACGCTTTCGCCCTCTACATAAAACTCCTCGAAGTCTTTCTCACCTGTGGTGTCGCTCTTGAAGTAGACGACCGGATATGCCTTGCTGTCGGTATCCATAGTAGCTGCCATGTGTCGTGCTTCCTGGTCGCTTCCACATTTGAGACTCTCATAGCCGAGACAGTGCAGCAGCCGGTCGCAGATGGTGGAGAATGTGAGCATTGATTCCTCGTCAAGTTTTGGGAAGAAGATCTCTCCCGAGTTGCCGAGTATGCAGGCAAGCAGGCATATCTCACCGCTTTCGCGAGGTGATACAAAGTATCTCCGCACGTCGGACGGGGCGGCCAGGGGTTGCTGCTTCATGATGCGTTCGATAAATCCGGCCGGAAGCGATCCATTGGAGAAGGCCACATTGGCAAATCTGGCTGTTGTGACTTTGAAATGATCTGAGTAAGCCATTATCAGATCTTCCATGATACGCTTGCTCGCGCCCATTATGTTGACGGGATTGGCGGCCTTGTCGGTAGACACGCAGAAGAAGTGCTCGGGCGGATATGCGCACAGCAGATCAAGCAGTCCGCGTGCTTTCACAAGGTTATTGTTCAGCAATGCCTCTACCGAATATCTGTCTTTTTCGCTGCGCACATGCTTGTGGGCCGAGAAATTAGCCACTATCTCGAATCCTCCTGCATCCTCTACGATTCTCTTGAATATGGGATCGGCGAAGTCAAGCGTGTATGTGCGGTATCGGTCCGGTATATATAATCCGTAGGTACTTCGCAGATCACGTGTGAGTTCGGCAAGTCCGTTTTCGTTGAGGTCTACAACAGTCAGTTCAGCCGGCCGGAACGGCAGTAAGGCCTTTATGAAAGAAGAACCTATAGAGCCGGCTCCGCCTATCACGAGAACTTTCTTATCTTCGATGGCAGCCCTCAGGTCGGGAGCATGTGCTTCAAGATCGGGGTGGAACAAGCTCTCACGTCTGCCGGTTACATGTTCGCTGATAAACTTTTCGAGATTGATCATCTGTCGCTTTTTTATACAGCAAAGATAATCCAAAATCCCCGAACAGACAATATCAGTGAGCTATTTTGTCCGGCCCTTTACCGAAGGGTCGCCGGATGCGGGGAAACAGCCGCCTGATGCGGTTGAGATGATTGCTTATGTCGTCGGCCGCAATCACCATCGACACTGCCCCGATGATAAGCGTTATGCCTGCAATATCGCGTGCAGTCAGGATTTCTCCGAAGACAGTTATGCCGAATATTATCGCAGTTACCGGTTCAAATGCTCCGAGTATGGCAGTCGGCGTAGGACCTATGTGCTTGATCGCAGCAGTCGTGCACAGGAAAGACAGGGCAGTAGGAATAAGCGCCAGTGCCAATAGATTTATCCATGTGGCTGAATAGGCCAGTGGTTCTGTAATGAGAGGCACGCCTGCGCACAGACGTACTGCGAACAGCAGACTTCCCGACGCAAGAATATAGAATGTGAGTTTCAGGGTAGGTATTTTGTTGAGGCTGGTTTTATTTACGGCCACTATGTAGATTGCATACGACAGAGATGATATGATCACAAGTATAGTACCTGTGAGCGACAGTGTGGCATCGCCATCGCCTTTGTACAGCAGCCCTATTCCTGTGAGGGCCAGAGCGAGACATAGGCATGTGATTGGTCTGATGCGTTCTCTGAAAATAACGGCCATAAGCAGAGCGACCATTATCGGGTATACAAACAGAAGTGTTGATGCTATGCCTGCAGCCATGTAGTTATATGCGGCGAACAGGCTCAGAGACGATATTGCCACCATAATCCCCATAAGTGAAAGCAGCAGCAGTTCCTTGCCGGAAACCTTGAGCGTATGGCCTCTTGTCAGCAACATAGCGCCCAACACAGGAAGTGCGAGCAGATAGCGGAACAGAAGGACGGAATCAGGATTCATACCGTCCTCATACAGGGGCAGGGCGAACAGCGGATTCATTCCGTAAGATGCTGCTGCCACTATTCCGAGTGCGTAGCCTGTGATTTTTCTGTTGGTCATCGTTTTGTTGTCAGGCCCGAGAAGTCGAAGCCGTCAGGTATTGATATTGTTACTGTATAGACCTTACCTCCGTCAACTTCAGGACGGTTGGATATTGTCTGGGTCATGTCTATCTTGCGCGAGTTGCGTTCATTCAATACATGGATGGTCTGGGACACTATGCGTGTGCCGGTTCCTGTGCCACGCGCCGATGCCGGGCTGGTCATCAGGCCGTTGTTGGCTACGGTTATGAGTGTGCAGTTGTCCTTACGGCGAATGTTGAGCCATAGATCACGGTGTCCGTCGTAACCTCTCAGTCCGTGTTTGATGGCGTTTTCTACAAATATTTCGATAAGCATAGACGGCACAGTCATGCTAAGGTCTACATCCCCTGATATATCTTTATGGTAGTCGAATGGCGTCCCTTGCGAGTGGCGAAGGAAGTCGACATAGATGTCTACGAATTCGATTTCTTCATGCAACGGGATCACAGGCTTCTCGGCAAGTTCGAGGTTTCGCCTGATGAGTGACACGAATTTCTCCACGCCGGCTTTGTCAGGGCCGTCAGCACCGGACAATGTGTTGTTCAGCATGTTGAATACGAAATGTGGCGACAGCCGGTTGCGTGTGTTCTCAAGGCGCATCGACAGCAGCGATGCACGCATTTCTTCCGCCATGCGTCTGCGCCGGTATGCCTGCCATGCAGCGTAGATACAGAATCCCAGCAGAGATGCAAGTGCGATGGCCACGATCGTCCAGATGAGAGTGCGCAGGCGCAGAACTTCTTCCTGCTTTTTAGCAGTCTGTACCCTGGAATTAAGCACGATTGTATCCTGCATGTAACGGTATTCGAGTTCAGCGGCATATTGCCTGGTGTTCTGATCGAACAGACGTTGCATTATCTTCTGTTGTTCTGACGTTGCGTCGAGTGCATGCCTGTAGTCACCTGAAGCTGAGTATAAGTCTGCCAGACGGCGCAGGTGCAGGGCTTTGTAGCGTGGGGGCATATCAGACGTATCGGCACATTCCGGCGATAGCAGGCGTCTGGCATCAGCCATCTTGTCCTGTTTGAGAGCCAGTGCACCTTTAAGACTGTTGATATAGAAAGTCTGGGTACGGTCCTGTACGCCTATGGCTTTGAAGCCGTCGGCCCCTTCGTTTATCAGTACTGAGGCAGAGTCTATGC
>OFGR01001194.1_pt1 | contig 22135 bp, 20 predicted proteins | sample 1521811 | NCBI WGS metagenome assembly OFGR01 (sample SAMEA3504098, study PRJEB24116) | mouse gut metagenome | biome: mouse gut; feature: mouse-associated habitat; material: faeces | place: Denmark | collected 2011
TCTCTTGGTATTGTCACACTTTATTATCAAAAATTGATTTCTAATTCAGCCTTCCGAAAGCGTAAAAATGGCTCTGCCAGTAGGACGTATTGATACTGGCGTATTTGATCGGATCGCCGCAGTGTATCATCACACCGTTTCCGCAGTATATCCCCACATGGCTGACCGCACCGCCCGAATTGTAAGTACCCGTGAAAAAGATAATATCCCCCGCCTTTGCGTCCGCCGCCGACACGGGCGCACACTGGTCATAAATCCCTTGCGCCGTGGTTCGTGGCAGGTTATGCACCCCGCTGTTGGTAAATACCCAGCAGACAAAACCGGAACAGTCGAAAGAGGTAGACGGACTTGAGCCGCCCCATACATACGGATAGCCTAAATACTTGGCGGCTTCTTCCATAAGCGCCTGCACTGTCGCATCATCATAAGAATCCGGCGGTATTGCATTTCCCCCGCCGCTCCCTGCGCCCGGCGTTTCCCCGTAAAGGGTTCCCTCCCCAGCTTCAAAATAAAATAACGGGTTATAATACTCCCCGTTATACAGACACTCAATATGCAGGTGGCTTCCGGTGCTGCTCCCCGTGTTCCCCGTTGTTCCTATGGCATCGCCATGCTTTACGCTCTGCCCCGCACTGACGCTTAACGTGTCCATGTGGGCATACTTGGTACAGTACCCCTTGCTGTCCTCTATGACGATATAATTCCCATAATAGCTGTCATAGGCGGCTGTGGTGACTGTGCCGTCCATCGCCGCAAGGACTTCCGTTCCAGTTGGCACTGCAATATCCACGCCCCGGTGGAACTGCTCTGCTCCCGTTACCGGGTTGATGCGGTAGCCATAATAGCTGCTCACATAGTTGTACCAGTATAAATTGAGCGGCGTGTAAAACTGCTGTGTCAGGCCATGGGTTTCATTGTAAAGCGTATAAATGTCTTTCTGCTCGCTGTTCATGCGCCCGGCAGTGACCACGTTCAGATCTTTTGCGGTCAGCGTGACTTCCAGTATGGTTACGGTATATTCTTCTTCCTCCTCGTACTCATATTCTTCCTCTGTTTCCTCTCCTGTTACCGGGTCTGTGACAGTATATGTGCCTGTCTTTGTCACCGTCCTTGTCCTCGTTTCCGTTGTCGGGTTTAAGGTCAGCTCATACATCTCGTCAAAAAGGCTCTCGACCTCCCCCTGCACGTCCGCCGCTGTAAATTCGGTATGGACTGCGGAAAGGTAGCTGATGAGTGCGAACGGGTCATGCCCGATTGCATCAAGATTATAACGGTACTCGTCATAATCCGGATAATCCGTTTCTATGGAATCAATCTCTTTCTGCAATTCCATTTCCAGCTCTGAAAAAGCCAGATCCGCAGCGTCAATCTCTGCCGGAACACTCATATAGCTGCCCACCAGCGTGGTGCTTATCCCATTTGAGAACATCGCCCCGCAGGACGATACGGAAGTCATAATCATGATGAGCAGGATTGCAGCCGCACCGATCACTACAAGTACGGAAGCGTGTTTCGCCGCTATCTCCTGCAATTTCTTCGCAACCGTCGTGGTGATGTTTGCGGATTTTACAGCCGCCTCCTTTGTGTTCTTTGCCGCCTGCCCCGCCCGTTTTGCCTTTGCGTATTCACGCTTGATGCGCTGTTTCTGCAACCGTTTCTGCAACTGCTTCTTTAAGGTCTTTTCCTGCATTTCCGGGTTTTCCTCAAGGAATTTCTGGTAGCGGAAATTGACTTCTTTTTTAAACTGCTTTTTCTCCAGTTTTTCCACTTTCGCCCGCTGCCGCTGTTCCTTCCCCTTGTAATGCCGTTTTATGAAGCGGTAGCCATCTTCGGCTTTCTGCTCCGTCTTATGTGCGCCCTCCACTGCGGAATTATCCTTCTCCGCTTCAGCAACCTTGCCATGTGCGTAATGCGTAAACTCCGAGCCTGCCCTGCCCGCCATGCGCTTCACCGGGTTATCCGCCTGGAAAGGCTTTTCCTTTACCTCTGCGGTCAGCACATATCTTGCCCTGCCCGTCTTTTCGTCAAAGACACGCTCTAAGGAATACTCTTTCTTCTTTGGCAGCTTCTTCCTTGCCTTTTCGGTTCGCTTTGCCGCTTTTTCGGCCTTTCCCTGCAACTTATTTAATTTCTTGCTGCCCTGGGACTCTGGCTCTGCGCCGTCGGCAAAGGCATCGTCTTTTGCAAAGGTGGCATCTTTCGTCTGGAAGTCACGTTCAAAATCCGTTTTTTTCGTGCGCTCCCTGTCCTGATGCTCCCGCCTGCGGTATCTGCCCTTTTTTCCGCTCTGGTGGTAGGTGTCCCTGCGGCGGTAGTCGTCCTTAAAATCCTTTGTTTCCTCTGCCTGCTCCCCGCCGCTGTCCTCCGTAAAAACATTCTGCTCCTGCTTAAAATCACTGGTTTCTTTCCCGGATGCAGCGCCTTCTCCCGTTTTTGCTTCATGTTCAGCAGGGCCGTTCTCTTTCCTGAACTGCCTGGACTGGCTCCGCAGCTTTTTCTTTTTCAGCCCTGCCGCCTGTCCTGCTGTTTCCTTGACTTCCCTGCTGTCATGGTAAAAACTGCTTTTACCCGGTTGGAAACCGTCTGCCCCGGTGGAGCTGTTTTTCTGTTCGGTTTTATCATGTTTCGCTTCTTTACAGGAAAAAGCGTTCTTCTGCCCCGGCTTCTGGACATCATGTCCAAAAGTTTCCGTCTGCGTCAGCTTCTGGACATTGTGTCCAGAAGTGGCCTCCGCATCCCTGGCCTGATGTATGCCGGGCTGTTTCTGTTTCCCTTTTTGGGATATTCCGCCATCCTTTTTTTGTGGGATTCCATCAGCAAAAGCACTTTTATCCTTTGCAAAATCAGACGGTTTCCCTTTCTTTTTTTCTGCCACTGGCCGCTACACCTCCAAACTTTTTATTCTGTCCTGTGAAATCTCAAACCACCTTCTTTCCTTTTCCACGCCGATGAACCCTCTGCCATTTTTTATGCACGCTTCCCCCGCAGGGCAGCTCCCCATGAACGGGTCAAGGCATATTTCATTTTCAAGCGTGGAACACCTTACCAGATGCTCGATCATCGGCACTGGCTTTTCTGTCGGGTGCCGCTTTTCCTTTCCCCTGGGAATCCTTGTTTCTATCACTGTGGAACCGGAAAAATGCGCCCTCCGGAACCTCCCTTTCCGGTACATGAGGATAAATTCTGCCCGCTTGGGATAATAGGTGGAAGGCACTGTCATTTTCTTGTCCATCACCAGCAATTCACAGAACTTGAACCCGCTTGCGATGCAGGCATCATGTAAGGGAAAAAGATTTCTGTCATTGGACATCACATAGAAAAACCGTTCTTTTTTCAATATCCGGTACACTTCCGGCAGCCAGTCCTTGAAATTGATCTCTTTCGTGCTGAATCCGCAGTTTTGGAACACTTCGCCGCCCTCATAGAGCAGCTTTCCCTTCTTCATGCCGCCGCCCGTCAGCTCAAAAGGCGGGTCAGTAAAGACCATATCCACGCTTTCATTCTCCATGCTGCCCGCAATCCTTAAAAAATCGCCATGGTACAAGACGGCTCCGCTCCCGGCATATATGGCTGCAGCCTTTTCTCCCATTTGCCACCCCTTTCCGGGCGGTTCATTCCTGCCGCCCTTTTTTCTTATAGCCTCTTGGCACATAATCCTTAAAATCTTTTACTGAGTGAAACAGCCATTTGTTGTTTACCCACCTCTGCATCTTCCTTGTTTCCTCCGGCGCTGTGGGCTTTTCATAGATCATCACATACGGGTCATATCCCATATCCCGCAGGGCATAGATACGGTACAAGTCCTGTTCATGGGTGCTGCCATAGTTGGTCAGCACATAGACACGCCTTTTCCGCTTGTCCTTTACGGTTGTATATTCCAAAAATCTCTGAAAAAATGGTATCAGGTCATCCTCCGGGTTATCCCATGCGAAGTGCAGCATCTTTGTTTTTATCTGGTTGAGCGCCGCCACTTTCTCCGGTGTGATGAGCCGCACATCAAGCCCCTGGGTAAAATCAACGGTTGCCCCGCTGTCTGCAAGCTGCCCTAAGAGCCTCTCCCAATCAGGGCAGGCTAAGATATTTGCGTCCAGGAGCTTGATCTCCTTTTCGCCGCCCCAAAACTCGGAAAGGTCAGCCACCGCCTCCGTCTTTCTCCCCTCCTTTTCCCCAACGATACAGAATCCGCACCCACGGGGGCATCCCCTTGAAAGGAAACCGTATGCGGTTCCCGCATACTCTGGGTACAGCCCATAGTCCGGGCGGGTATGTTCCACGGTGTCAGGCAGCTTATTGTCAAGGCCGTACCCTGTGCCGCCCTTTATGACATGGTAAGCCTTTACGCTGCCTCCATAATCTTTTGAATAGGTGTCTGTGAATACCCTGCTCATATAAACAAGGTCATACCACTTGTTACTGTCGTACCATTCCACCGCATCTCCCCTTGCCTTATGGTAGGCTGACAGCTTCATCAGGCAGAGGTTTGGGAAGTTATGCCCGTCCACGTCAATCAGCCCTATTTTCAATCCGTTTCCTCCTGCTTCACCGATTCTTCGGGCCTTGTGTTCATAATTGCAAAAGTTTTCGTGTCAGACGGGTACTTATCCACGAATGGGATTACCACGTTGTCAAAAAGGATAAGCCCGCTCCCCGGTTCGGAATTGGTCACATGGGCAAGCTGCTTTTCTGACAGCCCTAACTTGTCGGCAAGGATTGTCTGATCTTTTGCGTTCTGGTTCAGCAGATAAACAAAATCAGAGTTTCCGAGTATGCCCTCGATTTCCTCTGATTTCAAAAAATCGCCCACATTCTGCGTTAAGCCTGTGGGTATGCCACCCCATTTACGGAACCTTTTCCAAATCTCCACGCTGTAAATGGCTGTCTGTTTTTCTTTCAAAAGCAAATGGAACTCATCACAGTAGTACCTTGTGGCAACTTTCCTCTCCCGGTTCTGTGAAACCCGGTTCCAGACCGCATCCTGCACGATCAACATGCCAAGCTCTTTTAACTGGTTTCCCAAGTCCCTGATGTCAAAGCACATGATACGGTTCTGCGAATCCACGTTAGTATGGTGGTTGAAATAATTCTGCGAGCCATGCACATATAAGACAAGGCTGTTGGCGATCCGCACCGCCTTCTGCTTCGCCTCTTTCTGCATCTCCGGCGCAACATCCCTCGGCTCATACTTTAACAGCGCATTGTATAAATCCTCCAAAAGCGGCATATTCTCCGGCTTCGGCTCTTTGAAATACCCGTCATAGATATGCTTGATGCAGGTGTCGATAATGCCTTTCTCATCATTTTCAAGGCCGTTCTTCCCTCCGGCTATCAGGTCACACAGCGTAATGATAAAATCTGATTTCAGCTTTAACGCTTCCTTGTCGTTCTTATGGGAAAGCTGAATGTCCATCGGGTTTAAGTAGTCCTTTGAGTTTGTCGCAAGCCTTACCACCTGCCCATGCAGCGCATCCACAAGGGCAAAATATTCTCCTTCCGGGTCACAGACGATCACATCATCTTTTGTCATAAGAAAACAGGATAAAATCTCCCGCTTTGCGCTGAATGATTTCCCGGAGCCAGGTGTGCCAAGAATTACCCCGTTTGGTGTCCGAAGCCGCTTTCTGTCTGCCATAATCATGTTGTTGGAAAGAGCGTTCAGACCGTAATAAATCGCCGGGGCAGGCATGAATAATTCCTGCGTACAGAAAGGCACTAAGATAGCTGTACTTTTTGTGGTAAGCACCCTTTCAATGCCCGTATCGTTGCACCCAATCGGAGCAGATGCCATAAGCCCCTGCTCCTGAAGGTATTGTAAGCACCGCAGGTTGCAGTTCGCCTGCTGGATAATGCCGGACACCCTCTGCGTGATGTTCTCAAGCGCCCTTTTGCTCCTGCCATAGCAGGTAATGAGGAACGTCATTTTTATAATTTTCTGGTTGCTTGTGTTCAGATCGTCAAGCAGCTCCAGCGTGTCTTTTTCATAGGTGATGATGTCCGTGGGAAGTATATCCATGTCATAACCTGACCTCACTGCCTTCTTCTGTTCCTCGATCTTCATTTTTTGAATGTTCGTTAATGCGCCCTTTAACATCTTGATTGCCTTCACCGGGTCCATGGTCTGCATGTGCATGGTGATTGTAAGGTTATCGTCAATGTCCAGCAGCTTTTTTAACAGCTCGTCATTGAACCTCGGCGCAATAATGTCAAGGAAATGGACGCTCCCGTACATCTTCCCGGACTTGAAGCGGCTCGGATAGCGGAAGTCAAACCCCGGCGGGGCTATGTAGTCCTTCACGCTCTTTCCGGATTCCGACATTTCCTTAAAAGAAAAGCGGAAAGCCTCCATTGTGTCCTGGTTGAAATATTCATGCAGGATACGCAGGCGCTCCTTCCCGTCAAGGCTTTTCGCATGGGTGCCCAGGTTCAGGAAATTTTTAAGCACGTCCGTTTCTATGCTGGCCAGCTTCGCCTTTGCTTCCCGGTATCCTTTGCACTGGATACCGAAGATCAGGTATTTTGACTTGATGATCCCGTTGTTTCCCTTTGCCGACTGTTTCTGTAACATCAATCGGTATTCCTCACGAATATCGTCAAAATCATCACCCTGCAAGGGTATATCAAACTGGTCTGTCAAAGTCTGCTCATTGACCTGCCTGTTGAATAAGAACAACTCAAACCGTATGGACGGGTCAAAGTAGTTGATAAGCCTGCTGTACTGCTCCAGAATCTCCCCCTGATCCTCAATCTCCAGAAGGTCATAGTTGATGTCATAAAACTCCACCATCTTTGTATAGTAATCGGAATCCACCTTGCAGATGCCGTCCCGGTACATCTTTTTAAATGTGATTGTTTTCTGCGCCGTGTCCGGCTTTTCCTGCTTTTTGTCATTCCCGGCAAGGGTACTCTTTAGCTCCCTCAGCCGTTTCTTTTCTGAAATATTAAGCCCCGCTTTCGGCTTGTTTTTCTTTGCCTGCGGCCTTTTCTTCAAGGTAACGCACCTCCTTCTTCATTTTTTCCCTTTCCTCCAACTGTTTGTAGAGGTTCTCCGATTTATAAGGGCGGATTCCCGGCATAAGTATCTTCTGCCGCACCATGAAGTACAGTATCTTTTCCGCCGGGAAACCGTCTTTCTCATACATTGCCAGAAAGAAGAACGGCAGCATAAGACCCACCATGATAAGCGCCGATGCCTGCGTACCCAATACCCCTTTTGTCACAAGGTAAAAGGGTATGCCCACCGCTGCGGCGCTGCCAAAGCAGATAAGCTGGCGTTTCGTAAGGTTCATCGCCACCTTTGTCTTGATGCCGCTCAAATCTTTCGGCACTGCTACTGATATTGCCATAAGCACTTTTCCTTTCCTGCTGATATAAAAACTGCCCCCTGCCTGTTCAGTGGGCATTCAACACTGATTTTGCAAGTGAGCCTGTCTTGAAAAGGCTGAAACAGAGGATAACGGTGTATGCCGCCACCGACCACAATGCCGTGTGCAGGTTGCTGGCAACCGCAACACTGGCAACGAGGACAGAATAAATGCCGACACATACCATGATGAAGAACCCCTGGAATGCCAGAGCGCAAAGCCCCTTGATGTAGTTGTTCCCGATGCTGCCCCATTCCCGGTTGCTCAAAGTCGCAAAGGGGACGGGTGCCACTGATATATAAAGGTATATTTCTATCATGCGCCCATATAAAACGACGGTGATAAGGACGGACATGATTTTCATGCACAGGCTGACGATCATGGTTTCTATCCCAAGCCCGATCAGTTCGCCAATGCCCATAGTGGAAAGCTGGCTATTGAACATACTTGTCAGTGTTGATGCCACATCAAGGCTCGTAGAGCCTGATATGGCACCTGCCGCATTTGTGACGATGTGGTTGCCCACATCGAAGATTGCCATTGTGATGTCGAAAGTCTTACTGAGCAGCATCACGGCGATACATGCTTTCACGAGGTAGCGGAAGAAAAATTCGCTCCCTACCTCGTGCATGTTGTTCTTATCCATTACCATTGTTATCAGCTCATAACATAAAATTGCGCTGATGATAAGCCCCGCTATAGGAATCATGACATTCTCTGAAAGGTTTTTTATCATGGAAAATATGCCTGCGTTCCATGCGCTGGGTGTCTGCCCGACTTCCCCGGCAATCTCTCCTACTTTCGTGTTCACGTCCGTGAACATCGTGCCGAGGTTGTCAAGCACCCACCCCTGAAGCATCTCCTTTATAAATTCAGTGATCTTGTCAATGATTGCGCCCATGAATTATGAGAACAGTGTTGTAAGCTGTGGAATCACCGTCTGCGCCACGATTACAATGCCTCCGCCTGCCATAAGCTGTTTAATGCCCTGTGATTTTGCACCCGGATTATCATTTCCATATCCCTCAAGCAGATTGATAACGCCCCATACTGCCACGCCTGCGCCGATTGCTGTAACGACTGTCTTTAAACCTGTAACTGCTGTTGTGAAAAAACTCATAATTTCTACCTCTTTCTTTCCTTAAATTTGATTTTTTGATAAAGAAAGAGCTTTGATATGTAAATTCCCCGCCCTTTGTGGTAAAATAGGGGCAGGGAAATCCTTTGGGAGAACCCTTGCGGGCATCCGGTACATTCTGTTTGGCGATAGGCTGTGCCGGGTGTCTTTTTTGTGCTTTCCCAAATACAATCAAAACTCCGTTTCCTGACTTCCGGCCTTTTACACGGAAATCGGTGGCTGGTTTACAGTTCCATATTCAGTTGTCTTTTCCGCACTTCTGGACATCATGTCCAGAAGCCACTATTCAGTTGTCCGGGGATTCACTTTCCTGCCCACTGACTTCCCCACAGTCAAAGGCTTCGTCCACCTCTGTATTCGGAGTGACTTTCATGTGGTGCAGATGCTTCACATAGTCCTCAATGTCAAAGGCGTTTTTCTGGTCATAATCGGACAGCTCCTTGTACCTGCCATGCTTCGTTATATCGAATTTATCCGAGAAGAATGGTCTGACACCTCTAAGCTGCATGATACATTTCCCGCCGTCCATGACCGCAATCTCATCCTGGCTCATAAGCGCCTTCCCGGTCTTTTGGTAATTCAGACCGTAGGACTGCGACGTCCCCCTTGTGTCCGAGGTATTGTAAAGGTCAATGGTTTCCTTCCCTAAAACGTCCTCCAGGTCTTTCAGAGTGGTTTTCTCCTTGCCGCCGAGGAATAGAGTGGTGTCACAATTCCCTTCGATTGTGTCAGCGTTATCCTTATAGATTGCCTTTAGCTGAGATTTAGACTGCAAAATAATAGATGCTGATATTTCCCTGCTTCGGATTGTGGCGATCAGCTTTTCAAACTGCGGAATCTGCCCGATGTTCGCAAACTCATCAAGTAACATCCTGACATGAACCGGGAGCCTCCCGTTATAAACATCATCCGCCTTGTCGCAGAGCAGGTTAAAGAGCTGTGAATACATAATTGACACAACAAAGTTAAAAGTGGCATCCGTATCTGAAATAATGACGAACAACGCTGTTTTCTGCTCTCCAAGCGTATCAAGCTCCAGATCGTCATACTCCATCAGGTCACGCAGCTCTTTTATGTCGAATGGCGCTAACCTTGCGCCGCAGCTAATTAAAATCGACTTCGCCGTTTTGCCCGCCGCTAATTTATACTTGGCATACTGCCGTACTGCAAAGTGGTTCGGGTCTTTCTCCGCCAGTTCGTCAAACAGAAGGTCAACGGCGTTCTTAAAATTCTCGTCATCTTCCCTTGCTTCGCTTGCGTCAATCATATCAATCAGCATGGCGAAATTCTGTTCTTCCTCCGGGGCTTCGTACCAGATATAGGCGATAAGCGCTGTGTAATACAGTTTTTCGGCTTTCACCCAGAAATCTTCCCCGGATTGCTGCCCCTCCCCTTTGGTATTGACAATGATCGTGTTTACGAGTTTCAAAATGTCCTTTTCGCTCCGTAGATAGGCGAAAGGATTGTAGTGCATGGACTTCGCAAAGTTTATGGTATTAAGGACTTTTATCTTATATTTGCCCTTTTTCAGCATCTTTCCACATTCGACTAACACAGTGCCTTTCGGATGTGTTTTGTCAAGATAGAAAAAGGGAACACCCGCAAAAATTGGGGGGATTAGAAATTGCCGTCCTTCACATCGCGCTGGATAAGCCGCTTCACCTTGTCCTCCAGCGTTTCCTTGCTGGTCTTGCTGAAGTGGAGACCGATGACATAGGTGGTGTTGTCCATCTGCATGGAGAAGCTGCCGTCCTGCTTGTTGCTGGTCTGGGTGGTCTTGGTCGTGTCGTTGCTCATCTGCATACCTCCATAAAAATGGGAGACACCCCGCCGGATGCCTCCCTGTGTGTAATCCTCAATGACGATAGTGACGATAAATGACGGTATTTTCTATGCCGGGGCATACCTGATTTAATCGTCATTCATCGTCATATCGTCACCGGCCTCTGGCCCCTGTTTTCGGAGCAGAGTAAAAGTCTTGCGGTCGCTTGTCCGCTGGTTGCCAATATAGACGATGCCAAAATCATTGAACAAGTCCGATACATTGACATTCAGCTTGCGGGTCAGCGTATTGGCCTTCATGCCGATGTCCGGCACAAGGTCAATGAGTTCACTGGCGGTTCCCGTCCACTCGTTGCGCCCGGACATAAATCCGGCGATTTTCAGAATGAACGGCTCCACCGTTTTCTTGATGATGGGCTTTTCCGCCCTCGTCAGTTCCCAGACACATCGCTTCTGATGGAACGCAAGGGTGAGTTCCTGGTCCTGCTGGTCCCGCCCGACAATCTGCATGGTGGCCGTTGGGTCGGTGCGCTTTTTCTTTTGCAGGATAAACGCTCCGTCCGCCGCCCCCAGCAGACCGTTCGTGCCGGAAATCATATCGAAGCTGTCACTGGCCTCCATCTTCCTTGTGTGGTGTACGACCAGAATGGCAACATTGTTCCTGTCGCTGAACAGCTTCAGGGCGGTGATGTTCTGGTAGTCCATCGAGTAACTGTAATTCTCGTTGCCAGCCTCCCGAACCTTTTGCAGCGTGTCCACAATGATAAGCCTGGTGTCCGGGTGGAATTGTAGAAATTCTTCCAGCTGTCCGTTCAGCCCGTCAGCCAGCGTTCTCGCCTTTGTCGCAAAATGCAGACCGTCAACAGCCTCCACACCAAACATCTGGTTGAGCCGCCCTTGCAGTCTGCCATAATCGTCCTCCAATGCCAGGTAGAGGACAGTGCCTTGCCTGACCGGGTAATCCCAAAGGGGAGTGCCGGTGGCGACATGGTAGCCCAGCTGGGACATGAAGAAGGATTTGCCGATTTTCGGGGAACCGGCAAAGAGATAGGTTCCGCTGTAAAGCAGTCCTTCAATGACCGGGCTTCGTGGCGGAAAGGCCATGTCATAGAGTTCGGTCATGGAGACCGTGTGGAGGCTCGGTTTTCTGATGACCGGCTGCTGTTCCAATGGGGGATTTTGATACTCGCTCATTTTGGGTGTTCACTTCCTTTCCTGTGAGATGCCATACCGACCGTGTGCTGATTTGCTCTTGGATGCCTCCCTTCCTGCGGTATGTAGACCGGGCATACTGGAAGGACGGTATGCCCGGAAATGAAAAAAGCGCCTGACTTTCTTTTCAAAAATCAGATGCTTTGGACGTGGTCTTTATCCTGTTTTCTCTGCCGGGTCTGGCTCTGCTCCTGTGCCTGCTGTGCTTTCCGCTGATTGGCTTCAAGCTGCTCCAGCACTGATCGCTTGCCGTCAATGATGGTGGGCAGAGCGTCGGGCAGAACCTGACGGACGCACCAGCGCACCTGCTTCAATTCGTCAAGATTGCTCTGCACTGCTTCAAGCTGGGCGGTCAGGTCTGCGCTGGATTTCTTTAATGCGGCCTGCTCTGCCCGGAGAGGCTTCACATCGAGAGGGAGCGTGACCTCGTACTTTTTCAAAAGCCGGAACGCCCGGTTGAACCGGTGCAGTTCGTCAGCGTGTTCCCCGGCAAACTTCTCCTTCTTCGACTTCCAGCCGATTTTCATATATTGGTCGTGGAGGGGCTTTAACTCCCGGACAACTGCGGCGGCTTCTATAATAGCGTCAATGCTGGTGATGCGTCTGTCGTTGCTCCTGATTTGATTGCGCAAGCCGCTTGCCGTTGTCCTGGCTTCGTCCAGATGCACCCCCAGTTTTTGAACGGTGGTGATGTCGTGGGACTGTAAGAAAATGATTGCCGCCGACATCTTCTTCAAATCGTTGACCTGGGCTTTTGTCTGTCCGGCTCTCGACCAGTCAGACCGCCCGTCATGGCGGAGCGTCATATAGGCGGAGAGGACTTCGGCAAGGTTCTGTTCCTCCGGCTCCCGTACCGACTGCTCTTTCATTTTTTCGGAGAGGTCGGCCAGCCAGTTTTTCAAATCCCGGATGACCCGGTGGATGGAATCAAAGAGGCGGTTTGCGGATACGATGTCCCGGTTCAGGTTGCCGAGGTTGGTCTGTATGCCCCGGCGTTCCATAGCGGAGGCGGATGGGCCGAGGTGGACTTGCGGAGCGTGGGGATTGCCCTGCCGCTCAAAGGAGCGCAGATCGACACGCTCCTGCCGGCCAGCCGCTTCAAGGTATCGGTTCTGTATGACCTCCCATTCATGCCGCCATATCTCGCCGTACTTCTGCTCGTTCCAGTCAACGGTGTTGACCCTCCGGCTTTTCCACTGGCCGTTTTTCATTTTGATGCGCTGGCCGTGTTCATCAAGCACATACTCCTTGCGGCACTTCGGCAGCCAGTGTCCGTGTTCGTCCATCGGGCGGAGGGTGAGCAGGATATGGGCGTGGGGATTGCCATCGCCCTTGTCGTGAATGGCAACATCGGCAATCATGCCCTTGGAGACAAACTGCGCCTGGCAGTATTCCCGCATGAGTCGGATTTGTTCTTCCCGTGACAACTCCCTCGGCAGGGCCATGATAAAACGCCGGGCAAGCTGAGAGTTCCACTGGTTCTCCACAGCTTCAACGGCGTTCCATAGAGTGTTGCGGTCTGCGTATTCGGGCGGGGCGTTGTCCGGCAAGAGTATCTCCGTATGGACGATGCCCTGTTTCTCGGAATAGAACTTCTGCCGTTGGTCGTATTCGGAAAAGAGCCGGTCGCCGGACTGGTAAGCGGCGGCGGCAACAGCGGATTGCCGCCTGCTCCGCTGGACGATTTTTATGTCGTAGTGTGGGCAGGGCATTTTGCTAAACCTCCTGTTTCTATTTTTGGGCAAAAGGAAAGCAGGAAACCTAAAAAGATTTCCTGCTTAACCTCATACGGGAAATTGTGCTGTTCGATTTCATTGAGCCTCGATTTCATGGATAAATGCGAGCGTTGCCGTTACTATCGTAACAGCATAAGTCGCTTCGGCCTTGCCCAGCACATCGTTCACATGGGCATAACTCTTATTGTTCCTAATTGCGTTGTATCTCTCAAATATTGAGATGCTCATTTTCATGGCAGAAATTGAAAAATCGGAATCAAATGTCTTGTTGCTTTCGTAATACTTTGCCAACGACCCAACCAGATTATGGAGCGGATAGTTATCGCCGTTGCTGTCAGCAATGGCGATGCCATGTTTCAAGCAGATTTCCCGAAGGTATTTTGTAGAATAAGTATGTAATCTGTCAAGCACCAAAGTGGGTTCATTGCGCCTAAGCGCATCATATATGTCTCCAGATAAAACCTCAAATGATTCGCCTTGTGTTTTCGGCAGGACAATCTCAAAGTCATTCTCTGAAATGATAAATTCGACTTTTCTAACAAGGTAACCAGATTTCGATGGTCTAAGAACTTTTTGTATTGCATCTTTGAGTGCTTTCATATTTCTCTTTAGCGTTGCAATGTCCTGTTCGGTCCCTTCAATCGTAAAATCAAGGGCATATTTGTTCCAGGTATCGCCGCTGCTTATCCCAGCATAGAAGGCATATCCCATATTTTCATATTCAATCTGACAACGCTGGAGGAACTGAGCAATGCCATTACCTCCATTTTGATGCAAAAATCTGATTAAAGTTTCTTTGAAATCTTCTGGCTCTGGTATTTCATAAGTAAAATCATATTGTCCCATAGTCTTCACCTTTCGACATATCAGAAGTGTAGTTATGTTTCGGTTGGGTAGCTGGCAGAGCCAGCGCAGGGGGAGCGCAGCGCCCCCTGGATGGGAATGGAGGCTATGCCGGAATGGACATCAAGCCCTCCGCAGGAGCCTTCGGAGAACGCAACGCACCGATTTATCGGTGTATAGTTGCGCCCTTGACAAGTCAAGGGTTTTTAGCAAGTCGCCCGTTCTGCCGGTTCACTTCGGCCAGCTATCAGTTTTCGGCATAGTTTTCGGACACAAAAAACGCTGATTTTTATATGCACAATAGGGTATTCGGGGTCCTTTCGGAGAATTTATCTTAACTTCTTAACTCGTCCTTGTGAGCCTCGCAATATTTTTCGACTTCAAGTACCCACGACTCATACCAATACCATGTGTTCGCGACAAGGACACCATAACTAAACTTGGGATTTTTTGCATCACGAGCTTTCCATAATTCGGTATGTTTGTTGATAGAGAATTTATCGTATCCCTTGCTCTTCATAAGCTTGACAATTCCGTTGGGAAGGTACTTCCTTTTTTCTGTTTCCTTTATAACAGCATAGGCTTTTTCCAAGCCCTCCGCAAGAGGAGAATCGCTTTTCACAAACTCAACAACTTGGTCAGCTTGCCCTTGGCGTTTCGCATTTATGGGGACAAACAGAACTCGGTATGCGTAGCGAGAACTTCGCAACGCTTCTTCTGAAAGAACATTTTCAAAATCAACAACAAAGTTTCTGACATTCGTTGTGATATGTAAATTATCGCGCAGATTATCCCTCTGCTCAGGCGAGAGGGGCGAAAATTGGATAGCAAGTGATAATTCCTTGCTCAAATTATACTTATTTCCAAACAGCTTAGTGATATAGAAGTCAAAGTTTATTGCACAAGCCTGTAATTTGGCACTCAAGTATTCATCTATCTTATCTGTCATTTGATGTTCGATTTCATGGCGAACACCAATTAGAAATCGCAGGTTGGTTGTCGTTTCGTAATCCAGAGGGCACGATGCATCATTTAAGCAACGCTCTAACTCCCAATGCTTATATGCACCATATTTTGTTTTGTCATAAACTTTCTTTTTGCCAATCATCCGATAATAACGGTAATCAACATTTATACTTCTATAATAAGCATGGAGCATATATGTCCACCCTATCACTGACAGTGTAATAAACGCCTCAGCCTTGAAAGTAACCTGGGGATTATTGTATAGCTGGACAGCTGCAAGCATCGCTTCTCTTGCTTTTTTCACAAGCTCTGTTTTAACAGACTTGACTCGCCTTTTTCTTGCCATACAACGAACCTCCTATTCTTCCAAATCACTCATGTTGAAAATTTCGTGATTATACAATGTGCCACCACCTCAATATTCCTAATGTTACCTAAAAATCAGCATAACACCTCGCTGTAAATTTTTCAAGATGGCTACTGGCTTATCTTTCTGATTCCCTCCGGCCCGCTATCAGCATATCCAGCTTCTTCTGCGCCGCCTCGCCGTGAAAAAGAAATGTCAACAGCTCCATCACATCATCATCGGTCAGTAGGGACGGTTCATGGAGAAATGTCTCCAGCATACCGCCTCTGGTGCAGAGACGATGCGTCCGCTCTGCCCTTGTCAGCCTTGCCATCTCGTGGGCAAGGGCTTTCTCGTCATTGACGGCTTTGCGAAGCTGCCGCTCCGCCCGGTCACGCTCCCGCCGGAGTTTGTCCAATTTGTCGCTCATAGTGCAGACCTCCTTTCTTTGTCTGGCAAAAATGTTCCAATGGCATTGAGGCGGATTTAGGGGATACGTCAAAAAATCCTGTTGCAGTAAGATTCCCTAAGTGGTATAATGTTCAAAATAGCTATGTGAACACCTTGCCCGAAGGGGGAGATTATTTGTGGCATTAGATGTCAATCAATTAGACGCTGGACGAGTTCTTAGGGAATCGTTCGAGCGAGTGGACAATCAGTTGCAAGCCACCTGTCCTATTGCGGAAACTGTTGATATTACAATGAGCGGAAAAGGTTGTTTAACCTATCAGTACATTTTGCTGACTGCGCTGGTTGCTAAATTGGCAAACCCGCAAATTGATATGTTGAGCCTGCAAGTTGATGATACATCAGCGGGCGCTTATGCTCCAAGAACGCTCTGCAAGGATGTAATATATCCATTTCAAAAGCAACTTCTGTTCAATGCACTTGATGGCAGCAACTCTGACCCGCTTGTCAACAAACCAGCCCGTTATCTTCGTTTATCAAAGTCAAATGCGGCGCGTGGAGATGGGAAGATTGTCTTAGACCGTCTGTGCGATGCATTGCCAACGCTAACGGCTGTTTCCGATGTCCGGGACACGCTGGATTATATGATGTCCAAACTCGTCCTTATTGCGAGGGAAAACAAGGAGCGTAAAGAGGCGGTGACCAGTGCCGTCCGGGACACCAATACGCAGGAACTCTATGCGTTTCTTTCTGACTTGTTAGATCAGGGCTTTGGGGGAGCTGCATTAGTCCTTGCTTCGTATGCGCTTTTCTGTATTCAATTTCCGGCGGAGGCCGGTTACAGCATAATTCCTCACCCTGTTAATCAGTCCGGTGCATCTTCTCGGCAGAGAAGTGATTTGGACATTGAGTTAAACGGAGAGCCTTTTCTCGGCGTAGAGTTAAAAGACAAGCCATTCACATCTGATGATGTTGCAAGAGCATCTGATACAGCGATGTCCAGCGGCTTGAAGAGTTTGCTCTTTGTATCGGGAAGACACGCTGGGATAGCATCGGTTCCTACATATTTTTCTGAGGTCAGAAAGCGCTATGCGAGCAAGGGCTTTTCTGCCGGAGTTATCGAAATAGATGAACTGATGGACTTTGTCCTGGCTTCTCATCCGACCAGCATCAATGCAACACAGGTTTTGTCCGCTGTATATGATTGTGTCTCTACCATCGGAGGAACGGCAGAGACACAAACATGGATTTATGCAAGGCTCAAAGCGTTGGGATAGGCCGCACATAAGGCCATAGCTATCTTATAGGCAAACAGGGATGGTACAGCATTTCCAATTTGCCGGTATTGTTTGTTCCTCGCACCACAAAATGTGTAATCTGGGGGAAAGGTCTGTATTGCAGCCGCTTCTCTTAAAGTCAAGCGGCGAATATAGTCTGGTATCTCCATAGTTGCTGGCACACAATCGCCAGCAACTATTTTTTTGTGATAATCTTCAAACCAGTTGACAATCGCTTCATCTTCCAGCGCACGCTGGTCTACGATAGGTGTCTTATTGCCTCCCATAGTAGCTGGTAATGTGGGAGGCAATCCATCTAAATCAACTGGACGGCCAGCCCCATTGACAAGCATACCAGCATAAGGGCTTTTCCTCATAATAGGGCTTTTTGCTAAGGTTATGTTTGCGGAACAGGTATCTGGATTTTGCTGTGAGCCAAAAGTTCCGACAGAAAGTAATACATCGCGGGTTTTTGGGGCGGCGCAAGTTTGCTTCTTCATCGATGTAAAGAAGTCCTTCGGGCTACCCTTCTTCACTCCTACAAATATTACCCGGTCCCTTTTCTGCGGAACACCAAAGTCGGCGGTATGAAACACTGAATACTCAACATTATAACCAAGCTCCGATGCCCGAGATAGAAAGCGACCTCGAATGTCAGCCCATCTTTCCAGAGTACCCAATGCCTTGACATTTTCCATCACAAAGATTTGAGGCTCTACAATCTGCACCGCCTGAAGGAATGTAAAAATCAATTCGCTTCTTGCGTCATTGGGGTCCATTTTACCCGCCACAGAAAAACCTTGACAGGGAGGACCGCCAAACAGGACATCGACTTTTCCGTGAAATTGGCTGAGTTCTGGCAGCTTTTCAGCAATATCTCCTTCACTCATAGCTGCACTATTCAATGGTCGATTCTGACGCCAAGTACAAGCTGCGTCATGGTCGAATTCATTGGCAAAAAGGATTTGAAACCCAGCCTTTTCAAATCCGACATCAAGTCCTCCGGCACCAGAGAACAATGAAATTGCAGTTTTTCTACTCATATGCTTTACCTTCCTATCTCTGAATGCTGCTGTGCGGCCTGAGTTATTCCTCGCTTTGCCTTTGCTGTGAGTCCAGTGCGAACTTATTTGCACTAACGATTTTCACCGTTTCATTGCAAACTACAAATGAAATTTTGTCACCCGGTTCAACACCGATTATTTCCCTTACAGATTTGGGAATAGTGGCTTGCCCTTTTGATGTTAGTTTTGTCGTTTCTACAAAAGCAACCTCTGACATTCTGCGCCCTCCCGCCATGCGGTATTACTTTTAATACTCTCATATTATAAGCCATCGGCAAGGAAAATGCAAGCCATCTTTTTTGTTTATTTAGGGCAATGGCATGGCTCGCTGGTCCTGTTCTGTTACACTCTCCACCCCGCCTATGTAGAGCCTTAAAAGCCCCGTAGCAGGCTTTTAAGGCTCGGCGTGTCTCCTTACTTCTGCCGGATGACCGCCTCGTCATCGTCCATCGTATACGCCGCGTCAATGCTCCGGCTGTCCATCAGGTATTGCCCGTACTTCTGCGGAGAGCAGACCGCCATAAGCGCAATGTCGGAGAGCAACTCATGGACGGTCTGCCGGATTGCCGGGTCTACCGTCACCTTCTCGGCCATCAGCAGGCGGCGGATGGTGTTCATGGCGTTCTCGTTGCCGAAGGTGGAGAGGATCAGGTGCTTGGCGTAGGGCTTCCACGGGCGGGTGGTCTCCAGGTCGCCGCTCACGCACTGGTAGTCCAGCATCAGGCGGGTCATGGCCTGCTCCTTGCGGTACTTCACCGTGTAGAACAGCGTCTGATACTCCGTGTCGCTCATGGGCATACGGTACAGGCGGTCGGCCAGCTCCGTCAGGACCTTCACCGCCTCCGGCTTGACCGCCGCCGCACCCGCAATCATGAGATTGGCAGCCGTGGCATCCTGGTCGGCCTGCCCAAAGGCGCAGAGGGCGTTGCGCTGCTCCTGGGTAAGTTCGTTCAGCTTCATAGTCTTGTCCTCCAGATTGAATAAATTTAGGAACCGTTGCGGCTCCTATGTACGGCAAAACGCCGCCTTGCACGATGCAGGGCAGCGTCTTGTCAGATATGTGGTTGTCAACGCGGGGAGGGGTTGGATATTCAAGTGTAAATCATCTCAGCCTTGACGATTTCCTCGGCGCGGTTGGCGATGCTGTTCATGGCCCGCACCCACTCCCACTGGGAGCGGCGCTTCATGTCCTCGGTCACGCCCTCGGCCTCCATCATCTGCCGGACGATGCGCCGGTAGCGGTCCTGAGCCTGTTCGTTCAGGTCGGCGAGGTAGGTAAAGATGCGCCCGGTCAAAATGAGGTGATTGAGCAGGAGAGGGTTGGTGTCCTCCAGATATGCCCGGTGCATACGCCCCCACTTCCCGATGGGGCGTTCCTCCTCCGGCAGTTTCACGGCGGGGATGTAGTAATCGCCCACAAGCACATAGTCGATGCCGTTCTCATGGATACGCTGTTTCAGTTCCTTCATGCGGATACCTCCTCTTTCTTTTTGTGATAGCCCTCCCGGCGCATTTGCAGGTAATGCTCATACCGGGCAACTGCCTCCGGGTCGCCTGTTGCGGCCTCGTCATACATCCTCTGGCGGCTCCGCTTTTGCGCCTCGCACATATAAGCGTGTTGTGCCTCCAACTGTGCCGCCGCCTCTGCATCGCCGGCCTCCGCCCTCGCTTCCAGTTCCAGCCGCTGGGCTTTGCGCCTTGCTGTGTGTCTCCGGCTGTATTCCAGATTACGCTGTCTGATCTGCTCTGCGTATGCCGGGTCAGTAGCCATACGCCGCTCCTGCTCTGTCTTTCTTTGCGCCCGTCTGTCAGCCTCCTTTGCCCTCAACGCCGCAAGCTGTTCCGCCGCCTCCGGGTCGGTCTTGGCCCTTGCCACCAGTTCCGAACGGGTCTCTTTCTGTTTCCGGCTGGCGCGTTCCTGCCGCTTCCGCTCCTTCTCAAGCCGCTTTTCCGCCTCGATACGCTCCTTTTCCTCCATCTGCCGGATATACTCCGGGTCGGCCTCCCGCAGGGCTTTCAGCTTTGACCGCTGCCGCTGTCCGGCCTCCCGCTTCTTCCGAAGATACTCCTCATACTGCGCCGCCGCTTCCGGGTCAGTCTGGGCGGCTTCCCGGAGGGCTTCGAGCCGTTCCCGCCGCCGCTGTTCGTACCGCCGCTTTTTGGCCTCCGCCTTTTCCTTCTGCCGGGCTTCAATGGCGGCGATGCGCTCTTCCTCGCTGATCTCCGCCACAGGCGGGACATAATTCCCGATGAAGTTGAAGTAGATGTCGATCCTCTGCTGGCGGTAGACGGTGCGGCCACCAGTCGGGGCGTGGACCTCGATTTTCTCGATGAACGCATAGAGCATGGCGTCTGTCAGTTCGGAACACTCCCGGTATTTGTTCAAAAGACCGATGAAGCGGCTGGTGTCAGGCTTTTTCTGCTCGTTGGCGGCCACGGCGCTTTCCAGTTCCGTCCTGCGCTGTTCCAGTGCCGCCTGCTCACTGTCATACTGGTTCATAAGCCGCTGGTACTGGCGGTCCGGCAGCTTGCCCAGCATATTGCTTTCATAAAGGCCCTTTATCAAAATATCCAGTTCGTCTATGCGCCGTCCGATGTCGGCCAGTTCCTTGCGGTCATCATCGGAAGTCTGCGCTTGCTGGGCTTTCCATCGGCTCTGCATCTGCTCAATAAAATCGGCTTCATTTTCAAGGACATAGCCGCTTACCTTCTGGATAGCCGACAAAATCGCCGCCTCCAATGCCGATGCCTTTACGAAATGGGAGACGCATTTTCTGTTCCTTCGGTCGTTGCTGAACCCACCGCACTGGAAAGCGGAATCGGAGTCGTATACCTTCTCGCCCCTGATACTCTTTGCCTCCGGGCTGGTATACCTCATTTTTGAACCGCAGTCGGCGCAGAACACCAGCCCTGACAGGCGGTGTGTGCTTGTGCCGCCGGACAGACGCTTGGGCTTGCGTACCCGTAGCCGCTGGGCGGTGTCCCATGTTTCCTGGTCGATGATGGCCTCATGGGTATCGGGAAAAAACATCAGCTCGTCCGGCGTGGCTGGCCTGCGCTTCTTGGTCTTGAAGTTCTCGCAGACTGTCTTGCCGAGGATGGTATGCCCAAGATATTCCCGGCAGTCAAGTATGGAGCCGACTGTGTTGCCCGACCAGAAATAAGGGGCGGAGTACCTGTGTTCCAGCTTCCGCTCCGGGTGCTTCTCCGCCATATACGCGGTCGGTATCAGCACCTTGTCCTGCGTCAGGGTCTCGGCAATCTGCGTGGGACCAAGCCCATCACAGGCAAGGCGGAATATCCGCCGCACGACCGCCGCCGCTTCTTCATCGACAACGAGAGTCTGCTTGTCGCCGTCCAGCCGGGTGTAGCCGTAGGGGACAGACCCGCTGCACCGCTTTCCGGCCTGCATCCTGGAACGAAAGATAGCTTTGATTTTCTTACTTGTGTCTTTGGCGTAATATTCGTTCATGATGTTCAAAAACGGAGCAAAATCGTTGTCTGAGGGCTGTGCGCTGTCGATATTGTTGTTGACCGCAATAAAGCGAACACCCTTGTCCGGCAGGAGGATTTCCGTATAAAATCCGACTTGCAGGTAATTTCTGCCAAATCTGCTCATGTCTTTCGTAATCAGACAGGACACATGACCGGCCTTGATTTCTTCCAACAGTTCGGTGAACCCCGGCCTGTTGAAGTTCGTCCCGGAGTACCCATCGTCCGTGAAGTGCCGGATATTGCGAAAGCCATGCTCACGGGCGTATGCCTCCAGGTACTGTTTTTGATTGGTTATGGAGTTACTCTCGGTTTGAGATTCATCATCGCGTGACAGGCGTTCATATAAAGCGGTGATTTTCTCTGCTGGGCTTGTTCTTGCCATTTCAAACCTTCCTTTCTCTTTGGATTATGTAGTTTCGGGTGTTTCCTTTGTCTGTCCTTCTATATCTTAACCCTTCGGATCTGTAACCACGAATGAGCTGTGCATCTGCATCAGGTTCGGTTTTACGA
>OFGR01001195.1_pt1 | contig 22133 bp, 19 predicted proteins | sample 1521811 | NCBI WGS metagenome assembly OFGR01 (sample SAMEA3504098, study PRJEB24116) | mouse gut metagenome | biome: mouse gut; feature: mouse-associated habitat; material: faeces | place: Denmark | collected 2011
AGAAGTTATAGATATGAGTGGTCAAATTATATTTTGGATACGGGATCATGTCTGCTTTCATGGTCAGATTTGTGGTCATGCCAAGCAGATCCCCTTATGATTTAACCTTTTAGATGTTTTTCGCAGATCATGCAATTCTGCGAAATTTTTTTACTCCGCGACTCAGAGTCTCCCGCAACCATCTGCGGGAATTTTTTATGCACAGGGCGCACGTCGAGCAGTCGCAAAGAACATGCCCCTGCTCGACAATCATTTATTTTCGCGTATTGATAGTGAGCTCACACGCCTTTAATCCCGGCGAGGTCGCACGCACGATGATCTCACCGCACTCCCCGTCAGACTGGATCAGCGCCAGGAGCAGCCCGGAGAAGGCATGCCTGCTGGAAGCTTTGTCGTTTTCCCTGCAGCCCGGATCGCCGTTTCCAAGTCCCAGCAGTGCCCCCGCTCCTGTGACGTCAAAGGTGACAGCATTGTCCGCATCCGGCACGATGGTTCCGTCATCATCTACAATAGATACCTTCACACACGCGACATCCGCTCCGTCCGCCTGGATCATCTGTCGGTTTGCTTTCATACAGATCGCCGCTGCCTTCCCCGCTGTCCTCCGGACATCGGTCGCCGCCTGCTCTCCTCCCCAGTAACCGACTGCTGCCAATTCGCCTGCCTGATATGGCACTTCGTACTCGATCCAATCGTCTTCCAACGGCTTTCTGCCCAATGATGTCCCGTTCAGGATCAGCTCTGCCTCCTCACAGTTCGTATACAGACGCACTGTCTTCTTCTCGCCCTCCTCCTTCCATGTCCAGTGAGGCATGATGTGGATCAGCGGGGTATCTTTCATGCGCGCCTCATAATAATAGCAGTCATCCTTTGGAAAACCGCATGTGTCCATGATCCCAAAGTTAGAACTGACTTGATATTCTTTCAGCGGTGTCGTTTCCCCTCTGTAATCAAATCCTGTCCAGATAAAAAATCCTCCTGTTTCCGGGTGTTCCTGATAAAATCTCCATGTCTGCCACGGGCGCGCGGTTCCGCCTGCATGCGGTCCGCCCTCCCCGCCCATCATGACATACCGGGTCCCATAGCTGGAGCAGTGCCCCCGCTCCTTATTATCCTCATAAATGCCCCTGGTCGTATACCAGGAAGCGCTCTCTGTGCTCAGAAACTTCATCTCGGGGTATTTCACTGACAGATTGTGAATCTGGTTATTATTCAGGGACGACTCCGCATAGTTCATGCCAAACACGTCATAAATCTCCATACCATATTTCGCTGCCATCTCCCCGGACAAAAATGCCTCCGCCGACAAGAACAGCCGGCTGTCATCGAGATTCCTGGCAAAAGGAAGCATTTTGTCCAAAATCCTCAGCGCCTGATAGCTTCCTGCAAAGATCTCCTCATTGGCCATACTCCACGCAAACACACAGGGGTGGTTTCTGGAGCTCTTGATCAGTTCCTCCAGATCTTCCATTCGATGTCTGCTTGTCTCTATGATCCTGTTTTCATTCATCACCAGGATCCCGATTCGGTCGCAGGCGTCCAGCAGCTCCAGCGTCGCCGGATTGTGCGAGGAGCGAAACGCGTTGAATCCGATCTCCCGGATCCTCTGGATCTTGTAATCCTGGAGCGCATCCGGTATCGCCGCGCCCACCCCGGCAAAATCCTGATGGAAACAGGTCCCGTACAATGGTGTCTTCACACCGTTCAGCACCAGTCCCTCAGAGGTATATTCGATGCTGCGGATCCCAAAAGTTGTCCTGTAGCAGTCCACCAGCCGGTCTTCCACAAACACTTCCGCGGTCGCTGTATAAAGGCATGGATTCCCACAGTCCCAGAGCTGGGCATCCGTCACATTAAGCCGGCACTTTTGAACGTTTTTTCCGTATGCGGACAGCAGCCCCGCTGTCCTTTTCTCTCCGATCTCCTGCCCGTCAGGATCCGTAATGGTCGTGCATGTACTGTATGCTGTCCCCGCAGATGTCTCGTTGCAGACCGTGATCTCAACCTCCAGAACCGCGTCCTTTCCTGTCACGATCGGTTTGACAAACACCCCCCAGCGGTCTATGTGGATGTTTTCGTAGATCGTGAGCCATGTGTGGCGGTAGATGCCGCCGCCCTCATACCACCAGCCCTCATTTCCGTTTGTCGTATCGCAGCGGACTAAAATAACGTTGTCACCTTCCTGGGCGCCGTATTTTGTGAGTTCCGTCACATCAAACTGAAACCCCGTGTAGCCTGAATAGTGATCCCCGATAAAGCATCCATTGTACCAGAAGGATGCGTTGCGCATCACACCATCAAATTCCAGCACGACCCGCTTTCCCAAAACATCTCTGGAAACCCGAAAGGTCTTGCGGTAGTACGCGATGCCGTTCGGAATATATCCCTGCGACCAGTCCGCTGCATCGTCCGTGACACCGATCTCCACCCGGAAATCGTGCGGGAGATGCACGCTCTTCCAGTTTTTGATCGACTTGGCTGTCTCCGGAAGCTTCCCCATCAGCATGCTGCCCGCGTCTATATCGTCCTTGACTTCCTCCCCTACCGGCAGGATGTCACGCAGGGCTCTCAACATGTTTCCCGCTCCCGCAAAAGGTTCAAACCGCTCTCCGTCCACCACATTTGTGATCCCTGCAAGCACACCGCTCTTTGCATATGTCTTTGGGATCGGTCCCACTTCGCCCACAAAATACATCCAGTCCCTGTCGAAATTCTGTTTCCTTCTCATCGTTATCTCCTTCTATGTCTCCGCCTGTCTTCTGCGCTCCTCCAGTTCCATGACGATCTTTTTATGTTCTTTGTCTGTAAATCTGTTGAACAGCATCGGCACTACAGAAACGACGCCGAGCACAGCCGCAAACAGTGTGAAAGCTCCATGGATCATGTTCTGTGTCTCGCTTGTCACCTGATTGGGAACATAATTTGCTGTTTCCAGCACGATTCCGATCACACCGGCGCTCAGTGCCATGCCAATCTTGGCTGACAATGTCTGCGTGGAGCTGATCAGCCCTTCCTGCCGGCTCCCGAATTTCCACTCCGCATACTCGATGGTATTTGTCAGCATCGTGGATGACACGACTGTAGACATTCCAAGCGGAACGCTTGTAAGTGCGTATAACACCATTGCCAGCGGGACATTCCCGAACCCGACAAAGAAAAATATGACATCTACCGTGATCCCAAATACTTTTGCGCCTATAAACACGGACTTGGAATCAAACCTTTTGGCGAATGCCGGCGCTATCATCAAGCCGACCACCATTCCCGGCAGAAACAGCAGGCTAAAGATCGGAATCAGGCTCTCGGAACCAATGCAGTCTTTGACATAGTAGATCACCATTCCCTGTTTCAGCATTGTCCCGATATTGCCGATCAGTCCACAGCTCAACAGCAGCAGCAAGGGCTTATTCTGCACGATCGCCTTCACCGAGCTTCGAAGCGTGATCTTCTGGTTCGGCACCGGCTGAACGTGTTCCCGGATATTTGCAAACCCAATGATGTAAAAAACTGCCCCCAGAATCCCTACCGTCAGCGCGGTCAGCATATACCCCTTCGCCTTATCCCCCTGTCCCAGCACCGAGATCAGCGGAATCGCCATCACGCCAAGCACGGTGGACGCCAGCGTGGTGGTCATGCGGGAAAGGCTGATGATCCTGGAGCGTTTCGGCACATCGGAAGACATCGCCGCCGGCATCGTCCAATACGGCACATCAACTGCCGTAAACGCCATGCTCATCATCACATACGTCACACCCGCGTAGGCGACCTTTAACGCCGGAGACAGATCCGGTGTGCTGAAATTCAGAACCAGAAAGATTACTATGATCGGTGACATGAACAAAAGCCACGGTCTGTAACGCCCCCACTTTGTTCTCGTGTGGTCTGCAATGGTCCCCATCATCGGGTCATTCACACCGTCCCACACTCTGGTCAGCAGCATGATGATACTGGCTCCGATAAGCCCCAGCTCCTCACAGATAATGGAAAATATCATGTCATTCTGGGCCTCCGGTACAAAACCCAGTTTCTGCATGCTCTGCCCGAGTCCTTTGCCAAACAGTCCTCCTGAACCGATCGCATACAGTCCCTGTATCGTCTGAAACGCCGTTTCGCTTGGATACTCTTCCGGATGCAGCCAGGCGTCGATACGCTTCATACGATACCCTTTCGCCATAATAAACGTGACGCCGCCTCCGACCAGACCCACGGAAACCATCGCAACAAACTGGGCAATCTTTGGACTGGCAACAAATGTAATGACAATGGCAATGCCCATAATAATAATCGCCGTGCTTAAGTTTGCATACGCCACAATCACAAATATCGGTACAATCATAATCATGACCTTAATCAGGTTTGCAAACTTTCCAATCTGTTTCGGAATCCGGCACACAATGCCTGACAAAAACAGGATGGTTGCCAGCTTTGCCAGCTCGGATGGCTGGAAGTTCAAAGGCCCGAGCTGCATCCACCTGGTAGAACCGTTGCGCGCATCTGTCATAAATAATACCGCCACACACAAAACGAGTGCCAGGAAATATGCGAAATTTCCAAAATAAATCCATATATGATAGTCAATTTTTGAAATCGCAATCATGGCTGTAATTCCAAGCACTGCCGCAAATCCCTGTCTCCTCAGATAATGAAGCGTGTCGCCGTCATACTTTAAGTTTGCATTATACGCGCTGACACTGTAAAGCATGACCAGCCCGAACCCTAATAAAAAAATCACCAGAAAAAACAGGCTGTAATCACAATATTTGGTTTTCTTTTGCCTGGTCTTGTTCCTTCTGCCCACTCCTGCAACTCCTGATTTTTCTTTTCCATAATTCCGGATGCCTGGCTGCCCATGCTCCGGCTTCTTTTGTCCCCAAAAGGCAGGACCTCTTATGCCTGCAGCCCTCTTACGGTTTCTTTAAATTTTCTCCCCCGTTCCTCATAATTCTGAAACATATCCCAGCTGGCACATGCAGGCGAAAGCAGCACGGCTTCCCCTTCCTGCGCCTGTCTGTAGCAGTGAATCACTGCTTCTTCCAGTGTTTCACACATGACAATATTCAAAAATCCTTTTTCCTTTGCTGTCTTCGCAATTTTTTCCTTCGTTTCCCCAATTAAAACCAGCTGCTTTACTTTTGTGCCGAAGGCATCAATCCAGCTGCCATATTCTGCCTGTTTGTCATAGCCGCCGCCAATCAGGTAAGCCGGCCGGTTCATCGCCAGGATTCCCTGTATGGCAGCATCCGTATTGGTTGCCTTCGAATCGTTGTAATAACGGACGCCCTTTATTTCACCCGCATATTCTATTCTATGCTCGACTGCCTGAAAAGTTTTCAAAACAGCTGCAATTTTTTCAAAAGGAACGCCCAGTGCATGCGAAACTGCCGCTGCCGCCATGGCATTCTCATAATTGTGGACACCTAAAAGGTTCATCTCCCCTGTATGGACAATCCTGTGCGCGCCGTCTTCAAAGGCTGCCCAGATGCTGCCGTCTTCCAGGTAAAATCCCCGCTCCAGCTTTCGCTTGCTGCTAAAATAAATCACGTTTAAACTATGCGGGCTTTCTGCCATCCTGCGTCCGAATTCCCGCAGGCGTTCATCCTCATAATTCAGCACGCATGCCTGGCCGGGCTTTTGGTTTTTTGTAATGGACTCCTTGACGGCTGCATAGCAGTCCATCGTATGATGCCTGTTTAAATGGTCCGGCGTAATATTTAAAATGGCAGACACATCCGGCGTGAACTGTTCTATGGTTTCCAGCTGGAAGCTGCTGATTTCTGCGGCTGTAACAGTATTTCCTGTCATCTGTGCAGCCAGTGACGCATACGGAATGCCGATGTTTCCGGCCACCTTTACATCTGCAAAATGGCTTTTTAAAATTTCCCCGGTTAACGCCGTCGTCGTTGTCTTTCCATTCGTTCCGGTAATGGCAGCCAGGTGTCCTTTTGCATACCGGTATGCCAGCTCGATTTCTCCCCAGATGCGCACGCCGTGTTCCCGGAGTTTTTGTGCCGCTCCGGTATCGGATGGCATGCCAGGGGATAAAACGGCAATCGAAACCTGTTCGATTACGGCTTCTGCAAGCTCCCCGAGCACCACCGTCACGTCTGTACCCGGCCCTTTGGCTGCTTCCTGCCCAAAGGGCTGTGCAAGCTTTGCGCGGATATCCGCTTCGCACGCTTTTTCATTTCCGTCATATACTATAATGTCCGCACCGTCTGCAAGCAGCAGCCGTGCTGCCGCAATGCCGCTTGCGCCGGTGCCTGCGACCAGGATTTTTTTCCCGCCGGCCAGCTGGCTGATAACACTGTTCATATTCATTCCTCCTGTCACGCTTACAGGCCCATATATGCAATCAGGCACAGAAGCGTCGTAATAATCGAAAAGACGGCCACTACCTTTGTCTCTGACCAGCCGCCAAGCTCAAAGTGATGGTGAATCGGAGCCATGCGGAAAATCCGCTTTCCATGGGTCAGCTTGAAATACCCGACCTGCAGCATGACCGATAAAATTTCTATCCAGTAAATCAGTGCCACAATCAGGATAAACATCGGCATCTGCATCATATATGCGGTCGACGCCACAAATCCCCCAAGCGCCAGCGAACCGGTATCGCCCATAAACACACTTGCCGGATAGACATTAAACAGCAAAAATCCAAGCAGTGCCCCCACAACCGCACACGTAATCGGCTCAATGCCGCTCTGCGTCCCGATTGCAACTACCGTAAAAAAGGTTGCTATCAGCACCGTCACGCTGGATGCCAGGCCGTCTAAGCCGTCCGTAAAGTTTGCCCCGTTTACGGTTCCAATCACTGCCAGAAAAAGAATCGGCAGTGCCAGCCATCCGAAATCTGCATAAACTCCGTGTGAAAACGGCACCAGCATCGTCAGCGGAATATCCGAAAACCGTGCCAGGTATATTGCAAATACAGCAGTCACTACAATTTCCAGAATCATCTTCTGCCATGCAAAAAGCCCGTCAGAGCGTTTCAGCACAACCTTCAGATAATCGTCAAAAAAACCGATGACCCCGAATCCGGCTGTTACAAACAGAATCGGTATGATTTTCGGATAAGAGGAGATGAAAAAGAGCGATGTGATAATAATCGCAAGCAGTATCATCAGTCCCCCCATCGTCGGTGTCCCTGTTTTTTTCTGGTGTGATTTTAATTCTTCACGTTCTGTATTTCCCACTTTCAGCCTTCGCAGAACCGGTATCAGAACCGGCCCTGAGAGCGCAGTAACTGCAAATGCAAGAATTACTGCAAAAATATAGCGGGAATCAATCAGCTGCTGTGTCATTCTCTTTATCCTTCCTTCATTTGTCATGCTATTGCTTTAAATATCAAGTATAACGGATTTTCCCCAAGGTTGCAAGGGCTCAATTTATGCTTTGTCCGGATTCCCCGTCCTGAGCGTCCTGAACCGCTTCTAAATCCCGTTCCAGCCCGAGATATGGCAGGATATTTTAAAACAGCTCTTTTGCAACCGGGGCTGCAATCGTGCCGCCATAATAGACACCCGTCGGATTATTGATAATAACCAGACAGAGCACCTGCGGGTCGCTGGCCGGGGCAAAGCACATAAACGAAGAAATATAGCGGTGGGCGCTTCTTGGCAGTGTCTGCGAGGTCGCTGTCTTGCCGCCAATCTGGTACCCTTCGATATAAGCATTTTTGCCTCCCCCTTCGGATACGACCTTTTCCAGAAGAAAGCGCATCGTTTCGGATGTCTTTTCACTGACAATCTGTGTCTTTGGCTCATAGTCGAATACTTCCACGGCGTTTCCTTCCTGGTCTTCGACCTGCACGCCAAAATGCGGCGTAACGCGCCTGCCGCCATTGATAAGCGAGGATATCGTGGCAGCAAGCTGCACCGGCGTAATCTGGAACGACTGGCCGAACGATACCGTGGCAAGCTCCACCTGGCCGATATTCTTTTTTTCATGCATAATCGTCCTTGCCTCGCCCGGCAGGTCAATGCCGGTTTTGGCCAGCAGCCCGAACTGCTTGAAATATTTATAATACTGGTCGGCCCCAAGCCGCATTCCAAGCTCGATAAAAACCGGATTGCACGAATTTTCCAGCCCCTGCACAAAGCTCTGTGCCCCGTGCCCGCTCGTTCTTGCACAGCGGATTCTGCGGTCTTCGACAATTTTATAGCCTGGGCAGAAAAAATTATCATTTAAAGAAACAACGCCTGCTTCCAGCGCCGCAGATGCGGTAATAACCTTAAACGTGGAGCCCGGCTCATATGTGTCATTGATGCAGCCGTTGCGCCACATCTGGTTTAACAGATTCTGCTTTTCTTCCTGGCTGGCAGCAGATACCCCTTCCGGCAGCGTATAGGGGTCATTTAAGTTAAATTCCGGCAGGTTTGTCATGGCCAGTATTTCGCCGTTAGACGGCTTCATAATGATGATGCTGACACTGTCCGCTTCCTTTGCCTGCATGGCCTTTTCGGCTGCCTGCTGCGCGTACATCTGGATATTGTAATCCAGGCTGATGCGCAGGTTATTGCCGTCGACAGGATTAAGCCTGCTCTCCCCGGCATCTGCAATTTCCACGCCCCTGGCATCGGTCAGCGTCAGGATTTTGCCGTTTTTGCCCATCAGCTTGTCGTCATATACGACTTCCAGCCCGATAATGCCCTGGTTGTCTCCGCCCGTAAATCCAAGCACCTTGGAAGCCAGGCTGTCATACACGTAATAGCGCTTGTAATCTTCATCCACCTTGACGCCGTCCAGCTTGTAATCCCGGATTTTATCGCCGGTTTCCTTGGAAACATTGGACTTTATCCGCTCAATGGAACTGTATTTTTCCACCCGCTTGCGGACGGTTTCTTCTTCCATTTCCAGCTCCCTGCAAAGCACTTCTATCACGCGCTCCGCATCCTTAATCTGGCTGCGGATAACGGAAATCGTGCAGACGCTGCGGTTTGATGCCAGCACCTTGCCATTGATGTCCAGAATTTTCCCGCGTGCCGCCTTGATATCGCGTTCCCGCTCGTGCAGGTCCTGGGCCTTGGCGCTGTAATAAACAGACTGGAATACCATTAAATAAACAAGCCTTCCAGCTAAAAACAGCATAACCAGAAATACACAGAAAAAAACGGTCACGACCTTTTTGCGGTGATGCGTTTTCATCCCATTCATAAAGCAAACCTCATAATAGCAGTTATTATAGCTTATTCTGCAATTATGAGGTTATGTATTTTTTACCGGAATCAATTGTATTTTACAGACTCACCCAATGCTGCTTTTGCTTCATAGCCGGAAATTGCAGTATACATATTGGTATCTTTTTTCTTTGGGGCATTTTCGCCCGGTTCTTCATCTTTGTATATATTCATGTAAGGAAGGATTTCTTCCAGTATCTCCCGCGCGAGGTTCTGCGCAAACGTGCTGTGTGCCTGCTCCTCATTTTCAGTCGGCTGGTTTGGCGTATCGATAACCGTGTAAATGACAAGCTGCGGATTGTCCTTCGGCAGAAAGCCGATAAAGGAAACGACATAATTTCCCTTTCCGCGCGGCAGCTTTTCTGCCGTTCCTGTCTTGCCGCCCATTGAATAGCCCGGAACCTTCGCCGTATTTGCAGTTCCCTCACTGACCGTTGCAAATAAATATTCCCTGAGCCTGTCACTCGTCTCCCTCGAAACCGTCTGTTTTAACAGCACCGGCTTGACTTCTTCCACCAGGCTGCCGTTTTCATCCGTAATCTTTGATACCATATGCGGCTTATAATAATTGCCGCCGTTTACAAGGGAGCTGAATGCACTGACCATCTGAATCATTGTGCAGTTGTAGTTCTGCCCAAACGATGCACTTGCAAGGTCTACCGAAGACATCTGGTCTGCTGTCCGCACAAGCGTATCTGTCCTTGCCTCACCCGGCAGGTCAATGTTTGTCCGAACCCCCATGCCAAAAATACTCTGATATTCCGAAAAAATATCCCGGCCCATCCTCCTTCCAATCTGCATCATCGTATCGTTGCAGGAATCCATCAGCGCTTTCTGCAGCGTTTCCGTACCGTGCCCGCTGCGGGCAACGCACCGGATTCTCCTGTCTGCCACCATTTCAAACCCGTCGCATTCAAACGTTTCCCGGCCGGTTAATTTGCCGCTGTCTAATCCGGCCGCAACGGTAAGCGGCTTTTGCGTGGAACCCGGCTCAAAGGTATCGCTGATACAGAAATTACGCCAGATCTGGTTTAACGCATCCGCCGTTTCCTTTTCACTCATCTTTTCAATATCTTCTTTGCTGTAAAAGCCTTCGAGCGAACGCGGATTGGAGAGGTCGTAATCGGGCGACTGTGCCATGGACAGTATTTCGCCGGTATTCGGATTTTCGATAATGACGCCGATTTTTTCCGCCCCGTCACCCGGCCTTGCCTCATCCTTATAAGCCCTGTTAAATTCCTTGATTTTGGCTTCCACGACAGACTGGATATTCATATCAATCGTGGTAACGATATTGTTCCCGTCCACTGCATTTTTAATCGTCTTTTCCATGGAATTGTCCGAATTCAGGTAGCCGTACTGCCTGCCGTCCATGCCGTTTAACGTGCTGTTATAATAGTTTTCCAGGCCGGCCATCCCGACATTGCCGGATGTCGTAAATCCGATAACGGAGCTTGCCAGCGATTTGTATGGATAATTGCGCTGGTATTCTTTTTCAAACCAGACGCCCTTGATATTTTTTGCTGTCTTGGAATCCTTATCATTTTGTTTTTCCAGAAATACCTGGATATCATCATAAGGAAGACGCTTGGCCAGCACCTTGTAACGGTTATCCGGGTTTTCACTGATAAATGTGCGGATTTCCGTCTCAGAAAGCAGCTGGGGAAAGCTTGTTAAAAGCGCCTTCATGGTCGGTTCCAGGTATTCTTCCTTAGACGTTATGACGGAGCAGTCTAAAATCACGTTATAGACATCCAGGCTGGTTGCAAGCTCAATGCCGTTACGGTCTAAAATATCGCCCCTGCGGTAAGGGATTGTCCTGCTGCCGTAATTCGCCTGTGCCAGCACGATTTTCTGGTATTTCGGCCCGCTTGTATGCTCAATGTACATCAGGCGGCCCATCATCCCGGCCAGAGCCAGCACAATACAAAAAAACACAACCATCATTTTCAGGTGATTCCTGCGGCTTAACCGGACCCATTTGTGCGGGCCTGCTTTCTTTCTGCGCCGTCTTGCGGATTTACGTTCAGATGCCATATTCCACCTTTATCCTGTATTTCGCATGCTTATTCCGTATACTGCGTCATATAATCAGCATTTTCAATTGAATAATAAACAATCTGATTTTCAGACGGGTATTTCATTCCAAGCTTTTTCGCCTTTTTTTTCACTTCCTTTAAATCTATGGAAGACGTGATGCGCTTATAGGCCGCATCATTTTCTAGTTTCAGGGAAGAAATCTCTGCTTCGAGTGATTCGACCGCCCTCTGGCGTATAATAAGGTCAGACTGCAGGCTGACATAAGCAACGGATGTGATGACTACGGATAAAACACAGGCTGATAAAAAAGCGACATAACCGGCATTCATTTTGAGTGCGCGTTCCCGGTTTCTGCGCGCTGCACGCCTGCGCCTTCGTTTCTGCTCGGATATCCGTCTTTCTTCTTTCCGTTTTTTACGTTCGTCGTGGTAATCTGGTACAGCTTCCAGCCGGCGGACGGTATTGCCATCCTCGTAGGTATCAATCTGATATAGTCTCTGCTTGCTGCGTCTGCTCATTCTTTACTGCTCCTTCCGCTCAAATACTCTCAGCTTTGCGCTCTTTGAACGTTTATTTCTGTTTAATTCTTCCTCCGACGGTACTATCGGCTTTCTGCATGCTTTTCCCTTCGAAACCCTGCCGCATGTGCAGACTGGAAAATCAGGCGGACAGATGCATGGACGCTCGTTCCTGCAAAAAGCCTTCTTTACAATCCGGTCTTCCAGCGAATGGAACGTAATTACGCACAGCCTTCCGCCGTCCGCTAACAGGCTTATCATGTCATCCAGGCTGTTTTCCAGCACTTCCAGCTCGCGGTTTAACGCGATGCGGATTGCCTGAAACGTCCGTTTGGCCGGATGAGAGCCGTTCTTTCGCACCTTCATTGGAACTGCCCGGCAGATTATAGCACATAAATCCCCGGCAGTCAGAATTTCCTGTTCTTTTCTGGTATTTACGATATGCTTTGCAATATTTTTCGCAAATTTTTCTTCCCCAAAATCGCGAATGAGCCGGTATAGCTCCCCCTCGCTGTACCCGTTTACAATGTCTTTCGCAGTCAGCTGCTGCCTGTCATCCATGCGCATGTCAAGCGGTGCATCTGCCTCGCGGTAAGTAAACCCGCGCTGCGGTGCATCCAGCTGGAAAGATGATACTCCAAGGTCTAGCAGGATTCCGTCTGCTTTTTCAATGCCGAGTCCTGCAAGCTGCTCACGCATGTACGCATAATTGCTGCGTATAATTACGGCACGCTCCCCAAAACCTTCCAGGCGCTTTGAAGCGGCCTGTATCGCGTCCGCATCCTGATCCAGGCCGATAAACCTTCCATGGCCCGACAGGCGGCTTAATACTTCATAAGCATGTCCCCCGCCGCCCAGCGTGCCGTCTGCATAAATGCCGTCAGGCTTAATATTCAGCTGTTCCATCGTCTCGTGCAGCAGCACCGGAGTATGATTAAATTCCATTTGCCCCATATGAGGATTCTAAATGCTGACACCAAGGCCGGCCATGTAATCTGCAATGCCGTCCATATCGCTGATGTCGCTGCTCCTCTCCCATTTCTCCTTGTCCCAGATTTCCACGCGGTTTAAAACACCCGCAGATACGATTTCTTTTTCAAGGCCCGCATAAGCCCTGAGTGCGGGAGGCAGCAGGATTCTGCCCTGCCTGTCTGCTTCTAAGTCCGCTGCCCCGGCAAAAAAGAACCGTACAAAATTCCTTGCCTTCTTATTGGTCAGCGGTACCCTGCGGAATGCTTCTTCGATATGTGCCCACTCATCTAACGGATATACAAACAGGCATTCATCCAGTCCCTTCGTCACAATAAACTCCGCTCCAAGCTTCTCCCGGAACCTGGAAGGAACGATAAGCCTGCCTTTTGCATCGATTGTATGATTGTATTCACCCATGAACATCGCACATACCCTCTGTCAGCTGGGAGGCAGATCTGGATGCCCTCCGCCACATGGCAGGTATTTCCCACCACTTTCAGCCACTTTCCTCCACATCTATAACACATAATACCCTTCTTTTTGCTGTTTGACAAGTACTTTTCACAAAAAAAGGGATGAGCGCGCAGTTTCAGGGGATGAAGCCGAAAGCCTGCACCGCCCGGAAAACACAAAAAAAAGCCGCCAGACGCAAAAAAAGAACGGCTAAACACCGTTCTTTTTCTGCCAGGCCCATACATCTGGCCGGGCATAAAACGCCTTTTGTGGCTTATCGCAGCTGTTTCCCGCCCGCTTCCAAATATCTTTCCAGCACTTTATCCAGTTTCAGGCTAAGGCGAAAGCATTCTTCTGAACTCAAGTCGCGGGCTGCTGCCTCATTCAGTTTTTTTCGAAGACCTTCAATCTCCATCATAATTGTACTTTCCTGATTCATCCCCGTCACCACTCCGTTTTATGTATAAGCCAGTTTCTATTGTGGCAACCTTATTGTACTATTATTCTACAAAAAAAGTCAATTATTTCACATCGACAACATTCGACAGCATCTGCCACACAGGGCCCGAAAGCCCTTATGCACGCTTCCTGAAATGCGTGATGCTCTTTAATACCTGGCTGCTTACCGGCACAATATGGGCAATGTCATCTTCCACCGTGTTCTGGCTGGCGAGATAATCCTGATGTGTTTTTTTGACAAAATCCAGCAGTTCCCCCGGTGCGGAAAATTCGATATATTTTTTCTTCCGGCTTGCCGCCCTGCCGCTTGTAATATGCTGCCGTAATTTCTTTTTCAAATCTTCTTCATACGAACAGTGCTCGCGGAACCCGCCTGTAAATTTGCCGTTATGCGGAAATGTAAAATAATCTGCCAGGTAATGCGATATTTCACCCAGATGCCTGTAATATTTGGAACTGTTTTTTTCAATTTCTTCATCATTAATGACTGACAGCGCCTGGATGCGCTTTTCCCACTGCGAAAAAGTCCCTTTCATCTCATGGCGCCGGTAAATAAAGGAAGGCTTGATATCCGGCAGCACGCTCCCAAGATAAAACGCATACTTATGCTTTTTCAGTTCTTTATCCCTGGATTCCTTTACCAGGTATCTTGCCAGCGTGATATGTGATTTCTTCCTCAACTTTCCAAATACCCCCTTTTTCTTTCCGTATGGGGCTGCCGCACCGAAACGGCAATTTCCTGTGCGGCAGTCCCTTCCCTGCATCCCTGCCGTATCTGTACGGCAGAAGCCAGTATTTGTTACAGTTTTCCCTGAATCCTTCTGTTTTTTATCCCTTGCAGAAGGTCCCGCAGACGGTCTGTTCACATCTGCAGGCGTTCGCGCCGCCTACGTCAATGCCGTCTGCATGGCAGCTGCATTCTTCATTGTGCACGCAGTTTTTCGCTTCACAGCGGATATTTACCTTCACTGACGGCTCACGAAAGCTGTTTGTAAAAGAATCGCTGCTTTTTTCTTCAAAGCTGTCACAGCAGGTCTCGCTGCTGCTTTTAGCCTTTGCCCCTCCTACGCTGATGTTGTCCCTGACACATCCATGGTCCTGGTTGTACCGGCAGTTCATAACGCTGCAGTCTAATCTCGGCATGATTTTCCTCCTTCTACTGTGCGGTGCCTTACGGCATCCGGTATTTAAATGCACATATAGTATCTGTAAAAATCCATGCCTTATGCAGGAAAAAGATGGCAGCCATGCCGTTATTTCGCCTTTTCATCCTCCGGCAGCTCTTTGCGGATTTCCTTTGTGCGGATTTCCCGGCTCACCTGCGCGATAAATTCTGCCAGCGGCTTGACTCCCTCGTTTCCTGCAAAACGGCTGCGTACCGATACCGTGCCGTCTGCTTCCTCCTGCTGGCCCACAACAAGCATGTACGGCAGCTTGTCAAGCCTTGCAGCGCGGATTTTAAAGCCAATTTTTTCCGAACGGCCGTCTACGGTTACATCCATGCCGTTTTTCTTTAATTCCGCTGCCACCGTTTCTGCGTATGCATTGTATTTATCTGAAATCGGCAGCACGCGTACCTGCTCCGGACACAGCCAGGTCGGGAATTTGCCCGCATATTTTTCAATCAGCCATGCCAGCGTGCGCTCATAGCAGCCCATCGATGTCCGGTGGATAATATACGGACGGATTTTTTCTCCGTTTTCATCGATATAATACATGTCAAACTTATCGGCAATCGCACAGTCCAGCTGGACGGTCACCATTGTGTCCTCTTTTCCGTAGACATTTTTTGCCTGAATATCGATTTTCGGCCCGTAAAATGCTGCTTCGCCTTCTGCTTCCACAAATGGAATATTCTTCTCTGCCAGGACTTTGCGCAGGGCATCCTGCGATGACTCCCAGTACTGCTCGTCGCCAAGGTATTTTTCCCGGTTTGCCGGGTCCCACTTGGACAGGCGGTAGGTAACGTCATCCTGCAGGCCGAGTGTCGTCAGCACATAAATCGCCAGCTCCAGGCACCCTTTCAGCTCTGCTTCTGTCTGGTCCGGACGGATAACGAGGTGTCCTTCCGTAATCGTAAACTGCCTTACACGGGTAAGCCCGTGCATCTCCCCGGAATCTTCCGCACGGAATACCGTGGAAGTCTCACTCATGCGGTATGGCAGGTCACGGTAAGATTTCTGCGTATTTTTATATACATAATACTGGAACGGGCAGGTCATCGGACGCAGCGAAAATACTTCTTTATCTGTTTCTTCATCCCCTAATACAAACATGCCGTCCTTGTAATGGTCCCAGTGTCCGGAAATCTTATACAAATCGCTTTTGGCCATCAGCGGCGTCCTTGTACGCACATAACCCCATTCGTTGTCTTCCAGGTCTTCCATCCAGCGCTGGAGCTTCATAATCATTTTTGTGCCCTTTGGCGCAAACAGCGGCAGTCCCTGGCCAATCACGTCTACCGTAGTAAACAGTTCCATTTCGCGGCCGAGCTTATTGTGGTCCCGTTTTTTGATGTCTTCTAAATGCTCCAGGTAAGCTGCCAGGTCTTCTTTTTTCTGGAATGCCGTTGCGTAAATGCGCTGCAGCTGAGCCTTATTCTCGTCCCCTCGCCAGTATGCCATAGAAGAAGAAATCAGCTTGTAAGCCTTTATGCCCTTTACCGACATCAGATGCGGGCCTGCGCACAAATCTACAAAGCCGCCCTGGTCATAAAATGAAATTTCCGCGCCCTGCGGCAGGTCCTCTATCAGTTCGATTTTATACGGCTCGTTTTTTTCCTTCATGAAAGCAATGGCTTCATCCTTTGGCAGCGTAAACCGGGTGATGGGATGGCCTTCTTTGATAATCTTTTTCATCTCTTTTTCGATGCTGTCTAAGTCTTCCCTGGAAAACGGAGCATGGTCAAAGTCGTAATAAAATCCGTCTTCAATCGCCGGGCCGATAGCCACTTTCGCATCCGGAAACAGCCGCTTGACTGCTTCGGCCATTACATGCGATGCCGTATGCCGTATGACCTTTAACCCTTTTGGGTCATCCGGCGTGATAATATTCAGCCTGCAGTCTTTGGAAATCATGGTACGCAAATCTGAAATTTCTCCGTTAATTTCCCCTGCACAGGCTGCACGTGCAAGCCCTTCGCTGATATCCTTTGCGATATCATATATGGACATGGGCTGCCCGTATTCTTTTATGGTTCCGTCTTTTAATGTAATCTGCATTGGTTTATTCATCTCCTGTCTTTTTACCGTGTGCCTTTTCTTTTAATCGTCACACAGCCTGCTGCCGTCTTCATCCTGACAGCCGTTTTTGCAGCCATTATGGCTTCCGATTGTTACGTTCTTTTTCGGGCCGAAAAATACGCCGAATACAATGCCTGCAAGGGCGCAGCACAAAAGCCCTGAAAACAGCTCCCGTTTTGACACGGTCGTGATATCATCTAAGGATTCCCAAAATACTTTTATTTTTTTCATAATTTTTTCCTTCTTTCTGATATTTCCTGAATTTACCTGGATTTTTCCAGATTCTGTTCTCTCATCCGCCAGTGCCTGCAAATGAAATTTTATGCCACGGATATTATACATCAGAGGTTTTCAGTTCAAACCTCTGCACCAGCTCATTAAGCACCACTGCCTGCGAAGCCAGCTCCTCGGATGTCGCAGAGGTCTCCTGGGCTGCCGCTGACGTGTCCTGCACGCCCTGTGCGATATTTTCGATGCCGCTTCGTATCTGCTGCATGTTATCTGCCTGTACGACCGCATTTTCCGCAGCTTTTAAAATCATCCCGCTTACCTTGTCTACCGCACTTACCGAATCGTTCAGGGAAGCAACCACATCGTTGGCAATGGAGCTCCCTTTGTTGATTTCATCCATGGAAATGCCAATCAGGTCTCTTGTCATATTTGCTGCCTTGGAGCTTTCCATGGCAAGCTTGCCGATTTCGTCTGCCACAACTGCAAATCCCTTGCCTGCCTCGCCGGCACGGGCTGCTTCAATCGATGCATTTAAGGAAAGCAGGTTTGTCTGGTCTGCGATTTCCTCAATGGTCTGTATAATGCCGACTACCTGCTGGGATGTCTCGTGAATCTTGCTGACAGCCTGCATCATATTTGCCATTTTTTCCTGATTCTGCTGCATCATCTCGGTTACGCGCATGGTCGCTTTTGCAGATACATCCGCAGCGCGCTTCGTCTCCTGCACCTGTTCTTCGATTTCTGCCGTCGTTACCGCAAGCTCGTCTACCGCTGCCGCCTGTGTCCCGGCTCCCTCTGCAAGCACCTGGGAAGCATTTGCCAGGTCAGATGCGCCGGATGATACCTGTTCTGCGCTGTTATGTATGTTCAGCATGACATCGCTCATGGAATCCGAAATATTCAAAAGCGCCTCTTTCAGCTTCTGGAACTCCCCGAGATAATCATTTTTCAGCTCTACTTCCAGCTTGCCGTCTGCAAGCTGTGTCAGCACGTCAGCCATTTCATCAATATATACAATATACTCTTTGAGCCGTTTTACGGTTTCCCCGACCGATTCTCCCAGCTCACCGATTTCGTCATTGGTCGTAATGTTAAGCTCTACATTTAAATCCCCCGCTGCCAGCTGCTGTGCGGTATGGTTCAGCTCATGAATCGGCTTTGTGATTTTGGATGCACTGCGGCGGATGCTGACAACAATCAAAACAACGCCGAGCAGGAATATAATTCCAAGTGTAATTATAATTTTTACAAGGTGGTCATAAAATTCCCAGAACGGCAGGTTGCTGACAACTGTATATCCCGTACTCTGGCTGTAAACAACAACACCGTATTTTGTTTCGCCGCCCGTTTTATATTTCAAAAAGGTATCTTCCGTGCTCTGGACTGCTTTTTCCAGGTTTTCAGAAACATTCAGGTCGGAAAGCTCTTTTTCAATCATTTCTGTTTCCGGATGGTATACAAGCCTGCCGCTTCCTGCCAGCAGGAATACATAGCCGCCCGTTCCAACTTTATACCCGCTTAATACCTGCGTCAGGCGCTCAATGGTAATATCTGTTCCGGCCGCGCCTATCAGCTGCCCGCCGCCGTCATAAATCGGTGATACGGCGCTTACAATCATATCTCCCGTGCTCGGGTCTGTATAGGGCTCTGTCAGCACCGTATGGCCGGATGCAATGCCATTGTACCAGATACGCTCTGTAAACACCCAGTCCTCGCCGGATGTAAAGCCGTCAGACTGTGTGATAACGCTGGAATCTGCATCTGCAATCCATGCAGCCAGAAAATTTTCCGGATCTGTATTTACGACATTTGCAAGGTATTCCCGAACCGGCTCCATATCCGGTTTATCAAGAATATTTTCATCCGCCTTTGTATCTGCCAGCAGTGTCCGTATCTGCGGGCTGACCGCTAACTGCTCTGATACCTTGACATACTGTTCAAAAAAACCATTCAATTCATGTACTGCCGATTCCGATTCCAGTCTCAGCTCCGTTTTCTTTGTAGAAAAAATTTCATTCCGAATCATCAGAATCGTAACAACTGCAACAGCCAGAAACACAATCAGAACGCTGTAGCCTATCTGTACCATAATTTCGTGTGCAATCTTTTTTTTCGGCCGCATCTCTCCATTCTTGTCCGCACGCATAACTGCTCCTCCTCTTTCTTTGCGGGCAGCCCGCATAACGGCTGCCCTGTACTGATTAATTTTATTGTATTACTTTTCCATTGTTAATGCAAGGAGTAAATCAAAGCCCCGGCAATATTTCCAGCCAGTACCCGTCCGGGTCTTTGATAAAATAAATGCCCATCTGCGGATTTTCATAACAGATGCAGCCCATTTCTTCATGCAGCCTGTGTGCAGCCTCATAATCGTCTGTCCGGAATGCCAGATGAAACTCGCAGTCCCCCAGCTCATACGGCCGTTTCATATCCCGCATCCAGGTCAGCTCCAGCTCAAAATCCGACTGCGTGCTGCCCAGGTAAACGATAATAAAAGAACCGTCCGGCGCCTCTTTTCTGCGCTTTTCCGTCAGGCCGAGTGCCTTTTCATAAAAAGCAATTGATTTTTGCAGGTCAAACACATTGTAGTTTTCGTGAATCATTTTAAAATTCATAAGCGGTATCTCCATTTCCTTTCAGTTTTTCACTGCTTTCAGTATAAAGGATTTGCCGCAGGAATACAAGGAAGGATTCCAAAACAAAGGCTGCCCGGAAACAGAATCTTTCCGGACAGCCTTCCAGGCGCCGTTTACGCCTGGCCAGATTTTACTGGAAAGCGCTGAACGCGCTTTTCACATTATAATTGTAAATACCGCTGCTGCTGTACATTCCGCCTTTGTTGATTTCATGGTTCGCATGGCTTGAAATGGCTGAAGCCCTGTCGTTAACCGTTTTGCCATACCCGCCGGTAAACAGCTCCTTTACCTTTTCTACGCCTGCCTCTTTGAGTTTTTCTTTATCAAGCGTAAGTGTTTTGCTGCCCGAATCAATCGTAATGCCGATTGCAGCCAGTTTGCTGCGGTTTGCCTTTGTACTGTCAGTCATGGATGCAAGCGACGCATATTTGATAGCAGCTACATTGGATTTGCCTGCACTTTCCACGGTTGCATTGTATTGTTTTACAAAGCTGCTGACAGCGTCATAAACAGCATCTGTGTCATAGTTACCCTCATCATCCGTCTTATAAAGCGCGCCGGAGCCAGAAGCCAGCCTGCCTGCGGTTTCAGCCAGCCTGCTGGAATCGCTGCGGATTACGGACAGCTGTCCGCCGGAAGCAGAAGGCGTCTGTGTGGTGCTGCCTGCTGAAGTGCTGCCTGTTGAGGAGCTGCTGCCTGTTGAGGAGCTTCCTGCCGAAGCGGTATCGGTAATGCCATATTTTCCTGCCTGATACTTCGCGGTTGACAAAATGGCTGCCGCACGGCTGCCTACCTTTGCGCCATAAGAATTGCTGCCCTTGAATAAGGCGTCTACGCTCTCAGAGCTTGCAGACTGAAAGGTGTTTTTATCAATTTTTAAACCACCTTTGCCGTCCATGGTAATGCCGATTGCAGCCAGTGCCTTTTCATTGGACTTTGTATAGTCCGAAATAGAGCGCATAGAACTGTTAATCGCTGCATTACTGGAATTTTTTGCAGCCTGAACCAGTTCGTTATACTTGTTCACATAACCGGAAACTGCTTCATAAGTAATTTCGCCGGCTTTTTCCATGGCATCTGCAGAACTCTTTACACTGGATGCGGCGTTTGCAATGTCTGCAAACTTTTTGCCCGGCGAAGATTCTCCCTTAATCTTCTCATTGTAATTCCAGTAGTTATACTCCTTTTTCGGAGCATTTTTGATTTTTTCATTGTAATCCCAGTAATTTTTCTCGCCAGCTTTTCTGGTGCCTGCAGATGAACTGCCTGAGCTGTCATTTTTTGCATAATAAGCTTTCATCAGCTTATTATAAGAGCCATTGCGGATGCTCGCATAATCTGCAAAATTCAGGCCGCTGAAAAAACTGTTCTGGCTGTTTCCAGCTGAATTGAAAAAATTAAACATACAATCTCCTCCTTTTCTGAATTTTATGCTGCTATATTTATAAAATAACATAATTTACCGGCTGATTCAACGTGTTTTTTCAAATCGTTTATGGATGGTATAGATTTTTCGGGCTAAAAACAAAAAAAGACCTGCACAGCCATATTTTACCAGTCTATGGCCGTAACAGGTCTGTGCAGGATTATTTATTCATGCAGCAGTATTTGTATTTTTTGCCGCTGCCGCACGGGCACGGCTCGTTGCGTCCGGTTTTCTTTCCGACAATCACGGTTCCGGATTTTTTCTGTTCCAGATACAGTGCTTTTTTTGTGTCCGGGTCAAAAATATCGTCCCACATAGGCAGCTCGTAAAGCCATTCCGCTTTGGAGTCCACCATGTTTTTATATAACTTTTCTTTATCAAATGCAAGGCTTACAACCGTATCTTCATCCATGGTTTCAATTGGATTCGGCTCTTTCAAGCTGTCATTGATGCCGTCTAAAAATCCGGTCATTTCCAGCACGGTCAGGTCATATTTTGCAGCCAGCTCTTTTACGGTGCCTTTGACTTCTTCATCCGGATTCACCAGCAGCTTTTCATACACCCCTTTTTCCAGCATAAAATACCTCTGCCAGATTTTCTGCAGCTCGCCTTTATTTGTTTTTTCATTATAAACTATTTTTTTCCATTCATCTAATAATGCCATGCTTCTATCCCATCCTTTTTCTTGTTTTCCTATGGAAGTAACGAACCAAAGCACATTATACCCTATTTCAATCGGTTTTCCAAGTCTTTTCTTTGTTTTTCTTTATTCCGTCCGTAACAGTTCAGGCAAGCTGACCTGTTACATGCAAAAATCCATGGAAAATCGCTTCGCGATGGAATTTTTGCACTCCTGAATCATGTTCTTACGGTCTTTGCATCAGAGTGCAAAGACCTGCCTGAACTGTTACTTCCGTCCTTCCCATCGCTGTTACTGTTCACTCCGTGACCAGCAGCCTTCGCAGTGAACATTAACCAAT
>OFGR01001196.1_pt1 | contig 22130 bp, 24 predicted proteins | sample 1521811 | NCBI WGS metagenome assembly OFGR01 (sample SAMEA3504098, study PRJEB24116) | mouse gut metagenome | biome: mouse gut; feature: mouse-associated habitat; material: faeces | place: Denmark | collected 2011
GCCGGCAGACTGCCGGCGGCCCTTTGCGGTTTACGCCGGCTCCTCCGCCCGCACCAGGTTCACGGTGTCCTCCAGCTGGCAGGGCTCCCCCAGGATGGTGCGCAGGTTATCGAACACCACCGGAACACCCGGCCCCTCGATACCGTCCCGCATGACGTGGAAGTGGAGGTGGGGCACCCAGCTGGAGCCGCTGCTCCCCACCCGGCCGATGGGCTGTCCGGCCTCCACCGCCTCCCCGGGCTTTACCGCCACGCTCCCCTTTTCCAGGTGGGCGTACAGGGACAGCTCGCCGCCCCCGTGGCGGATCAGCACGTGGTTGCCGTCGATCCGGGCGTGCTCGCCATAGCGGACCTCGATCTCCACCAGATCCGTGTCCCCGTCCGTGTCATCCAGCCCATCAAAGACCTCCTCCACTACCCCGCCGCAGGCGGCGTACACCGGACGGCCGCCAAGTACGGGCCGCTCCAGCGTCTCGTCAAAGGCCCCGGCGTCAAAGGCGAACTCGCTGTTGCGGCACCAGCGGTGGGAGTTGAGGGAGGGATAGGTGTCCGTCACCAGCACCGTGCCCGCCAGGGGGAACCGCCAGCGGTTGGGGCTTTGGTAGGGGACGATTTGGAGCCGCGCGTCCCAGGCTTTGCCGCCGCAAGCCGCTTCGATCCCCAGGGCGTCCGCCGCCTGGGAGGCGAAAAAGGAGAAGTGCTCATGGAGGAACGCCTCTTCCGGGCGGTAGTCCAGGCCCAGAATCCGGCCCAGGCTGCTGTCCCGGTAGCGGGGCAGCTCCGCGCGGCTGTAGGCCAGCCGGGCGGCGATCTCCTCCGGGCCGTAGCACACCCGCAGCAGCTCCCGCTCCCCGGACAGGCAGGTGAAGGCCAGCCGGGAAGGGACTTCGCCCCCAAAGTCCACGTACCGCAGGAAAAAGTCGTTGTGGATCAGGTGCTCCTCCCGGACGGCGGAATAGAGCAGCGGATCGCAGTGGATTGGCATCCGTATCACCTCGTTCTCAGTTGAAAAACAGGAGCCGCAGGGCCCTTCGGCCCGCGACTCCTGTTTGCGTTATGTTTTGCCGGATGGGCCGTGATTACACGAACTTACCGGTATTGAGCTTCACGCCGGGACCCATGGTGGACGCGGCGACGCAGCTCTTGACGTACTGGCCCTTGGCGGCGGCGGGCTTGGCCTTCACGATGGCACCCATGAGGGCCATCAGGTTGTCGCCCAGCTTCTCGGGGCCGAAGGACACCTTGCCGATGGGGCAGTGGATGATGTTGGTCTTGTCCAGACGGTACTCCACTTTACCGGCCTTGATCTCGTTGACGGCCTGGGTCACGTTGGGGGTGACGGTGCCGGCCTTGGGGGAGGGCATCAGGCCCTTGGGGCCCAGCACCTTACCGAGACGGCCCACCACGCCCATCATGTCGGGGGTGGCGACGACCACGTCGAAGTCGAACCAGTTTTCCTTCTGGATCTTCTCCACCATGTCCATGTCGCCCACAAAGTCGGCGCCGGCGGCGCGGGCCTCCTCGGCCTTGTCGCCCTTGGCGAACACCAGCACCCGGGCGGTCTTGCCGGTGCCGTGGGGGAGGACGATGGCGCCGCGGACCTGCTGGTCGGCGTGGCGGGAGTCCACGCCCAGCTTGACGTGCAGCTCCACGGTCTCGTCGAACTTGGCGGTGGCGGTCTTGATCACCAGCTCCATGGCCTCGTTCACGTCATACTGGGCGGCGCGGTCGATGAGCTTGGCGCTGTCCACATACTTTTTGCCTTTCTTAGCCATTGCTTCTTCCTCCTTCCCTTATTCTTCCACCAGCACGCCCATGGAGCGGGCGGTGCCGGCGATCATGCTCATGGCGGCCTCCAGGCTGGCGGCGTTCAGGTCGGGCATCTTGGTCTCGGCGATCTTCTGGCAGTCCGCCTTGGACAGGGTGGCGACCTTGGTCTTGTTGGGCACGCCGGAGCCGGACTCAATGCCGCAGGCCTTCTTGATGAGCACGGGGGCGGGGGGCGTCTTGGTGATGAAGGTGAAGGAGCGGTCGGCGTACACGGTGATCACCACGGGGATGATCAGTCCCATGTCCTTCTTGGTGCGCTCGTTGAACTCCTTGGTGAAGGCGGCGATGTTCACGCCGTGCTGGCCCAGGGCGGGGCCCACAGGGGGGGCCGGGGTTGCCTGGCCGGCGGGGATTTGCAGCTTGACATATCCAGTAATTTTCTGTGCCATTTGAAACAGCACCTCCTACATGAAATGTGGTGGTTGCGAAACCCGCCTTGGGGTTTCTCCCACGGACGGGTCTTGCCCGCCTCTTGTTTTTCTCAGATGGTCTCTACCTGATCCAGCTCCAGCTCCACGGGGGTCTCCCGGCCGAACATGGACACCACCACGCGGACCTTGCCCCGCTCGGTGTCCAGCTCCTCCACCGTGCCGATGAAGGAGGCCAGCGCGCCATCGGTGATTTTCACGCTGTCGCCCACGGCATAGCCCACCACCACCTCGCGCTTTTCCACGCCCAGGGCGGCGATCTCCTCCTCGGTGAGGGGGATGGCCTTGTTGCCGGAGCCCACGAAGCCGGTGACGCCCCGGATGTTGCGCACCAGGTGCCAGGTCTCGTCGGTCATGATCATCTTCACCAGCACGTAGCCGGGGAACACCTTGCGCTCCACGGTTTTGGGGCCGTTGTCGGTGATCTCGGTGACGGTTTCCAGAGGGATGGACACCTCGGCGATCAGATCGTGCATATTGCGGTTTTCCACAGCCTGCTGGATGGACACGGCCACCGTGTTCTCATAGCCGGAGTAGGTGTGGGCCACATACCACTTCAGTTCGTCCGCCATGGCCCGTTACTTGCCGAAAAGCCGGAGCAGGGCCTCCAGCACCGCGTGGGCCAGGGCATCGAACACCCAGATGCACGCGCCCACAATGAGGACGCACACGATCACGATGCCCACGTTCTTCACCACGTCCTTGGCGGACGGCCAGGTGACCTTCTTCAGCTCGCCCTTCAGGTCCTTGAGCCAGCGCAGGACGCGGTTGGGCTTCTTAGCGTCCTTTTTCTTGGGCGCCTTGGCCTTCTTGTCGGAGCTTACGGACTCCTTCTGAGCGGCTTGATCCCGCTTCTCCTGTTCAGACATTCAGTTTAACCCTTCTTTCGTTTGAGCTGCGGCCCATTACTTGGTTTCGGTGTGCAGAGTGTGCTTTCTGCAGAAGGGGCAGTACTTGTTGAGCTCCAGACGCTCGGTGGTGTTGCGCTTGTTCTTCTTGGTGTTGTAGTTGCGCTGCTTGCACTCGGAGCAGCGCAGCACGACCTTGACACGGTTCCCGGCTTTCGCCATTCTCGGCACCTCCTTTTGAATTTGGCCGCCAGCAGAAAACGCCGGACGGCCTGAGCCGATCCGGCGCATCAACGGGCGCAATACGCCCATTCATGAGCTACGGGGGATCGGCGCATTGCCTCCCTGCGGCCTCCGGGGAGGATCAGGGTTTTTGCCCGCGTCCCGTAAAAACGCGCACAAAAAGAAAGCCCTGCACACAGGTACTGGTAGTGTACCACACCTGCGGGGGCTTGTCAATGAGAACTTGTGAAGATTCCTGCCGAAAATCCCTGATCCGCCAGTCTTCCCAGAGCATACGCCCCTGTTTGGGCCTGTCTGTCCCGGCGGAACGGGCACAGCCCCCAGTCCGGGGCGGGCCGGGGGCTGTGCTGGAGGGGATGCTTTTATTTTGCGGGATCGGTTCCGTTTCTGGCCTTGCAGATGAGCTGGGTCATGGTGCCCATGGGACAGTAGACGCACCAGCTGCGGGGCTTGAACAGCACCATCGTGATCATGCCCAACACGGTGGAGGTCAGCATCACGCTGTAAAACCCGAAGGCGAACTGGGCGGTGCCGGGGGAAAAGAGGGTCCCGTGGTAGGCCCAGTGCCAGGGCAGCTTGAAGGTCCACAGCAGCGTCACCGCCTGCCGCAGGTCCTGGACGCCGGCAAAAACCAGATAAGTATTCCATAGCATTTGGAAGAACATGATGAAGAAGAAGATCAGGAAGCCGTAGCGGAACCACTTGCTTTTCATCCACCGGGGAATGTCCTTTTTCCGGGACAGGCCGAAGCGGCCCCCCAGCAGGCCGAACAGCTGGCCCCGGCCGCAGTAGCGGTTGCAGTAGCCCTTGGCGCCCCCGGCGACGGAAATAATCAGCGGGATGAAAAAGCACAAAAGGCCCAGCCACGCAAAGAGAATATTGAAAAAGCCCAAAACCAGATACGTCAGGGAAACCACCCAGAGATAGTCATACCAACGCTTTTTCATCCCCACACCTCCCGTATTGTGATGACGGAGGCGGGGCACTCGCCGGCGCATTTCCCGCACCCCACGCACCGCTCCGGCTCCACCTTGGCCGCGATGCCCTTGAAAACAGCGATTGCGTTCAGCGGACATACTTTTACGCAGCAGCCGCAGGCAACACAGCATTCCGTGTCAACGAAGGCCTTGCGCTTCCTTCTCGTCTTTGTCTCCATAGCGTACCTCCTGGATGTGATGGATGAAGGATACCATAAAAAGCCGCCCATGACTGTGACAAAATTACAGAGCCGCAGAGACTATGAAAAGTATACTGGTATAGAAACGTCCCATTTTCCCGGTGAGGGGGGTTTTGAGGCAACCTCAATATTGACGTGGTTCGGGGTACGTGGTATCATAACGGAGAATGCTGTTTTGAAGCGGAGTATTGGGATTGGATAAACGAGTGGAGCTGCATGAATAGTCCGGAACGGAGCGCCCTGGGGAGGGAATGTCCTTGCGTGTCCATGTGTGGGGACACAGCGGCTATGATCGGGAAGCGGTCCATGTGGAGGGCAGGTTTATGGGTTATATAAGGGAGAATTTTGAACAGTCGGAAGAATGTGCGCTGGCCGCGCAGGGCCATGAGCAGCACAGCCGTATGCAGACTGTTCAAAATCTGGAGGCCGTAATCAACGAGGGGCTTCGCGTCGCCCTGCTGGAGGAAACGCCGGACCAGTCGCTGGAGGTGCTGCTGGAGCACCTGGGAAAAGCGCTGCATGGAGATCGGACCTATATTTTTGAGCGGAACGCGGCCGGGGGCGACGACAATACCTACGAATGGGCGGCTGAGGGCGTGGAGCCGGAGAAGGATAATCTGCAAAATGTCCCCCCGGAGGTGTGCGCCAGCTGGTATCAGAAATTCAGTATCGGCAAGCATATCGTCATAGAGTGTCTGGAGGACATCCGGGAGTCGGACCCCCTTCAATATGAGAACCTGAAACAGCAGAACGTCGATTCTCTTGTGGTGGTTCCGCTGTATGACGGTACGCAGTTCATCGGCTTTTACGGTGTGGACAATCCCCCGGTGAAGTCGATGGAATACGCGTCAAATATGCTCCAGACGGCGGCGTACTTTATTGTGTCCTCCCTGAAGCGGCGCGATCTGTTCCGGGAGCTTCAAAAGCGGAGCTACAATGTGCTCCATGCCCTCAGTGTGGACTATCTGGGCATTTATCAGGTGAATTTTGATACCGGAAAATGCGAGATTTACCGGGACAGCGAACGGCTGAAAATGGATTGGTCCATCAACTTCGAGAACGGCTATCTGGCGGCAATGGAACGGTATATTGCCCAGTGCGTGGTCCCCCGGGACCAGGAGCGGCTGCGTGCCGGGATAAAAAAGGAATATGTGCTCGCCCAGCTCAGGACGAAGAAGAAATTCTATATCCGTTATCAGGTGAAGGATAACCCCTATAGGCTGAAGCATCTGGAGCTCCATTTTTCCACAACAGGAAAGGCGGGGGATGAGAGCTGCGCGATTTTTGCCCTGCGGGATGTCAACGCCATGGTGGAGCAGGAGGAAAAGTACAAGCTGGAGGCACGGAAGAGCCTGGAGGAAATTCTGGAGGGGGCCAGGACCGGAATCTGGACCATTGAGCTGGAGGAGGGCTGCCGTCCCAGGATGTATACGGACCGGACCATGCAGATTCTCCTCGGTGTACCAGACGGGATTGGGCCGGAGGAGTGTTATCAGCACTGGTTTGAGCACATTGAGCCGGACTATGTGGAGATGGTGCAGGAAGCGGTTGATGAGATTCTGAAGTCCGGACGCGCCGAGGTCATTTACCCCTGGAACCATCCAAAGCTGGGAAAAATTTATGTGCGCTGCGGCGGTGTGCCGGATAAAACATTCAGAAAACCGGGCGTCTGCCTGAACGGATACCATCAGGACATCACCGAGATCATGGAGGCAAAGAGGAAACAGGACCAGGCCATCATGGAGCTGCTGGAGAAGGTCAGGCGGGCCAATTCGGCAAAAAGTGAATTCCTTTCCCATATGTCCCATGACTTGCGCACACCCATTAACGGGATTTTGGGAATGCTGGCCATTATGGAGAAAAGCCAGAAGGACCTGGAGCGCCAGAGGGAGTGCAGGGATAAGATCCGTGTGTCAACAGAGCATCTGCTGTCCCTGGTGAACGATGTCCTCCAGGTGAGTAAGCTGGAGAGCGGAAGGCCGGCGGCGGTAGAGGAAACGTTCAGCCTATATGATACATTGGAAGACTGTATCAAGGTCTTGTCTGCCCAGGCACAGGAGAGGGGGATTTGCCTGGTGCTGGAGGAGGCCAGCCTGCAGCATAGCAGCGTTATTGGAAATCCGCTGCATCTAAAGCAAATCCTGATGAATGTCATTGACAACGGGCTTAAGTATAACAGGCCCCATGGCTCTGTATATGTCCGGGTAAAGGAAACTGCGTTCCAGGATGGGGCTGCAAACTACCAGTTTGTGGTTGAAGATACCGGGATTGGTATCGGGGAGGATTTCAAGAAGCATATTTTTGAGCCTTTCACCCAGGAACATCAGGGAGCCAGGACCGACTATAACGGCGTCGGCCTTGGGATGTCTATCGTAAAAAAACTGGTAGACCAGATGAAAGGGACGATTAAGATAGACAGCCAGGTGGGCAGGGGAAGTGTGGTACAAATTACGCTGCACATCCGGGTGGATGAGGCCTGGGGCGGGCAGCCTGTGGAGGAGGAGCAGGATGGGCAGGGCAATATTGCCGGTATGCGTGTCCTTTTGGTGGAGGATAATGAGATCAATTGTGAGATCGTAGAGTACCTGCTCAGGGAAGCAGGGGCGGAGGTTGTTACTGCCAATGATGGAAAAGCCGCCGTGGATGTATTTGGGGCATCCGCCCCGGGGACATTTGACTGTGTGCTCATGGATTTGATGATGCCTGTTATGAGCGGATATGAGGCGGCACGGGTGATCCGCGGCCTGGGACGGAGGGACGCACAGGCTGTACCTATCATAGCGCTGTCGGCGAATGCTTTTGAAGAGGACATCGCATTGGCAAAGGATGCAGGGATGAATGAGCACTTGGCGAAACCTGTGGACATCCGCAAAATGCTCAGGGTCATGAGCCAGCTGCGGTGATGGCGGGAACATGAAATAAATGGCGGACGGAACATATAAATGATAAAAACTTAGGAGATTGAAAGGTATGAAAGACATGGCTTTGCCCCGTTCTTTAAAAGTCAGCATAGCAGTGATCATTTGCCTGAATATTTTTGTGTTTTCCTTCCTTGGGATATCCATAAACAATATGTGTGAAAACACCATAGAGAATATAGGCACTGCTTATATGTCTGAAATGAACAAGCAGGTATCGTTACATTTTGAAACGATTATTGACCTGCGCCTGACGATGGCAGAATCCATAGCGCATATTGCGGAAGGGGAAGGAAGTTCCGGTTACGGCTCCAAGGATGAGATTGAATATGGCGCCAGGGCCAGGCAGTTTTTGTGCGCCGCCCTGTATTCGGCCGATGGCAGAATTGAAATGATTTACGGGGACCGCGTGGAATTCGATCACCCGGAAGCGTTCCTGGAGAGCCTGAAAAACGGGGAGCATAAAGCTGCCTTCGCAACAGACAGCAGTGGGAACGGGGTGATTTTGTTTGGGGTTCCCTGTGAATACCCTATGTCCGATGGAAGCGCCAGCCTTGCTATGGTGGTAGGGCTTTCTTCCAAATATATGGGGCAGGTCCTTTTTCTTGAGTCGGACACCTCGCTGGTCTATTCCTATGTGATACGTAAGGACGGCAGTTATGTTGTCCGGGACCAGGGAGGGAAGGGCGAGAATTACTTTGACCGGCTGTACAAGATCTTTGACGGGCAGAATGAGGAAGCGGATACCTACATTAAACAGATGACGGCGGCGATGGATGCCAATGAAGATTACTCCGTTATTCTGAAAAGCGGCCAGTCGCGCCGCCACCTGTATTGCACCAACCTGCCTTACTGCGACTGGTATCTGGTGACGGTCCTTCCCTTTGGCGGGCTGGACCAGGCAATATCAGGAATGGGCAGCCATTGGCTCACCATTGTATATGTATCATTATTTGTAGTAATGGCTATGCTCCTTTGTATATTTTTTCAGTATTTTGGGGTATTCCGGAAACAGGTGTCCCAATTAAAGCGTATGAACACAGAGATGGACGGGGCGCGGAAGGCTGCTGAAAAGGCGCAAAAGGAAGCGGAGCAGGCCAATGCGGCAAAACAGGAATTCCTCTCCAGTATGAGCCATGATATACGCACCCCGATGAACGCCATAATCGGTATGACCTCCTTGGCTACAGCCAGGACGCATAATCCGGAGCAGGTCCAGGAATATCTGCGGAAAATTGCCCTTTCCAGTAAGCATTTGCTGGGGCTTATCAATGATGTATTGGATATATCAAAGATTGAAAGCGGTAAAATGACGCTGAATGTGGAGCAGATGTGGCTGCGGGAGGTGATGGAGGGCATTGCCAATATCATCCTGCCCCAGATAAAGTTAAAAAACCAACAGTTCAACGCAGATGCTTACGGAATTCTTGCGGAGGATGTATGCTGTGACAGTGTACGGCTGAATCAGGTACTGATCAACCTGCTGGGGAACGCCGTGAAATTTACGCCGGAAAAGGGCCTTGTCCAGGTGTCTGTGTACCAGGAAGCCTTGCCGGAGGATACCGGCTGCGTCCGCACCCATTTCCTGGTGTGCGATACAGGCATTGGCATGTCCAAGGAGTACCAGAAAGTAATATTTGAATCCTTCAGCAGGGAAGACAATACCCGTGTGCAGAAAACAGAGGGTTCCGGGTTGGGGATGGCAATTACCAAGTACATTGTAGATGCCATGGGCGGCACCATTTCTGTCAGCAGTGAGCAGAACAAGGGCAGCCAGTTCCATGTTGTCCTTGACCTTGCAAAGGCAGCAGGACGGGAAGTGGACATGGCGCTTCCGGGCTGGAATATACTGGTGGTTGACGGGGATGAGCGGTTATGTATTGATGTGGCCCATTCTTTAGAGGAATTGGGTGCCCGTTCCCAATGGTGCCTGAGCGCAAAAGAGGCAATGGAACTGATTGCCGGGCGCCGCCAGAAGAAGGACGGCTACCAAATCGTTTTGTTGGGCTGGAAGCTGCTGGACATGGGCGGGATCGAAGCGGCCCGGGAAATCCGGCAGCAAAATGGGGAAGAGGATATGGCTTTGCTGCTCGCAGCCTGTGACTGGGGCGGGGTGGAAGAGGAAGCCAGGGCCGCAGGGATTTCCGGGTTCATTCCCAAGCCCCTGTTCAAGTCCACTTTGTTTGACGCCCTGAAAGCATTTGCCTGTCCTGCCGTTGAAAAAACTGCCGATGGGGAAATGGCGGTAGATTCCTCCCTTAGCGGGCGGCACATTTTGCTGGCGGAGGATAACGAGCTTAACTGGGAAGTTGCAAGTGAGCTGCTTTCCGTATTGGGAATGGAAATAGACTGGGTTGAAAACGGGCAGATATGCGTTACAAAATTCCGGGAAGCCCCTGTTGGGTACTATGACGCCATCCTTATGGACGTGCGGATGCCTGTAATGGACGGTTACGAAGCTACCAGGGCCATCCGTGGGCTGGAACGGGAGGACGCAGGCATTCCTATCATTGCAATGACTGCCGATGCCTTTTCGGAAGATATCCAGAGGTGTTTAGGGTGCGGCATGGATGACCATTTGGCAAAACCCATTGATGTCCAGGCGGTGGTGGGCAAATTAAAAAAATATATAAAATAAGGGGAATTTGCAGGCCGCCAAAAGGACGGGGCGCGAAAAGCCGTGGCGGCTTTTTGCGCCCGTTTCATATCCCCGTTTTGCGTCTGGGATATGTTAACCGGGGAATATGGCTTGACGGGTAAAGGAGGATTGTATATAATTAAATACAATATTATGTATAATGTATACATGTAGGGATAAATAAATTTTCCGTTTCCATCCAGCCTGTATCATTGATGGAAACGCCATAAAGAGCAAATTACCAAGTTCCAAGACAAGATCTAAACAAAAGTTCTATCAGATTTCATACTGCCAGATACAGGAGGAGAGACGAAAAATGGACTGCATAGAGAGAAAAGCCTACGCCAAGATTAATCTGGGGCTGGATGTAATCAGGAAACGCCCGGACGGATACCATGAAGTGAAAATGATCATGCAGACGGTGGGCATTTACGATTTGCTTACATTGAAAAAGTGCGCCGCCCCGGGGATTTTTTTGTCCGTTGACAGCAGGGAGGTTCCCGGCGGGGGGGAGAATCTGGTTTATAAAGCGGCGGAGCTGTTAAGGAAGGAATACGGTATAGGGGAAGGGGTGGAAATTACCCTGGAAAAGAGGATACCCATTGCGGCGGGCATGGCGGGGGGGAGCACAGACGCCGCAGCGGTATTTCATGGAATGAATGAACTGTTTGGGCTGGGGATGCGCCTGGAGGAGATGCAGAAGCTGGGGGTAAGCCTTGGTGCGGACGTCCCTTACTGCATTATGGGCGGCACAGCCCTTTCGGAGGGCATTGGGGAGATCCTCACGCCCCTGCCCCAGCCGCCCCATTGTATTTTGGTGCTGGCCAAGCCGGATATTGGCGTCTCCACGAAGTTTGTTTACGGGAACCTGCAGCTTGGCCCGGCTACCCGGCATCCGGATATTGATAAGATGGAAGAGGCCATCAGGGAAGGCAGCCTGGGGGGGATTACGGAAACTATGGGGAATGTGCTGGAGACGGTTACCATCCCGGCACATCCGGTAATCCAGGAAATCAAAAATACCATGGCCAGGGAGGGGGCGGAAAATGCCCTTATGAGCGGCAGCGGGCCTACGGTATTTGGCATTTTTAAAGAGGAAGCCACTGCCCGCAGGGCGGCCTGTGCCATAAAGGAAGCCGGCCTTGCAGGGCAGGTTTTTGTGACAGGATTTCATCACCGGAAGGGAGGCAGTGGGAATGGAGGGACAGTTGCAGGTAGAAATGGATGAATTTTTACCTCTGCGGGATGTGGTTTTCAATACCCTGCGAAAGGCGATCCTCACCGGCCAGCTTAGGCCAGGGGAGCGCCTGATGGAAGTACATCTTGCCAACCGGCTGGGGGTCAGCAGGACGCCCATCAGGGAGGCGATCCGGAAGCTGGAGCTGGAAGGGCTGGTCATCATGATCCCGAGGCGGGGGGCGGAGGTGGCAAGGATCACGGAAAAGAGCTTAAAGGATGTGCTGGAGGTGCGGCGTGCCTTAGATGCCCTCAGTGTGGAGCTTGCCTGTGACCGCATCACCAGGGAAAGCATGGAAGCGCTTTTAGAGGCCTGCCGTGCCTTTGAGCAGGCGGCGGAGGGAAAGGATGCCACGGTGATTGCAAAGGCGGATGTGGCGCTTCATGATATTATTGTGGAAGCCACTGGCAATCAGCGGCTGATACAGCTTGTGAATAATCTCTCAGAGCAGATGTACCGTTACCGCTTTGTCTATATCAGGGAAGGGAACCAGCATGAAAACCTGATAGCGGAGCACAGGGAAATTTACCAGAGCATTGCTTCCGGGGATAAGCGCAGGGCGGCAGAGGCGGCAAGGCTGCATATTGATAACCAGGAGAAGGCGATCATCAGGCAGATCCGCCTGGAAAATGAAAGCAGGCTGAATAAACACCCGTAAAAAGGCAAAACTCTTATCAGGAAATACTGTTTCAAGGAAAGAGGCAGGGATGGAAGGATGGGAGTAAAGATGAGAAAGGTTTTCGAAACTGCTGTGATATTGATGGGGACCCTGGGCTGGTGGGGGTTTGTGTACCCGGAGCTGTGCCTTACGGAGGGGATGTACGCCCAGGAGGCCCAGGCAGGGCAGATGGAGAATGTCCGCATAAAAAGCCGCATTGCGGAATATTTATTTGAAGAAAGTAAGGGCGCGGAAAGGGAAACGGCCCTGGCGGCTTTACTGGCACCGGATAAGGATCTGCGTTTGGATGATAAATAATGAATTTTTGAGAGGTTGGGAAAAGGGATTGGGATATGATAAATAAGAATGCGCCTGTGGGAGTTTTTGATTCCGGGGTAGGGGGGCTTACGGTGATGAGGGAAATCATGCGTCAGATCCCCAATGAAAGAATTGTTTATTTTGGCGATACCGCCAGGGTTCCTTATGGCAGCAAGTCAAAAGATACCATTACCAGGTATTCCCGGCAGATCGTGCGTTTCCTGCAGGCCATGGAAGTGAAGGCTATTGTGGTGGCATGCAATACTGCCAGCGCTTATGCCCTGGATGAATTAGAGCGGGAAGTGGATATCCCCATTATCGGCGTGGTAAAGCCAGGGGCCAGGGTGGCAGCGCAGGCTACAGTAAATGGGAAACTGGGAGTGATCGGCACAGAGGGAACCATCAGCAGCGGGATTTATACCGAATACATAGAAAAGATCAATCCCAACATTACCGTCATAGGCAAAGCATGCCCCCTCTTTGTGCCCCTGGTGGAGGAAGGGCTGTGGCAGGACCCGGTCACAGAGGATATTGCCAGGCGGTATCTGGGGGAACTGATTGATACAGGCATTGACACGTTAATATTGGGCTGCACCCATTATCCGCTGATACGCGCCACCGTAGGGCGGCTTTTGGGGGAGGGGGTTTCCATGGTAAACCCGGCCTATGAGACGGCCAGGGAGCTGCAGGAGCTTCTGGCAAAGGAGGGGATGCTAAACGACACCCAGGGGAAGCTGGGGGAGGAGAAGTACCGTTTTTATGTCAGCGATGCAGCGGAAAAATTCAGGAGATTTGCCAATTCCATTATTAAGTATGGGATTTTATCTGCAAAAACGATTCATATAGAGGAGTACTGAAAAAATGACGAAAGAGATATTTCTCTTGCTGAAGGGACTTCAGATAGAACAAAGCGAGGACGCCCAGGAGCTGGAGACCATAACCCCGGCGGATTATTATCGGAAGGATGATAAACATTATGTTATTTATGAAGAGATGATGGAGGGCTTTACGGATGTGACCAAAAACCTGATCAAGTTCTGCGATACTTCCTTTGAGGTGCGGAAAAAGGGGCTGATTAATGTGCATATGGTCTTTGAGGAAAACAAAAAAAATATTACCAGCTATATGACTCCTTATGGGAATATTCTTATAGGGCTTGACACGGAATCCATTTTAGTGGAAGAGAAGGAGAACCAGATCCGGGTCCAGGTGGACTATATTCTGGAGGCCAACTACCAGTACCTGGCGGACTGCCGGATAGAAATGGAGCTGCGCCCACGGGAAAAGGGCATCGGGCTGATGTAGGGGGACAGGCCGCCCTGGCGGCATATTTCCACCGCCCCCATAAAAACAGGCAGGGAAGAATTTCCCTGCCTGGATTATTTTATTGGTTTTGCGCCTGCCTTTTCCTGGGCTTTTTCGATAGCCCGCTTGAAGAAGCCCTTCTTCTTGGGCGGGGCGATAACGGGCTTGCCGTGCAGTCCCTTAACGTCTGTGATGTAAATGCCGCTGAGCACCGCTTTCACTTCCTTTTTCACGGGGACAGAGTCAAAAATCTTTTCCTCGCACACAAGGGACATGATCTGGGGGCCAATCTTGGCTTTTACGATGGGGAGCTTGGAATTACGCAGAAGCTTGGGGGTCTGGTTGATGACCATCTGGGGAAGCCCCGATTCTTTTATTTTCATTCTTTTTTTGTCAATCACCAGCATGGAAACAGTCTGTTTCATGGCCTCAATCTGCGCTTGCTGCTCTTCCTGGCGCTTCTGCGCTTTTCTCCCTAGGAAAAACAGTACTACCAGGGCAATGGCCAAAACTGCCAGAATGATGAGTGAAACGATTGCAAATGTACTCATGGTTTACCTCCCTGCCGCTGGCGGCGTGATTTACCGTTTTCATTTTACAGCGGTACAAAAATTATTTTATCATTTTTGGGAGAAATAGGCAAGGGAGAAATCAATTTGTTTTTAAGAATGTGGGTGTGGCGTTACTGGCCCCACAGGGCTTTGGCTCCACTGCAAATATATGAAATATTCATAAAAAGCCACGGAAAGGCTTTTCCGCAAGCTGATTTTATGGTATAAAAAGAAGGGTGCTGTTTGTAAAAAGTAAAAGGAGAATAAAGATTTTGATGAAGAAAAGGAACAGGCTGCTGGCGGTTTTGGCGCTGGCAGGCGTGCTTACTGCCTGCGGCAGTAAAAAGGACGAAAGCGGGCTTAAATATTTAAGTGATTTTAAGGCGGAAGATTATGTAAAGCTGGGAGAGTATAAGGGCGTGGAAATCAGCGTCGCCGAACCGGAGGTTACCCAGGAGGCTTTGGAGGGTGCCATCAGCGTGATGCTTTCTGAGGATTCCAAAGTGGAACCGGTGGAGGTAACCGGGCGCAGCGTAAAGGCGGGTGATTCGGTGAATATTGACTATGAGGGGAAGCTGGACGGAGTCGCATTTGAAGGCGGGACAGCCCAGGGGGCGGACCTGATCATTGGCTCAGGGCGGTTTATCGGAGGCTTTGAGGCAGGGATTATCGGAATGGAAATCGGTGAAACCAGGGATTTGGACCTGTCCTTCCCGGATCCCTATACCCCGAACCCGGACCTGGCAGGAAAGCCTGTGGTCTTTACCGTGAAGGTTAACAGTATTAAAACCTGGGAGCTTACCGACGGGTATGTCCAGGGGCTTGGCATTGAGAATTGCACCACGGCGGAGGATTACAGGGGCTATGTAAACGATGCCATGATGGAACAGCAGAAGGAGAGCTTTGAAACTGCCAGGTTAAACGCAGCGGTGGAAGGGGTAGCAGAGTGTACGGAATTTAAGGAACCGCCCTCCGGGATGGTGGCCCGTATGCAGGAAACCCTCACCAATAATGCTGCGGCTTATGCCCAGATGTACGGCTTGGATACCGGAACCTATGTGGCGTATGTTTACGGCGGGAAAGCGGATGCGTACCAGGAGACTTTATCCCAGCAGGCAAAGGAGATGGCAAAACGCTATATCATGTTTTCGGCCATTGCCAAGGAAGCGGGAATTGAGATAACGGACAAGGAGTTTGAAGAAACCATTGCCAGGGAAGCGGCAGAGAGGAATTATGAAAGCGCCGAAGCATATAAGGAAGCCATTGACCCGGAGGCATACAGGGAGTATATGCTGGTGGAGGAAGTGATGGATTTCCTGGCGGAGAATGCAGTAAACAATCCATAAGGGGCGGATGTGCGCAGGATAAGGGATGCATATGAAAAAAAAAGGGGTAAGATTTCTGGCAGGCATTATTGCCTGCATGGTGCTGGCGCAGGCAGCAGGGCCTGTGAGGGCAGCAAATATTTCGGAGCTGGAACAGCAAAAGAAGGAGCTGGAGAAGCAAAAGAAGGAAGTTGACGAAAGAAAAAAACAGGAGCAGCAAAATTACAACAAAGCTTCCGGGAAGGTAAACGCCATCCAGTCAGACGCGGATGCAGTAGGGGAAGAGATCGACGAGATTGACGCGGCGCTGGTAGAGACCCTTGCCAGCGTGGAGCTGATAGAGGAGGATATAGAAAAGAAAGAAGGGCAGATTGCCCAGACTACAGAGGAACTGGAAGAAGCCACGGAAACGGAGAAGGAGCAGTACAAAGCCATGAAGCTGCGTATCCAGTTCATGTATGAAAAAGGGGAAACCACTTACTTACAGCTCCTTTTGGAGAGCCAGGGGTTTGCCGATATGGTAAATAAGGTGGAATACATCGAAAAGCTTTATGAGTATGACAGGGCACTTTTGGAGCAATACCATGCGGCCAAGGAGGCGGTGGAGCAGTTAAAGCAGAAGCTGGAGGAGGAACGCTCGGAACTGGAGGCCCAGGAGCATGAGCTGATGGAGGAAAAGGAGAGCCTGGAAATCATCCTGGCGCAGAAGCAGGAGGAATTTGAAGACTACGAGGTCCAGCTAGCCCAGGCCAAACAGGAAGCGGCAGTCTTTAAGGCGAATATCAAAAAACAAAACGATGAGATCAGGAAACTGGAGGCGGCTGCCTCACAGAAGCAGTCGGAGATTGACGCAGCCAAAAAGGCGGAGGAGGAAGCCAGGAAAGCCCAGGAGCTTGCCCTGCAAAAGCAGGCCCAGCAGGAGGCAGCTTCTTCCGGCGAAGGCTCTTCGGGCAGTACATCCAAAGATTCCTCTTCCGGCAGCACTTCTTCGGGAAAAAGTTATGCCTCTGCATCCAGTTATTCAGGGTCCGGAAGCAAGGGGTCACAGATTGCCAATTACGCCTGCCAGTTTGTGGGAAATCCCTATGTTTCCGGGGGGACAAGCCTGACCCAGGGGGCGGATTGTTCCGGTTTCGTGTGGAGGGTGTTCCAGGATTTTGGTGTCAGTGTACCGCGGACTTCTTATTCCCTAAGGAGTTCCGGCAGCGGCGTCTCCTACTCGGAGGCCCAGCCGGGGGATGTGGTCTGCTATGCGGGCCATGTGGGGATTTACATTGGCAATGGGCAGATTGTCCATGCCAGCACCCAGAGAACCGGCATTAAGATCACCAATGCCACTTATAAGGAAATCCTGTCCGTGAGGAGGATCGTGTAAGGAAAGGCTGAATTTCAGGCCTGTGGGACACAAGGTTAAATAGGTAAGATGCCAGCGGTTTTTGAGGTTATATAGATAAGGATACAGGCTTTAAAATGGCTTGGGAGCCGTTTTTTGCCAGGGCAATTTGTGCCGCAGGCACCCCGGGTTGGGGTGCAGTTGTGAAAACGCCTGGGCGGATTTCGCATTATGCTGCCGCAAAAATGCGGCATGGGGGTTTATATGTCAGATTTTGATGAAAAAGATAAAAGCCAATTGGAGGATGCCCGGAACCAGCCGGAGAAGGAAGAGAAAAAAGAAAAGAAAGAAAGCGATTATGAGGATGTCTGCTTTATCTGCCGCAGGCCTGAGAGCAAGGCAGGGAAGATGTTCAAGCTGCCAAATAATATTTCTGTGTGCAACGACTGTATGCATAAGACCATGGATACAGTGAGTCAGTTTGACTACCAGGGGATGCTGACCAACCCCGCTTTTATTGATGACCTGAATAAAAACATGAACGGAAAGGGATATCCCAACCTGCGTTTTGTAAACATAGCAGACCTGCAGGGGGAGGGAGGGATCCCAAACAAACAGAGGATCAAAAAGAAAAAGCCCAAAAGCGGGCAGGCCCAGGCGCTGGATATTAAAAATATTCCCGCGCCCCACAAAATCAAAGCCCAGCTTGACGAGTATGTGATTGGCCAGGAATATGCGAAAAAGGTGATTTCCGTGGCGGTATACAACCATTATAAGAGGGTTGCCACCGGGACCATGGACAATATTGAGATTGAGAAGTCCAATATGCTGATGATCGGCCCTACAGGCAGCGGGAAGACTTACCTGGTAAAAACCCTGGCAAGGCTGCTGGATGTGCCCCTGGCCATTGCGGATGCGACCTCCCTCACAGAAGCGGGCTATATTGGGGATGATATTGAGAGCGTGGTTTCCAAGCTGCTGACGGCGGCGGGAAACGATGTGGAAAAGGCGGAGAGGGGCATTGTCTTTATTGATGAGATTGACAAGATTGCCAAAAAGAAAAACACTACCAGCCGGGATGTAAGCGGCGAGAGCGTGCAGCAGGGCATGCTGCGCCTGTTAGAGGGTGCGGACGTGGAGGTGCCTGTGGGGGCTAACAGCAAAAACGCCATGGTTCCCCTGGCAACCATCAATACCAGGAACATCCTTTTTATCTGTGGGGGCGCTTTTCCGGACCTGGAGGAAATTATCAAGCAGCGGCTGAAGAAACAGACATCTATTGGCTTTAATGCGGAGCTGAAGGATAAATTTGACAAAGAAAAGAACATTGTAAGCCAGGTGACGGTGGAGGATTTAAAAAAATTCGGCATGATACCGGAATTTATCGGGCGGCTGCCTATTATCTACACCCTGGCTGCACTGGATAAAGAGATGATGGTGAAAATCCTGGGAGAGCCGAAAAACGCCATCTTAAAGCAGTACCAGAAGCTGCTTGAACTGGATGAAGTAAAACTGGAATTCGACGATGGTGCCCTGGAAGCCATTGCTGAAAAGGCGATGGCAAAGGATACCGGCGCAAGGGCGCTGCGGGCGATCATTGAAGAGTTTATGCTGGATATTATGTATGAGATCCCCAAGGATGACAATATCGGGCGGGTTATCATCACCAGGGAATATATTGAAGGGACAGGGGGGCCGGTCATTGACATACGCAGCGTCAGTGGGGAGAACCCGGACAACCTGAAGGTAATTGAACAAAAATAAACAGGGCGGCAGGAAGCGGGCAGTAAGGTCCCGGTTTGGGGAGATTTAAGGCCAGGCCGCCTGATGGAAAACGCCATAGCCTGGGGATATTCGGGAAGAATCCAGGGCTGGCGTTTTTTTTCTTTTTACATATAGTAAAAGAAAGCGGGCTTAAGCGAAATGAGATAAAGGATGACAGACCGTGAAAAAATAATATCCAATGATTATTATGATTTAATTGCGGATTATACCCTGCGGAAGGGAATGAACGACCTGGAGGGGACGGTTTACCAGCCGGTAAACGGTGAAATCGGGGTGGCTTATGTGGAACGTTCCGCAGTGATCCCCATGAGTGTCAGTAGCTTTACTTATCCGGTGATCCCCAAGTTGTATGGGCTGATGCAGGACCAGCAGGGAAAGGTTTTTGACCCGACGCCGCTAATCCGCAGCGGGATCACCCAGGTGCAGAAGGGGGCGCTGAACCTTACCGGGAGGGGTGTGGTGATAGGGTTTCTGGATACCGGAATACGGTATGAGGAGGAGGTATTTAAAAATCCCGACGGCACCACCCGTATCCTGGGCATCTGGGACCAGACGATCCAGGACGGGGAGCCTCCCGCAGGGATTTTGTATGGGACGGAATACCGGAGGGAGGATATAAACATCGCCCTGCAAAGTGAAAATCCCAGGGAGATAGTCCCCAGTTATGATGAAGACGGCCATGGCACCGCCCTTGCCAGCGTGGCGGCAGGAAGCGCCATAAGGGGCGGGCTGGGATTTCTGGGGGCGGCGCCGGAAGCGGGGATTGTCATGGTAAAGCTGCGGCAGGCAAAGCAGTATCTCCGGGATTTTTACCTGGTGCCCCAGGAGGCTGCCGCCTTTGCGGAGAGCGATATTCTGGTGGCGTTAAGATACCTGGAAAGCTATGCCATATCCCTGGCAAGGCCGCTGGTAATCTGTGTGGCGCTTGGCACTAATATGGGGGACCATGCGGGGCATTCCATTATGGCGGATTATTTAAACCAGATTGCCACCAGGCGCAGCCGGGCGGTGCTGGTGTGCGGGGGCAACGAGGGGAACAGCGCCCACCATTATATGGGCAGCTCCATGGAAGGGCTCCGGGAAACCATTGACAATGTGGAAATCCGCGTAGGGGAGAATGCAGGCGGTTTTGTGGCAGAGCTTTGGGGGGATATCCCTGCCCAGCACGCAATCTCAATCCGCACGCCCGGGGGGGAGACCACGCCCAGGGTAGATTTCAGGGAGCAGAACAGCCGGGAATTCACCTTTATTTTTGAAAAGGGGAAGGTTCAGGTAGACCATGTGCTGGTGGAGCAGGAGTCAGGGGAGGAACTGATATTCTTCCGCTTCATAGACCCTTCCCCGGGGGTATGGACAGTCCAGGTAACGATCAGTGAAAACAGCGGTTCCAACAGTGCTTTCCATATGTGGCTGCCCCTTACGGAGTTTTTGCGCAGTGAGACTTATTTCTTGCGCCCCTCCCCTTATTATACCCTCACCGAGCCTTCCAATGTGGGGGAGGTAATCACCACGACCACTTATAACGATGCCAACGGAAGCTTCTGGATGGATTCCGGGAGGGGGTATACCAGGCTGGGGGAGATTAAGCCGGATATCTGTTCGCCGGGGGTGAATATCCAGACGGTCTTAGGGCCGCGCACCGGCTCCAGCGTGGCGGTAGCCATAGCCGCAGGGGCTTCGGCGCTGTTTTTGCAGTGGGCTGTGGTAGAGAGGAACCAGGTCAGGGTGGAGAGCATAGAACTGAAGCATTACCTGATACGGGGGGCAGACAGGATGGAAGGGGAGAGCTATCCTAACAGGGAATGGGGGGATTATGATATTATAGTGTCAAGTCAGCAGGGAGCCAGTAAAATCAAGGTGTTCCGCTGGTTTAGTCCAAATATTTTTTCACTGCAAAAGCAGTAAAAAAGGATTGGGACAGGCCTGTTTTTAATCTTGAAACTGAAAATCATACTACTTGACACTAAATTACCATAAAGCTGTCAGGAACGGGACAAGTGCGCTCTAAGGAGGTGCAGGGGAAGCGTTCTGCCCGGAAAAGTGTTCGGAGAGAAGTGGAATGATATTGAGGACTAAGTTTGTTAATTTATTAGCTGCTTGGTCCTCTTTTCTGTTCAGAAATAGAAAAAGGAGATCTATATGAGTAACCAGATTACTAGGGAAAGCATGGAATTTATTGCAGGGGAAATTATGGATGCAGTCCATGATTCCGGCAGACTGGAAGATGGCATAAACAGGATTCAGGAAATTCTTGAATGTAATGGGATCGTTGAGGTTATCCCGGATTAAATAGGAGGAGAACATATGAAGCAGAGAGAAATGACGGTTTACAGGGCAAGGGGAACCAGCATAGAGATAAACAATCCATTGATCATGTTGCAGGGAAAATGGCTGCGGGACTTGGGATTTTCCACAGGTGACAAAATATCAGTAACCTGTGAGGGCGGCAGACTTATTGTGGAAAGGACAGGCAGGATATGGTCTGATCCAAAAGGGTCGGGGATGGTAGCGGAAGGAACTGAAGAATATCAGGGGAAGGCGGTGTGACAATGGATATGAATAGAGGAAATAAACGTATAATTACCTTTAAGGATCAGGAACACGAAATATTTTACAGAAACTGTCTGCAAAAGTGCAGACAGCAGGATGTGTACCACAAGGCGCTGGTTTACTGTCTTGGGATCAGCAGCGATACAAGACGGAATATAGAGAGGATTTTTGATTTCAAAAAAGGGAGCGTAAAGCCAAAGTGTCTGGAAGAGGGTTGGATCACCAGCGGCAGTGCAAGGGTGGTGCGTATGGCGTTCAATCTTTTCTGCAACGGTACGCCTAGTGCGTATGCCCTTGAGGGTGATGAAAAAGTAAAGGAGTGCCAGCGGTATACAGTGGAAGACCTGTTCTGCTGTGAATACGCAATGTATTTCTGGGAAGCGGTTAAGGTGCGCTATCCGGAATACTGTTTCCCGATAGATTTATCGGAGTTTGGGATTTAAAGCAGGATAGTGTGTTAAGGCGCGGTGGAACCATGTGTAGAAGGAGGGCAATATGGCAGAGTTAAGTATGGCTTTAGTACAGATGAAAGGGCTGAAATGCCGGATTGATGATATTCTAAGTGTCACCACTTATGATGAACATGTAGACCTGCGGGGGCTGCATGTGGACCATAGGGACAGTGATCAGATGTTCCAGTTAAGGGAAATACGGAGAATCATGGGGAAGTTGGCTGACATAGGCGGTAGCATAGAATACCTTTTCCGACCGATTCAGGAGATCAGTACCCTTCATAAAGATGAAAACGGGGAATACAGGACAGAGAAAGGATATTGTTACCGCAGTGGAAGTCTGATTGAAGCTTTCCTGCAGGAAGATACCCATGAAGAGCCCTGCTGGGTGCAGACAAAAGTGGAGCATGACGGGGAGGATTATTATCTTATGGGATATGAGGATATCCCCATGAATGGGCTGAAAGTCCGTGTGAGATAGAAAGCAATTTGGTAAATAGTCAAGAGTTATTTTAAAAAGATTTTCAGGGAAAAG
>OFGR01001197.1_pt1 | contig 22100 bp, 17 predicted proteins | sample 1521811 | NCBI WGS metagenome assembly OFGR01 (sample SAMEA3504098, study PRJEB24116) | mouse gut metagenome | biome: mouse gut; feature: mouse-associated habitat; material: faeces | place: Denmark | collected 2011
GCCGCGGCTGTTGCGCATCGTATAGAGGATGATAGCCTCGCCCTCGGGCGTCGAGCCCCATATATGTTGGAGGATCTCCATTACTCGACGGGTTTGAGCTCGGCCAATATGCGGTCTATTCGGCGCAGCGTCTCCTCGCGGCCGATGAATGCCGTCACGTCGTACATGCCGGGGCCCTTGCCTGCGCCCACCAGTGCCAGACGCAGCGTGTTCATGACCTGTCCCATGGAGAGCGAACGGCTCTCGATCCATGCGTGGACGATGCGCTCGGTGTTATCTTTCGAGAAGTCGTCGATCGAGGCGAGCACCTCGCGAAGCTCGGCCAGCATGGAGGGGTTGTCGCCCTTCCAGTACTTGCGCGTCTGCTTCTCCTCGTACCCGGTCGGCGCCGTAAAGAAGAACGATGTCAGATCCCACAGATCGCCAGTGAGCGTGGCGCGCTCTTTCATGATGCCGGCAGCCTCGCCGGCGCGCATGTCGTCGACCTCGATGCCGTGCGCGCGCAGCTGCGGTTGCAGTATTGCGGCCAGCTCGGCGTCGCTCTTGCGGTGCATGTACTGTGCGTTGAACCACTTGGCCTTGTCGGGCTGGAAACGTGCGCCCGACTTCGATACGCGGTCGAGCGAGAAGGCGTCGACCAGCTCCTGCATCGAGAAGAGCTCCTGCTCGGTGCCGGGGTTCCAGCCCAGCAGCGCCAGCATATTGACGAAGGCTTCGGGCAGATAGCCGTCCTCGCGGTAGCCGCGCGCCGTCTCGCCCGTGGCGGGCGACTGCCAGAAGAGCGGGAATACGGGGAATCCCATTTTATCGCCGTCGCGCTTCGAGAGCTTGCCGCCGCCCGTGGGTTTGAGCAGCAGCGGCAGATGCACAAACTCAGGCATCGTATCAGCCCAACCGAAAGCTTCGTAAAGCAGCACATGCAGCGGAGCCGAAGGCAACCACTCCTCGCCACGTATCACATGGCTCACCTCCATCAGATGGTCATCCACTATATTGGCCAAATGGTATGTAGGCAGGTCATCGGCACTCTTATACAGCACCTTATCGTCAAGAATCGACGAATTGATAGTCACCTTACCGCGTATCAGGTCATTGACCTCCACATCGCGTCCCGGCTCTATCTTGAACCTCACCACATACTTCTCACCGGCATCCAACAATCGCTGCACCTCCTCTGCGGGAAGCGACAGCGAATTACGCATCGCACCGCGGGTCGATGCATCATATTGGAAATTCGGAGTCTTCGAGCGGGCTTCCTCAAGTTCCGCAGGAGTATCAAACGCCATATACGCCTTGCCTGCATCCAACAGCATCTTCACATGCTCACGGTAGATATCGCGGCGCTCGCTCTGCTTGTACGGACCATAATTGCCCCCCTCGCGCACACCCTCGTCGATACCTATCCCCAGCCATGCCAAAGCCTCGTTGATATAATCCTCGGCACCCGGCACAAAACGCTGCGAATCGGTATCCTCTATACGCAATATCATATCTCCGCCATGCTGGCGTGCAAACAGATAATTATAGAGTGCGGTACGCACACCGCCTATATGAAGCGGCCCCGTGGGCGACGGAGCAAATCTTACCCTTACTTTTCGTTCCATATTCAGTCAAATTTTATACCGCAAAGTTATGGATTTATAACCGATTTTCCAACCCCTCCGCCACACCACCTTTACCCGGCGGCGCACACTCGTTAAATGCCTATTTTTTCGTATCTTTGCACAAACACAAACTGCCACCGATATGATTATAGCTGTAGATTTTGACGGAACCATCGTCCAACACGACTACCCGCGCATAGGACGCGAACGTCCATTCGCCATAGCCACACTGAAACGTCTCAAAGCCGAAGGCCACATTCTCATACTTTGGACCTACCGTGAAGGCGAGCTGCTCGACGAAGCCGTACAATGGTGCCGCGACCAAGGACTCGAATTCCACGCCATCAACTCCAACGACCCGTTGGCAACAAACCCTCATGGCCCCCGGAAACTCAATGCCGAAATCTACATCGACGACCGCAACATAGGCGGACTGCCCGACTGGGGAGCCATTTATCAAATGATTCAAAACCGGTGGACATACCCCGACTACATCTCCCGACGCCAACAGCTCCCTCCCCACGAAAAACCATCCATCTGGCGACGTCTCCTTGGCTTATAAATCTTGCACATACAATAATATTTAATTGTTTTTTACTAATTTTGCACCTTATTAATTATCTTAATCAATAATTATCATTCATCACTTATGAAAAGGTATCAACAAATTCTTACCTGCGCTTTTTTATTGCCTTTATTAGCTGGATGCGTCGACGACAAATACGACTTATCCGACATTGACACCACGGTAAAAGTAAACGTCGACAACCTCACCATTCCGGTCAACATCGACGAAATCACCCTCGGCAACATAATCAAACCCAACGAAAACCAAATAGAACTCATAGACGGACAATACGCCATAGTCTACGACGGAAGTTTCGTATCCCAAGGCGTGAAGATAGACGCCATCTCACTTCAGGCACCGACTATCACGCCATCCGAGACTACTATCAACCTCATTTCCTCCGGCACTTTGCACGCCCAGGAATCAGAATACACCTACCAATTGACGGGGCAACCATCTGATTTCCAATACTCTTCCTCGTCCACAATCAGCGACTTCATCTTAAGCATCAACCGTATCGGTCTCCACCTTCAACTCGACATCAACATATCCATGCGCGGATTGGAGAACCTAATTTCACGCATAACATTCAAGGACGTAGTACTGCAACTACCCAAAGGACTCAATCTCACAGACAGCGAAGGTGGCTCATACAACCCTGCCAACGGAGAGCTCACACTTCCCTCCTCCATTACAGTCCAAGGCACCACAATGTCTCTTTCCATCATCGCCGATGCACTTGACTTCCAACAGGCAGGTGGCACATTCGACGCCATCAGCCACCAACTCACATTACCGGGAAGTATGTACATCAAGAGCGGTTACGGTGTCATATCATCCGACGACATAACAGCCGGCAACACCACTCTCCCACAACAAATAACGCTACACACCGGTTACACACTTCATGACACCAAAATCACATCTTTCTCCGGAACCATCAACCGTTACAACATCGACGGTGCCAACCTCTCCGACATCGATCTCTCCGACCTCCCCGATATACTCTCGCAGCAAAGCACCGACATCACATTGGCAAACCCGATGATTTACCTGCAAATCTCAAATCCACTCCAACCCTACGGCAACCTCTACGCCGAGACTGCCCTAAAAATAGAAGCATCCCGCAATAACACAACCGCCACCTCGCGCACATCCGACATATTCTCAATCGGACGACCCGCATCAAACAACGGCATCTACAACCTCTGTCTCTCTCCCGCCACCCCGATAGCCGATACCGAGTTCCCCGACGCCAAACATGTGACATTCGCATCTCTCGGATCGATACTCAGCGGCAACGGCATACCTAAAGCACTGTCAGTAAGCCTTGACAATCCCAATCTGCCGGCAAACCAGACCGTCACCGACTTCCCGCTCACCGGTCCTGCCAACGAGATAGGCTCATTTAACGGAAAATACAAATTCGTGGCACCACTGCAATTCTCACAAGGTTCCACCATCACGTACAACGATAAAATCGACGGATGGTACTCCGAAGATATGGACCACCTCACCATCACAGACCTTGAGATATCTCTCATCGTCTCCACCGACATTCCCGTAGGTGTGGAATTCGAAGGACACCCCATAAACACTGCCGGACAGCCAATCAACAATGTACAAATCGTCGGAGCCAACCTGCAGCCCAACGCCGACAGACAACAGATAACCATACGCATCACTGGCGAAATCACCGCACTCGACGGCGTATCATTCGTAGCCAAAGCACATGCCACCGGAGGTGAAACACTCACACCCGACATGAGCATAACACTCACCGACATACGTCCCTCCGTATCAGGATACTACGAAAAAGAACTTTAACCATATCTCCAAAACACATAATTTAATATACAGATGAAACTCAACATATCACGCATTTTCATCGCCACAGCATTGGCTACAACAGCCATTGCCGTCTCGGCTCAAGACACACGCTCCGGATACTTCCTCGACGACTACACATACCGCTACCAAATGAACCCGGCATTTGCCAACTCGAAAAACTTCGTAGCCATACCCGCGATTGGCAATATGAACGTAGCCATGCACGGTTCACTACACATGAGCGATATCCTATACAACGTCGACGGACGCACAACCACATTCCTCAACCCTAAAATCAGCGCAGCCGAAGTGATGGGCAACCTCAACGACAACAACCGTCTCGGTGCCGACATCAAACTCACCATACTCGCCGGAGGATTCAAAGCCTTCGGAGGTTACAACACCATCACGGTAAGCGCACGCACGGCATTCGAGGCTCAACTACCCAAAAGCCTGTTCTCACTGCTCAAAGAGGGCGTCACCAACAAAACATACGACATTTCCGATGTCAGCGCATACGCCAACGCCTATGCCGAACTCGCATTAGGACACTCACGGCAAATCAACAAGCAATGGCGCGTGGGAGCAACACTCAAAGTTCTATTAGGTGGTGGATACCTTGATGCCAAGCTAAACAATGCCCAACTCGCACTCGGCGAAAACGACTGGACCATAAAATCCAACGGCGAGATAAGTGCCAACATCAAAGGGCTTCGCTACAAGACCGACATCAACGACCGTACCGGACACGAATACGTCAGCGGTGCTGAAATCGACGGTGCCGGACTCAACGGGTTCGGTATGGCAATCGACCTCGGAGCCACATACAAGCCACTACGCGATTGGACATTCAGCGCCGCCGTCATCGACCTCGGATTCATCAACTGGAGCAACAACATGCTCGCATCCACCAACGGAACCAAGACATTCAACACTGACCGGTACACATTCAACGTCGACGACGACGCATCCAACAGTTTCAAAAACGAATGGGACAACATCAAAGACGACCTGTCAGCCCTATACGAGCTCGACGACATGGGCGACACCGGTAGCAAGACACGCATGCTCGGAGCCACACTCAACCTCGGCGCCGAATACACCCTCCCGGTATACCGTAAGCTCACATTCGGACTCCTCAACACCACACGCATACAAGGCAAATACACCTGGACCGACTTCCGTCTATCAGCCAACGTCGCACCCGCAAAATGTTTCGATGCTGGCGTCAACATGTCTGCCGGAACATTCGGCATAGGCTTCGGATGGTTACTAAACCTGCATGTACCCGGCTACAACTTCTTCGTTGGCATGGACCGTACCCTCGGCAAAGTATCCAAACAATTCGTTCCACTCAACAGCAACGCATCTGTCAATTTAGGCATGAACATCCTATTCTGACCAGCCTGCCCATATCAGATAAATGACCGCATCAGTCCACCTTGTCAAGCGTGTGACCCATGCGCTCCTTCTTGGTGTGCATATAGAAGCGGTTGTAGCAGTTAGGCTCCACCTCTATCGCCACATTCTCCACCACTTCCAGTCCATAGCCCTCAAGACCTATGCGCTTCACCGGATTATTGGTCATCAGACGCATCTTCTCCACACCTAACTTATGCAATATCTGCGCACCCACGCCATAATCGCGTTCATCCGCCTTATGGCCCAGATGCAGGTTGGCATCCACGGTGTCCATACCCTCCTCCTGAAGTTTATACGCGCGGATTTTGTCCATCAGTCCTATACCGCGACCCTCCTGGTTCAGATACAATATCACACCACGGCCCTCCTGCTCCACCATCTGCATGGCCTTATGCAGCTGGTCACCGCAGTCACACCGCTGCGAACCGAATATATCGCCTGTCGCGCACGACGAATGCACGCGCACCAGCACAGGCTCGCCATTATCCACATCACCCTTTATCAAGGCTATATGCTCCATGCCGTTCGACTTCTGGCGGAACGGGATCAGGCGGAAATGACCGTAAGCCGTGGGCATATCCACCTCAACGCCCTCCTCCACCGACGACTCCGTACGCATACGGTAAGCTATCAGGTCGCGTATCGACACCAGCTTCAGCCCCCACTCGTCAGCCTTCTTCCTCAGCTGCGGCAGGCGCGCCATCGTGCCATCCTCATTCAGTATCTCTATCAGCGTGGCAGCCGGATACAGCCCGGCAAGACGGGCAAGGTCCACACCCGCCTCCGTATGGCCCGGACGGCGCAGCACACCCTCATCCTGGGCATAAAGCGGATGCACATGCCCCGGACGACCGAACGTCGACGCCACCGAAGCCGGATCTGCCAACGCACGCAACGTAGCGGCACGGTCATGCGCCGACACCCCTGTCGTGCACCCCTCCAGCTTGTCCACCGTTATCGTAAACGGAGTGCCCAGCATCGACGTATTATCATCCACCTGATGCGGCAACCCAAGCTCGCGGCAGCGCGATATTGTCAATGGCGCGCACAATTCGCCGCGCGCATTCGTTATCATGAAATTCACATCATCGGCAGTAACCTTTTCGGCAGCCATTATCAGGTCTCCTTCATTCTCGCGGTCCTCATCATCGACCACTATCACGAATTTACCCTCGCGGAACGCCTCTATAGCTTCCTCTATTGTATCCAGCTTTATATCATTGTACTCCATAATACGGTATTTTATTTCATTAATTCATATCCCCGGCGGCATCATCAGCCATTAGCTCTGCCAGCTGGGCACTCACCTTCACTATCGCCGACACCTCGCCGCGGAGTATCCGCAACTGCCGCAAGCCTATCATATACACCGGCAGTCCTATCGGCAGCAGCACTATGGCAGCCCACGCCGCCGGCGCGTAATTCGTGGGATGATACAGCCACAGGCTGCGCAATATCGGATAGTCCATCAGCTTATTTATCACAAGCTTGTCGCGGCTGTTCGACATATATACAACAGTCTCCTCCAGTTTTTGTGCGAGCGACCGCAATTTCAACCTGTCATAACCGCGCAGCCAGTACGCCGGATAGCTCGGTCGCACCGGGTTCTCCGCCAGAAACGCATCCGCGCTATTGCGCAGCGACTCCAGCATATCCCGTGCCACCGACGGCTCCACATCATCCATCACCAGCTCCTTCATCTCTATATGGCGGGCCTCATTGCTCCCCACCAGCTTCCTGAAGAAGTTCAGATATGCGTCGCTGTTGAACACCGCCGAATCCTTCACAGCCTTGTACGTGAAGAATATGCCTAACGGAAGCAGCACAGCCGAGCTCAGCCACATACCCTCCCACACGGCTATCCTGCCGTCGCGGGCCATCTTGTAGCCAGTATTGTCTATGATATAGTAGAATATAAACAGCAGCACCGATATCACAAGCGGCATACCCAGTCCGCCCTTGCGGATTATGGCACCCAGCGGAGCGCCGATGAAGAAGAATATGATACAGGCAAACGACAGTGTGAATTTCTTCTGCAACTCTATGCTGTGGCGGCGTATCGTCTTACGGTCATCCTGCATCACCAGCCCCTTGAACTCATACTCCTGCTTCTGGTACTTGGCCTTGTTAAGCGCCTGGTTTATATAATTGATTTGTGCCGACGAGTTCGACCCCTTCAGCAATGAATCCACATTTATCACCCTGTCGAGTTTCACATCCGGTATGCGTTCCTCCACCGTCTTGCCATCCTCTATCCGGCTCTCGCTGTAACGGAGTCCGAGATATGGAGCCTCCATCACCTGCTTGCCGTACGTCCGGCCTATACTGTCCACTCTGAGCGACACCGAGTCTATCGTCGCCTGAAGTTCGGCTATATTCTTGCCCACATACTGGTTGCGCATACCATCCTCATCCATTCGGTTGAAGTTGGCGTCAAACTTCAGCAGTATCTCTTTCACGTCAAACGTCTCACGCCTGTAGGGCACATTTTTGGCATTTCCGGCACCAGCCTCGCGGAGATTCTCAAACGATTCCCCCTGCCACAACTTCAGAAACAGATGGTTCTTGTCCTCCGTCATAGCCAGTTTGCCCGAGTCGGCCAATATGATGCTCGCGTTGTCAAATCCCTTCGACAGGTCATAGATCATCACCTCATACAGCGTACCGCTGTCTCGGCCCTTCTCCTCCACATACAGGTTGTACCCCGGTATCTGGTCATAGAACACCCCCTCGGGAATCTCAAGCTCGGGCGACTTCTGACGCATCGAGTACAGCAGCGTCCACATCTTCGTCTGAGCCACCGGAAGCACATTGTTCTGAAAAAAGAATGCGCCTATGGCTATCAGCACCATCAGTGCTATCAGCGGACGCATAGCCTTGATGAGCGACACGCCCGACGCCTTCATCGCCGTCAGCTCAAACTGCTCGCCCAGATTGCCGAACGTCATCAGCGACGCGAGCAGTATAGCCAGCGGCAACGCCATCGGTATCATCGTCAGAGCCGCATAGAAAAACAGCTCCGCTATCACATCCACGCCCAGGCCCTTCCCCACGAGGTCATCTATATAACGCCACAGGAACTGCATGAGCACGATGAAAAGGCATATAAAAAACGTCATGACAAACAGAGGTACGAAACTCCGCAGCATGAACATATATAGTTTCTTTATTCCTAACATTGAGTGCCTATTACATTATACTGCAAAAATACGAATAAGTGAGCGCAAAGCCAAATTTATTTGAGCATTGCCGAACGTGAGTATTTTGGACGGAGTCAAAAATACCGAGCGAAAGTAATGCCAAATTTATTTGGGCTTTGCCGAACGTGAGTATTTAAGACGTCAGTCAAAAATACGGATGGCTCCACCCTCCACGGGCAAGCCATCCGCCATATCGTCAGCGTCACGCCCCGCGTTCGGGGACGCATCCGCCATCTATTCTATCTGTTTATTCCTTCGTATCCTTCAGCGACTCGCGTATGGAATTGAATATCTCGTCTATGCTGCCCGAGCCTTTGATTCCGTGGTACTTACCCTCGTTCTGATAATACTCGCGCAAGGGAGCGGTCTGTTTATTGTACACCTCCAGACGGTTGTTTATCGTCTCAAGGTTATCGTCGCTGCGGCCGCTCTCAAGTCCGCGCTTCAGCAGACGCTCCACGAGCTCCTCATCCTCAACTTCCAGACCCACTACGGCATGAACCTTCGAGCCGCGCTTCGCAAGCATCTCTTTCAGCGCCTTTGCCTGTTCTATCGTGCGGGGAAATCCGTCGAATATCACACCTGCGGCAGTCTCCGGATTGCTCTCCAGCGTATGCTCCAGTATATCTATCATCAGATTGTCGGGTATCAGATGACCCTTCGAGATATATTCATTTGCCACACGGCCAAGCTGTGTGTCGCGGGCTATATGGTCGCGTAATAGCTCACCGGTCGATATATGGTACAGACCGTACTCATCTATTAGGCGCGCGCTCTGTGTGCCCTTGCCACTGCCGGGAGCGCCAAAAACAACTAAATTATACATCCTGTTTCTATCTATTTTATAAACGTTAAGTATTCCTATCGATGAACTTATTGGTCATGTTCCGGGCTCAGCACCCATATATCCGGAAGGTTGCGTGCCAGCCCGTCAAGGTCAAGACCGAAACCGATTATGAAATCCGACGGTATCTCAAATCCCACATAATCCGGCTTCACATCCGTCTGCAGCGATTCAGGCTTGAACAGCAGCGTGGCTATCTTCACATCCGACGGATTCTGCTTCTTCAGGTCACCCACCAGATTGGCTATTGTCTTGCCCGTATCCACGATATCCTCTATCACTATCACAGTGCGGCCCGCGATATCCTCCGACAGACCCAGCACCTCCTTGACCACTCCGGTCGAGCTGGTGCCCTCGTAGCTTTTCAGACGTATGAACGATATCTCCGCATCCTCCAGTTGCACGGCTCGGAACAGATCCGCAGCAAAGGGAAATGCGCCGTTGAGCACACACAGGAACAGCGGACGTGTTCCCTTGCAATCTTCCGTTATCTTCGCGGCAAGCTCCTTGATGCGGGCCTGTATCTTGTCATTCTCCAAGTAGGGAACAAAGGTCAGTCCTTTGTATGTAACCTGTCTCATCGGCATTTCCAAATAAAATATAACTTTAAATTGGCGCAAAATTACTAAAAATCTCCATCAGTGAAAAAAGAATTTTATAATTTTGTATTCGTTAATTTACCTATGATATATCCGGTTGGCTCCTAACCGATGCCGGCCATCAAGCATAAGCGACAATGAAACTTTTCACCAACGAAGATATCCGCGCCATCGAGCGGGCCACCATTTCATCCGAAGGTATCAGCGCCATCACTCTCGTCGACAGGGTCGCCGAAGCGGTGGCAACGGAGATTGCTGCCCACTGGCGCCCGTCTCGGCGCACAATCGTCTTTGCCGGACCGGGCAACAACGGTGCCGACGCACTCGCCGTTGCCATGCAGCTAATCGACCGGGTTTTCAACCCCGCCGTTTATCTCTTCAACATCGGCGGCAACTCCATCAAGGACGACTGCAAGCACCTGCGCGACAAGTTCCGCGCCACGCATCCACAGGCAGACTTCCACGAGATTATCAACACCTTCAATACCCCCGACATCGGAGCTTCCGACCTCGTCGTCGACGGACTCTTCGGCTCCGGACTGCGCGAACCGCTCACCGGTGGCTTCATGGCACTCGTGCGCTACATCAATGAGTCCGGTGCCACAGTGGTCTCTATCGACATCCCCAGCGGCATGTTCAGCGAGTGGAACAATCGTGCCCAGACTCGCAACATCATCCACGCCCACCTCACTCTCGCCGTCCAGTTCCCCCGCATCGCGTTCTTCTTTGCCGACAATGCCGAACTCGTCGGACGTTGGAAAGTGCTCGACATCGGGCTGAGCCGCGAAGCCACCGACAATCGCAAATCCAATTTCCACCTCATCGAGGAAGCCGAGATACGGAGCCTGCTCAAACCCCGCCCCGCTTTTTGCAGCAAAGCCGACTTCGGTTCGGCATGTATCGTCGCAGGCCGCTTCGGCATGGTGGGGGCAGCCGTGCTCTCGGCAACCGCAGCTCTGCGGGCAGGTGCCGGCAAGGTCACCCTCTTTGCTCCACAGTGCGCCTATCAGATAGCGCAGACCGCCATACCCGAAGCCATGTTCGAGTCCGACGACGACAAGCTCATGCTTTCCGACATACGTCTCGACCGCAAATACTCCGCCATCGGCATTGGACCAGGCATTGGCACGGGCGAACCCACCGTCAACGCGCTCGAACGCTTCATCAAGGCGGCAAACAAGCCTTTGGTCATCGATGCCGACGCGCTCAATTGCATCGCGCTGCGCCCATCCATGCTCAATCACCTCCCCATCCTCTCCGTCCTAACACCCCACGCCGGTGAGTTCGACCGCCTGTTCGGCGAGCACACCTCCGACGAGGCTCGTCTCGTCAAGGCTCTCGAGGTGTCGCGCTACCACAATATCCTCATCCTCCTCAAAGGCCGCTACACCGCCCTCGTCCGTCCCGACGGCAAAGTCTACTTCAACTCCTCCGGCACTCCCGCCCTTGCCACCCCCGGCAGCGGCGATGTCCTCACCGGCATCATCACCGCCCTCATGGCACAGGGCTACAAACCCGAGGTAAGCGCCATCATTGCCGCCTATGTCCACGGTGTGGCAGGCGACATCGCGGCATCCACCCACGGTACCTACGGCGTGCTCGCATCCGACATTGCCGCAGCCACCGGAAAGGCAATCATGCAGATTATGCAACCGCGCACATCCTTCAATTGATTTCACTCTCATCCCCATACACACTCATGAAACAGATACTCCTTCCGCTGCTCATAATGCTACTCGGCGCCACTGCCGCCACAGCACAGACCACACAGAAACTCACCGCCTCGAAAATCAACGAGTACGGGCTCATCTACACCCTCCCCAACACCGTCATCGACCTCACCATCGAAGCCGAAAAGACCGTGAAGCAACCCGGCGAATTTTTCCGCTACGCCAAGAAATACCTCGGCATCGACCCCATAACCCAACCATCCACCACCTTCACCCTTAAAAGCGTCATAGCCACCCCGCGCGGCGTCACCGACCAGGACGAACGTTACCTCGTGCAGTTCAAATCCGGCTCCGCACCCTTCATCATGCTCAACGATGCCGATTTCCCTTTGGCTATCAACACCGAGCAGATACCCGAAGCGGCAGCACCCGCCTTACCCGTGGCTCAGGAGCCCCGCCCCACCATTCTACAGACACCCTACGCCGCCCAGGCAGTGACCGCTGAGATGCTGCAAAGCCCATCATCCGCCAAACGCGCCGAGCTTGCCGCCGCACGCATCTACGAACTCCGCCAGAACCGCAACGACATCATCTCCGGCACTGCCGACCAGATGCCATCCGACGGACAAGCAATGAAACTCGCCCTCGACAACCTCGCCGCGCAGGAAGAAGCACTCACAGCTATGTTCATAGGCACCACGCAGACATCCACGCAGGTACGCACCTACACCGTCACCCCCGCCGACACCGACTCGCGCACCATTCCCGCACGTCTCTCGGCAACCGACGGACTCGTCGACGCCGACAACCTCGCCGGCGACCCCATCTACCTCGACCTACGCATCACCCAACGTGGCACACTGCCCGAAAACGAGAAAGGCGAGACAAAACGCTTCCCCAAAGGCGGACTCGCATACCGCATCCCCGGTCAGGCGCAACTCACAGCCACCTTTGCCGGCAACGCCATCCTGAGCACCACCATCGACATAGCACAGTACGGCGTAGTATTCGGACTCGACCCCAACCTCTTCACCGACAAGAAAGCACCCGCCTACGCCATCTTCAACCCCATCACCGGCGCCCTAACCGAACTCGGCACCCTCCAATAACCCCCTCCCCCCAGAGCGAAGGCATCCCGGAGCGAGGGCATCCTGCCCTCGTAAAAAAATCACCCCCACCCACCAACCCCATTCCTAATTCCTAATTCCTCACTCCTAATTATTATCCCCCCATGCCCAAAGAAATCTTTATCAGCTACAGCCGCAAAGACACCGCCACAGCCGACCGTATATGCCAAGCCCTCGACCAAGCCGGCATAACATACTTCATCGACCGCCAGGGCATAAGTGGAGGAGCCGGATTCACCAATGTACTCGCCGAGGAAATCACCAAAAGCCAGATTATACTCTTCATAGCCAGCCAAAACGCCTACCAATCCGCCTTCACCAACAAAGAAATCACCTTCGCCGTCAACCACCATAAACACATCCTCCCCTACATCATCGACGGCTCCCCCCTCCCCCCGCACCTCGACCTTCTCCTCTCCGACCTCAACGGGCGCCCCATCCAATCCCACCCCATCCAAACCACCCTCATCTCCGACATCCTCACCCTCCTCAACCGCCCCACCACTCCCATCTCCGCAAATACACCCATCTATTCCGTAGAAACACCACATTCTTCGGTTAAAACGCCCACATCTACCACCACCCAAGCAGAAATCGGACAATGGCTCCAACAAGCCCAACAACTATCCGAGCAAAACCGCCACACCGAAGCCATCCCCCTCTACACCAAAGCCGCCAACCACGGCAACCCCACCGCCCAAACACTCTTAGGTGATGCATATTTTTATGGCGAGGGCGTGAAAAAAGACCTTACCAAAGCCGTACATTGGTACACTAAAGCTGCCGAACAAGGACATGCCACAGCACAAAACAACTTGGGATATGCTTATCAAAATGGCATAGGCATCGAAAAAGACCCCGCCAAAGCAGTATATTGGTACACTAAGGCTGCCGAGCAAGGTAATGCCGCCGCACAATTCAACTTGGGATATGTTTATGAAAATGGCAAAGGCATCGAAAAAGACCTCGCCAAAGCAGCATATTGGTACACTAAGGCTGCCGAGCAAGGTAATGCCACAGCACAAATCAGCTTGGAATTGCTCTATAAAAATGGCGAGGGCGTGAAATAAGACCTTACCAAAGCCGTACATTGGTACACTAAAGCTGCCGAAAAAGGTGACGTCTTAGCAATGTTAAAGATTGCGGAGTGTTATAAACAAGGCATTGGAGTAACTGCCAACGACGAAATTGCACTAAAATGGTACACCAAAGCAAAAACTAAAGGTCCGGGGCTCACATAAACCATTATCTTTGAAGACCTCGAACGGCTCTACTACAAAAAGCTCAACCCCATACAGAAACTACTCTACAAAATAAAACAAGAGTTTAAATAACCACCCATACACCCCCCACTCTCATCGCAGCAGCTCCCCTGCCACAGCACATCCCCCACTCGTCCCAACAGGACTAATATTGCAAAAAAATCCGCACAACTGTGACAAATTCGCACAGTATACCCCGTCTCCACCCCCTATCTTTGCACCAACAACCCCGTCGGAGCGAGGGCATCTTGCCCTCGTATAACCCACCAACAAACCCCTTCCCACGCCCCTAAAGTCCCTACCGACCTTAAAGTCCTACCATATACGCCCACCCACACCCATCAAAAAGAGGGCAAGATGCCCTCTCTCCGCCCCCACCCACCGCCATTCCTCATTCCTAATTCCACATTCCTAATTGAACTGGCAAGAGCACATTGACATACTGGAAACACTATCTAACATCCATACACAAAATAACTTTATCAAAAAGACCTGTGGCGTGATTAGGTGTTGCGAAAAATTTGTACTTTTGTGCTTTGATAAAACAAACAATTTCAAGGCGTGGAAACCAAGTATATATTTGTGACCGGTGGAGTGGTGTCGTCGTTAGGCAAAGGCATCATTTCTGCATCACTGGCATGCCTGTTGAAGTCAAGGGGATATCGGGTTACGATACAGAAATTTGACCCGTACATCAACATCGACCCCGGTACGCTTAACCCCTATGAGCATGGTGAATGTTATGTGACCGTCGACGGACACGAAGCCGACCTCGACCTCGGGCACTACGAGCGATTCACAAACGTTCCCACAACACGTGCCAATAATATCACCACCGGACGCATCTATCAGAGTGTTATTGATAAGGAGCGTCGTGGCGATTACCTTGGCAAGACAGTGCAGATAATCCCGCACATCACCGACGAGATAAAACGCAATGTGAAACTGCTTGGCAATACCGGCGATTTCGATTTCATCATTACCGAAATCGGAGGTACTGTTGGTGACATAGAGTCGCTACCGTTCTTGGAAAGCGTGCGTCAGTTGCGATGGGAGCTGGGCATGGACAGCCTGTGCATACACCTCACATACGTGCCATATCTCAAGGCGGCAAAGGAATTGAAAACCAAGCCTACGCAGCATTCCGTAAAGCAGTTGCAGCAATTGGGCATACAGCCCGATGTGTTGGTGCTCCGCACCGAGTGCGACATCCCCGTGGCTATGCGACGCAAGATTGCGCAGTTCTGTAATGTCGCTCCCGATGCCGTGGTGCAGTCCATCGACCTGCCTTCCATCTACGAAGTGCCCGTGATGATGCACGCACAGCATCTCGACGAGACCGTGTTGCGGAAGATGGGCGTGGCGCCGCATGGCGAGCCGCACATGGAGCCATGGATGAATTTCCTCGACAAGATGAAACGTGCCGAAAAAGTGGTCACCATCGGATTGGTTGGAAAATATGTGGAATTGCAGGACGCCTACAAATCCATCAACGAGTCCCTCTTCCAGGCAGCCACCTACAACGACCGTAAGCTCCAACTGAAGTACATCCACAGCGAGAAACTCACTGACCAAAATGTCGATGAGATGCTCAAAGATATGGACGGTGTGATAATAGCCCCCGGATTCGGACAGCGTGGTATCGAAGGCAAATTCATCGCCTTGAAATGGTGTCGCGAGCACGATATCCCCACCTTCGGAATCTGTCTCGGTATGCAATGCATGGTCATAGAGTTCGCACGCAATGTGCTCGGTTATGCCGACGCCAACAGCACCGAGATGAATCCTACCACTCCGCACAATGTCATTGACCTCATGGAGGAACAGAAATCCATCTCCAACATGGGTGGCACTATGCGTCTCGGTGCCTACGATTGCCGCTTGGCGGAAGACAGCACCGCAGCCAAGGCTTATGGTACTACCGAAGTCAAGGAACGTCATCGTCACCGCTTTGAGTTCAACAACGACTATCGTGCTGAATTTGAGCGTGCCGGAATGCGCTGCGTGGGTGAGAACCCCGCCACTCACCTTGTGGAAGTCGTGGAGATTCCCGGTATGCGGTGGTGGGTAGGTACGCAATACCATCCCGAATACACCGGCACCGTATTGGCACCGAACCCGCTGTTCGTGTCATTTGTAAAAGCGGCTATAGATTATGGCAGGAAGCGTGAAATGAATCAATTATAACAACAACATATAACCTGAAAGATATGGATAAGAATACCATTTGGGGTATGCTGCTTATGGGAGCCGTGATATTAGGCTTCATGTACATCAACCAACCATCGGCGGAGGAGCGCGCCCGCATGGAACGCGAACGTCTCGAACAGCAACAGCAGGCGGCAGAACTCTCCGACAACTCTAATCTTTTGACCGTTGACTCTATTAGCGCTCAGGAACGTAGCGCAATCATCAATACGGTTAAGACTCTCGGTATCGCTGATTCAGTTACCGGCGGATATCGTTTGGCAACATCTGATGTGGTGCTTACGCTATCCTCCGACAATGTTTTGGGCGGTACGGTTACCACCGACTACGGCACGGTGCCTGTGGCTGATATCGTTGCTGCCAATTACAGCTCGATAAGCAATGCCGAGGCTGCCCGCGCGGTGTCCAAGTTGAAGAAAGCTCTTGCTGACGCTGCCAAGTACAAGGGGTTTGCCCGCCATCTGGCAGGTGACTCTACCACTGTTAAGCTCGAGAACGATGTATTGGCTCTGGAGATTTCCAATAAAGGTGGTGTCATTGCACGTGCCGCTCTCAAGGATTACCAGACCTACGATTCCACTGCCGTAACACCTATCGGTGCCACCGACAGCTACGGATTCACCCTCACCTCATCCAATCAGCGGTTCGATACCCGCGAGTTCTTCTTTACCCCTGTGGTGGAGAATGACAGCACTGTCCTCATGCAGCTCGACCTTGGCGACGGTGCCGTATGGGGCATCCGTTACACTCTCCCTTCCACCGGTTATCTGGTGAAGATGGACGTGGTGCAGCAGGGCATGAATGTGGTGATACCGCCGAGCGTGGCAACCATGGATTTCTCCTGGTCGCAGAAGATGGAGCGCAATGAAGCCGGACGCATGTTCGAGGAACGCAATAGTGCGTTGTACTACATGTTTGCCAATGGCGATGTCGATAATCTGAGTGAGACATCATCCGACCGCGAGGAACTTAACGAGCGCATCAAGTGGATTGGCTATAAAAACCAGTTCTTCTCGGCTGTCCTTGTACCCGCCACCACATTCTCAAGTGCCATACTCGGCTCAGAGAAACTCGACGACAACGATTATCTGAAGCCTCTCAGCACCGAAGCCACGATGGACTACTCTTCCACCCATGCCAATCCCGCTTCTTTCACATGGTTCCTCGGTCCCAACTCTTATCCGCTTCTCTCCGATTTGCAGGATCAGATTACTCCCGAGGAGAATCTTCATCTCACCAAGCTCATTCCGTTGGGCTGGACACTGTTCCGTTGGATCAACACCCTCATCGTCATCCCTGTATTTGATTTCTTCGGTCAGTTCATCCACAATTATGGTATAATAATACTCCTCCTCACTATATTCATCAAGATAATCCTCTTCCCCTTCACCTACAAGAGCTACATGTCACAGGCAAAGATGCGTGTGCTTGCTCCGGAGATAAAGGAAATCAATGATAAGTATCCCGGCAATGAAAATGCCATGAAGCGTCAGCAGGAAACTATGGCATTATATAGCCGTGCCGGCGCAAGCCCCTTCTCCGGTTGTTTGCCCATGTTGCTGCAGTTGCCTATTCTTGTGGCTATGTTCAACTTCTTCCCCTCGGCTATCGAATTGCGTGGTGAATCTTTCCTCTGGGCAAAGGACCTCTCGGCTCCCGATGCCATCTGGAGCTGGAGTACACACATCCCGTTCATCTCAGGCACGTTTGGCAATCACGTCAGCTTGTTCTGCTTGCTCATGACTGTTGTCAATATCATCTACACACGCATCAACATGCAGAGCCAGCCCGGCGGCAATTCCATGCCCGGAATGAAGTGGATGATGTATCTCATGCCGGTTATGTTCCTCTTCTTCTTCAACAACTATGCATCCGGCTTGAGCTACTACTACTTCCTGTCACTGCTCATCACCATCATACAGACATACATATTCCGCAAGGTGGTTGACGAGGAAAAGGTGCGTGCCACAATGCGCGAGAATGCCCGCAAACCTAAAAAGAAAAGCGGTTTCATGGCTCGTCTGGAAGAAGCGCAGCGTCGTCAGCAGGCTATGATGCGTGAACAGGAGAAACAGCGCGGCAAGAAGGGCGGACGCCGATAAATAATGCAAGTACGTTATTTGAACCGATAAAACTATAATCAGAAAGTTCTTTTAAATCATAAAAGATATGATAAGCAACAAAATTCAAGACGCTATCAATGCGCAAATCAATGCCGAATTTTGGTCGGCATACCTCTATCTCTCCATGAGCATGCACTTCGAGGCTGAAGGCCGTCAAGGTGTGGCAAATTGGTTTAAAATCCAATTTCAGGAAGAACAGGCTCACGCCCAGATTTTCATCAATTATCTGAATCAGCGTGGCGGTCGTGTGGTTCTGAAAGCTATTGATGCGGTACCCACCTCATGGGAGTCTCCTCTCGATGCTTTCAAGGCTACTTTGGAGCATGAACAGAAAGTGACCGCGATGATCAACAACATCTATGCCATAGCTGAAGCTGAAAACGACTATGCCACCCGCGACCGTCTCAATTGGTTCGTTACCGAACAGGTTGAAGAGGAGGACAATGCCCGTCAACTCATCGACAAGTATGCTATGATAGGCGACAACGGCATGGGTCAGTACATGCTCGATCAGGAGCTTGCAGCCCGTGTCTACAATGCTCCCGCAGCATTGGGCGAATAAGCCGGCATCCGCTTAATATCCAATAACACATCAATGGCGCAGACCGTAAGGAACCTGCGCCATTGATGCTGTTTGACCGGTACTTAAAATAGCATGCGTCATTATCTAATACCGTACTCCTATTAGTGCGTATTGGTATTGTTGCATAATGGCGCATGTTACTGAAAAGGACTAAAATAAAAGGGTTAAAACTAAAGCGGCGTGCCTATCGAGACACGCCGCTTTGAATGGTATCGGTATTTTCTGAATTATACCCTTAATCCGTTACCAGATGATTACACGTTCTTCAACAGGACGGAACATCGGTTGACCTTCGGTGATATCGAATGCCTTGAAGAAGGGGTCGAGGTTGCGCAGTGTCACATTCACACGATTTTCACCCAATGAGTGTACGTCGCCTGATGTGAGTGAGCGAATCTCTTCGTCGCGGATATTCTGTCCCCAGAGGTTAGCGTAGTTCATGTAGAATACCTGTGCGGGGGTGAAGCCTTCGATTTTCACATTCTCTACATCCACGCCTTTCTTCTTCTGAGAATCGAGGAATGCGGTCATGGCAACGCGCAAGCCGCCTTGGTCGGCAATGTTCTCGCCCATGGAGCCGGCGGAAATCCCCGCTTCCTCCACGGCGGTGAAGCAGCTGGTTCCGTTGGGCCGGGTGTGGGAGAAGGACTGCACAATTTCCTCCGCCCGGAGCTGGGCCACGTCGGTGAGGGCGTCGTCCAGGGTCAGGGGAGACTTGCCGTTTTGTGCCCGGGCGGCGTTGACCAGCTCCAGCACGCCCTGGCGCATGGCCTGGAGGTCGCCGCTGTCGGGAGTACTGGGCGCCTCGCCGCCGGGGGCTTCGCTGCTGCCGGGGGTCTCGCTGCCTGGAGCATCGCTGTCGGATTGGATGATATACAGCAGGGACCAGAAGTCCTGATAACCGCCATAGCCCTTGGCGTCGTGGACATAGCCTACGCTCAGGTGGGTGTGCTCCTGGTTCATCAGGGCGGTGCGGGCGCTCGGAGTGGACAGCACCTTTTCCAGGGCCGCCTCTGCCGTGTCATAGCCGGTGCCCACCACAAGGCTTTCGTCCACGTAGACCGCGGGCACGCCGGTTTTCTCCAGCACGGAGCTCCAGTCGCTGCCGTCGGCCCGAATTTCAATATAGCCGCCGGAGAGGTCCTTGGCCCGTATTTGTGCCGCCTGATCCAGGCTGTCCATGGCTTCCAGGGGCTTCAATCCGGCCTTGGCCCGCTGGGCATTCAGCAGACGCAGCAGCTCCGCGGCGGCTGCCTCCGGTGCGGGCTTGGAGGGCTGGGGATTCTCGGGCGTTTTCTCTGGCGTTTTCTCGGGGGCCTTTTCCGGAGTTTTCTCCGGCGCGTTCGGAGTTTCCTCCTGTCCCCCGGCGGGGGGTTCGGAACCGACGTGCTGGGCCATGCGATAGATCACCGCGCAGCCCTGGCCCCGGTTCATGGTGACCGTACCGCCAAAGGTCCCGTCGGAATAGCCTCCGATGATGCCCAGGGCGTACACATTGGACACCGCGTTCCGGTAGGCGTCGTGGATGCCGTCCCAGTCGGCGATTTTTTCCGCGGCGGCGGCTTTCTCCTCTTCGCCGGCGGAGGCGCCCCTTTGGGCCATAATGTTGGTCATCAGCTGGGCCATGTCATAGCGGCTGATGGGCTTGTCCATGGTCCCGGCTTCCCGGTACAGGGACGCGAAGCTGGCGCCCTTAAGGACCCCGGCCTGGTACAGGGCTTCCGTGTTGGGGACAAACCAGCCCAGGGCCTTGTTGGACTCCGTGCTGTTCTCCTTGACGGCGTCCGGGTAGAAGGCCCGGGACAGCATGACGCAGAACTGGGCCCGGGTCACTTGGGAGGCGGGCTTGAAGGATCCGTCGGCGTAGCCGGAGGTGATGCCCTTGGCGGCACATTCTTGAATGGCGTCGTGGAAGGGGTGGGACTGGGGCACGTCGCGGAACTCCGCCGCCAGGGCGGGGACGCTGAGCGCCATGCACAGGGACAGGGCCAGAAGCAAAGATAGCAGTTTTTTCATTATGCGTTCTCTCCTTTTTGGTTTGTTCCATTATAACCCCCCTGCCGCCTTGCCGCAAGAGGAAAACCCATCCGGCGGCGTTGTCTGCGGAAAAGAGGTGCTGTCTGCTCCCGGATTTTGGGAAAACCTCCGTCGTTTTTCACGATGAATGGCTGGGAAGATGCCGGATTCTTCGTGAAACTGGCTGGAAAAATGGCCGGGTTTCATTTTCCTGTTGCGCTGAAAAAGACAGACATGTATAATAACAAATCAAGACAGGCGGAAGGCGCTTCAAAGAGGGGAGGCCGGACGCCGGAGGGCCGCTTTTAAGCGGCGGAGGGAACGCCCTATGCAGACGATGAACGTGTTCAACGACATCCTGGGCCTGTACATTATTCTGGTTCTGGTACTGGTAGTTCTGGTGCCGAAACCGAATAGTGCGTTTGGTCATGCGCGAAACAAGGGCGCGGTCAACGGTTTCCTCCGCTAAGCGGCGTGAAACGGCCGGTCCCCAAAACCGGAACTCTTGCAAGTCCGTGACCCGACGAGGGACGCGGGCTTTCTTTGTTTTCCATACCGAAAGGAGCTGCTGAACATGGAACGAACAGGCGCGCAGATTTTGATGGAGGGCCTGGCCCGGGAGGGCGTGGAACGGGTCTTCGGTTACGCCGGAGCCACCATCTGCCCCATTGCCGACGCCCTGCGGGAGGACCCGAACATCGACTACACCCTGGTCCGCACGGAGCAGAACGCGGGACACATGGCCTCCGGCTATGCCCGGGCGACGGGAAAAACGGGGGTGTGCATCGTCACCTCCGGCCCAGGGGCCACAAATCTTATCACCGGCGTGGCCACCGCCTATATGGACTCCATCCCCCTGGTGGCCATCACGGGCCAGGTGCCCTCCAACCTCCTGGGGAGGGACATCTTTCAGGAGGTGGACATCACCGGGGCGGTGACCCCCTTCACTAAGCACTGCTATCTGGTGAAGGACGCAGCCCAGCTGCCGGCAGTGCTGAAGGAGGCGTTTCACATCGCCTCTACAGGACGGCCCGGCCCGGTGCT
>OFGR01001199.1_pt1 | contig 22071 bp, 25 predicted proteins | sample 1521811 | NCBI WGS metagenome assembly OFGR01 (sample SAMEA3504098, study PRJEB24116) | mouse gut metagenome | biome: mouse gut; feature: mouse-associated habitat; material: faeces | place: Denmark | collected 2011
ATAGGAGATGCTGCCCGCGTCCGGCGTTTTTAGTCCCAGCAGGCCCTTGAGCAAGGTGCTCTTGCCCGAACCGTTTTCCCCTACAATGCAGACGTAATCCCCAGCTTCGATCTCAAAGCTGACATCTTCCACTGCCAACCGGTTTTCGTACCGCAGGCTTAATCCTTTGCAGGCAATCAGCGCCATTTGTTCAGCCCCTTTTTGAGATTTTCCGCGTTCTGCCGCATCAGAGAAAGATAGGTGGCCCCCTCGGCAAACTCCTCCTGCGAAACATTGTGGCAGGAATGCAGCAAGAGCATCTGCGCACCGGTTTCATCCGAGATCATCCGGGCAACTTTTGGATCGGTCAGCTCTTCGTAAAAGACGGTCGGAATCCCTTCGCTGCGGATCGCGTCTATGATCTGTGCCACAGCGCCCGCGCTCGGCTCGGTCTCCCCGGAGCAGGAGTCGAACGCCGCTTTCCAGCGCAATCCGTACCGCTCCGCGAAGTAGGTGAGCGCAAACCGCCCGCCAAATACCAGCTCTTGATATTCCGCCTGTTCAACCGTCTGCATCAAGAGCTGGTCGAGCTGATCCAGCTCGGCCTTGTAGCTGGCAGCGTTGGTCTGATAAGACCCTGCATGTGCCGGATCGACCCCGCAGAGCGCCGCAGCAAGATTATCCACCATCTGCATCGCCCTGGCCGGGTCGGTCCAGATATGCGGGTCAGCTCCGCTGTGGGTGTGACCATCGTGCTCCGCCTCCGGGTTGATTTCAGACAATGGGATATTCTGTGAGATGTCCAACACGGTTGGATTTCCTTCCAACCCGTCAATCAGCTTTTCCGCCCACGGTTCCATCTCCGGGCCGGTGTAGATAAAAAGGTCTGCGTTGTTGATCCGGATGATGTCCGCCGGGGTCGGCTCAAACGAGTGGCTTTCCACGCCTGGGGGGAGCAGAAGGGTCACTTCGGCAAATGTTCCCGCAATCTGCCGCGCGAAATCGTACTGCGGGAAGAGGGTTGCCACAATCTGAATCCGTCCATCCGGTTTCTCCTCTGACGCTTCTGCACCCGAACAGCCGGACACCAACAACGCCATTGCCAAAAACAGCGCTATCAGCCTGCGCATACCGGCACCCCCTCCTGTTTGGCTGCGCAGAGCTCGCACAGCCCATATAAAACGGTTTTAGTATGGTCGATCGCGAACCTGTGATGGCTGGCGACATGCTGCGCCACCTCGTCGAGGTAACTGCATTCCACATGCAGCAGCACCCCGCAGCCGATACACTTCAGATGAAAATGCTCGCGGCAGCGCTCCTCACCGTCGGCATATTGATAACATGCGCCGGTCCTCTCCTCCAGAAAATACCGCCGAACCAATCCCTGCTCCACCAGCCGGTCCAGATAGCGGTATACAGTCGATTTTCCAACCGGCTCTCCCTGTCCCCGCAGATGGTCAACCACCTCGTCTACCGAGAGGTGACGGCCGGCGTTTTCGGTCAGCAGGCGTAAAATCCGTTCCCGCTGACGGGTTTTGTAGCCCCCGATTTCAGACATCCTTCTACCTCCTGTGAAGTGAAAATCAAATGCACCTGTTTTGGAGTGCTTTGACTATGAAATTGAAAATCAGATTCAATTTTAACCGGTGTCCCCCTGTTTGTCAACCAAAAAAGCGCGAAAAACGTCAGGCAAAAGCAAAGAAAAAAGGAGGACGCCCCCAAAATGAGAGCGTCCTGAAGCCGCAGCGATTCAATCTTTTTTGGGCTGCATCCGTTTGACCCGTTTTTCCGGCAGCTTTGCAGGCCGGAACCAGAACAAGGGCATCTGCGCTAAGGGCATCCGGGCGGCGGGTGCCCTTGCTGTATATTGGTTACTGTTCACTGCGTGACCAGTAACGTATATTTCAATTTCGGTATATTGAAAATATAAGGCGGATATGATAAAATTTTAACAGACAGCTGTCTGGAAATCAGAGGCTTTGGTAAAGAATACCAGAATAGGAAATGGAAAGAGAAGTGGAAAGGAAAAGTCTGTATGGATAATTCAGGAAAAGCGCTGGAAAGCAGCAGAAAGGCGAAACAGAAAGCAGGAAAAAAACAGCTGGCAGAGCTGCTGGAGTGAAGCTGTGTATCATCATTTTCGTTCATTGCAGATTATATGAAAAAAAGCCTGGATGATATGGCAGGAAGGAATCATCGTGTTATGAAAAACCAGAAACTTGCTTCAAAAATCAGTATTTTTACAACAATCATTACACTGTCCGGCATGCTGCTGCTGTGGATTGTGATTGCATACAACACCGAATCCATGGTAAAAGACCATATTACCAGCCAGATGGCAAATGCAGCGGAATCCAGGGCCATGATTATCGACGATTATGTAACCTCGGCCGAAGAATACCTGAAAGCGTTTGCCCTGAGCGGTGAGGTGCGCGGCCTGCTGAAAGACCCGGATAATGTGCAGCTGCTGGAACGGGCAGGACAGTACACGAATGATTTTGCCGCTGTCAAGGGGATTTTTGAAGGGCTGTATATTGCTGCGCCTGATACATATGTGCTGACACATACGGCACCGGAAGCGGTCGGGATTACGACCCGTGAGGGAGATTCCCTGAAAACCTTTCAGGAGACCATCCTGGCCACGAAGGAGCTTACAAACCTCGGCATTATGCAGTCGCCGGGCACGGGAAAGATGGTTATTTCCATGTACTGCCCGGTTTATGAAGGAGAGACGTGCATCGGGTATGTGGGTGCCGGGGTATACGCAGACCGTATTATGGATGCGCTTTTAGACCTGAAGCTGAAAGGCCTGCCGGAAAGCAGGTATGTGTTTTTAAATGCACAGACAGGCGTCTATCTTTACCATGAGGATGATTCCCTGCTGAATACGGAAATTCAGGATAAAGGGCACCTGGATATTATCAAAAACGTCCAGAAGGGCGGCGGTACCGCGGCAGAAACCCATGAATACCAGGATGCAAACGGCAGGAAGCAGCTTGCAGTTTATAAGTATCTGGAAAACAGGGGCTGGATATTTATGGTTCAGGCTGATTACAGCAAGGTTTACAGCTCGGTTTCACGGGTGCGCATCCTGATGGGAGCCGCCTGTGCCGTCGTAGCGGTCCTGATTATGCTGGTGTCGATTGCAATTTTAAAGAAGACCGGAAAAGAGCTGATGGCGGTGGAAAAGGCAATTGCGGGACTGAGTGAATTTAATCTTTCTGCGGACGAGGGACTGGAAGTATTTTATGGGCGAAAAGATGAAATCGGCCTGATTGCGGAAGCCACACATAATATGTGTACGCATCTGCGTGCAGCAATCGAAGATATTGGCCGGATATTAAGCGAGATAGCAGACGGAAACCTGTCTGTGGATATCCGGAAAAATGAATCGTATTATATCGGCGGCCTGAACATGCTGACGGGCAGCCTGCGGGCAATCCAGTCCAAGCTTACGAAAATGCTGAAAGAAATCTCGCAGGTTTCCAGCCAGGTCAATGAGGAAGCAGGGCAGGTGCTGTCCAGGGCCGAATCGCTTTCGCATGGCGCAGAGGAACAGACTGTATCGGTACAGGCACTTGGGGCCGCGGTCAGCAATATCGAACAGCAGGCAGATTCTACGGCACAGTTTGCAGGGCGTGCAAAAGAAGAAAACAGGCTGACCCACGAGCGGATTGAAACCTGCAGCAGTGATATGCTCAGCCTGATGAGAGCCATGCAGACCATTGATGAAAAATCCAAGGAGATTATAAAGGTTGTAAAAACAATCGAAGATATTGCATCCCAGACAAATATCCTCTCGCTGAATGCGGCAATTGAGGCTGCGCGTTCCGGCGAGGCCGGCAAAGGATTTGCGGTAGTGGCCGAACAGGTGCGCACGCTGGCAGGACAGTCTGCGGAAGCAGCCAGGAGCACGGCAGTCCTGATAGGGGAGACGGTAGCGGCGGTGGAAACAGGCAGCCGGATTTCTGGCATTGCAAACCAGGCGCTGGAAGAAGTTGTTGCAAGCGCGAACAATGTATCGGAAGCCGTGGATTCTATTTTTGAAGCAGCAGACGGCCAGTCCGGCGCACTCAGCCGCATTTCGGAGGAGCTGCGGTGTATTTCGGATGTCGTCAGCAGCAACAGCGAAGCTGTCAGGGATTCCGTGGCAGTCAGCGAAAAAATGTCCGGGCAGGCGGCAATGCTCAAAAGCCAGGTGTCAAAATTCCAGCTGTAGGAACCGTGCGGGGCAGGAGACAGTGCTTAAAGCCGGAAATTCAGCTGCAGGAACCGTGCCGGCGGGCAGCAGTGCTTAAAGCCGGAAAAATTCAGCCGCAGGAACAGCCGGCGGGCAGCATTGTATAAATGCCGGTGATTCAGACAGATTTCGTGCCGCAGCCTGTGGAGATTATGATAAAATGCTGGTAAGGTGAAACAACCGTACAGAAAGGATTTTATGGATGTATTATTTTGACTGCCATGCAGATACCCTGACGGAAATCCCGGATTCCGGGACGCTGATGCACAATTCCTGCTGTCTTGACCTGGCGCGGGTCCGTGCATTTGCAGACAGGTATACCCAGATTTTTGCCATCTGGCAGGACCGCGCCGCAATGCCGCAGCAGCCGGAAGAAGCGTTCCAGGCACTGTATGAAAGGGCCATACGGCTGCTGGAAGCCCAGAAGGAGCACATTGCTTTCTGCCGCAGCGCCCGGGATATGCAAAACGCCCATGCGCAGGGGCTGGCTGCTGCTTTTTTGTCAATCGAAGACATTTCCATTATGGGAAGCCTGGCACCCAGGGCCAGGGAATACGGGTTCCGGTTTGCGATGCTTTCCTGGAACTATGAAAACAGCCTTGCCTGCGGGGCCGTGTCCGGCCAGCACAGGGGGCTGACGGCGCAGGGCTTAAGCCTTGCAAAGCATCTGCTTGCGCAGAACCTGGTTCTGGATATTTCCCATTTATCCGACCAGGGGGCAGAGGATATCTTCCAGCTGACGGAGCGCCCGGTTATGGCGTCGCATTCCAATGCCAGGGATATCTGCGCTCATCCGCGCAATCTGAAAAAAGAACATATCCAGGAATTCATCCGCAGAAAAGGGCTGATGGGCATAAACCTTTACCGTCTGTTTATCGGCGGGAAGCAGCAGCTGCCTGACCTGCTCCGGCATATTGATGCCATACTGGAGCTGGGCGGGGAAGATATCCTGGCACTCGGCGCGGATTTTGACGGCTGCGGCGACGCGTTCCCGCAGGGAATAAACGGCGTGCAGTCCATGCCGCATCTGAAAAAAATTCTGGAGCAGGAGCAGTTTGGCAGGGATGTGACAGAAAAAATATTCTGGAAAAATGCACAGCGGTTTGTGCTGGAGCATGTGGCGTAGCAGAAAAATACATGCAGGAAACAGAAATGGGGCTGTCGCATTAAGCAAATTGATACAGGATATAGCTGGTTTGAATCGTTCTTTTATCCTATATTTTGTATATGTTTTGCTTAGTGCGGCGGCCCCATGAAATTGTACACATTTATTTAGCAGGCAGGGGTTTCTGCAGAAGCTGGGAAGGACGGCAGTATGAATATTTATGATATATCCAGAAAAGCCGGTGTATCGATTGCAACGGTTTCCCGTGTGCTGAACGGGAGTGATAAAGTCAGGGAAGCGACAAAGCAGAAGGTACTGGCGGTCATGAATGAAACAGATTATACGCCAAATGTATTTGCAAGGGGCATGGGGTTGAATTCGATGCGGACAATTGGAATTATGTGCCCGGATGTGTCCGATGCCTATACCGCAAACAGCGTGTATTATGCAGAACAGAATTTGCGGGCGTTCGGGTATGATACGCTGTTAATCTGCAGCGGGTATGAGCTGGAAAACAAAAAAAAGTCTTTGAAGCTGCTGCTTTCAAAACGCGTGGATGCAGTGCTTTTAATCAGCTCGTCATATATCGAGCATAAAACGGCAGATATGGATTATATCCGGGATGCCGCAAAGGAAGTGCCGGTGGCAGTGGTAAACGGGTATCTGACCGGAGACAATATTTACTGCTCTTACTGTGATGATTACCATGCGACCTATGAGGTGACTCGGGCGCTTTTGGATAAAGGACGCAGGAATATCCTTTACCTGTACCGGGCCTATTCCTACAGCGGCATCCAGAAGATGAGCGGGTACAAGGCTGCGCTGGAAGAACGGGGAATCCAGCCGCGTGATGCGTATATTGTCCTTGTGGAAAACAGCATCAGCAGGGCAAGAGAGGTGCTGCACGAGCTGGATAAGCAGGGAATTGTGTTTGACAGCGTGCTTTCCGCAGAAGATACATTCGCGGTATCAGCAGTGAAATATGCAAAGGACAGGGGGCTTTCGATACCGGGGGATTTGGATATTATCGGGTATAACAATTCAAACCTGGGCGAGTGTACGGAACCGGAGCTGACTTCGATAGACAGCCGGGTGAAAACGATTACCGTGCTGGCCGTGAAAATGCTGATGGATGTGCTTTCCGGCAAACAGACGGAATCAAGGGTCTGCACGCCGTGCAATATCGTGAAGCGGGAAACGACGGATTTTTAGCAGATTCTGCCAATCATCCTGTTATGTAAAAATATTCAGAAACAAACAGATTTAGGTAGTCAGCAGGCCATAAACGTGCTATGATAGACATGCCTGGATATGCAGGCAAATAAAAAAAGGGAGAAGACACTATGCCATTTATTGATTCAAAAATCACGATGAAAGTATCTGCGGAGAAGAAAGAGGCCATTAAATCAGAACTCGGTCAGGCAGTTTCGATTTTAGGCAAGCCGGAAAGCTTCCTGATGGTGGGATTTGACGATGAATACTGCCTGTATATGGGAGGAAAGCAGCTGGAAAAAGGCGTCTTTGTATCGGTCAGCCTGTTTGGAAATGCATCCAGTGCGGCCTATGAGAAGATGACGGGCGAAATCTGCCGTATTTACGAGCAGCAGCTTGGCGTGCCGCAGGATAAAGTATATGTTACATATGCCGGAGTCAGCGACTGGGGCTGGAATGGGAGAAATTTCTAAATTGCGAAAAGGAGATGACCACAGATGAAAAAAATGGAAGAATATGTAAGGGCAATCCCTGATTTTCCGGAACCAGGCATTATATTCCGGGATGTTACAAGTGTTCTGCAGGACCCGGACGGGCTGAAGCTGGCAATTGATTCCATGATGGGGCTGCTGGACGGGGTCGAATTTGACGTTATTGCAGGAACCGAATCCCGCGGGTTTATGTTCGGGGTTCCGATTGCATACCAGCTTGGCAAAGGATTTGTACCGGTACGCAAAAAAGGAAAGCTTCCATGTGAAACGGTTTGCGCGAAATATGACCTGGAATACGGCTCTGCGGAAATCGAAATGCACAAAGATGCGATAAAGCCGGGCCAGAAGGTCGTGCTGGTCGATGATTTGATTGCGACAGGCGGCACGCTTGCAGCAAGCATCCAGCTCATAGAGCAGCTTGGCGGAAAAGTGGTGAAAGTCATCCTGTTAATGGAGCTTGCCGGATTAAAGGGACGGGAGAAACTGGACGGATATGAAGTGGCATCGGTTATTACATACGAAGGAAATTAGCACATCGGATAAGGAAAAGAAAAATGTTAGAAAAAATGTTTCGGTTAGAAGAAAATGATACAACGGTACGGACAGAAGTCATTGCCGGAATTACGACGTTTATGACAATGGCATATATTCTTGCCGTAAATCCAAACATGCTTGCAGCAGCAGGCATGGATGCGACGGCAGTGCTGATTGCGACCTGCCTGGCATCGTTTGTCGGAACCATCTGCATGGCGCTGTTGGCGAATTATCCGTTTGCGCTGGCACCGGGCATGGGGCTGAATGCGTATTTTGCCTATACGGTCTGCGGAAATATGGGATATGACTGGCGGGTGGCGCTGGCAGCCGTTGCGATTGAGGGCCTGATTTTTATTGTACTGTCACTGACAAATGTCCGCGAAGCGATTTTCAATGCCATTCCGGGCACGCTGAAAAAAGGCGTCAGTGCCGGAATCGGCCTGTTTATTGCATTTATCGGCTTGCAGAATGGGCATATTGTCGTAAACAATGATTCCACATTAATCAGCTACGTGGATTTTGCCGGAAGCTTCCATACACAGGGAATCTGCGCGATTCTGGCGATTATCGGCATTTTTATTATCGCAGTGCTTTATTATCAGGGAATCAAAGGCTCGATTCTGATTGGAATCGCGGCGACCTGGGTGCTCGGAATGCTGGCACAGGCAATGGGGCTGTATGTGATTGATGCAGAAAATGGATTCTATTCACTTTATCCGTCTTTGCAGATTACGGATTTTACCAAAATCGGCGAAACGTTCGGGCAGGTATTCCGTGCAGATTTTTCGGGCGTGAGCCTGACGAACTTTATTGTCGTGCTGTTTGCATTTCTGTTTGTGGATATGTTTGACACGATTGGAACGCTGGTCGGCGTTGCGACCAAGGCAGATATGCTGGACGAAAACGACAAGCTTCCGAGAATCAAGCAGGCGCTGCTGGCAGACGCTGTGGCAACAACAGCCGGAGCCGTATTCGGTACTTCCACGACGACCACGTTTGTGGAAAGCTCTGCCGGTGTCGGCGCAGGAGCAAGAACGGGGCTGGCTTCGGTCGTAACCGGATTTTTATTCCTGGCTGCGATTTTCTTTGCACCGGTCTTTACGGCAATTCCGGGCTTTGCAACCGCTCCGGCTTTGATTTTTGTCGGATTTTTGATGTTAGGCGCTGTGGTGCACATTGATTTTGACGACCTGACAGAAGCAGTCCCGGCTTACCTGTGCCTTCTGGCAATGCCGCTTATGTACAGCATTTCCGAAGGAATTGCAATGGGAGTCATTTCTTATGTCGTGATTAATCTGTGCTGCAAAAAGACAAGGAAAATTACGCCGCTGATGTATGTGCTTGCAATCCTGTTTATACTCAAGTATGCATTTTTATAAACGGCGGGCAGAATGCTGCTTCCCTGGGGCATTCTGTTGTTTTGGAAAAGGAGGAATTGGAATATGGTTATTGTAAATACAGATTATATTTCTGGAAAAGAGCTTGAAATGCTTGGTATGGTAAAGGGAAGTACCATTCAGAGTAAAAATATCGGGCATGATATCGGGCAGGGATTTAAGACACTCGTAGGCGGGGAGCTGAAATCTTATACCGAAATGATGAACGAAGCAAGGGCGCTTGCTACAAGGCGCATGGTGGAAGAAGCAGAGGCACTCGGGGCAGATGCGGTTGTGAATGTCCGGTTTGCATCGGCAGCAGTCATGGCAGGCGCTGCGGAGGTTATGGCATACGGAACTGCTGTCAGATTTGTCTGAGACAATGGAATATCTGATTTGAAATGCTGCCTGAAAAATATTCCCTGCTGTGTGCAGGATGTTTTTCAGGCAGTTTTCGTTATTCATAAATAAGAGCTTTGCAGGAGAGGAGAAAAGGCTATGGAAGAATATCATACCATCCGGCATACGTTTGAGCCTGTATGGGACAGTGATTCCAAAATCCTGATTCTGGGGACGTTTCCTTCCGTAAAATCGAGGGAGAACTGTTTTTATTACGGCCATCCGCAGAACCGGTTCTGGAAGCTTCTGGCAGGCATTTATGAAGAAGCGGTGCCGGAAACGATAGATGAAAAAAAGGCGCTTGTGTTAAGGCACCATCTGGCGGTGTGGGATGTAATCAGCCAGTGCGACATTATCGGCTCGTCAGACAGCAGCATCCGCAATGTGGTTCCGTCAGACTTAAAAGGGCTGCTGCAAAACAGCGGGATTCATACGGTAATTGCAAACGGGGCAAAGGCATACGAATTATATGAAAAGCATCAGCTGCCTGTGACCGGGATAAAGGCACAAAAACTCCCATCTACCAGCCCGGCAAATGCGGCCTGGTCTTTCGGGCGGCTGAAAGAAGCATGGGGAGCGGTGCTGCTTGGAATTTAACACCGCAGGCAGATTCAGCGTTTTTTTAGCAGGGTTATCTGTCCGTTTTCCATTTCATACACTTCATCACAGAGGATGTCAATATCTTCCCTGCTGTGGCTTGCCAGAAGAATCAGCTTTCCTTCGGATTTCATTTCCAAAAACAGTTCCCGCATGTCTTTCACCCCCCTGTTTGTCCAGGCCGTTCATGGGTTCATCCAGAATCAGGATATCAGGATTTTCCATAATTGCCTGGGCAATGGTCAGCCGCTGCTTCATTCCGAGGGAATATCTGCCAACAGGCCTGCGCAGCCCCGGCTCCAGCCCGGTTTTTTCCAGCATGTCCGTCTCTTTTCCCATGATTTTTCCGCCAGCCCGGATTTCGCCCGGGTCATATCTTTAAAAGATTTAAAAACGTGACTGATTTCAATACATGCTTTTGCAGTGTTTTTATCTGTTTTCATGGCCAGGGCCTCCTTATATGTCTTCGTTTTCCCAGTCAAATTCTGCTGTTTTTATTTTGTGCAAAATCAGCACGGCCATAACTGCGGTGCTGACAGCCAGAAAGGCAGACATATACGGCAGCGACGGCATCCAGTAATATCCCAGGCGCGGGGTAGCGCTTTTGGCTGCCTGTCCCCAGATGGCCGGCACAAACAGTGCCATTTTATACTGGTATTCGGGGTGGACATTTTCTACAAAAAATAACAGGACGGACACAGCGAAGGCCAGGGCCACGGCTGCTGCTTTCCCGGCATACAGGCTGGCCAGAAACATAAGCATTCCCAGAAAGCCGGAAATGAACGTGCACAAAGCAATGCAGATGCCCATCAGCTGCAGGGGCGTGTATTCGCTGAATATTTCATAGTATACAAAATATTCAAAGCCGTATGCCGTGGCGGCGTCGGTAACGGCCGCGGAATGGAGCAGTTTTCCCCATTCGTTTGTAAATTCTACCCGCGGCAGCAGGGGGAGCACCGTGCATGCAGCTGTATAAAGGACGGCCGCAAAAGACCGGACGAAAATACCGCCCATCTGTCCCACTGCCCACCTGCGCCTGCCAGCCCGTATCAGATGATACATGTTCACATGCTGCATAAACGGAACGTCTGAATTGATATAAATAATCCCAAGCCAGAACATAAACAAAAAGACATTTCTGGCCATCAGAAACGGGAACACGCACCACGACACCGGGTAATCCACCGCATCGATATACCGGTTCATGGGGCGGTTAAAATCCCAGCACATGGCGAGCATGATACATGCAAAAGCCGTGGTTTTGCCGTTTAAAAGCTTTAAAAGAGAAGCTTTCCATATATATTGAAGCTGTTTCATGCCATCCGCTCACATCCTTGTCCTTAATTTCCGGTAAATGCCAAATGTCATGGCTGCCGCTGACCCGGCGCTGATAAATACCATGTACAGAAGGTTGTGCCAGTCATTGCCAGACTGGCCATATCCATAAAACAGGTACACGGCAGAATGCAGCCTGGTTTCGCCGAGAATCTGGTGAATCAGGACGGGCAGCACAAACACCATGGCTTTGTTTGTAATATAAAGGGAGAACAGGGCAGACATGACAGAAAAAATTCCTGCCAGAAGTCCCAGCTGCAGGGAACACAGCATGCAGTACCAGATATAATGCCCGCTCTCTATCAGGCCTTCAAAAGCGATAATGCCGCCGCTTGCGGTATCTGGCAGCGTCCATGGGCCAAGGGTGCGGCACAGCAGCACAAAAATCAGGCTTCCGGGCAGCAGCGTGGCAATCGAGGACAGGTAAATGACGCCGGCCTTTGCTGCCACATAGTGTTTCAGGCTGCCCCGGACAGCCTGGAATCGTACATATCCGTATTCCAGGTCATCACAGAACGATGCCGCATATGGCAGGGCACAGAAGATAAAAACCATCCGCATGCCGGACATATTTGCCGCGTGAAAAAACGTATACAGCACATTGCCGTTTATCAGCCCGAATTTTTCTAAGGAAAAAAACATGGAAGCTGTCACGCCGGGGATGGCTGCATACAGCCCGCAGCCTTTCAGCAGCCGTCTGGCTTCCGTCCGAAAATAACCGTATTTCATGATGCATCCCCTGTTCTTTTCAGCAGCCTGCGGCCTACTGCAAATATTTTTCTTTTCCGGTAACCGCATTTACCAGTGTAACCGAGCTGCTTTTTCCGTCTTCCATGACTTCAAAATACCAGACCGGGTCTACAGCATACTCCTGCTTTTCATTCAGGTGTACCATTTGGAACAGCTTTGCACGCGTGACGGTATAGCTGGCATCGTTTAAAATATTTTCGTGCTTTTCTTCCACGACTCCTGCAATTTCGTCAAAATCCTTGAGTGCAAGCGTTTTCTGCGTATCTTCGATTTGATACACCGTGGATATCAGCAGTTTTTCAATGCCCCTGCCAGAATATACAGCAGTTACGGGAGCGTTGTCTGGCGTGTCCTGTGCCATAACCCGGTAAATGCTCATCCACTGGTGGAGAATCGGAATCCCGTTATGCAGCTGGTATGCATAGACCAGATAAGCGTCGTCTTCCTCTGTCCAGGAAGCTTTGCGCCTGTCTGCGGTAATGTGGCCGAGCTGCACGACCTGTTCTTCCAGCTCGGCCAGGTCCTGATGGTTTAATGGATAGGCTTCAAACTGCAGGTCCGGCTCAGAAAAGCCAGTGTCCGCAAGCTCCTGCTTTACAGCATCGATGGCATCCTGTGCAGTTGCAAAGGAAACCTTCCCGGAACCGGATGCCGGCTTTTCTGGCGTGTGCCTGAAAAATCATTTCCGCCCGCGAAAAGCATTTTTCAAACACGCCCTGGTAAAAGCCTGCTCCGAATCAATGAACATGCACCCTGTGAGTCTGCCTGGCAGAATGGAAAATAGAACCGGGAGCTCTGCCAGAATCTGTTACAATCGGTATAGCACATTCTTTCTGGTTCCACAAATAATTTCCGGACTGGCTGTGCCTGACATTTTTTCATAAAGCTATCCCGGGCATGACTGTTTTTCAGAGTTTTTATTTTTATGAAAATCGAAATACTGCCTTGACAGGAACACATGTTCGGTTTATAATCAGAACAGATATTAAAAGCAGGCTGTTTTTCAGCCAGAATGCAGGGACAGGGGGTGCCGGATATGGAACTGCGGATGTGTTCACAGATGACGATAAACCAGAAGCTGGAAATACTGACCGATGCGGCAAAGTATGATGTCGCCTGTACGTCCAGCGGCATTGACCGCGGCGGGGACGGCACGGGAATGGGCAATACAAAGCTGGCCGGAATCTGCCATAGCTTTTCATCGGACGGGCGCTGTATTTCCCTGCTGAAAATTTTATTTACCAATGAGTGTATTTTTGACTGCCGCTACTGCCTGAACAGGCGTTCGAATGATGTGCCGCGCGCATCGTTTACGCCGGACGAAATCTGTGAGCTTACGATGCAGTTTTACCGCAGGAATTATATCGAAGGGCTGTTTTTAAGCTCCGGGATTTTATACAGCCCGGATTATACGATGGAGCTGATTGGCCAGACGGTCTATAAGCTGCGCACGCAGCACCGATTTCAGGGATATATCCATATCAAGGCCATACCGGGTGCAGACCCGCAGCTTATCTGGAAGGCCGGGCTGTATGCAGACCGCATGAGTGTCAACCTGGAACTGCCGACGGCAGAAGGGCTGCGGATGCTGGCTCCGAATAAGAACCGCAAAAATATCCTGGCTCCGATGCGCCTGATTCAGAATGCAAGGGATGAAAACCAGAATGAATTGATGCTGTACCGCCATGCGCCGAAGTTTGTGCCAGCCGGACAGTCTACGCAGATGATTATCGGCGCAACGCCGGAGAATGATTTTCAGATTATGTCCGTCGCGGAGAGCCTGTACCAGAAGTTTGATTTGAAACGGGTGTTTTATTCCGCTTTTGTGCGGGTCAATGATGATGCGATGCTGCCGGCTCTGCCGGGAGGGCCGCCGCTTTTACGCGAGCACAGGCTGTATCAGGCGGATTTCCTGCTCCGGTATTATGGGTTTGCCGCAGCAGAGCTCTTAAGCGAGCAGCGTCCGCATTTTAATGTCTTTTTAGACCCGAAATGCGACTGGGCCGTGCGACATCTGGAGCAGTTTCCGGTGGAAATCAACCGTGCCGACTACCAGACGCTGCTGCGCGTGCCGGGAATCGGCGTCAAAAGCGCCCGCAGGATTGTAGGGGCAAGGCGCAGCGCGGCACTTGGCTTTGAAGATTTGAAAAAGATAGGCGTGGTCTTAAAAAGGGCGCTGTATTTTATTACCTGCAGCGGACGGATGATGTACCGGACAAAGCTGGAAGAAGACTATATTGTGCGCAACCTGGTGGACGAAAAAGAAAATTTTCCGTTTTCCAAAGACGGAATGACGTACCGCCAGCTGTCGCTGTTTGATACCGGCATGGTTTCGTAAAAGAAAGGACCCGCAAAGGAAAGGATTCGGCCATGGAAGAACTGATTTTATTGTGTGAGGATTCGATAGAGGGTATTTTATCAGGCGTATATCAGGCATATGAGCTGCACCGTGACCATGAGACAATCCGCCTTCAGACAGGAGAAGCGGAAAATTACCGCCTGTTTGCCGAATACCGGGACGTAAAAACAGACGAAGAAAAGAGCCGCAAAGTGCTGCGCACGGTTTACCGGAGATTTGGGGAAGAAGCATATACACAGCTGTGCCAGGCAATGGTATCTTATGACCCCCAAAAGGCGGATGCCGTGTACCACACGATAGTGGCCGGGATATCCGGGCAGTACCGCGGAAAGCTGATGGACCATTTAAGCAGCCGCTATGTGAATAAGGTATTTCAGTTAAGCCGCAATACGGGAATCGAAATCCACCACCTGCTCGGGTTTCTGCGCTTCCGGGAGCTCAGGGGCGGGGCGCTGCTTGCAAGGTACAGCCCGAAAAATGATATTACGGCCATGATAATGCCACATTTTGCAGACCGCCTGCCGAATGAGGATTTTGCAGTGTACGACGAGGGCAGGAAATATTATGCCGTGCATCCAAAAGGAAAACAGTGGTATCTGGTGCGCGGGGAACTGCCTTTTTCAGAGGGGGAGGAATCGTATACACAAAAAGAACAGCAGTATCAGATGCTTTACCGGCATTTCTGCCAGTCCATTGCCATCTATGAAAGAAGAAACCCGGGGCTGCAGAGAAATATGCTGCCGCTGCGGTTTCGTAAATATATGACAGAATTCGATTAGGCAGCGTTTGCCTTATCGAAACCTGTGGTATTTTTTTCGGGTGTTATCATTTTTTCCTTGACAAATCCCCGTAATCATGTTACTTTTTAATCAGATGATATAGCGTGTAACTGTTCGGCAGGCATTAACTATGCATAAGATAAGGGGTATTTATGCATATTTTAGTGCCTTTTTGTGTGCATAAATACACCCGGAAAAAGGAGGATTTGTCATGAAAGACAAAATTTTTGGGGTATTGCAGCGTGTGGGCCGTTCCTTCATGCTGCCAATCGCAATTCTGCCAGTCGCAGGCCTTCTGCTTGGCGTAGGCGGTTCTTTTACCAATGAAACGATGCTGAATACATACGGGCTGATGGGAATCATGGGGCCTGGAACGGTATTCAACGCAATCCTGCAGGTTATGAGTGCTGCCGGAGACATCGTATTTGGAAACCTTCCGATTATTTTTGCCATGGGCGTTGCCATCGGCATGGCAAAAAAGGAAAAGGACGTGGCAGCCTTATCCGCAGCCATTGCGTTTTTCATTATGCACGCATCCATCGGGGCCATGATTAAGAACAATGGCGGCCCGGAAGCAATGCTGGAAGGCGCGACAACGTCTGTAGTCGGCATTACATCCCTGCAGATGGGTGTATTCGGCGGTATTATTGTCGGGCTTGGCGTGGCAGCGCTGCACAATAAGTTTTACAAGATTGAGCTGCCGCAGGTGCTGTCGTTTTTCGGCGGCACACGGTTTGTGCCGATTGTCAGCGGCCTTGCTTATACGGTAGTCGGAATCCTGATGTTTTTTGTATGGCCGGTTATTCAGCAGGGAATTTATGCAGTCGGCGGCGTTGTGCTGGAATCCGGTTATGCCGGAACATGGGTATACGGACTGATGGAGCGTGCGCTCATTCCGTTCGGGCTGCACCATGTATTTTACCTTCCATTCTGGCAGACAGCGCTCGGCGGCACGATGGAAGTAGCCGGACGTGTCGTGGAAGGCGCGCAGAACATTTTCTTTGCACAGCTGGCAGACCCGAGTGTGGAGCACTTTGCAGTATCAGCAACCAGGTTTATGACAGGCAAGTTCCCGTTAATGATTTTCGGCCTTCCGGGAGCAGCACTTGCGATGTATAAGACTGCGAAGCCGGAAAAAAGGGAAGCAGCAGCCGGACTTCTGATGTCCGCGGCACTGACTTCGATGCTGACCGGTATTACAGAGCCGCTGGAATTTACGTTCCTGTTTGTGGCACCTCTGCTGTATGCAATTCACTGTGTATTTGCCGGGCTGGCATATATGCTGATGCATGTATTTAATGTCGGCGTGGGCATGACGTTTTCCGGCGGACTGATTGATATGTTCCTGTTTGGTATTCTGCAGGGCAATGCAAAAACAAGCTGGGTATGGATTGTAGTTGTCGGAATCGTTTATTTTGCAGCATATTTCTTCCTGTTTTCGTTTTTAATTACCAAAATGGATTTGAAGACACCGGGAAGGGATGATAACGAAGAAGTCAAGCTGTACCGCAGAAGCGATGTGGATGCCAGAAAAAGCGGCGGCGCTGCACAGGGCGCAGCAGCATCGCAGGAGGATGCACTGTCTGAGGCTATCTGCCATGGGCTTGGCGGAAAGAAAAACATTTCGGATGTAGACTGCTGTGCAACAAGGCTGCGCTGCACCGTTCATAATTCGAGCCTTGTAAGCGATGATATGCTCAGGGCGACCGGGGCATCCGGGGTAGTGCATAAAGGCAATGGCGTGCAGATTATTTACGGGCCGCGTGTTACGGTTGTGAAATCCAATCTGGAAGATTACCTGGAAACGGCACCGGATGAGCTGTATGAGCCGAAGGCAGAAGAAAAACAGCAGTCCCGGGCAGCATCGGCTGCGGATGATAAAAAGGCAGAAGGAAAGCTGATAAAAACAGAGATGATTGCAAGCCCGGTAAACGGCGTGGCAGCGGATTTATCCGAAGCACCGGACGAGGCGTTTGCAGGCCGCATGATGGGTGACGGGGCCATTGTGACGCCAAAGGAGCCGAAGGTATTTGCACCGGAAGACGGGGAAGTGAATTTTGTATTTGAGACAAAGCATGCCATTGGCTTTACGACGGCATCCGGCACAGAGCTGCTGCTGCATATGGGCATTGATACCGTAAAGCTGGGCGGACAGGGATTTGAGGTATTTGTAAAAGACGGGGATAAGGTGAAAAAAGGTGACCTGCTGATGCAGCTCGACCTGGCATATTTAACGGCAAATGCGCCGTCGCTTGCTTCCCCGGTGCTTTGTACGGAGCTTTCTGACAACCAGAAAATACGCCTGATAAAAAGCGGCAGCATCAAGGCTGGGGAAGATTTGTTTGCAATCGACACTTACGGGGAATAGGCCGGGAACGAAGGAAGGGCTTTTGGGGAGAAGGGTATGTTCAGAGTAAAGAAGGCTTTAAATAACAATACGGTAATTGCAATAGGCGCAGACAGCCAGGAGTATCTCCTGATTGGAAAAGGAATCGGATTTGGAAAAAAAATCAGCCAGAGAATTGAAGCGCCCGAAGGATGCATGATTTATTCTCTTTGCGAGTATACGGAGCGCGGGAGTGCCATGGAGCTTGTAAAAGGAATGGATCCGGTATTTCTGGAAATTGCAGAACAGGTATTGCGGGAAAGCGAGCAGGTTTTTGGCCGGATTGACTGGAGCATACTCTTTCCAATGGCTGACCATATTGCGTTTGCGGTAAAGCGCATCCGCAATCAGGAGCAGATCAGCAACCCCCTGACGGGAGACATCCGTGCGCTGTTTCATATGGAATACCGTACAGCAGAATGCATCCGCCCGATTCTGGCAGAAAGGCTCGGCGTGGAAATTGACGAGCATGAAATCGGCTATGTGGCGCTGCATATTCATTCTGCGATTGAAAATGAGAATGTGGCGCTGTCCATGCGGATTGCCGGAACCGTGCGGGAGTGCATCCAGCTGGTGGAGGAAAAGACAGGAAAGACGATTGATGTCATGTCCCTGACGTATAACAGGCTGATGAACCATGTCCGGTATATGGCGGCGCGTATTATCAAAGGCGAAGAACTCAAGCTGGATATGAATGACTATATATCCGAAAATTTTCCAGATGCGTTTCAGCTGGCAGAAACCGTCTGCGGGCATATGGAACGGTATCTGAAACAGCCGGTTGGCCGGGTAGAAACCGGTTATCTGGCCATGCATATTCAAAGGGTTCTGGCAGAACTGGAATAGGCGTTTTTTTCAAAAGCAGATGCTGCTGCCACCGGACAGGCAATGGAAAATATCAGCAGTACTTGAAGCAGTACAGAAAAAAGGTGTTCCAGAACCTGAGTATTTCTATTTGACACCAGGACATGCTTTCGCATATAATAGAAATACAGAAACGAATACAAAAAAGCGTTCATTTTTTAAAGGGGGCATGAAGCTATGTTAGCGGTAAAATCTGTAAATGTCCGGGATAACTTCAAAGAATGGTGTGATAAAATCAGCATGGGTGAAACCGTTGTTATTTCAAGACCACGAAATGAAAATATCTACATGATAAACGAAGCTGAATATAATGCATTGCAGAAAGCAAAGCGAAATGCTGAATATTTAGCGAAAATAAATGCAAGCATAGAGAACCACGAAAAGGGCGATACCATTTCTTTTACTATGGATGAATTAAAGGCAATGGAATCCGAGGACTGGAAACCAACCGAAAAAGTCTTAGAATTTGAAAAAAGGCATGGTATTGGAAGATATAAAGCGAAACGGGGCAATGCAGGGCATAGGAAAACCGGAACTGCTTAAACATGATAAATCAGGGCTGTACAGCAGACGGATAGACGAAGCAAACCGCCTTGTATATAGTATTGATGAAGCACAGGATATCAGAATTATATCATGTAAGGGGCATTATGAAGATTAAGAATGGGAAGCTGTCAAAGGGCGGCTTCTTTTTTTGTGCCCTTTTGTCCGATATTTGGAAAAATAAAAATAGCAGTTGACAAATAATGACTATCGTGATAGTATACCTTATGAAAACACTATTGCAATAGTCATTTTTGGAGGAGATGAAGTTATGGAAATGAAACTGTTTGATTCTGAGTTAAAGGTTATGGAGACGCTGTGGAATGCGGGCAGGGATTTATCTGCCGGCCAGATTGCCGGGATTTTGAAAGACGAGACTGGCTGGAACCGCAATACGACGTATACCGTAATCAAGAAATGCATTGCAAAGGGGGCGGTGGAACGCAGGGAACCGAAATTTATGTGTCATGCGCTTGTGACAAAAAAACAGGTGCAGAATTATGAAACAGGAGAACTGATAGACAAAATGTTTGACGGTTCAAAGCAGAAGTTTTTTGCAGCATTTTTATCCAATGGAAAACTGACAGAGCAGGAGCTTGCGCAGCTGAAAGAAATGGTTGACGGGCTGTCCGGCAGCACCGAGTGAGGATGGGAGCATGGGATTACTGGAAATGAGCATTTCTGCGGGAGTATTGATTCTGCTTGCAGCAGCAGTTCGTGCTGCAGGATTTCTGCATCTGTCAAAACGGACCGTCCGGCTGCTCTGGCTGATTGTGCTGGCCAGGCTGCTGCTGCCATTCAGCCTGCCTGTGCCGGGATGGGCAGCAGCGCCGGCGCGGATAATGGAGGGAATGCGTGACCGGCTGAGAATGGAAACCGGACATGGCGCAGGGAAAGAAACGGTGTCCGGGGTCTTGCAGCAGATGCCAGTGGCTGGCACGGGGCTGGAAGACGGTATCGTAATTCATGCAGCATGGCTGTTATGGATTGCAGGAATGGCGGCGGCCGGCATTTATTTCGCAGTTTTGTTCTGGAAGGAGCACCGGCTGCTGGCACAGGCCATGCGGCTGGAAAGCATGACAGAAGCGGGCGGGGCAGACAGCCGGAAAATTTCCGAAGCCTGCAGGACGGCCCGCAGAATGGCCGGAGTGCGGCGAAAGAAACAGGAACAGCTCTGGGTACACGACAGAATCTGCTCGCCAGTCGTTTTTGGAATTTTCAGGCAGCGGATTGTGATTCCCAAAGAGCTGGCAGGGCTGGAACAGGCACAGATGCAGTATGTGCTGATACATGAAATGGTTCATGTAAAAGGATATGACAATCTGTGGAAGCTGCTGGCGGCGGCAGCTGTGTGCATACACTGGTTTAATCCCGCAGTATGGCTGATGTATGTGCTGTTTGCAAGGGATTTGGAGCTGGCCTGTGACGAGCGGGTATTATCCATGCATGGAAGCCGCGGCAGGCAGGGGTATGCAGCAACGCTGCTGGCGCTTGCACAGGTACAAAAGGAAACCGTATTGTTTAGCAGCGGGTTTTTTGAAAACCCAGTAAAAGAAAGGATTGTGGCAGTTATGAAATATAGAAAGTTAACAGGAATGGGCGTATTGTGTGCAGTTATGCTTCTGGCAGGAGCAGCATCGGTATTCGGGTCAGCCAGCCAGGCGGCATCGGCTCAGGAAAAGGATGCCATTGTACGGGATGAAACAGGCGGAAAAGACACACAGGAAGTTACAGCCGGTTATTCTGTCAGCACGGCAGCCGGGGAAGACGGCATTGTAAATATTCAAACCAGCGCAGGTTCGTCAGCAGAAAAGCTGCAGGTACAGTTTGATAAATCCATTATGGCAGACGGTGAAACTGGTGAAAAAGCAGACTATACGGTTTCCTGCCGCGGGGACGGCACCGGAGAAAACGGAAAAGAGGATGCCAGTGGAGAAACAAGCATTTACAGGTTTGTAAGTGAAGACGACGGCACATACAGGCTGGAAGGCAGCGACGGCGACGTATACAGGCTGGAAGATGGAGACGGCGGCACATACAGGCTGGAAAAACAGGATGATGGCAGCACATACGTGCTGCAGCCGGGAGACGGCGGCAAGGTTACGGTTAAGACGCTTCCAGAGGATGGCAGTGCTGCAACGGATGGCGCAGATGCCACTGCGGATGTAGAACGGATGGGCTCTGAGGAAATAAAGCTGGAAAAGGATGTATCAGAATCATAAAGCAGGATTTCTGTGAGAGATTCTGAAAAAAGAAAAATCACAGGTACAGAAACTAAAACAGGATAAACAGGTGCTGCCGCAGAAAGGATTGCAGATTCAGGCGTTCTTTTTGCGGCAGCTTTTTGTGTTACAGATTCTGTTTTACATGAAGAAGATTTACCAGTGCATCCTGCAGGACCTTTGAAATATTGATGCCTGCATGTTCTGCTTCATGGCTCAGCCAGTCAGGAAGCGAAACGTTTCGAAGCACAGTCTTTGTTTCTGTTTGTTTCCGGTATTCGGTAAAATCAATATCGACATAAGTCAGTGTGCCTTTGGAAAAATCAATCTCCCCTGCATTCTGCCGGGCTTTTTCTATTGCGGCAGACTGGCTGGAAGGCTCTGGCAGCTTTTCCTGATGGTCTTCCATGGATATGCCTGTCAGTCCAATCGCGTCCCTTGCCATTTTAATGGCATCTGCAAAGCTGTCTCCTTCTGTCAGAATATCCATGTCTGGCACACATGCCAGATAAGGATGTTCTGATTCATCATTCATATAGCAGATAAAAACCGGATAAACCTGTTCCATGAAATATCATCCTCCATTCTTATTTCCATTTTTTCAGTATCATTTTAGCGAGGTTTTCGTTAATTTCTTTATGCCGTGGAATTTTTTCTATCTGGCTTCCCCGTCTGTAAATATCATGGCTGCCCCCATGTCTTTCAAAAATAAAACCGGCGTCTTCTAGAGCTTTGATTAAATCCCGTTGTTTCATTTGCAGTTCTCCTTATAAAATGAATTATATACAGGAAGTACAGGACAGTCAATGCTGTTTTTGTAAAATCAGCCGGCAGTGTCCGGTTTCGTGTTACTGTTCACTCCGTGACCAGTAACCTTCGCAAATCCATCTTAAATTCGCT
>OFGR01001201.1_pt1 | contig 22045 bp, 20 predicted proteins | sample 1521811 | NCBI WGS metagenome assembly OFGR01 (sample SAMEA3504098, study PRJEB24116) | mouse gut metagenome | biome: mouse gut; feature: mouse-associated habitat; material: faeces | place: Denmark | collected 2011
GGGCACACGTTGCGTAAGCAACAATTTCATCTGTGCGCCCCTGCGCATAAAAAAGAGAACAAACCTGCGTCTGTCCTCTTTGGTATCACGTTTATTCTGCATTATTGATCTCTGCCAGGTAAGTTTCCGCACGGCTTGCTTTGACTGTGCCTGGAAAATCATCAATTACCTTGGCATAAACCTCTTTTGCCTTATCAATTTCTCCTGTAGCCCGATAGCAGTTCCCCAGGTAAAACAGGGCATCGCCGTTTTTCTCATCATACTGGTAAGCCCGCAGGAGATTAGGAAGCGCCTCTGCAAACTGGTCATTCCTGTAGCTGGTATGGCCAATGTTATAATAATAATCTGTAAGCCCCCTGCCCACTACCGACACAAAGCTTCCGTACAGCTCCATATAAGCCTCTGTCTTGTTCTCATTGGCTTCCTCCTGCCCTTCCTCCTCTTCCAGCGCCTCCAGCCTGGCGGCAATGGTTTCAATATCGCCGGGATTTTTCAGGTAGGCATCCACCGCCAGCATCAGCCCGTCCGTCACCCTGATAGCCCCGTCCGTTCCCTGGTAAGCGGCAAGCTCCTCCGCCAGTTTCCCACTTTCATCCTTAAGCCTTTGTATTTCCTGTACCTGCTCGTCAATAGTGGCGGTCTTGGCATCCAGCTGCTCACTGACATCCCTTAAATTATCCGCTATACCTGCCTTGGCATTTTGGATCTGCCCGGGCAATATGAGAAAGCAGGCAATGGCCATGCCAATGGCCACACCGATCCCCAGGTTCAGCAAAGTGGAAGCGCCCTTTGACTGCTTCCCATTAACCGGCTGGATAATGGTCTCATTGCCGCTGCGGTAGCGCACCACATTTTCTGCATGCGGTGTTTTTTTCTTTGGTGCGTTTTTTGCCGTGCCCTCCGGCACAAGCATCTTCTCCACTTCCCTCTGGTAGCGGAGGGTGGTGGTATTGTTAATATCTATCTGGCTGCATTTATAAAGCTCCTTGTTTGCTTTCTCCCATTCTTCCGAATTGATATAAAGCAGTGCCAGGAGCTGGTGGGCACGGACAAACTTGGGATTATAAGACAGCACCTTTTTTAGCTGTATCACTGCCAGGTCATTGCTGTCCTGGCGGCAGTAAGCAAGCGCCTGGTTATATTTCTTTATCGTCTGGTTGATGGCGTCCAGCCTGGACTGGTTGGTCTGTATCATATCAATATAATCATCTGCGATATTTTTCTTGGGGCTTAGGTTTTTACTGATCACCCACTCCCCTAAAGCTGACACCACCTCCCCCATTTCAAAATAAACAAGACCCAGAAGGTTCCTGGCCGCAATATTATTCTTATTAAATTTAATGCTCTGCCGCAGGCTGGCAACTGCCCCTGATAAATCCCTTACCGTAGCCTTTTCCAGCCCATCATTATAAAAGCGGTTGGAAATAAACATAATCTTTTTGTAAAGAGCCACGTCCACACCGCAATTGGTACAAAAATCGTATTCTGACAAACTGCCTCCACAATTATAACAAACCATGCGGTCTCTCCTTATTCTTTCTTCTCTTCTTCCGTCTTAGCCGCTTCCACAGTTTCCGCCATCTTAATTAAAACATCTGCCATATCCGTCAAATCCTGGCTGGTGATTGCCTCTTCCGCATCCTCCACCTCAAGGCTGGGACTGAACTTTTTCAATTCTTCTTCAAAATCAATCATTCTGCATTCTCCTTATCAGGGTTTTCATCTCCCCTGCCAAATATAACGAACCTGCAATATAAATGAAATCTCCGCCCCTTCTCTCACCAAGCAGATGCAGGTATGCTTCTTCCGCATTATCATAAAAAAGGCAAGGGATTTCTTTATATTGCCCCCACACTGTTTTCAGCCTGTCCATGGAAGCGCTTCTTTCCGTTTCCAGCACAGCCACCGCCACATGGCCAAAAAGCCCCGAGTGGGCAATCCGTTTTATCATTGCCCCATAGCTTTTGTCACCGGCAACCCCAAACAGCAAAAACCTTCTCCCCCAACAGCCGTCTTTCCTTACTGTATTTAAAAGCGCCTCTATGCCATCCTCATTATGGGCGCCATCTAAATATATCCCCGGCAGGATCTCCTCCATCCTGCCAGGCCAGTGGCATTCCCACAAGCCTTTCCTTATGGTATCCGGCGTAATTTTTTCATCCCTAAGCTCACCGGCTGCCGCCACTGCCAGGGCAGCGTTTTCCGTCTGGTAAATGGCAGTTGTATCCAGCAAAAGACTGACATAACTATAATAACCAGTATGAAGGGAAAAATCAATGGTTTTATGATTTATATTCACATTGAAAATATCGTCTTTTTTGATGATAATCGCCGGGCTTTCCGTTTTTTTCGCATATTCAGCCAAAACCTCTGTACTTTCTTTTCTCTTATCGACAAAAACCACAGGAACCCCTGGCTTTATGATCCCTGCCTTTTCCCCGGCAATTTCCCTGATACTGCTGCCCAGGTACTGCATATGGTCAAGCCCGATTTCCGTGACCACGCAGAGGGAAGGTTTTTTTATACAGTTGGTGGCGTCCAGCCTGCCCCCCATGCCTGTTTCCAGTATAAGATAATCTGGCTGCTCTTCTGCAAAATACCCCATTGCCATAAGAAAAAGGAATTCAAAAAAGGATGGATGCCCCTGGCCCTTTCTTTCTTCTTCCATGGCTGCCTGCCTGACCTTCCCGTATATCTGCAGGAACCTTTCTTCCGTAATGATTTCCCTGCCTATGGCAATCCTCTCCCGCATACATTCCAGGTGGGGCGAGGTAAACACGCCCACCCTGCGCCCGCTTTCCGTCAGCAGGGAACACAAATAAGCACAAACGGAACCTTTTCCGTTTGTGCCTGCTACGTGAATTATTTTGCTTTTTATGCTTCCGCCTGTTATTTTCCCCAGCAGCCTTTCTGTATCTGCCAGCGTATGCTTTCCTGCAAACCTGGGGATGCCGAGAATATAGCTTTCCGCCTCTTTATAAGTTTCCATCATCTACCCCGCATATCACAAATCCTGTCCGGAATGCCCCGCTCCCTTTCTTTAAGAATACTTATTTTAGGAAGCTGAAAATGCAAGAACACTGCTCTCTATCATTCCTTTTTGTTGATAATATTTCATAAAGCAGGTGCTGTGCTCAATGGGCATCTGTACCTGGGCCATGCCGATCACAGTCCCCCGGTAAATGTTCCCGCTTATCTGGATTTCCGACTTCTGTCCCTTGCTAATCAGTTCCTCCATCTTTACCCGTTCCCTGGTGCTCTCTTCCAAATCCTTCTTATAAGTGGAAATCTTTGCCTCCAGGCTTTTTAGGCGGTCTTCCATCAATTCGGAAATTTTCCCCGCTTTCTTCTTTCCGTAAATTACGGTAAGCTCCTCCATGATCTCTTTAATTTCGTCAGAGAGCGCCGTCTCCGTCACTTTCGCTGACTGATGTTTCGTATAAATTTCCTTTTCACAGCCCACATGGACTACAGTACGTACCTCTGCAGGGTTTCCAACCTCTGTGGCAGTAATCCCCATAAAAGCATGGGTATAGCCACCGATAATGGCTCCCTTCTTTCCTGTAAGGATCACCTCTGCATCTGTGGATATCCTGGAATTCAATATGGTATTTGCCTGGACAACGCCTCCTGCAACCACCACAGTATGCTCAATGAAATCCGCAAATACACTGCCCCTTGCGGATACCTTGGCCTTCTGTGCCCCCTGGATGCCCCGGCCTAAGATGATATCGCCCCCTGCAAAAAGATTGACCGCTTCCACCGTCCCCCTGATCTCTATGTTTCTCCCTGCCCGGATCATCACCCCGGACTCCACGTTCCCGGTTATGATCACATCACCGAAAAACTCTACCCGTCCTGTTATCAGGGTAACATCCCCGTTAATTTCATGGAGCGCCTGGATATCTATCCTGCCGTTCTTTAATTCGATCTTGCCGTCTTTCATGGCAACATAAACGTCCGGGTTGGCCTCATTGGATATTGCCGGGCTGCTCTTTAAAGGCGGGACTTCCTTTACCCTGTTGGCAGTAAGGACCTTCCCCTTTACATCATAGCCGTCCTGCCCTTCCTCTGCATGATGGTAAATTGCCACAATATCCCCTTTACGCACATTCTGCAGGGAACTCATATTGGTATAGTCCACCTTGCCGTTTTCCATTACCTTGGGCGCTTTCCGCTGCTCTGTGTCAAATTTATATTCAAAGTAGCCATCCTTCCCATCGGTGGCAGGCTGTCCCTGGGCTACCAGGATTTCCCTCTCGTAAACCTTCTTCTTGATCATCGCCGCCAGGTTGGAGCGATGATAGCCAGTGACTACCCCGTTTTTATTCAGAAAGTCCTTCAGTTCCTCCATGTTATAATTATCCTTGCCCATAGATGGAACGGTAAGGTAAAGCCATGCGCTCATGCCATCACTTGCAACCTTTACATAAGAACCATTTTCTTCAATCGTCAGAGGGCTTAAATTGGCTTCCTCCGCTATATCGTTCAAAATCTGGTTCTCCGGCCTTGGTTTGTCTGCCGCCGAACCATTATCAAATACGCCACCATCACCTGACCCTGTCAGTGCTTCAATTTCCTTACGAAGCTCCGCCAGTTCCTGCTCTGACAAAAAGCCTTCATTTTCGTTCATTTCTGCCCCTCCTTCCACATATAACCCAAAGCTTTATACACCAGGCCGGAAACTGCCCGGCGTACTAACCAAACACCTGCCAGCTTTAACTGATAGAGCCAAATACTGCCACGCCTCCCGTGCCAGCATTGCTACCGAAAACAGGCTCAGGGGATATTCCCCTGAACCTATTGTAACATTAATCATGCAGTTGTTGCAAACGTATCTTTACCTGATTCATCATTTGCGTATACTTTTCCAGCTTTTCTTTTTCCTGGGCAATTTTTTCCGCAGGGGCCTTGGCTAAGAACCGCTCATTGCCAAGCATCCCGTTGACCCTGCCCAGTTCTCCCATAAGGCGTTTTTCTTCCTTTTCCAGCCGCTCCCTCTCCTGGCGGATGTCAACCAGCTCCGCAAAGGGTATATACAAAGTAGCCCCGGCAATCACCACTGATACCGCGTCCTTTTCAATCCCTTCTTTATTCTTCTGGATGCCAGTTTCCGATGCGTAGGCAAGGGACTGGAAGAAAAGCCTTCCCTCTGTAAAAGCCGATAAAATTTCCGCGTTTTCACTCACCACAAATACCTTTGCTTTTCTGCTTGGGGGAACGTTCATTTCTGTTCGTATGTTTCGGATGCCTCTTACTGCTTCCTTGATTATTTCAATCTCCTTCTCTTCCCGGGCAAACCGGAAGCTTTCCTTATAAACAGGCCAGCTTGCAATCATCAGGGACTCTTCCGCTGACTGCAGGGTGCAGAAAATTTCCTCTGTCACAAAGGGCATATATGGGTGGAGAAGCTTCAGCCCGTCAATGAGCACATTTTTCAGGGTCCACAATGCCGCCTTTTTGCTTTCCTTGTCGTCCGAATTGTAAAGCCTGGGCTTTACCATCTCAATATACCAGTCGCAAAATTCATCCCAGATAAAGTCATAAACCTTCTGTACAGCGATTCCCAGTTCAAAGCCCTCCATATTTTCAGTCACATCCTGTATTAATGTGTTCAGCTTTGAAAGAATCCATTTATCCACTGGCTCTAAGGCAAGCGCCCCAAATTCCGCCTCATCAGCAGCTTTGGCCAGAGCCTCATCCCCCGCCATGTTCATCATAATAAACCGGGAAGCATTCCAGATTTTGTTGGCAAAATTCCTGCTTGCCTCCACCCTTTCATAATAAAAACGCATATCATTTCCCGGCGCGTTTCCTGTAATCAGGGTAAGCCGCAGGGCGTCTGCCCCGTACTTTTCGATGATTTCCAGCGGGTCTATGCCATTGCCCAGGGACTTGCTCATCTTCCTTCCCTGGGAATCCCGCACCAGCCCATGGAACAGTACGGTGTGGAAGGGTTTCTCCCCCATCTGCTCAAAGCCGGAGAATATCATGCGGATGACCCAGAAGAAAATAATGTCATAGCCTGTCACCAGCACGTCTGTGGGATAAAAATACTTTAGGTCTTCCGTCTCTTCCGGCCACCCCAAGGTAGAGAAGGGCCATAATGCAGACGAAAACCAGGTATCCAAGGTGTCCGGGTCTTGGGTTAGCCGGCCATGGCCGCATTTAGGACAGGCATCAGGCTGGTGGGCACTGACCACAATTTCTCCGCACTTGTCACAGTAATAGGCCGGGATCCGGTGCCCCCACCAAAGCTGCCTGGAAATACACCAGTCGCGGATATTATCCGTCCAGTTAAAATAGGTCTTTTCCATACGCTTGGGAATCAACTGGATGTCCCCGCTTTTGACTGCCTCCACCGCAGGCTTAATCAGTTCCTCCATTTTCACAAACCACTGCTGCTTGACCATAGGTTCAATCGTAGTCTTGCACCGGTCGTGGGTCCCTACATTGTGGGAATAATCCTCAACCCTCACCAGCAGCCCCAGCTCCTGCAGTTCTTCTACAATAGCTTTTCTGGCCTCATAGCGGTCCATGCCGCAGTATTTGCCGCCATTTTCATTGATAGTAGCATCATCATTTAGAATATTCACCTGGGGCAGGTTATGCCGCCTGCCTACCTCAAAATCGTTAGGGTCGTGGGCTGGGGTAATCTTTACCACCCCGGTCCCGAATTCCATATCCACATAAGAATCCGCCACTACGGGGATTTCCCGGTTTACTATGGGGAGCATCAGCTTTTTACCCACAATATCTTTATAGCGCCCATCCTCGGGGTTCACCGCCACAGCGGTATCTCCCAGCATGGTTTCCGGCCTTGTGGTGGCAAACTCCACGAAACGTGTGTTGCTCACGCTCCCGTCTTCCTCTATCACAGGATACTTGATATGCCAGAAATGCCCTGTCTGCTCTGTATACTCCACTTCCGCATCGGATATGGAAGTGTTGCACACCGGGCACCAGTTGATAATGCGGCTTCCTTTGTAAATCCAGCCTTTTTCGTGCATTTTGCAGAAGACTTCCGTTACTGCCTTATTGCAGCCCTCGTCCATGGTAAAGCGTTCCCTGTCCCAGTCACAGGAGGAACCCAGCTTCTTAAGCTGGCCGATAATACGCCCGCCGTATTCCTTTTTCCATTCCCATGCCCGCTTCAAAAAGCCTTCCCTGCCAAGGGCTTCCTTGCCGGTCCCTTCCTCCTTCAGCTTTTCAATAATCCTGACTTCCGTGGCAATACTGGCATGGTCTGTCCCTGGCTGCCAAAGGGCGTTGTAGCCCTGCATCCTCTTAAAGCGGATCAGGATATCCTGCATCGTATTGTCCAGGGCATGCCCCATATGAAGCTGGCCCGTTATATTGGGGGGCGGAATCACAATAGTAAAAGGCTTCTTGGTGTAGTCTGCTTCTGCGTGGAAATATTTCTGGTCCAGCCATTTCTGATAGAGTCTATCCTCAATCCCACTGGGGTCGTAAGTTTTGGCAAGTTCTTTGCTCATGGTAATCCTCCATTCCTGTTTTTCTATGGGTAAGGCTTAGCCTGGTACTTGTCTGTAAAAGTTTTCCTGCTTTTCCAAACACCCCCAGGAGAGCCTGCAAAAAATCATTTAAGGGCACTATCCTGTCCTTCAGGGCTATTATCCTGGCTGCCCTTTTTGCCCTCTGCTGCATACTTCTTAAATAGTACTACAGAAAAAACAGAAAGTGCAATACCAAAAATAGCAAAAATCACAGAAAAAGCCATCATTAATGCATAATCTTCCCCGCCGTGCTCCATCCTGGCCCCAAACATCTTATAGGCCAGGCCAAATAAATAAACCGCCGCCAGCAGATAAATGGCTGCCCTTCCTTTTTCCCTCATAATTTTCTCCTGATTCCAATCCTGCCTCACGGGCGCATATAAAATTCCCCCACACCAGACTGTGGGGGACATAAAATCTTTTATGTTGTTGCTGTGAATACGCCCTGACAGATACTTTTAATTATTATAACCTGTATCCCTTGCGGAAGCAACCGAAATTTTCTGGCTGAGGGGTGGAACCATGCCTCGTTTATATTTCATAGCCAAAAGGATTTACAACAAACTGCAAACCTTCATTAAGCAGCGCTGCCAAATAACAAAAACAGCTTCCTGACATTATTATTCCACGGCACATGCTAAGAAGCTGTAAGTCAACATAATTTTTTCCATTTACATTACCTGTTATGTAAACTGTACCGTCCGTTAAATGTAGCCCCAATTCTTCTGCCTTTTCCTGGCACCACACAATATCATCTGAAAAAACAAAAAATCTTACGTTAGGCCAACTATTCAGTACCTCCTGGCAACTCATCCTATAATATTCTGCCGGCATACTCCAACCTAGTTTTACGAAATCTCCCCTTCGGATATGGATCCCAACAGAGATACACTTATTTATCATCTCTGCGTATCTCAAATTTTTTTCATCAGCCAGCTTTGGAAACTTCAGTTCAGATATCATCTGTTTCTTACAGCCTTCCAGCCAATTCTTATTAATCCAATAACCATGATAATAGATATTTTCCCGGCTAATCTCTAATACCTCTGGCTGAAACTGATTGGCAGGGCTTTTTATGATTTCTCCACTAAAAGGATTAAATTGAGTATAAGTATCAGCTTCTGCAAGCATAGTAACAGGCATTCCCATATCCAGCAATGTCTGTGGAAGACTGCTTCCCTGTTTCTTCAGCCTTATGATTTCCGCCCACACATCTCTATCGAAATAGTTGCTTAATAAATTGGGGGTGATATGAAATACTTTTTCAAGCTCATAGCCATTATGCACATTGTTCACATAAAAATATGAGTCATCGAAATACCACCCCTCCCCGGGATAATGTGTCTCGGCATACCTTACAAATATATATTGAAAAATCTGATTTCCCAAACCACCATTTAAAAATTGTATTTTCATTTTTCTTTAACCATTCCCCACAATAGCCAAAACAAGCACCAGGAGCCTCTACACAGTCTGTCTCCCATACTGTTCCAGGTAAACCTCCTCTTCTTTCCTGGCCATCCCCAGCTTATCCTGCATTCTTTTTAAAATCGTCTCATCGTCAAGCCCATCCTCCCTGCCGCTCTCCACAATCATCTTCGCCTGCCCCTGGAGCATTCCTTGGCTTATATTGCCCTCTGATACGCCCCCTGCTTACTCCTTTCCGTCCCAACAGTAAGTGCAGAGTTTACTTTTGTCAATCCCCACCGATTCCATCATATCGTCCAGCCTGTGGTATCTCAGGGAAGTGAAATTAAGCTGCACTCCGATACGCCTTACCATCTCCTGGTATTCCGGTGTTTCCGGGTTGGAGTAAGCGCTTAAATTTACATACTTCCCCTCCCCTTCCATCTCCCTGATGATTCTTCTGGTGATCAGATCCATCTCCGAAGTGGAGCGGGAGAAATTCAGGTATTTACAGCCATATAATATGGGCGGGCAGGCAGGCCTGATATGTACCTCCTTTGCGCCGCTATGGTACAAAAATTCCGTAGTCTCCCGTAACTGGGTTCCCCGTACAATGGAATCGTCTATCAAAAGCAGGCTTTTATTCTGTATCAGGTCGTGTACCGGTATCAGCTTCATCTTGGCAATCAGGTTTCTCTTGCTTTGGATGGTGGGCATAAAGGATCTGGGCCAGGTAGGTGTATATTTCACAAATGGCCTGGAAAAGGGGATGCCTGATTCATTGGAATAGCCAATGGCATGGGCAATACCGGAATCCGGTACTCCGGCCACATTGTCCGGCGAAGCATCATCCCGCCTTGCCAGCAGCGCACCGCAGTTGCACCGCATCTTTTCCACACTGACGCCTTCGTAGGAGGAAGAGGGGTACCCATAATACACCCAAAGGAACGTACAGATTTTCATATCTTCCCCGGGCTTTACCAGGGTACGTGCCTCTTCCGGTGTTACAATAACGATTTCCCCAGGCCCTAATTCCCTATCCGGGGTATATCCCAGGTTTAGATAAGCAAAGCTCTCAAAGGAAATGCAGTGCCCGTCCTCCTTTTTCCCAATGGATACCGGCGTCCTCCCCATTTTATCCCTTGCTGCGAAAATCCCTTTGGGGGTCAGCAGGGCAATGGTTATGGAGCCATCAATCAATTCCTGGGCATAGGAAATCCCCTCAATCAGGTTATCCTTCTGGTTGATAATTGCCGCCACCAGCTCCGTGGCATTAATGTCGCCTCCGCTCATTTCCAGAAAATGGGCGTGCCCCATGGTAAAAATCTTGTTCACGATTTCCGTCATGTTATTGATCTTGCCCACTGTCATAATTGCATATGTGCCATGGTGGGACCGGACCAAAAGGGGCTGGGGCTCATAATCAGAAATACAGCCAATCCCAAAACTGCCCTGCATCTTATTGACATCCTTGTCAAATTTCGTCCGAAAGGGGGCGTTTTCAATGTTATGGATCGCCCGGTCAAAGCCCTTTTCCCTGCTGTAGACAGCCATCCCCGCCCTTCTGGTCCCTAAATGGGAGTGATAATCCGTGCCGAAAAATAAATCAAATACGCAGTCATTCTTACACGCTGCTCCAAAAAAACCACCCATGTGAGTCTCCTATTCCAGTACCGTAATCCCCCTCCCTGCGCCCGGTTACGCAGATAAATTTCCGGCTGTTCCACATCCTGAAATTCATCTGGGGCACCATCCGGCGGATTACTGTTTTCGTTTCCAGTTCCGCAATCAGTTCCTATACCAAAATTTCTGCTTTCATTCCCAGAAGTTCTTTATTTTCTTCCAGCACCGGGCGGATAACTTTCTCAAGGAAGCTCTCCACCTGTTCCTTTGCCCGTCCTGTATACCGGGAAGGGTCCATGGTTTTTTCCAGGTCTGCCAGGGACATATTGAATGCCGGGTCCGCCGCAATCAGGGAGAGCAGGTTGTTTTCTTTTCCCTCCACTTTCACGTTTCTCCCCGCTTCCATGGAAAGCTCCCTGATTTTCTCATGGAGCTCCTGCCTGTTGCCCCCCATTTTCACCGCGTCCATCATAATATTTTCCGTAGCCATAAAAGGCAGTTCGCCCATCAGGTGTTTTTCTATGACTTTGGGGTAAACCACCAGCCCGTCCACCACGTTCAGGCACAAGTCCAGGATGCCGTCCACTGCCAGGAAAGCCTCCGGTATAGAAATGCGCTTGTTGGCGGAATCGTCCAGGGTTCTCTCAAACCACTGGGCCGCCGAGGTGATGGCGGGATTTAGGGCATCGACCATCACGTATCTTGCCAGGGATGCAATGCGCTCGCTGCGCATGGGATTTCTCTTATATGCCATGGCTGAGGAACCGATCTGGCTCTTTTCAAAAGGCTCCTCCACCTCTTTCAAATGCTGGAGAAGGCGGATGTCGTTGGACATTTTGTGGGCGCTTGCCGCAATCCCGGAAAGCACATTGGCGACCCTGGTATCCACTTTCCTGGAATAGGTCTGCCCGGATACCGGGAAGCACTCTTTAAAGCCCATCTTTTCCGCAATCATAGGGTCAATCCGGTCCACCGTTTCCTGGTCTCCGTTAAACAGCTCCAGAAAGGAGGCCTGGGTCCCGGTAGTGCCTTTGGAACCCAGGAGCTTCATGCCTGAGAGCGCATAATCTAAATCCTCCAGGTCCAGATAAAATTCCTGCATCCATAAGGCGGCGCGCTTTCCCACAGTGGTGGGCTGGGCCGGCTGGAAATGGGTAAACGCCAATGTGGGCAGCGCTTTGTAGGTATCAGCAAATTCCGCCAGTTCCTTCAGTACATTTACCAGCTTCTTTTTTACCAGCCCCAAGGCCCTGGCCATTATGATAATGTCCGTATTGTCCCCCACATAGCAGCTTGTGGCCCCCAGGTGGATGATCCCCGCTGCTTTCGGGCACTGCTGCCCGTAGGCGTATACATGGCTCATTACATCATGGCGGACTTCCTTCTCCCTCGCTTTCGCCACATCATAATTGATATCCCCCTCATGGGCCTTCAATTCGTCAATCTGCTCCTTTGTGATTACCGGCTTGCCCTTTTGGGAAAGCCCCAGCTCCATCTCGGTTTCCGCCAGGGCAATCCATAATTTCCGCCAGGTTTTAAACTTCATATCCTGGGAAAAAATGTATTGCATCTCCCTGCTGGCATAACGCTCCGATAAAGGGCTGATATACCTGTCCGTATCCATATTGCTCCTCCTATTTTGGTTATCCTTCTGCAAATTCACATCAGCTTTGCTAAGTTTCCCTTTGTGTCTCCCTGTGATACTGCTTTGCCTGTTCACTCCATATATAATAAAATAATCCCTTCTTATCTGTCAATTCCTGAATGTTCCCTTTCCCGCAAGCTTCCCCCATCCAGCACCAATATCGGGCCTGCGTTCTCCCCCCAGCCTGTGGGTGGCAGGAAAGGTTTCTTCTAAATTTTTATCTTGTTGGAATTGATCAAAAATATGCTTTTCTATTTTGACATTTACCAGATAATTGTCCAATAAACTAATGAAAAAGTTACCCACTTTTATCAGCGCAGGGATCAGGGCAACGTACAGCCCGTGAGTGGCCCTTCCCTCCTGCGGGGGTCTTAATAGAATGATATACGCAGACACTGCAAAAAATAATTAGAAAACTGGTACAGCAGGTTTACCACATCTTTTTCCGCCAGGCCCCTGCCCAGTTTTCCGGCGGTTGGCTTCATTTCTTTTTCCAGGCATTGATAGGATATCCTGGTGTGCTTGCGGAAAACCTCCCTGCCGATAGCCGCCAGATATACCCAGGAAACGGTGACAGCCATCCGGATAACATTGCAGAATAATATCTCCCAAAATAAAAGGGCTAAGGCCTGCCTACAGGAATTTACTGCGCGGGAAGCCCCATATTATCAGGCCCAGCGCCCAGGGCTTCCCACGAAGTAAAAGATGCTGCCTGCTGTTACCCCAGCCCCAGCCGTTTAAACACTTCGTTGTAGGCTTCCTCCACATTTCCCAAATCCCTGCGGAAACGGTCCTTGTCCAGTTTTTCGTTGGTATGCACATCCCACAGCCTGCAGGTATCCGGGGAAGTCTCGTCCGCCAGAAGTATTTGGCCGTGGAAACGCCCAAATTCAATCTTAAAGTCAACCAGTTTGATATCTGCCTGCAGGAAATAAGCCTTTAACACATCATTCACTTTAAAAGCGTATTTCTTAATGGTATCAATCTCTTCCCAGGTGGCAAGGCCCAGGGCTACTGCAAAATGGCTGTTGATCAGCGGGTCGCCCAGTTCATCGTTTTTATAGCTAAATTCTATGGTAGGCTCCTGAAAAGGGGTTCCCTCCGGCACTCCCAGACGCTTGGAAAAGCTACCTGCCGCCACATTGCGGATAATCACCTCCAGGGGGACTATCTCCACCTTCTTTACTGCAGTCTCCCGGTCGCTTAGTTCCTCCACGAAATGGGTAGGCACCCCTTCCTTCTCCAGCAAACGGAATACATGATTGGTCATACGGTTATTGATAACACCTTTGCCTACAATGGTCCCTTTCTTCTCCCCGTTAAAGGCTGTTGCATCGTCCTTGTAATCTACGATCACTACATCCGGGTCCTCTGTTGCAAATACCTTTTTGGCTTTCCCTTCGTAAAGCTGCTCCTTTTTTTCCATGCTCTCCTCCATTCTGCCGCGGTGCGGCAATGTAATACTTCCATCTGCCAATACTATAGCACGTTCCTTGGAATCATGCAATTTCCTATGTAAAATGCAGGCAAAAATTTTGCCTGCATTTTATACCATTTCGGCTCAACCGTTTATATACCCCATATCGGTCAGTGGTAAACTTTCTTTGTACCTGCATTCTACCAAGCGCAAAGAGAAAAGCCAACAGGGCTTTCGTATATTTGACGGGCATATTGCAGGCGGAACGCCCGCCCTTTGTGACGGGCTGATAAGTTACCATGCCTTTCCGGGAATTGCAGATTGTATGGTTAAGGGCTGCAATAACCAGAAATCGGAAGAACCCTGTTTCTACCATCTGAACACGGCGTGTTCTTTACTTCACTTAACTATATTTTTTAGGATTTATGCAATGTAACTCATACATTATCTCTTATAAATACATAATAGTCCGTATCATGGCCGCCCCATCGATAATCCCCGCTCTTCCACTCTATAATCATATAGTCCATGCCATCAACTGTCACAATTTCATATGCACAGGCGGTATGATTATAATGCTTGAGCACATAACCTTTCGTCCAGCTCTGAATCTCTTTACCCGATGTGGTTTCATCCATATAAACACTAAGCAAAAATCCCTCTTCTCCAAAATGCATATGCTTAAAAAATAGTCTTTCCTGGGGGAGATGATTCACATCCGGAACGAATTCCTCTCTATTGCGGATAAAGTCAAAAGCCTTCCAATCTCCCAGAACCCGCCCGTCATTCACAAAAGGCATATCCGTGTCATCTTCTCTGGCAATCTCACGCTTGGTATACCTGTTTTTATCAACCTGTTCCAGCACTAATACGGTAGGCCTCCCGCCGCGAAGATATTCATAGGATTTGTTCTCCACAAACATATAACGGCTGCCTTGATAGTCCTCAATTTGATATCTGCATAAACAGGACTGGTCGCCGCCGTCCAATTTCAGATATCCTTTTGTCCAGCTATAAATCCAGTAATCTTCTCCGCCCGGCAGGAAATAGATTTCCCTGTCCTTATTTCCCATATCGGATTCTCTCCGTTCTCCTTGTTCGGAATAAAAATCTTCCTTTACAGCATATTCACCCACAACCTTCCATTTGCCGATGACCTGCTCATCATCCTCAAAAATAAGGTTTATATCTTCATGTAGTTCCCCCATTTCGTCTCTAAGTTTTACCACCTCGGCAACCACCTGAATCTCATTTTTGTCCTTACCACCATAGGTCATGAATCCGGAAATACGCTGAAAATTTCTTCTTTGTATTTCCTCGTCCAAACTGCACCTTGCAGCCTGTAAGGCTTTGGGATTTAACGGTATGGGCAAGGACATTCCCTTTATAAGCATTTCTCCAAATGCATTTTCTTCTACTACTGACAGTGCTTCCTGTTCAACCTTCGTATTTTTCTCCTCTTTCTCAAACATCATACGTTTCACCTCCGCAATGGCAGCAAGCATATTTCGATATTCCGACTCCCGCTGTTCCAGAATGCCCATTATGAACTCATTATCGTTGGAATTTTTCAGAATATCCCTTATTTCTTTCAGAGAAAGGCCACCGCTCTTTAATAGCTCAATTTTTTGCACCTGCCCTATCTGGTCAGTGGAATAATGACGGTAACCGGAAAAATGGTCAACATAATCCGGACATAACAGTCCCTCTTTATCATAATGTCTGAGCACCGATATGGGCATTCCCGTCATTTTTGCAAATTCACCTATTTTCATGCCTGTACCTCTTTCAAAAATCTGTTTACAGTTACTTATGAAGCGCTTCATGAAAGAAGTATAAACCTAATGTATGGTTTAGAGTCAACCTGGCAAACTAAAGTTATGGCTCAATGCCATCTACTATCTTTCGGAGGGTATTTATAGCTTGAATATAATACCCTGTTTCCTTTTTGGCTTCGCTGCAGTCTGTCAAAATCAATAACTGCTTTATTTGCCTGAAATAACTGCATATTTTTACCATACATTTCCGCAAGCTGTTCGTCGTTGTCTAAAAAACACTGATATTCATCTTTTGTTATGGAAGAAACCTTCTTGCGTCCATAAATTGCAAGATTAAGCGTATGTTTACATTCTGCACATTGATAGATCAGCCAGATATCCAGTATGTTTCCATTCGCATTGACGCGAAACTTTTTTGTGTTTATATAATGTGCCTTTCTGCCGCATTTAGGACAATTCCTGATAATCCAAAAGGAATCCTTCAGTACAATTTCATATTCAATTTTTCTCAAATAGCTCATATACATCTCATGTTCATTTTTATACCATGATGCATGGGCTATTACATTATTTCGTTTTATTTTTTTAATTATATGCAATAGCCATGCTATGCAAAATAAACAGGCGTAGTCATAAAATATCTTTCTCCTCTCGTTATATTTTCAACACAAATCTGTTAAAATCATCATAGTTCGCCCTGGGCAAATAAGTTATCTTTTCCCATGCCGCATACGAACGGATTAGAGTCATAATAATGGCAAAAGTCCAAAAAGTCAGAACGCTGTTTTGAATCATACATAATTTTCACAAGCAATTCTCTCGGAAGTGTCCTTGCATATGCCCCGGGGCCTGCCAGTTTAATATTTTTTACGCCGTAAGTTTTGAGTATATCCTCTAATTCATCCGGCATAAAAGTATATGTGATGCACCACGGTGTACCTCCATTTTCATATTCGGCAATCTCACTGTCGCCTCCCATCAGCCCGTTCTTGTATAGATTCATAGAAGCCTCCTTGCTGAAATGATATGCTTCGATGGCATTTTCCTTGTTACCAACGCACCATTTAACAAATGGGTCATCGCAGTTCTCATCTAATAGGAATTGGTATTTTTGCATTGGATTTGCCAAATACGGAAGAGAACCCAAACGACTTGATACGCTTAGCATAATCCGTTTGCGGCATATGCGTACAAGTTCACCGATTACTTTTTTCTGATTGGGATAAGTATACGAGACTGGGGCATCAAAAGAAATTACCATATCAAAGGATTTGTCGTTGAAACCTTTCAAATCCTCCAATGCGCCTTTCACAAAGGTTATTTTGTCAAGCACTCCTTCTTTTTCCGCCAGTTCCTTAGCCTTGTCTATCATGGGCTGCGATATATCAAAATGCGTAACTGCACAGCCCTTTTTTGCCAGAAGAATGGAAAACCTTCCACATCCCGCACCGCCGTCAAACACCGTTTTTATTCCATCCAAATGTGAGAGCAGTTCCTTTTCTATATGTCTCTTTTGGATAATGTCATCAATAAAGGTTTCCTCGCGGTGGCTTTCTAATTCGCCTTTATCCGGCATATTCCACAAACGTTCCGATATTTTTCTGCTATAATCCATAATTCAGTCTCCTTTTCCGGCTGCAATAATTGTTGCGCCGTCAGGATTGTCCAAGACTTTCTCAATCGCAAATCCTGCATTTTGCAACAATTCCCTTTCATGTTCCAAGGTCAGTGGGATATCAAAATGAACGAAACGATTATCCGGTATTGCAAACTGATTTCTCCGTTTTAAGTATGTGCTATACAATAGTTCCTCTTCCTCATCACAACAGGCAATGTAATCTCCCAAAAGAAAAACACCACCACGTTTTAGGCCATTATAGGCGTTTCGGTACAGTTCCTTTTTGCGTTCCGGCAGAAAATGATGCAGACTTTCAAAAGAAATGACTGCGTCCCACTTTTCGTGTCCAAAATCGTATTTGAAATAATCCTGACATACTACGGTAAGGCGTTTACCAGAATGCTTTTTCAGCAGCTTATCCAGCATGCTATGACATAAATCTACACCAGTTACTTCCATGTCCGGATTTTTTTCCCAGATTTTATCTAATTCCAAACCCGTTCCACACCCTAAGTCTAAAATGTTCCGGCAATCAGAGGGCAAAACTTCCGAAAACATTTGATAAGATTTTTCCCAGATAGCCATATGTTCCTCATAGCCTTCCAATCGCTTTGTAAAAAAATCAGACATCTCCTCCAATGGAGAATCCGATGTATCGTGAAGCCATTGCTTTAAGTCCTGCAAATGTTTTTCATGTGATTCCATATTTCTTCAACCTCATATATACTTTTATTTCCACTTCTGTGGTTTAGAATAGCATACTCTAATACCATATGACACCTTACACATTTTTATAAAAAATTATGAGCCAATACCAAGGTATCAGCCCATGTCATTACTCGCTCATATTTCGAAGGATACGCTGTATGCTCTTTTTTGACAGATAATATTTGCAGGCTAATTCTGAAGTTTTACTTCCAGCAAGATAATCCTTGTAAATTTGTTGGTTACGCATCAAAAGTTCCTGCTTGATTTGCGTGCCTGTGCCCCATGCCTGTCTATGTGATGACTTGCGTGGAATATAAATATTTTCTCCATCAACATACTGCTGTATCAGTTCTATTATCTCAATTGGCAGAATTTCTTCTGCTTTCCTATAGCCCATGTCTGCCTCCCAAAGTTTATTTTCAGGAATAGCATTGGCTATAACAATTATTTATTATTGCAATAGCCAGTGCTATGCAAACATAACATATCGTTTCATATACAAATCCCCTTTCTAAAATTTCTTTTTCATAATATCATCTCTGAGGAAATAAATCAAATTTTTATATTGCTACACTTGAAACTTCCCCATAAATGCCCGCACTCTCTCCTTATCAGAAGCAAAGATTTCCTCCGGCGTACCCTCTGCCTGAATCACCCCCTGCTCCATAAAAATAATCCGGTCTGACAGTTCCCTGGCAAACTGCATTTCATGGGTTACAATGATCATGGTCATATGTTCCCTGGCAAGCTGCTTAATCACCTTCAGCACCTCCCCTGTAAGCTCCGGGTCCAGGGCAGAGGTTGGCTCGTCAAAAAAGAGGATCTTCGGCTGCAGGGCCAGGGCTCTGGCGATAGACACCCGCTGCTGCTGCCCGCCGGAAAGCTGGTAAGGATAGGCATCCGCTTTATCGGATAGCCCCAGCTGGGAAAGCAGGGAAAGCGCCCGCTCCTTGGCTTCCTTTTGGGGAACGCCATCCACACTTGTGGGAGCGTCCGTTATATTCTTCATAACGCTGTAATGGGGAAATAAATTGAAATTCTGAAAAACAAGGCCGAAATTCTTCCGTATTTCCTTCAGCTTGCTTTTTCCGGCGTAAACGCATCTGCCGCCCTCCTGCCACGCCGCCTTTTCACCAAGATAGGAAAGCTCCCCGCCGTCCATTTTCTCCAGCATAGTGGCACACCGGAGCAATGTGGACTTCCCTGAACCGGAAGGCCCGATAATTGATATCACCTCCCCTTCCTTAACAGAAAGGGAAATATCCCTGATAACATCAAGGCCGCCGAAGCCCTTGCTCATATGATTGATTTCAAGAAAAACTCTGGTACTTTTCTCCATTGTGCCCCTCCTACCTGTAATAATTCATTGATTTCTCAATCTGCTCCATCACAAACGCCACCACAAAATTAAACAGATAGTAGAACAGCCCCGCCACCATAAGAGGCACCATGCTTGTCTCCTTCGCCGCAATCTGCTTGGCCATAGTGAACATCTCCGCGTGGGCAAGCACAAAAGCAAGGGAGGTATCTTTTACAAGGGTAATGGTCTCATTGGTAATGGAGGGCAGAATCCGCTTCAGCACCTGGGGCAGGATGATCTTGAAAAAGGTCTGGAACCTGTTATAGCCCAACACCTTCGCCGCCTCATACTGTCCCGCTGCCATGGATGCAATACCTCCCCGGTATATTTCCGCAAAATATGCTGCATAGTTGATGGAAAAAGCAAGAATAATCGCCGGAAACCGATAGCCCCGGAGATTCAGCCCGAAAAGATAAAAGGGTGCAAAGTAAACCACCAGAAGCTGCAGCATCAGGGGCGTCCCTCTCATAACTGATATGTAAAATTTAGAAAGCCCACTCACTAGACCGTTTTTTGACATTCTCCCAAAGGAGACCAAAAGGCCCAGGGGCAGGGAAAAGACCAGGGTAAGGAGGAAAATTTCCGCCGTTGACACCATACCCTTTCCCAACTGCATCAGCATTGTTCCTGTGCTCATTTTTTCACCTGTTCCAGTCCCGCCCCGCCGCTTCCCCTTCCGCCGCCCTTAAAGCCGCGGAAACTGTCTGCACAGGAGCTGTTTTTCCTTCATTATTATTTGTCCTTTGCCCCCTGGCTTCCATATTGCCGCTTTGCAGCAACTCAAATCCAGGTAAAGAATGCCCGCCTTTTAAGGCGTTTCTTCCACTTTTCTTCACACTACCTGCCCAGGCAAACGCTGCCCTCCAGCCCGTACTTTTGGGCAATTTCCATAAACTTGCCGTCCTGGGCCATCTCCAGCAGGGTACTTTCCACCTGGTCTTTTAATTCCTCATTTCCAAGCAAAAATCCGATACCATACTGTTCCGTAGCCAGGCGTTCCTCCAGGATCAGATAGCCTTCTCCCCGGGAAGCAATCTGGTAATCCGCTACGCCAATGTCAATGGCGATTGCGTCTATCGCCCCCGCTTCCAGATCCATAAAGCCTGTATTGTAATCCGCATACTGCCCCAGCTCCCCAAAGGTTCCCGCCAGCTCTGATGCATCAGACTCCAGGGCCGCAAGGGCAGAGGAATCCTTCTGCACACCTACGGCCTTGCCCGCCAGGTCTTCAAAAGATGAGATTCCCGCATCAGATTTTACAACAAATACCTGGCTGTTGTCCACATAAGGCACGGACCAGGTATATGCATCCTCCCTCCCATTCATGGTAAAGCCGTTCCAGATACAGTCAATGGAGCCTGATGAAAGCTCCATGTCCTTGGAGTCCCAGTCGATCGGCTGCTTTACCAGCTCCCAGCCGTTGCGTGCGCACACCTCCTGGGCAAGCTCCAAATCAAAGCCTGTGTATTCGCCATTTTCATCCATATAACCGTAAGGCGGAAATTCCGCGTCAAAGCCTACAGTAAACGTAGCCCCTTTCTCTTTCCCACCAGCGCTTTCCTCTTCCCCGGTATCTTCCCCGTTGGATACATTGCCGTTTCCTGCCCCGGTATCCTCGCTTTGGGCGGCTGTATCCTCCTTTGTCCCGGTATCCGCCGCCGCTTCCTTCTGGCCGCAGCCAGACAAAATCCCTGCGGCCACCGCCGCTGCCATAAATATCCCTGCCATTTTTTTCATTTTCATAATCTCTCCTCCTGGTTTGCCATATAATATTGCTCTTTTTAGAAATGTGTTTTTACAGTTGACAGTTCTCCAAACTGGAAGTCAATTAACTCCCTGAATATAATAATCTAAAAGTTTATATATCCAATCATGAAGTACCGTGAAACGAAAGCCTAAAGCTCTTGCCTTTTCTGTATTAATACTATAGTCCGATTCTCCATTATATGGAGCCCTTTCTCCCGTTTTGTCAACAAATGCCTTTGCTCCGGTCTTCTTTTCAACATACTCAATTATTTCTCTTATGGAAATGGTCCCTTCGGAGCTTCCATTGATTGCACCCCTGATATCCTGATCAATCAAAAAAGCCATAAATTTCCCGGCTTCATCGGAACGGATAAATCCCAGCTGACTATCCAAATTGTCAATATCCATCGGGATTGATTTCATGGTATGCTCCACATAAAACGCCAATCTTTTTGTATAATCATCGCTCCCTGCTACAAATGGATATCTTACCGCAATCCAATTCCTGTCCCGATATTCCTGCCATAAAGCGCACTCTGCCTGCCGCTTTACTTCCCCGTATGAAAAATCTTTCCTGTCACACCATACCAATTCTTTAGAAACACCGTCAAAATCAGATTCAACCGTATTCATGTGCTTAGGTTCATAAACGGCTGTGCTGGACATATGGATATATTTATCACAATTGACAGCTTCCATTACATATTTTATATCATAAGGGCAATAAGCAATTTTATCAATTACGACATCATAATAGCTACTACTCAAAGCATTTTTCATACTCTGTTCATTTGTTCTTTCGAGTATAATACGGTTTACTCTGTTACCATATGAATCGGGTCTGTTTCCCCGTGTAGCAATTGTAACATCATGACCTTTTGATAAAAGTTCATTTACCGTATGTATGCCAAAAAACCTGGTGCCGCCTATTACCAAAATTTTCATCATTCATCTCCCACAAGCTTTATTATAAACTATTTGCCTGTCTGTGCTGCTTCAGAAAATCTCCCGCTTCTATGGACAGTAACCAAAAACCTTTTTCTGCAGCAAAGCGCATTACCACAACCGTATCAGCTGCTACTTTATCTCACTAACACAGTAAAGTGTTTCATCATACGTTTATCATGCTACCATGCCATGAAATAGAAGTCAAGAAAAATCCTCATCCTATCAGGATAAACTTATAAAGTTACAAAAATGTTAAGAGAATGTGGAATTTCCCCATT
>OFGR01001213.1_pt1 | contig 21791 bp, 25 predicted proteins | sample 1521811 | NCBI WGS metagenome assembly OFGR01 (sample SAMEA3504098, study PRJEB24116) | mouse gut metagenome | biome: mouse gut; feature: mouse-associated habitat; material: faeces | place: Denmark | collected 2011
AAATAGTAATGTACTGTAAATAATATCCTATGAGACAGCCCGGTGGCTGCAACGGGATATTTGGAGGGTGTAATATTGAAAAACAGTAAGGAGTGATGGCATGGTATTTAATACAGGTGCAGCCCTTCTGGATGCGATTGTTCTTGCAGTTGTATGCAAAGAAGAGGAAGGCACATATGGTTATAAGATCACCCAGGATGTACGACAGGCCATAGAAGTATCGGAGTCTACTCTGTATCCGGTGCTGCGGCGCCTGCAGAAAGATGACTGTCTGGAGGTCTATGACGTGGAATGCGGCGGCAGGAACCGCAGGTATTATAAAATTACAGACAGAGGAATGGCACAGTTGAACCTGTACCGGACAGAGTGGGTGAATTATTCTTCTAAAATTACAATGTTATTTTCGGGAGGAGAGTCGGCATGAGCAGAGATGAATTTATGAGGCAGCTGGAACAGCTGCTGGAAGATGTGGCAGAAGAAGAAAAAAAGGAAGCGTTATCTTTTTACAGAAGTTATTTTGAGGATGCAGGTGTGGAAAATGAAGAACGGATTCTGAAGGAACTGGAATCTCCGGAAAAGGTTGCCGCTACCATCCGGGCAGGCACCGGCATGGATGGAGCAGCCGGTACAGGCGAGTATACGGAGCGGGGATTTGAGGATCACAGGTTTGATAAAAAACAGCCAGTGGATATTCGGAAAAATACAAAGGAACAGCAGTCCGAAAATCAGTCTTTCCAGGATGATACCCGCACCGGAAACACCTGTGATTTTGGAGACAGCAAAAAATCAGGCTATGGAACCGGGTCTTCAGGCAGCGGTGACGGGCGTTCCACTTACGGGGGACGTTCCGTTACGGAGATTCTTCTGATTGTAGCGATTGCCATTGTGACCAGTCCCATATGGATTGGAATTTTAGGAGGGGCTGCCGGAACTGTTTTTGGTCTTGCTGTAGCCGTAGTATGTATCGCAGGCTCTTTTTACATTGCAGGCGGGGTACTGGTTGGTATTGGAATCGGCCAGATTATCACAGGCAGTATGGCAATTGGATTTGCAATGACGGGAACAGGATTATTGGTGCTGGCAGCGGCAATTCTGGCAACCATCTTATGTGTCTGGGTGTGCAGGAAAGTCATACCCTGGGTGTGCAGGCTGGTTGGAAACCTGTGGAACAGCATATTTTCCGGAAGGGAGAGAAGAGCATGAAGAATTTTACAAAGACAGCGTTGATTATTGTATTGGTTCTGGTGATACTGGGAAGTCTGCTGTGTGCGGTGGGACTGGGTATCGGTTTCCGTTTCTCAGAGTTCTGGGACCAGGTGGAGACAGGAGAGTTTTCCATAGGCCCCATCCATCATATCCCCTTTTTCAGTTATAATTACAGTGATTATGACTGGGCTGACCCAGGAGATGACTGGGATGCGGCAGATGAGGAGGTATCGTATTTTCCGTGGGAAGATATTAAGAAAATTAAACTGGATGTGGATTACAGCAGCGTGATAATTACAGAGGCGCCCTGGGAAGACAGGGAGGTCAGAATAACTGTTCAGTACCGCAGGGAAGACCACAGACATCGGGTTCAGTCCGGTATAAACAGCGGAAATACCCTGGAAATTGAAAATGAAGGCAGCGGACGTATACGGAACAGTGATTCCAGCCGGGTGACTCTGGAACTCCCCAGGAAACTTATGGAACAGGGGCAGCTTGAGGAAATTGATTTAAAACAGGGAAAAGGATGTATTTATTCGGAAATGCCATTGACAGCAGAGAAAATAAGTATTAGTGTAGGGGCAGGGCAGTGTGAAATAGAAGAAAAACTCACAGCGGAAAAAGAGCTGTCTGTGAGTGTGGATGCGGGAGAGATCATTCTGGCAGAACTGGAGGCAGAGAAACTGAATCTGAACGGAGGTGTGGGTACCCTCACTGCCGAACTCATCCAGGCGCAGGAAATTGAAATCGAAGGAGGCGTGGGCTCCATCGAAGTAGAAGCTGCCGGAAAAGAATCAGATTACAGTTACGATATCGAGTGCGGGGTAGGAAGACTGGAAATTGGAGAGAATGAATATAGCGGCCTTTCATCCAGCCGCAGCATTGAGAATCCTGGAGGCAGGAAAATGAAAATTGAATGCGGCGTGGGAGATGTGGAGGTTTCTTTCCAGGAACTGTAAAGGATTTCCGGAAGCTATAAGGAAACTGTTGTTTAAATGAAGAAAGAGGGAATGAATATGGAACCGAAAAGATTATATAAGTCACGAAAAAACAGAGTAATCTGCGGTGTATGCGGGGGTATTGGAGAATATTTTAACATAGACCCCACGATTGTCCGCCTGCTGCTTGTGCTGTTGGGCTGTACCACAACCGGGATCTTTGTGTATCTGATTGCGGCGGTCATCATGCCGGAAGAGATGTAACAGAATGTAAACGAAAAAAGGATGGCGGATTATCTTCTGAAACCGCCATCCTTTTTTATCATACAGGAAAGACCCTGTCATGCTGACGCGTGAAAGTATCTTTCCTATAAGATAAAAATAATATGCGCACTCGCACAAGAGGTAAAATATTGCTTCGCAATTGTGCTCGGCGCACAAAGTGTCCAGGCCCCTCATGAGTGAGGGGTTAGGGGAGCTGAAGTGGGCCTGCCCACTTTGTTCTGCAAAAATATTAATAGAAGGAGGAAGTTGTTATGCGTACAACAAAGAGAAAGAAATGGCAGATCGAGTGAAGAAGAAGGAGGATACAGATGTCCAGGAATTTCTAAGGTCTCATGGGATGTCAGCGGGAAATGATGATTATAACTATCATATGTCGCTGGGATTCTATTATGCCTATTCCGCAGACGCATTCCGTTATGCGGAAATGATCGAGGACGGGGAAATATTTAACGAATACGTGGTAAGCGCAGTGATAAAAAATCTGCATGTTTCGTATCAGGCATTAAAATATTTCCAAAACAAACTGAATATAGGGAATTATGAATTTGACACAGCAGAGACAGTTACTTTGGAAGAGGCAAGACTGGAGAACGGCAGGATTATCGGGAATAAGGATCATGCGGTAAAAACCGCCCGGAGGTGGCTGGCCAGATTCAAAAAGAGACAGGCGGCAAATACAGGAAAAAGTTCTGATGGAATGAAAGAAAAAAGCATTTCTCAGGACTTTTTTTTATATGAAGTCGCAGTTTTTATCCTATACCTGGCAGGAGAAGAGATTGATTATGGCTTTATAGGAGAGGGCGGATAAGATGTTTATAATGGACAATGAACTGAAACTGAATGAATGGCAGTTTGCCCAGAGAAAGTATCTTCCTTTTGAAGAAAAGCTTATCCTCTCCAGGAGACGAATTGAGGACTGGTATGATTTCCACGAGGGTGACGTCTATGTATCTTTTTCAGGCGGGATGGATTCAACGGTACTTGTTGATCTTGTCAGAAAAACGGTCGGGGATGTTCCGTTGGTATTTGTGAATACTGGGCTTGAGTATCCGGAAATCGTCAGATTTGTTTCTTTATATGATAATGTGACTGTTCTGAGGCCAAAGATGTCATTCAAGGAAGTGCTGGAAGTGCATGGATACCCACTGATCAGTAAAGAGACGGCAGCAAAAATCAGAAAGCTGCGGCATGGCAACCTAAGCGCCCGTTATCGAAATTATCTTCTGAACGGAGACGAAAGAGGAAGTTTTGGAAAGCTGGCCGAAAAGTGGAAATTCCTTGTAAATGCGCCTTTTGATATCAGCGAACTGTGCTGTGACATTACGAAAAAGCAGCCAATTTATGCATATAACAAGGAGACAGGCAGGGTTCCCTATATTGGGATCACACAGGATGAAGGGTACAGAAGGCAGAGGGAATATAACCGTACAGGCTGCAATGTATATGATGCAAAGCACCCAAAATCCCAGCCCCTAGGTTTTTGGACCCGTCAGGATATCCTACGGTATATTGCCGTAAATAATCTCAACATTTGCAGTATCTATGGGACAATAGAGTGCCGCAATGGCGTGTTCCAAAATACAGGGGTTTACAGATCCGGCTGTGTCTACTGCTGCATGGGGGTACAGCTGGAACCTCATCCGAACCGCTTTGAGAGGATGAAGTCTGATGACTATAGGCTTTACAACTATTGTATGCGCCCGCTGTATGAAAATGGGCTTGGGTTTGATTATGTGCTGAATTACTGTGGATTTGCACATTGAAAGGAAGGAATATGATAAAAGTAAATGAATTGATAGCGCTGATTGATAAACTGGAGGAAGTAGAACCGAGAGATAACGATGATTTTAAACAGGTAATGGGAATTGTTTCAGGGAATAAAGCATGTCTAAAAAAGGCTTCTCTGGAATATATTGTTTATCTGCTAAATCATCTGGGGACTATCTTAAATAATGAACTGCAGGAAGATTATCCGGTGATTAAACTGGAATCCATGCCAGGATGCAGTACAGCAATGAGAAGGGCTATTTAATATGAGGTACTGAGTATGAAGACGGTTATAACATTGGATGATGAAAAATTTGGCGGTAATTATTATCATGCCGCACATGTAGAAGTAATCCGGGGAGACAAAACGCGCAGTGCAAAGTATGTGGATGTTGACAGACTGCTGGAAGCAATGAAAAATGCCAGGAATATGGATGTATTCTACAGAATTGGCAGGCTGCCTCAGAATTATTATGATGGGACGATCCGGAGGGAATCCGATATGACAATAAGCGGACATATGCTGCTGACAGTTTCAAAGCAGAGAATCCCATTACAGTTTGAGGAGACAAAGTACACAATCCCGTTTCCTGCACTTCTGTTCTGTTTTCATATTATACACGGGCGGGTTTGTTCAACGGAGGTATATGCATTGACGGGTACACAGTGGAATGAGAAGTCTGTCTTATATAATTATCCGTATGGAAATGTAAATGTGCAGTCACATCAAGTGTGCTGGGGGAGCAACAGTCTGCCGGAGATTACGGAATTAAGGAAATTAGATGTAGTATGCTCTCTGTTTTATGACAGTCCCTGCAACAATGATTATTTTACTGCGGAGCGCTCGGTGAAATGGAAGACAGACAACCTGCGCAATGTGCTGGAGAAATTAAAAGAAGAAGAGGAATTTCCGGAAAAGCTGCTTGTAATGAGCGACAGGGGAAATATTGGCACCATGATTAAGGGTATCATAAAGAAGGAGGACAGGAATGGATCTATTTGATATTTTTGGAATTACAGAAGAAGAACTGAAGGATGAAAAGAAGGCATCTGCAAAGCCTAAAAAGAAAGAGAAAAAAGAAAAGAAGGAAAAGAAGCAGGGAACAAATTACAAGCTGCCGGTTTCATTTTGTGCGGGGCATCTGCGTCAGATATTTTATGATGAGGCTGCGGGCACGTGGAGTGAAGATACGCTCAAGAAAAACATCCGCAGCACGTTCAGGGAACTGGCCGGTATCTTCTTCAAAATTTCTGTTATGAATGTAGAAGAAAAAGAAGAAGGAATAGAAACTTATATCCGGCCGGAGATTATGTACAAGGAGTTTACGAATGAAGATAAACTGGAATTCCCACTGGAAGTAACAGCCGGTACAGAGTCTTTATGGCTGGACACAAAGATGTCATTGGATGAGATAAGGGCATTGTGGGTAGAAGCACATCCTGAATATGACGGCTGCAGATTCCAGTATGATGAAAAACAAAAGCTGCTGATTCCATTTATGGAGAGAAATGCTCCAGGCGGGAAAAAGTATACCTTCCCTGTTACGGTTGGATATCTTGGGATACAGGAAACATATGGGGAGGAGGATTTCGGCGTTTCAGAGGTGACAGAGGCAGAGCTCCAACAGAAGTTTGCCAGTCATTATCCGGAATTTTCTGAGTGTGGATTTGCCTATATTGAGGAGCAGAATCATCTGTTTCCAGTTATGAAATCGGGTCAGGAAGAGAAGGATAAATCGATTGCAATTCCAGTGGAAGTAAGGGCGAGCGGATTCTCCCTTACGATTAATTCGGAGGATATTCAGGGGAAACGTTCCGCGACCCTGGAGGAGATCCGAGAGGTACTCGAAGGTGTTTATCCCGAATATACGAAGGACAGGACGGATATGCAGTACGATCAGAGGCATTTTGTTGTGCCGGTATTGATCAGTTCAAGGAAAGGGCTTGAAATCCGGCCGCTGAACCCAGGATGGAAGCATGAGATCATAGAAGATGAGTATCAGGACAAATGGCGTGTGGAAACCACGCCATTTGGCGTTTTCAGATGTAACAGTTCAAAAAAGGATCAGGCAGCCTTTCAGCTGTCTGCCCACAAAATTCCGAGACGGATATTGGAGGATGTAATCAGGATTTTTAAGAAGACGCCGGCGCTTGAGCATGCTCTGCAGATTTTCTATGATAATTCCAAAGACTCCTACATTCTCTTTGAACCAGAGCAATGTGTAACCAGAGGTTCCGTTAAATTCAAAAGAGATCTGCAGATGGAGCAGAAATATATTCTGGTTATGGATATCCATAGCCACGGAATGTATTCAGCCTTTTTTTCGAGCGTAGATAATGAAGACGAGAAAGGCATACGGCTGTATATGGTGTTTGGAAATCTGGACAGGCATACGCCTGGGTATGCGCTTCGAGTAGGTGTCGCAGGCATATTCGGTGAAGTGGCATTAGAGGATATTTTTGAAGGAAGGTCAGAGGCATGAGATATAATATTATTATTGTTGGCTGCGGAGGAACCGGAGGTAATTTTATCAAAGAACTTGGCAGATTTTTATATAGAGCCTCCATTAAAAATAGCTGCAGCATACTGTTAATAGACGGAGATCTGGTGGAGGAACATAATGTCTCCAGACAGCCGTTCCTTCCGGAGGATGTCGGACGGAAGAGAGCGTTGTTGGATCTTTTGCATACAAGGGGATTCCCGGATTCATGGTTACCACTTTTCTGGAAAAATTTATCCAAGATAGAAAGGTCGTATGGTTCTATGGAAGATGGAGAGATTATTATTATGCAGAACAGGTCGATTGGCGCATATAAAAAATTTCGCAGAGAACATAAAGAGATGGTTCATAATTACTTTGCAGAAGAGGAACAGGCAATAGAGGATGTGCTGGATGACTTGATGTATCCTCTGACTTATACGAATGTACATGATAACGGATACCTGGGAGATAATTACTATATTTATTTTGATACGGGATGTGATGGATATAATCACCTTTCATTTTCAATGCTGAGTATGCAGTGGGTGATATCCTGTGTAGTATTAGGAAAACTGCTTCGGGATTTTAGAGACAAGGTATACCAGCTCATGGACATTCAGCTGGAGTTTGGGCTTATATCATGAAGGCTGATAATTTAATGACTCTGCTCAAATGTTCAAAGAAATATGAATTGGAACAGACCGTGTTTCATTACGAGAATCAGAAAGAGGCATCCTTTCGGAAAGCTCTGGATATAGCCGCCATCCAGCTCGCCGGGAAGGCGGGGTGGGAGGATGCGGCCGGAAAGATAGAGTCTGTCCTTCGGGAAGAATACGCGGAGCAATGGTTTGAATTAAGCTGGCAGAAGAAACAGGCCGTCGGGGATGACCTGTTTCGGATAAGACGCTTATACTGCTGGCTGTCAGGGCGTACGGCGGGGAAAGCACAGGCGCTGAAGCCATTGGAGGTAAATTTTGAGGCTTCCTATGCCGGACATGAAATCCATAATCTGCAGATTCAGGCGGATTTAGTCATAGAGAAGCCGGATGGAAAAATTCAGGGAATTATCTTATACCGGAGATTCTCCCGCCCATATTCTTATTATGCGAAAAAGGCAGATAATCACGTTTTTTTCTCTGCCGAATTACTTTGCCTTATGGGTGGAATAAAGATTTGTTATCCTGAAAAACAGGTGGAGGTTATGATGGTTCGGGCGGAATCTGCAAGTGACAGGGCAGGGTACTTTTCAATGTTTGAGGAAAAGAGAGGCGACAATATCTTGCGTTTTACAGAGGAGGAACTCTGGAAATCCGGCGTGGAGAGCGTTGAGGAAAGGCTTGGAGAAATTATGAGCCATGTACATACGGAGAGTTGCAGGAACTGCATTTTTACAGAAATCTGCAGCCCGCCGGTACAGATACATTTCAAAAGAGAAGCCACGGATAAAATGAAAGTGAGGGAACCGCTGAGCTATACTGAGAAACAGGAAAGAGCAGTCCGGCATCGTGACGGGGCGCTGCGGGTGTGCGCCGGTCCGGGAGCCGGGAAAACAGAGGTTCTGACCGGCCGTATCTGCCGGCTGATGAAAAATGGAGTCAGTCCTAAAAGAATCCTGGCAGTTACATTTACAAAAAGGGCTGGGAGAGAGATTATGGAACGGATAGAGTCAAAGGAAAAGCCGGATGTTATGACGCTTCATGCTTTGGGATACCGAATTGTTCGCCAGCATGAGCACCTGATCGGGAAAAAGAAACTTGTAAACAAGGTTGACTGCATGCAGATGCTGCTTTATATACTGAATCGAATGCCGGTCATCCAGGGAGCCAGTTATGAGAGGATATGTACCGCAGGCGGACTCCTGGAGTGCCTGCTGAAAGATTTCTCTTTTATCAACCAGTATGGGGCAGAAAAACTGCAAAAACAGTATCCTCAGAAGGATGTGGCCGGTATTCTGCAGATAAAGGAGCAGTATGAGCAGAAGTTTCGTGCAATGGGTTATATTCTGTATGAGGATCAGGTGCGCCTGGCTGTGGAAATACTGGAGGCATATCCGGGCGTGCAAAAGAAAATGCAGAAGGCATATGATTATATTATGGTGGATGAGGCCCTGGATTTGGATGAGATGCAGGCACGCCTGATTCGGCTTGTGACGGACCCGCTCTGTAATAATATTGCGTTATATGGGGACGCGGATCAGTCCATTTACGGCTTTCGGGGCGGAAGCAATCAGTTCATGTTAAGATTTTCAGAAATCTATCCGGATGCGGCGGATATCAGGCTTAATGATAATTTCCGTTCTGCAAAGGGGATTATGACGGCGGCGAATACACTCATAAGCCATAATATAGAACGGGTAGCGTTTCAAATGAATGCACACGTAAAGACGGAGTTTTTGCCTGTCTTAATCCATAATTTCAGGGCAAACCGGATAGGTGCATTTATCCAGGATGTGCTTCACATGGGATACCGGCAGGAAGATATCGCGGTGATTGCAAGGACGAATAAAGAGCTGGAATGCATGTGCAGTATGCTAGGGCAATATAATGAAGCGCATCCGGATGAAACAATGCTTGGGTTCAATAAACCGAAATATTATCTTTGTAATGATTCTACATTTCAAGCAATTTTAGATCTGCTGACAATCTATCTTGGTGACTTTTCCGATGATATGGTTTGGTTCCGGCTGTTGAATATGCTGGGTGAAATACCTGAAAAAGGAGAATCGAAACGGACACTTTACGAGGATTACCTGGCGAGGGGGATGATTTATCCCCTTGCCGGAGAGGAGGAGACGAGATATCTGAGTGTCACAGCTTCTGACAGCCGTATTTTACAGGCTTTTTCAAAAATATACCGGGCCGCGAAATGCTTTGTCCTGCCAGCCCGGCAGGCAATACTGCGTGCCATGGAATTATTTTGTGATGAGCAGATCGATTATAAGGAGGTGCTGGAGATACTGGATGAAAAGTTTCGGGAACGGAATATAAGAAATGCAGGTCAGATGTGGACATACCTTTCTTCGGTCAAACGTTTTCGGGATGATACCAGGCTGTTTTACGAGACCGGGCAGGAAGGGAGGATTCAATTACTGACAGCCCATGACTCTAAAGGAAAGGAATTCCCGGTGGTGCTGGTCTATGGAGTAGATGATTTTGAAAAAAACGAGCCCCAGGAAGAACGTAGACTGCTTTATGTGGCTATGACGAGGGCAAAGGAACGGCTGTATTTAACGGAGATATGTAAAGGAAAGAGTATGTTTATCAAGGAATTTGAAGAAAAGCTGAAGATTATGGGAGGAACGCAATATGCCTAAATGGTTGGTGTATGGGGAAGAACCATACTTGATTGATAAGTTTCGCAAAAAAATTATAGATGAAGTGGAAACACCGGAGTTTAACCTTATGGAAACGAGTGAATTTACGGAAGCAGAGCAGAACTTCTTATGTCAGCATGCGTTATTCGGGGATAAGAAGGTGCTGATTTACCGCGCGAATAGTTTGAAAGAGAGCGGGGAATTCGTAAAATATGTATCTGAAAAAGGGAAAACTACGGACACCTATATTTTTGTCCAGGAAGTTGACAGGCGGAGCAAAGTGTACAAGATGTTCAAAAAAGAAGAAGTCCAGGTTTTCAAAAAGCTGTCCCGGGATGTTCTGGAGAAGACGGTCATGCAGTTTGTGAAAAAGGCCGGATGTGAGATTACTACAGAGGCATATCAGCGGTATCTGCAGTTGATTAATTATGATTCAGAGGAAACAAATCTGTATGATGTGCTTCATTCATTGAAACGGCTGTGTGCTGTGAAGGAGATTACGAAGGAAACCGTGGAGTATACGGTGCTGGACCGGGAACAGGAGAATATTTTCCTGCTGATACAGCTTATTATGCAAGGAAAATACAGTGATGTGTTCCGGCAGGCGGAATTAATCCTGCAGAATCAGCCCAATAATGTGATTGGTGTGCTGTCGCTGCTTTTGCGAAGCTACCGGCTGGCATATAAAATGGAGGTGTGCCATTGTTCGTTGAGTGCATTAGGGGTTAACGGGCGCACGTTCGTTCCAAGGATGTCTGCTGACAGGTGCAGTGAGGCGATGGATGTTCTGGATGATATGGTGAACCTGATAAAACGGGGCACCTATCGGCCGGATATCGCATTGAAGGTTGCACTGGCGAAGCTGTGCTGTCTGCAGAACGAACATGAAGGAAATAACCAGGGTGAGCTGCTTAAGAAAGGAAAAATATAATACATAGAGAATTCGCAGGAATTTTATTGTAAACATGAGTGTTTTTTTGTATAATTGAGATGTAGCAGGAGTAAATAATATTGTATTATTGCTACAGATTTTAAGGAACTGAGGTGATAGGATGCAGGACGAGACAAAGCAGGTACAGGAAATTATGGCAAAGCGCACCGCAAAAAACAGCGTGTTCCTGAACCTCTTTCAAGATAAAAGTTATCTGTTAAAGTTGTATAAAACACTCCATCCAGAGGATACCGCAGCTACGGAAGATTCATTAACTGACGTAACCATAGAAAATGTGCTGACAGACAATTTATATAATGACTTAGGCTTTATTGTGGGCAATAAGCTGATGATACTGGTAGAGGCTCAGTCCACATGGACAATGAATATTTTAGTAAGAGTTTTGCTATATCTGGCGCAAAGCTATCACGAATATTTCCAACGTACCAGCCAAAACTACTATAAAAGCAAAAAAGTAAAAATGCCGAAGCCGGAGCTTTATGTGATATTTACGGGCAATAAAGGACGAAAGCCTGATAGAATATCTTTATCAAAAGAATTTTTTGAAGGCGCAGATATTGACATTGAAGTAAAAGCAAAGGTTATCTATGAAAGCAATGAGGACGATATCATTAATCAGTATATTATTTTCTGTAAAGTCTTTAATGAGCAGACAAAAATGCACGGTATGACAAGGAAGGCAGTTACGGAAACAATCCGTATATGCAAGGACAGAAATGTTTTAAGGGATTATCTGCTTAAAAAGGAAAAGGAGGTTGTGACGATTATGATGAGTTTGTTTGATGAAGAACAGATTATGAGATCATTTATTAAAAGCGAAAAGTATGACTTAGCCAAAGAGAAGGCTATACTGATGTTGAGAGATGGTAAAATTACAATAGATGAGGTGAGTTTATACTTTCCAGAATTGCTTGAAAGTGATATAAAAGAACTTGAAGAAGAGATTGTTCAGTTGGTATAAAAAGTTTCTTAAAATATCAACATAAAGACGCATGGAGCAGAGACTGTAAACCATGCGTCTTTTTGATATTCACCATGTAGGAATAAGATATCAGGAGAAAAGGGATGCAGTATGTTGTATGTTATAGCGGCGGGCATAGTTCGGCTCTTGCAGCGGTAGAAACAGTAAGACGGTTTGGAAATGAAAACGTTATTCTTCTAAATCATGATATTAGCTCGAAGGTCGAGTCAATAAAAATCAAAAAGTTTAAGAACCAGGTAGCGGAGTATCTTCAATTGCCGATAACCTACGCAAATTGCGAAGGGTTTGAGCAGAAGACTCCGCTTTCTTTATGTCTGGAGCATGGGAGAGTAAAGTTCCGTTCAGGCCATGAAATTTGTACATATTTTTTAAAAACACAGCCATTTTACCAGTGGCTGGAAGAAAATTATCCGGTTTATGACGGCCAGATGTCCGAAGAGATTGTGCTTATCTATGGTTTTGATGAAAATGAGATACACCGTGTTGCAAGAAGGCGCAGGCATTTGGAAAGCATGGGATATGATACCCTCTATCCTTTAGTGGAGTGGCCGAGAACGATCAATAATATAGAAGAAATAGGTATTTCCAGGCCAAGGGTGTACTTTGAATCAAAGCATGCAAACTGTATTGGATGTCTGAAAGCCGGGAAACAGCATTGGTACAAGGTATACTGCTGCCATCGGGATATTTTTGAAGAAGCAAAGATGGTGGAAGAACAGATTTGTTTCAGCGTGCTTAAATGTGGATATTTAAAGGATTTGGAAGCAGAATTTGAAAAAATGAGACAGGCAAGGGTTCCGGCTACGGAAAATATGGATTCTTACTGGTTCTGGAAATATGCCAGGCAGTAAACCATACAGGAGATGAATGTCGGCAATCCTTGTCGGAAAGTGAGAAGAAGGTTTATGGATGATATAGGAAGATGTGTATGCGGCATGGATGGTCAGAAGTATATCCTTGGACCATGTATATTAAGCGGAAGGCTGTTAATCCATGCGGATAAAAAGACCCGCTTATTTGTAGAAGGGAGCAGCTTTAGTGACGGGGTAATAAGCTGGAGATTTGGAAGAGAATATCCCGAAAAATGCCAGCATTTTCTTACAGGTTCGGCGTTACTGACAGATATAGAAATGGATTTATGCCCTCAATGGAGAGAAGGCGCAGTAGCTGTGAAAAAGGAGGATTTTGAAAGTACTCATGAGGTGTGGAACGGATGGAATACATTGACACCGCATATAAGTCAGTAATAGGTAAATTGAAAAAGTTGTGAAAAAGGAGACCATATTTACGGAATGATACAGTTCTGTAAATATGGTCTCTTTTTTTGTGAAATGGTTTTGACTGTATTAACTTAACATAACCACAAAGGTTGTACCGCCTCCCGGTGTATCTTCCACCCGGATTTTCCCTTTGTGCATATGGACGATTTCTTGTGCGATACAAAGCCCAAGACCGAAATGCTTCTTGTCTTTGTGCGCCTTGTCACAGCGATAAAAACGCTCAAATATTGACTCTTTCTCTGAATCAGGAATACCGATCCCATTATCTGCGACACGAATGGTAATCCTGCCGGAAGTTTCTGAAAGGGAAAGGCAGACCCGGCCATTTTCCGGAGTATAGCTTAAGGCGTTATCCAGCAGGATAGACAGCACCTGTTCGATACGCTCCCTGTCACAGGAATAAGGGGTGGACAATGTATCCGGCAGGATGAAATCAAGAGAAATATTTTTTTTCAGTGCCAGAGGCTCAAACTTTTCATAGGCCGACAGTACCAGGGTATCCAGTTCTACGTTTGTTTTATTTATGGGGAAATGTGTACTGTCTGAACTGGATAATGTCAGCATGTCATCGATCAGCCGTCCCATTCGTTTCCCTTCCTGCATAATCATTTCAGAGAAATGTTCTGCCTCATCAGCAGAGGCTTTACTCATGGAGGAAAGGCAGGAGAGCATAAGTGCCAGAGGTGAACGCAGCTCATGTGAGGCTGCTGCTATAAATTCTGTCTGCTTCTGGCGGTTTATGATTAAGGGGCGGATCATGTGCCATGTGTAGAACCAGAAAAATATCCCAAGTAAGATAATCCCCAAAACATCCGCACCGGCAAATAAAACCCGGCTTACGTTTGTGGAATGGGATAATTCCGTTAAAGGCTGCAGAACAGCGGTATTCAGTATATGGCTGTTTTTCGGGATCAGTGCGATACAGGCATAGTATTTCTTTCCGCCTGTATGCAGTTCAAAAGAAGCATTGGAAGAAAGTTTTGTGTCTGAGGTGATGGACTCTTCCGTAAGTCCGTATTCGTCCCGGGCTGTCTTTCTTGCCAAAGCAAATATTCTGGGATCCAGCCGTTGAGGTGACAGGTCTTCGAATATCAGTTTTGTCCCGTTATCCTGAATGTCCATCTCGAACTTTGTATCTGCTTTTAGCTGTGAGAACCATTCAAGAGAAAGCACAGACTGGCTCTCGATCTGGTGGATCAGCATAGCAGCTTTCAATTCAAAATTAGAAAAATAGCTTTCCCTGGCCTCTGCTTCAGAAAAAGAGATGCAGATTAAGGACATCAGAAGCAGGATCAGGCCGCTTATAAAGGTGCAGAAGAGGGTCAGCCGGATATGAAGCCGTTTAAACATAAGGCACCTCCAGACGATATCCGATACCCCGCACCGTTTTAAGCTGCAGGGTGCTTCTCACTCCTTTCAGCCGGCGGCGCAGGAGATAAATATAGTTATCCAGATTCCCATCCTCCACGGAAGCGTCCGGTCCCCATACTCTGGAAAGAAGGGAGGCGCGGGGAATCGTCATGCCAGGGTTGCGAAGAAATATTTCCAGTAAATTTCCCTCTCTTGCCGAAAGAGAGCAGGAATTTTTATCACAGTATAGAACCTTCTGCTTCACATCAAAAGAAATATCCCCCAATTTTAAAGGTTTGTCTCCCTCCCATTTGACAGGGCGCCGTAAAATGCTGTGTATTCTGGCAAGGAGCTCCTCGAAATCAAAGGGTTTTACAAGGTAATCGTCCGCTCCGCATTCAAGGCCGGTGACTTTGTCTTGTAATGCCCCCATGGCAGTTATAAAAATGATGGGTGTATAGATGTCCTTTTCCCGTGTGATTTTTAAGACGGAGATTCCGTCCAATACGGGAATCATCCGGTCCAGCAGGATCAGGTCATGCGCCTGCTGCTCAATAAAGTGCAGGCCATCCACACCGTCATGGCAGATATCTGTCTCAAAATGTTCCCGTTCCAACTGGAAGCGCAGGGTCTCTGCCAGTGATTTGTCGTCTTCTATAATTAAAATTCGCATGAAGTAGCCCTGCCTTTCGTTTTGTATTCTGTCAATGCAGCCTGGATATTACTGATTATATCACAGAAACCTCTAAGAAACCTCTAAAAAAGCTTTTTCAGTTTAGAGATAGGTTAGAGATTAGTAAGGTATAATATTGTCCGGATATTGTGACAGTACCAAGGAGGAAGATATGGGAACAGATTTACACAGCAGAAGGCAGAGAAATCATGGACGCAAATTAAAGAAAGTGTTGTTTATTGGTTTTTTAGCGGGACTGGTATGCGGATTACTGCTTGGAGCTTTGGCTTTTATCATCGGAAATGCATGGAAGGAAAAAAGAAATGAAGCCGAAAATGCCACGAAAAAAAATAAAGAAGTTTCCAGACAGGCTTCATTTCATGGAAATGCGGCGACAGTCGGCTTAAATACGGATACTTATCCGTCTAAAAAGGATGACTGGAGACTGGCGCTGGTCAATGAATCCCATCCTTTGGATGAAGGATGGAAACCGGAACTTGCGGAAGTCGTGAAAGACCGTTATGTGGATGCCCGGATTCTGGATGCGGCGGCAAAAATGCTGGAAGATGCGGCCGGTGCGGGAATGAGCCTGTATGTCTGTTCTGCATATCGGGATTATGAGAAGCAAAGGGAGATTTTCAACAGCAGCATGGCAGACCGGCTTTCTCAGGGGTATGGACCGCTGGACGCATATGAAGAAACAAAAAAAACCGTGGCGTTTCCGGGAACGAGTGAGCATGCCACCGGGCTTGCGCTGGACATTACATCCGCACAGTATGTGGAACTGAATGAGAAGCAGGCAGATACAGAGGAAGCGAAGTGGCTTGCCGCTAACAGCTGGAAATATGGGTTTGTACTGCGGTATCCTCCTGAAAAGGCAGATGTAACAGGGATAATCTATGAACCCTGGCATTATCGTTATGTGGGGCAGGAGGCAGCAAAAGAAATGACAGAAAAAAATATCACACTGGAAGAATATAATGGCAGACTTAAGGGAGATAAAAACGAATTGGAGTAAAGAGAAAGGAAAAGACAAGGTGCGAATCGGAGCCTTGTCTTTTCCTTTCAGGAAAGCAGCTTTTGAAATGCCAAAATTGTTTTATATCCATTCTGCGGCGTACTTTCCATTTTCATTGTTCCGCCGTGCGCCTCCACAATCTGCCTTACCAGCAATAGCCCAAGCCCATGCCGCAAGTCCAGCCGTTCATCGGTGCTTTCCATATAGTGCGGTTTTTCTTCCAGTTCCCGCAGCTTTTCGGCGGACAGGCCTACGCCATTGTCGGCAACGGTGAGAAAAATAGCCGTGTCAGAGCAGGCAAGCCGCAAGCTGATGGTACAACCCTGCGGGTTGTGACGGATACTGTTCTGTACCAGATTGCCAACTGCCCGTGAGATCAGCCGCGCGTCACATTCTATGACCGCAGTTTCAGCATCTTTGGAAATTTCCGTTTCTAACGAATATTTTTCAGGGATACCAGCATTGAGCAATTCCACCGCATATGAGCGCAGCAGCCTGGAGGGGCGTACCGGAGCCTTTGTGAGCGGCTGCATATCGTATTCCAACTGTGATACCAGATTCAAGTCCTGTACCAGGTCTTTGATTTTTGCGCTCTGTGCCCGGATAATCTCTGCCTCCTGCTGAATATTTCCGCTGGCTGCATGGTCGCGGGCAATCCGCTCAGCATAACCCATAATCATAGAAAGCGGGGTGCGTATATCATGGGAGACACCGCTGATCCAGTTGGCGCGGGCCTGGTTCTGCCTGCTTAATACCTGGGATGCCTGATTCACACTGTCAGCAATTTCCGACAACTCGCCGTGAATAGACAGGCTGACGGGCCTGCCGGCAGACAGTGTTTTAATCGAGGTCATGATCGGTTCCGTGTTTTTGGAAATCTTACGTTTGGAAAAATAGTAGACCAGGAACAAAAGCAATATGTCTGCCGCCAGGATGCCCGTTACGAAAAGTGGAAAAATCCTGACTGCCCGCATGGGAAGATAGTTTCCCGTCAGTTTCATAAAGCTGTCTTTCGGGTAGCCCAGTACCAGCAGGCCATCTTCCATACTCCGCACAAAAACGGGATACTCCTTAAGATAGCCTTTTGAGAATACGGCGATATCCTGGGCTCTGTACTGTGTTGGTACTTCCTCCGGCAAAGACACCGACCAGTCACAGCTCCCGCCCTCATCCAGATACATGGCCCAGATTTGGTTACGGTTCAGTTCCTGCACCGTTTCTTCTGATATGCCGGAAACAGACAGATCAGCGGCCACTCTCTCCAGCATATTTGCAGGGGACGCCGCACCGTATTCCTGGAATACGATCCCCCCAAATGTCAGAGAAAACGCCAGGATGTTGACAAGTAAAAGGATCAGAACAAAGGCAAAAAAGGAAAGGAGATACTTTGATATATATTTTCCAAATGCTTTCATCGGTTATTTCCTCGCCAGCAGCTTATAGCCCAGCCCCTTGACCGTCAGCAGGGAAACCGGCTTTGACGGGTCTGCCTCAATCTTCTCCCGAACGCGCCGCACATGGGCGTTCAGGCTGTTTTCATAGCCAAAAGGATTGTCGCCCCATAGGGCCTCGCAGAGCGTGTCCACGGTCACGATACGGCCCTCATTCCTCGCAAGGGTTTCCAGCAGCCTATGTTCCATTGCTGTCAAAGGAAGTATCTCACCGCCCTTGTCCACTTCGGCCCGGCTGAAATCCACCGTACAGCTATCCAGCTTCAAAACGGTTGCGTCCTCTTTGTAGCACCGGCGCAGAACGGCGTAAACCCGCAGCAGAAATTCCTGGGGCAGAAAGGGTTTTGCGATATAATCGTCCGCTCCAAGGCCCAGCCCCGCCAGCTTGTCCGCCGCCTCGTCACGGGCCGTCAGAAATATCACGGGAATATCCGTCCACGCGCGGATCTGCTCCATCAGGGAAAAGCCGTCGCCGTCCGGAAGCATCACATCCAAAATCGCCAGATCAGGCTTTTCCGCTTTGGCGGCGGCAATTCCCTCTTTCATATTGGGGGCAGTAACAAGATACTGAAAGCCCTCATCTGTTAGTATAGCTGTTATCATTTTCAAAAGCTCCGGTTCGTCATCAACCAGCAGGAGCTTCTTACTGTGTAAAAATGTATTGTCCATCGCGGCACCTCCCCGACAAGCTGTACAACCTACATAAATTGTGTTTTTGTCAGCTTGATTATAGCATAGCCTGTCTGCCTTGTGAACGGCTCTTTGAAAAAGTAAGGTAAAAGTAAGGACGTGGGAGCGTAGATGTCAGATTGATGTTGTACCATAGAAATATCGAAAGGAGATGTTTGTATGGACTACATTATTACAACAGAACAGTTGACGAAAAAATACAAAAACTTTACTTCCGTCAACAATGTTTCGCTTCACATTCAAAAAGGCAGTATTTATGGTTTCTTAGGTCCCAACGGCGCTGGCAAATCTACGACTATGAAAATGCTGTTGGGACTGACCGCTCCCACAAAGGGCAGCTTTACCATTGACGGAAAGCACTTTCCCGATGACCGGATTGCCATTCTCAAAGAGATTGGTTCATTCATTGAATCACCTTCTTTTTATGCAAATCTGACCGGCCGGGAAAATCTTGACATCATCCGCAGAATTTTGGGGCTGCCGAAAGATGCCGTTGAGGATGCATTGGATTTGGTTGGCCTGACCGAATTTGGCGGACGGCTGGCAAAGAAATATTCGCTGGGTATGAAACAGCGTCTGGGGCTTGCCGGAGCACTGTTGGGGAGGCCACCGATCCTGATTCTGGACGAACCGACGAACGGCCTCGACCCCTCCGGCATCCATGAAATCCGAAATCTGGTAAAGTCTCTGCCTGACCTGTATGACTGTACGGTTCTGATTTCGTCTCACATGCTGTCAGAAATTGAGCTGATGGCAGATGACATCGGTATCCTCAATCATGGACGGCTGCTGTTTGAGGGCAGCTTGGATGATCTGCGGCACAGCGCAAGGCAGGCGGGAATGTCCGCCGACAACCTGGAAGATGTGTTCCTCTCCATCGTGGAGCAGGACAACGCCGCCAGAAAGCAGAGGGCAAAGCTATGAGGGCGCTTGTGATCGAACTGCGGAAAGAGAAGCGGACAGGGGTGATCCCGGTGCTGCTGGCTGTCGGTATTTTAGGCGCGGCCTATGCCTTTGTCAACTTCCTTGTCCGAAAAGATACGCTGCTCAATCTTCCGCTGGCCCCGATGGACGTACTGCTGACCCAGCTTTACGGCATGATTATGATACTGAACCTGTTCGGTATCGTTGTCGCCTCCTGCATGATCTACAACATGGAGTTTAAGGGCAGCGCAATCAAAAAGATGTATATGCTTCCCATGAGCGTACCGGGGATGTATCTCTGCAAATTCCTGATCTTGACCGTCATGCTCTTTGTGGCGGTGGCTCTGGAAAATCTGGCGCTCATGAAAATCGGAATGAGCGATCTGCCCCAGGGGACATTTGAAATGGGAACGCTGCTCCGCTTTACGGCCTATTCATTCATCACATCCATGCCGGTGCTGTCCTTTATGGTGCTGATCTCCTCCCGCTTTGAAAATATGTGGGTTCCCCTTGGCGTGGGAGTGGCCGGTTTTTTAAGCGGGATGGCCCTGGCATCGTCGGCTGTGGCGGTCTTGATGGTGCATCCGTTCATTGTGATGTTCAAGCCTGCGGTGGCTATGAGCGCACAGCCCGATATGCTGGTGGTGCTGTTTGCTCTGGTCGAAACGCTCCTTTTCCTTGGCCTTGGGCTGTGGATGGCAAAAAATCTGCGCTATGAGTAAAGGAGGAGCCGCATGAACTTTTTCGATTTGCTCGGCATTGAGTTTATGAAAGTGAAACGCTCAAAGATCGTTCCGCTGATTTTTATTGCCCCGCTACTGGTAGTGGCCTCCGGGGTGGCGGCGTTAAGCCGGTACTTCACGCCGGAGTACACCAACGCATGGCCCGCTATGTTCATTCAAAGCGCCCTGGTCTACGCCTACTATCTGCTGCCGTTCAGCATGATCGTGGTATGCGTGATGATTGCGGGGCGGGAAACACAGAACAATGGCATCCTGAAAATGCTGGCCCTGCCGGTGAGCCGGAAAGCTCTTTCCCTGGCAAAGTTTTGTGTCCTGATGTTTTATCTGTTCATGGAAATGGTTGTCTTTCTGGCGGTGTTCGTAGTTGCCGGTATGCTGGCTACTTCCACAATGGGTATTACGGAAACATTGCCCGTTCTCTATCTTCTGAAATGGTGCGTGGGGCTGTTTCTGACGATGCTCCCATGTTTGGCGGCAATGTGGGCAATCACGGTGTTATTTGAAAAGCCGCTGCTTTCCGTGGGGCTGAACCTGCTGCTGGTGATCCCCGGTATTCTGGTCGCCAACACGCCGCTCTGGATTGCTTATCCCTACTGTTACAGCGGTTATCTGGTGTCCTGTTCTCTGCACGATTTTACGGCGGAAACCTCTGATGCCGCATTTGCGTTGATGCCTTTCCTGCCCTGTGCAATCGCTGTATTTGCTGTCCTGCTTGCCCTGTCAATTACACAATTTGGAAAAAAGGAAATGAGGTAATCGTATGGAAGTCACAAAAAAACTTCAAAAGCTCAGTCTGGCGGCGCTGATCGTCAGTCTGCTGCCGCTGGCAACCCTTGTCCCCGTGTTCCTGAAAATCACCCTGCCGGATGGTGTACGCATGGTTTGGGCGATCTGCAACATCGTCCTTGCGCTGACGGGCCTCCTGTTCTCCGTGATTTGCGTAAAGAGCGAGGAAAGCCGAAGCGCCGTCAATATCATGTCCACAGTAATCAGCGTGGCGCTGGTGCTGATGATGCTGGGGGTTGTCGCCCTTGCCTTAGTTCTCAATTTCTTGCAGTAATACCATTTTCATGAACACATCTATATACCCACAGATCAAAGAAAGTCTTAAAACAGCAATTCTGACCGGGCGCATTATGCCCGGTCAGAGATTACCATCTGTGCGAAAGCTGGCAAAGCAATTCCAGACAATCCCTAACACAGTGCAACGTGCAACGACCGAATTGTGCAAAACTGGGTTAGTTACACGTCAGCTTGGTCAGCCTATGATTGTAATCTCAAATGTAGAACAGATCGAAGCAAGCAGACAGAAAAAAGCGATTATCGTGATACAAGAGTGCATCAGAACATTAAAAAAGCTAAATTACCAGGAGGAAGAAATTATAAATTTGATTTCATTAGCAGTAGCTCAAAAATCAAAGGGATGATACGCAAAACGACAAGCTCCGGTTGCACCAATTATTGAGAAGTTCTATTCAGGAAATATAAACAGGGAATTATATCTGCCGCACGACGGCAAAAGAAAAAAGCTGTCGTGCAGGGGACGTATTGTCATGCACATAGGTGGCGGCTTTGAGAGATTAGAGCAGCCATTTTTATGACTATCTTGGCGGCACATAGGAGGATGCCGCCATGCGATTACAGATAGATAGGCACTTGTCAAAAAAAGCCTGCCTCCCGCAGCGGCATCCCCTACCCATGTTTGCGAAAATAGTCGTTTTCTGACGGCTCATACT
>OFGR01001214.1_pt1 | contig 21781 bp, 18 predicted proteins | sample 1521811 | NCBI WGS metagenome assembly OFGR01 (sample SAMEA3504098, study PRJEB24116) | mouse gut metagenome | biome: mouse gut; feature: mouse-associated habitat; material: faeces | place: Denmark | collected 2011
CTGGAATACCGCCGGACAGGGAGAACCCGCCGCTACCACCCCGGCTATGAGTGCAGGTGGGCGACAAACACCGTGGCGCATATCCTTGAAAACCGGGAATACACGGGCTGCCTTGTGAACTTCAAGACCGAGAAAGTGTCCTACAAGGTGAAGCAGAGCAAAGAGAACCCCGTGGAAAAACAGGCAATCTTTGAGAACCACCACGAAGCAATCATTGACCGGGAAACATGGGAGCGTGTGCAGGAGCTACGCAAGCAGCGCAAACGCCCCAACCGCTATGACGAAGTGGGCTTGTTCTCCGGCTTACTCTTTTGTGCCGATTGTGGCAACGTCATGTACCAGCAAAGGTATCAGACAGAAACGGCAGGCAGTCAAGAAATATTTGTGGTTTTACAAGAAAGGTGCTATAATGAGAACAGCAAGCCCTGATATGGGGAGAAAGGTAGGATAATATATACACATAAGTTATAAACCGCTATAGCATACACTGGTAGAGTACAATATGTTGAAAGAGGACTTATAACTTTCCGCTGGTCTTACCACAAATATGATTGCCAATATGAGAAAAGGATGATAAATCAGAACAATAAATCGGAAGCTGTGGAGGAGTAAAGATAAAATATGGATATAGAAATATTGAGTATGGAAATAGCAAAAATTGAAAATTCCATTAATGAATATGAAGTTAATGAACTTATCATGGAGGAAAGTATTCAATATATTAAAAACTCTGGTTATGGAATAGAAGCAGTAGAGCCTTTGTTAATGCTTATGGAACGCCACCCATTAGTAGAATTTGGTATGCCAGGAGAAATTGTTCATTTTGTAGAAGCTTTTTATGGAAATGGATATGAAGATTTGCTGGTTCAATCAGTCAAGAGAAAACCAACAATCCATACAGTTTGGATGCTTCATAGATTAATAAATGACCCAAAAGGAACAAGAAATAATGAATTCGTTTCACTTATGAAAAAGGTTACAGACAGAACAGATATTGACAAAGTAATTGCTAATTCAGCAAAAGCCTTTTTGATTGGATAGATTCCAGTTTATCAGGATGTTAAATAGAGCGAGAAATCGGGAGTGAAGGCAAAAATATGAACAGAATATTAAATGAAATCCGAAAAATCATTGATAAAAATATAGCTTTATACTTACCTCATGTAACAAGCAGCGATTTGGAAAATGGCGGTGCGATCTTTTACATGAACGCACATAATGGTACCGAGTTTGACTGGTTTGTCAATGATAGGTTTCCGTTTTTCATGGTGTTTTATAACGGCAAGGATAATCTAGGTGTGGTCAAGCTAGTACTCTATCATACTGGAGAAGCGCAGTTATACCTCTATGATGAAAATGGGAAGAAACTCGCCAAAATAATAAAGGAGCATCTGGATATAGACAAAACAGATATGTTCAAATTAGCCGCAGTATTGACCCGTGAAGCAGATGATAAAAAAATATGGGACGGAAATATTGACAAGATACATACGGATAATGAAATCACAGATGAGGAACTCAACGAATTTAGTGGCAGAGAAAAGAATCATGCTGTGATGAAGAATAGAATGAATATTTGTAATCTATCTGCTGTCGTTTCAAAAAAGATAATAGAAGAAGGTTGGAAGGTAGGATATATGGAAAGAACCGAACCCTATGACAAAGATAACAGCGGTTGGTTTTTTTCGGTCGGCAATGAAGATGATATATACCTTTCAGATTCCAAAAACCTGATGTTGCTTACAGTAGGAATGGTATGGCAACGATTGGACAGAGATATTTTCAAATATATTGATATGCCGGCAGGTACGAAATTAATTCGGATCTCGCCGAACGAATTTGAAATAGATAAAAATAATAAAGAGATTTATATGGCAAAAAGAGAATGAGTATATCAATACAAATTTGGACGTTAGGAGGAAAATAAAAATGTTATTGATAGCAGTAAATGAAGATAAAGGTTGGTTATTATCAAGATGGAATCTGACATACGCAATTGGTTGGGAACAAATATGCAAGGCGGCTGATTTAATGTTTGATTATTACGATAATCTTGAAATTCTGGTTGATAATAAGAGAACAAATGTGTCGTCTAAAGAAGACATTATCAAGCTCGATGAAGCGAGGAACATGACAGTCAGAGGATTGTCAAAAATTCTGAAAGTACCCATGATGGTAACCTTTTTTAATCAGATAAACACTGTGAATGTGAGCATTGCCCAGGCAACAGATGAATTTAAGACTGCCGATTATCAAAGATTTAATATGTCTCTCGGACAGTATATGGATAGTATTGAATTATCAATGTACAGATAACTTCCATTTTATCAAACAGATAAAATTATCTGTGAAATAAAGACCGTCCATGAAAATATCTATCTCTGGCAGATGCCATGATGGAGATACTTGCCGGAAGATAACGATAATAACACTTATGGGCGTATCCACATATATCAGGCATTCATGTTAAAACAGCCTGAAAATGTGGATATTCCCAGCGAACGTACTGTTTACCGTGTCATGGAGGATATTGGAATCAGCCATCATCCCAGGCGTAAACCAAACGGAATCACGAAAGCAGGCCGGGAAGCCCGGAAATCAGAAGATCTGTTAAAACGTGATTTCAAGCCAGAGGAACCGCTGTCCAAGTGCGTAACAGACATAACAGAGATCAAAGCCAGCGATGGAAAGCTGTATGTTTCCGCTGTTTTCGACTGCTTCGATTCCAGCGTGGTTGGCCTGGCAATGGATACAAACATGAAAGCTCCGTTATGTGTGCGGACATTGAAAAACGCGGCGGAAGCGTATCCAGGCATCCGCGGAGCAATTATCCACAGTGACAGGGGAAGCCAGTACACCAGCCGGCTTTATCGGGACGCAGTCAATCAATATGGCATCCGACAAAGCATGAACAGCGCGGGTGGAAGATGCCATGATAATGCCCGCTGTGAAAGCATGTGGGCCAGAATGAAATCAGAACTGTTATATGACCGCTATGATACTGAGAAGATGAGCACAGATGAACTGAAAACCCTGATCTGGAGATATTTCATCAGCTATTGGAATAACCGGAGGATCTGTTCTGCTAATGGAGGGCTTCCTCCCATCATCAAACGACAGCGATACTATGATTCTCTGGAAGAAGCAGCATAGAATGCAAAACCCTTGAGAAAAATGTGTCAACTAATCTTGACAAAATCATTTGCTATAACAACGACATGCTACACTCCCCAGAAGGTTTCCCCTCACGGATAAGTCGTGGAATGATAGACAGTAAATTTTCACCTTCCTTTCTTTGATATCTTTGTCTACCGCTTGCTAAAGGCGGTTTATGGCATACACCCTAACGGGCGCACAATGGTCTCTTTTCCTAAAGTCTCTGAAATCTCCTTTAGGGTAGTGCTCTCCTTCCCTCCGAGAAATAACATGCTGTCACAATTCCCTAAAATAGTCTCACTGGCGTCCTTATAGATTGTCTTAAGCTGGCTCTGCGACTGCAAAATAATAGAAGCAGAGATTTCCCTGCTCCTGATGGTGGCAATCAGCTTGTCAAACTTTGGTATCTGCCCAATATTTGCAAATTCATCAAGCAGGAGCCTTACATGGTACGGGAGCCTGCCCCCATGTACGTCATCCGCCCTATCGCATAAAAGGTTGAAAAGCTGGCTGTACATCACCGCCACGATAAAGTTGAAAGTGTCGTCCGTGTCGGAGATAATGACAAACATGGCTGTCCTTCGGTCGCCCAGCATATCCAGCTCCATTTCATCATAGGAAGTCAGCTCCCGGAGCTCCGCAATATCGAACGGGGCTAACCTCGCACCGCAGCTAATTAAGATCGATTTTGAAGTTTTGCCCGCCGCAAGCTTAAATTTTTTATATTGGCGCACCGCAAAGTGTTCTGGCTTCTCCTGTTCCAGTTCCTCAAACAGCTCATCTACCGCATTTTTAAATTCCTCGTCATCTTCCCTTGTCTCCGAGGCATTGATAAATTCCAGTAATGTGGAGAAATTCTGTTCCTCCTCCGGGGCTTCATAGTAGATGTACCCAATTAGGGCACAGTATAAAAGCCTTTCAGATTTTACCCAAAAATCTTCGGCGGATTTTTCCCCTTCCCCTTTCGTGTTGGCAATAATGGTATTTACCAGCTTTAAAATATCCTTTTCGGAACGGATATACCGAAAAGGGTTATAGTGCATGCTTTTCTTGAAATTGATAGTATTCAGCACCTTGATCCGGTAAGGCTCATAAACCACCCTCCCGTTTTTATCCCTGACCGGCTTTCCGTTTTTCATCTTCGGCGTACCCCTGTTTAACATTTTTCCGCATTCCAGCAGGATAGTACCTTTCGGATCTGTGGTCACGAAACTGACATTTGAAGGCATCTGCATGAGCTGGGGCTTGACATAGAACCTTGTCTTGCCGGAGCCGGAGCCGCCAATTACCACCACATTTTTATTCCTTGCGTACTTTGGCTTTTTCGGTCTGCCATTCATGGTAAGTCTCTCCGTCTGAGTGAAAAGGATATTGTTGTCGAACACCGGATCAATAAACGGTGCGATGTCTTTCTCATTCCCCCACCTTGCACTGCCATACTCCACGCCCTGCCGATATTTCTTTGCATTTTTCCCTTTCAAGTACACCATGCCCTTCACTATGGCAGCGCCGACTGCCCCGGCTGCCAGATCGTGGGCGTGGAAGCTGGGAACCGGATTTTCAAACGCCATCTGGAAATTCAGAAAAAGTACCCCTGCCCTCTCCGCAAAAGAATTTCCCATGCAGTGCCGGTACAGCCATGCCAGCTTATCCGTCAGGTAAAATACAATAATATAAGGCACATTCATCATGAGCAGACGCTTTTTATCTATCATGGAAAGTTTCTCTGCAAAGCTTCCCGCTATTTTGTCTGTCAGGTTATGCAGTGATACATTCTCTTTTTTCCCGCTCATAATTCCTGCCCCCTGTCTTTGTGTTTCGTCTTTTCCTTCTCCCTGTGCTTTGCCACGCGCTCCTTGGCAAGCTCCAGCTTTTTCCGGACGGAAGGCTTTTTCGTCTTTTTTAACGTCCTGCCGGTATACTCCTTGAAGGCGGCAGTGATGGAATCCACGTCCTTTGCCCGGAAGAATACAAAATACCGGGGCGGCGATGCGGACTTATCTTTCATCAGGCTGTAAAGCACATGGTACTTACGGGCGCATTTCTCAAAAGATTTGATGTTCCCATCCGTAATCTCAATGTTGGAAAGCTGTGCCCCGTTCTCCGCAAGTTTCTTAAGACTCTGTTTCCCGGTGCTTACCGTCTGCTTTTTCTCTTTCTGCTTTGCCGGGGCATGGTGCCGCGCCTTCTGCTGTGAACGCTCCATTTCAGCAAGTGCCTTTTCCATTGTTTCCTTCAATATCCGCGCCGAAATCTTTCCGCCACTGACACAAAGCGATAAAACCTTCTCATTTACCTCGTCCTGCATAAATTTTCCTCCCTTCCTGCCCTATACTTTCACATTCAGTTCCCGGACAATCTTTAAAAGGCAAAAGCCGATACAGGGGGAATGCTTCCCATAAGGGCAGTCCGCACAGGTCTCCTCTTCCTTCTTTTCCGGCTTCTCCGGGAGCAGGTAGTAACACTCTTTCAACCTGCAGACGCCCTTCTTTTTACGGAAATAGCAGTAGGCGCAATCCGGTTTATCTTCCGCATACTTTCGTCTCTCTCCTTTCTCTCCCTGCACTCTGGTTTCCTCATTTCTATGATTTTTTGAATAAAAAAGCGCCCCTGGATTGATAAACAGTCCATGAACGCCGCATTTTTTGTTTTTCTGCTCTATCTATTGAATATACAAATTTCCTCACCACGATTGGCATTTCCCCGCCACAATGACCAGCCTCCCGTCCTTCCCGAACTCGGAACGGTCACAGGTGGAAAGGGTGAGTATCTCCGCCGGGGCATGGTCAGGCTCCGCATAATAAAGGGCATATTCCTGAAGCTGTTCCATCCAGAGATTATAACTTTCCATATCTGCATGGTTTCTTGTACGGAAATCCCAGCTTCCGATATCCCCGGCATTGTATTTTACTACCGCCATGATCTGATATTCTGCGGTTATCCCGTAACACTGCGTATAATAGAGCTGCCTGTGCGCCACAAAATAATCTTCGTCCTTAAATTTTAAGAGCGGGGAGAACATGGCGTCAGAGGTTTTGCCCATGTTGTGGGCATAGATTGTTCTGTTGAAGTCCCACTGGCTGGTATCTTTATCCATAAACGGGCAGCCTGTGCTCTTTTTCTGCTTCCAGAAATCATGGGTTAAGTAGTAATCATTATCGGAAGTACCGACTACAGGAAGGTCGATGGGCGTATCCGGCAAAAAAAGCCAGCCTTTAACATCTCCATTTGCTTCAATCAGGGAATCCCAATCATAGGTAAATACTATGGTATTTTTATCAATCTCCCCCATATCCTTCGCACCGTTCCCATTTTCTTCCTCCTGTGTTTTTTCTTTTGCGGATTCTGCCTCTTCTTCTCCCGCCATATTGGACAGCATATCCGGCGGTATTTCCGTCAGGGTAATCTCCGCCCCTTTTAGCTGCTGAAATTTCTGCTGTTGTTTCACTTCCTGATGACTGTAGAAAAGCATTCCGGCTATAGAAAGCAGGGCAATGGAAAGCCCTGTGGCGATCTGTATCACAATCCGCCTGCTTTTTTTCTCTTCCACCTCAGGAAAAATCAGTTTTGCCAGCTTTCCTGTCAGATCCTTCATTCTGTCACAATGCCTCCTTCTTACAAAATGCAGGGGCATAACACCCCTGCGATAAAACTTTATTCCCCAGAACTGCGTTTCCCCTCACGGACAGAAAGCGCCGCCAAAAGAATACCAGCCATTCCAAGGACTGCAAGAAGATAAATCGGCGAGGTGCGTCCAGTCTGGATCACAGGACCATTCTCTGTCCCTGCTCCAGGTCCTCCCACTGCTGTATTCCCGGATTTTCCCACTGTAGGAATGTCCGTTTTTTTATCCGCACTGACACCTGAACCGGTATCTGCTACAGCAGCTCCCGTTTTGGTGCCAGAACTGCTGTTGGTATCTTCAGCACTGCCACCGGCTGATTTATCCCACCACGCATAAAGGCAGATATCCTGATCCGGCTGATAAGTATCTCCTGCTTTTCCAATAAATTCCTTCCTGTCAATGTACCAGCCTTTGAAGGTAAATCCTTCCCGTTCTGCGACAGGGAGCTTTACGTCCGCGCCCTTTGCCACTCTGACAGAGGATTCCTTTACCGTGCCGCCATTGGCGTCATATTTTACAGTGTAAGTATCCACTGCCTCTGCGGAATTGCCCTGATCCGTACTGTCACCTGTATTGTCACCCTTTTTATCCTCTTCCCTGGTTTTCTCCCATTTTGCATAAAAATCAGTGTCTTTTGTGATACGATAGGAATCCCTGTATGCCCCTGCAAACTGTGTCAGGGACTTGTCCAGATACCAGCCGGTGAAATCATAACCCTTTTTCTCCGGCAAAGGCAGGTAAAGTCCTGCGCCCTTTACAATGGTAAGCGTCTTATTTTTCAGTGTGCCTCCCTCTGTGTGGAATGTCACTTTGCATGTCTCCTGCCCCTTATCGCCGGTTCCTTCTGCTTTTTCCTTTTCCCACAGGGCATAGACCGTCATATCCTTTGACACTTCCAGCTCATCACCGGCAAGACCGAGAAGGATGCCGCCCTTTTTCTCCGTATACCAGCCAAGGAATACATAGCCGGATTTTTCCGTGCCGGGCAGGGTAATCTTTTCCCCTTTTGCTGCCTTTACGGGTGCGGCTTTCCTTCCGCCATTGGGATCAAAGGTAATGAGATAAGTAATCTCCGCTTTCTTTTCATAATACGCTTTCAAAATAACATCTCCGGTGACAGTATATTTCTCCCCTGCCTGTCCGGCACAGATATCCCCGTCATACCAGCCCGTAAATTCATAGCCATCTTTGGTACAGGCAGGAAGCATAATGGTATCGCCCACTTTTGCGGTAATATCCCCGCCTTCCATCTCTCCCCCGTCTGCGTCAAAGGTGATAGTGGCTTCCGGTCTTTCCTCCGGCTTCTCAGCCTCCTTTTCCCAGCGGGCATAAAGCATGGTATCTTCCGTCACGGTAAATTCCGTGCCCATTCTGGTACCGCCCTCTTTAGCTGTATACCAGCCAAGGAAAGCATACCCTGCTTTTTCTGCTTCCGGCAGTTTTATCTCTTTTCCTTTTTCCACTTTTATGGGTGAAATCTCTTTGCCTCCGTCCGTATCAAAAGAGACGGTGCATGCAGGCGCTTCTTTCTTCACATAATGTGCTTTCAGAATAACATCATCAACGACAATATAATCTTCCCCTGCCTGTCCGACACAGATATCCCCATCATACCAGCCCACAAATTCATAACCTTCTTTGGTACAGCTGGGAAGGGTAATGGTATCGCCAATCTTTGCGGCAATATCCCCGCCTTCCATTTCTCCCCCGTCCGCGTCAAAAGCAACGGTTGCTTCTGTTTTCTCCCATGCGGCATAATAGGAAGCGTCCTGCCGGGGCGCATAATGCTTCTCCCCTGCATTTCCTACAAATACAGTCAATTCCTCGTCTTCATACCAGCCCTTAAAGCGGTAGCCCTTTCTGGAAGCGTCTGGGAATACCGTATTCGCACCGGGAATAACCTGCTCACTTTCCGTCTCCCCCGTCCCACCGTTAAAGATATAAGTCAGGGTGATCGGATCTTTTTCCTGCCACTGTGCGTAGAGGAAAAGGTCATCTGTCAGACTGATTTCCTGTCCGGGCATATAGCTGGTACCTGATCCGTTCTTCTCCGTATTCCACCCGGTAAAATCACAGCCAAACTTCACAAGATTTCCCATAAGCGGGAAAAGTTCTTCTTCCCCCATGATGACCACGATATCTTCGCTGGTATAATCATTGGGATCTGAGCAATAGACGCTGCTGTATCCGGGGGAACTGTTATTCGCGTCATAAGTTACCGTATAAGTCTTCGGCACTTCCGCAAGGTAAAGGTTCCCTCCCCGTTTTTCCGTGCGGTAGTTCGGGCAATGCCACACAAACTGCTCCGTACTGGCGTCCTTATGGTAAAGCGTTCCGTCAATTAAAACCCTGCCCGGCTTGATCGTGTCGTAACCGCCCAGCACAAAAGTGGAATCGCTTTCAAAATCTTCATCCAACAAGATGGAAGCACCCGTATTGTAAAAATAATGGATATCGCAGGGTTCATACCCCACGGAAAGGTTATCTTCCATGACAATACGCCCGGATAAGATAATCCCCGTCTCGTTCATGTAACAGATTGTACCCCCTGCATGGATTTTTTCCCCCGAACGGTTCCCGGTAATCGTGCAGTCACGGATGACCAGCGCCTTTGTACCTTCCCCTTTGCTCGTCTGTATTGCACATCCCCTTGGGGCTGTGTTTCCGGTAATGGTACACCGTATCAGCTTCGCCTGGTCCCCTGTAGTCATATAGACGCCGCCACCGTCATAGCCGGAGCTGTTGCCTTCAATGACACAGTCAGTCATAACCAAAGATAAGGTTGACCATACCGCGCCCCCTGTCGAATCGGAATTGTTCCCACTCAGTTCCATGTTGGACGCTTCGGAAGGTCCCATGAGCCCAAGCGCCCCTCCCCATACAGCCGCACAGTGACGGATCGTGCCTGATGTGATTGTAACTTCTGCGGTCTTTGAGGACTGGATGCCGCCGCCTGCTCCCAAAGTATAGCAGTCCTGTATTAAACCGCCATCCATGACCATGCCAGCGTCCCATGTGACATCTACCGCCCCTGCGGTCCTTACGCTTCTGGAACTGTCCACGCTTTCAGAATAATCAGTGTTATAGTTATTCTGGAGAACTGTCCCTGCTTTCATAGAATAAAAGCCTTTCACATAAATGAGGGGGCTGTCCCATACCTGCCCAGTGTTGTTGAAATCCTCATCCAACACCGCACCACCATCAAGAATAATATTCTGCGTGACAAGACTGCCACTGCTTATCCCGACCAGAACATTTCCAGCATCTTCGGCATAGTTTTTACCGGCAAACTCTTCTTCCCTGCTGACAGTTACCGGAGTTTCCGCGTTTTCACTCTCTAAGGTAACGTTATCAGCAGTAACCTCAAGCGTCTTTGACACGCTGCAGTCCTTAAGGACAGTAATCGTGTCACCAGCCTGTGCATTGGCAAAAGCCTCTTCCAGCTCTTCATACTGGATATCTCCGATCCTTGCCTCATAAGTAACAGTAGTATCCTGCTCCTGATTTGGCTTCCAGTTGGCATATAACCGCATGTCACGTTCCGGTGTATAGACACTCCCTGCCTTTCCGATCGCTGTACATACAGTCACATCACCTTCATCATTCACATCCACCCAGCTTTCCAGATAATGCCCCTCATAGAATGCGTCAGGTAATATAATGCTTTCTCCTCTGGGTACAGAAATGCTTTCCGTCTCGCATGTTCCCTCATACGCCTCAAACTTGACCGTATAACTGCCCTCTTCGGCTGCCTTAACGGGAAGCGGGACGCTCCCAAGGATTCCCGTTACAACCGTGGCTGCCGCCGCAAAGCACATAAGAAACTTCGTCATGATTTTCTTTCTTCCCATACGTTCTTCCTTTCTTCCATATTTTTATAAATAATAAACGTTCTGCCTGTGTTCCTCCCAAACCCGTTCCAGTCCCGGCTCCTGTTGCCGCAACGTTCCCTCCGGCGGGGTGCGCCAGATGCACACTCATCTACCGGGTATCAATCCGGGCAGGCTATGAAATTGTCAAGGTTCGGTGAAGGGGAATTATGATGAATAGAAATTGAGATTTATTTTCCCCTTCACTAATAGCAGACGGGAAGGGGTGAAAAATAAACAGTTTAGAAAAATTTTAGAAATTATTTTTGATTAAGAAAATTCGGTCTTTTTGAAATTGTATGCACACCGAACATGACTCGCAAATATGCATTGTAGGTGGTAGGCAAATATATTATAATTTATATATAAGTTGGAATATAATGAAATGACAAAAATGTTTTTCATTTTAGAAAATGCATAAATAATATTTTGATAAAAGGAATAATGACTATGGAAAATAAATTAAAAAAAGCTATAGAATATTGGGTTGATTACCAAATTAACATGCAATCCAAATTAGTGAAGAAGTATCCTCCTAATCCGCCGAACGATGTGTGTAAAACTGCTTATGTTAAAGGACTTTTGATTGAAAATAGTTTTGGCCCTAAAGTCGGGGAAATAAATGAATTATTTGAAACAGAGTATGAAAAATTGTTTGTGTGGACACACGACAAAAATGAAAACTCATCCATTGTAATAGACGTAGATTTGGCAGTTAAAGACACACCTTTTTGGAAGAATATAGGCAGCGTTATATGGATGGCAATGCAATATGCTTATGCTTTTGAAGGAATTTCATCGGATTGGTTTGAATATAGATGGATTCACTATTTTAATCCAGATAAGAATTTATCTGAACAAGCGTTTTTCAATCTTGAGCAATTTGATGAATTATACTTAAAGAGTGGAAGAATTATTAAAGCAACCGATATTGGTAATCTTGCACCTGAAATAGAATTCATGTTGCGCGATGACAAAGCATACACAGCACTGATGATGTTATGTAACTCATTTTTACAACATTATATTTGCTTGATTTGTGAATTAAGCAAATATCCTTATCATGATCATTTATCAGAAGAACCTGAAATCTGGGAACACGCAGCAATAATACCTAATATGGAGGCAGCAATAGTTCAAGCATGCAGAAGTGTGGAAGGGATATTAGGTGAACCTCCTAATTCCAAGAAACAGACCTCTGTAATTAAGCATAAAGAAAAATGGAGAGAATTAACAGGCATTGATCCAGATAGTATCTTTGAAAAAGCAAATATGTCATATTGGGACTTTTATTATAAACTGTTTTTTGATTTGAGAAATCCATCGGCACATAGTTATGGTAATATTAACTATAAATTGGAAAAATCAAAAACTGTTCAAGCACAATGTTTTGCTGCAATTGTTGTACGTGATTATTTCCATAATCATATATTAGATTTGGGCGAGGCACAGAAAAAGTTGAATTTTAATTTGAATTTACTTGGTAGGGTAAGTGAAAATATGAGTACAATACGGACAAAATAAAAATAAATTATTTGGCATTCTTCTAAATATAAAAAAGAAAGAAACTGGTTACATAAAACCCATTTGCTTTTACATGAGGTGACATATATTATGAGAAGAAAAAAGAGAGAAAAATATGACCAATCGACTCCTATTTTAAAAGAAATAAATAAAGGAGTACAAACACTGACTAATGATTCCGATAGAGCAAATAAAAACATAAATGATATAAAAAACAATACAGATATTCTGGTTAAAAATACTAATGCTAAACTATCAACCATCATAGCTCTCATTGCTGCTGTCGCCACGATTATTGGAACAATCTCCACAATTGTTGGAATAATTATCTCAAACCGCAATTCCCCACCGGGAGGTATTTCGCCTTATGCTCCCACAGCCACCCCGGCACCTTCCTATACAATATATTTATATCCAGAATATAAGAAACTCAAAATAGGTGCTGAAACGGATATAACTGCAACATTAAATTTTGATACAGATTTTGTCAGTATAAATGCATATCTTAATTCTTCTCCCAACGGGGAAACTGTAAAAATGGTGCAAAAAACTTCATCCGAATGGCAGGCAAAAATTTATTTTGAAGAAACGGGGATTTTTGAGGTTATTGCAACCGCCACCGCCCCAGATGGCACTATTATAGAGGGAACCGTAGAAATAGAAGTAATTTCCGGTTTAATAAAATAATAAATGCCTCTAATCCACTTTGAGGACTTGAGGCATTTATTTTACTCATTCATTACAACAGTTCCGTTGGAAGTTCTGTTTTTCCAGCTCTTCTTCGAATCTGCTTATAAACCTTCCCTTCTTCATCTTTAACAAAACTTTCGACAAATCCTGCTCCTTTCAAAGCAGTCAAAATTTTTTGATTTACCACATTGATTGGAATCTTTGGTCTTCTATTTTGTTCAAAGATTTTTATAAACTCATTCAGAGATAAAACCTCAAGATATTTTTTACATTCATCACTTGTCATACCGTTTATAATTGCAACAAATAAATCTATACGATCGTTTATATTATTAGTTGCATCTTTTATCAATTCATTGATAATATCCCGGCATACCTTCTGAGGATTGACAGTAATTAATTGAATATTCTCTTTTGCTATTGCTAAAATTTCATGCTGGACATTAGGAGCATATTCCCTGTAATTTTCATACAAAACAGGTAAATCCGATTCATCTAAATTGTTCCTTAAAATATGCACCATTACCGCATTTGAATAATTCTGATTTAATATTGAAATCTTTTCTTTAATTTCTGATAGCAGCTTGATTTTTATATCATCGGCAATGTCACAGGATAAAAGTTGTTTAACTTCATCTGCTGAAGCCAAGTTACCTATAGCAATATCCGCATACTCAAGTATATCATTTATAATATATTGCATTTTACAATCTTTATAATCGTTTCTTATAAAGACCAGTGTTTCTTCCGTCATAGGGATAAAATTTTCTGTAATCAATATATCCATCTTATCATTGGGAATTCCTGCAATATCAAACTCTGAGTAAATTGGTGAAATTGACAAAAGAATCTCCCTATATTTTTGGAGTGATAGTTTTTCATTTGAAATGCATTGGTTCCAAAAACTTTCAACTAATTCTGCGTCCTCTGCACTATTATAATCCAGGCATTCACTACCAAAATTAATAAATTTAACTAAATGATCTGTAAGTTCCTCCTTCCCAAAATATTCTAAAATATTGTTTACTGTATATTGCACCCCCTGTTTAGCAATCAATTCTGTCTGATATATTACCTCATTAATATCCGCCAATATATCAATAAGCGTTTCTAATCTCTTAATATATGCCACTTTATACTCTTCCGCTATAGCAGGGTGATTTATTATCTGTACTGCATCATTACTGTTATCCATGAAACCATCCACAGGAGAATCTAGTATGCTTTCCATAAATAAATCTGCACTTTCCTGCATATATCTATATAATGGTTGTTCTGGTTGGCTGTAAATGGAACTTATATAATGCTTTGATACATTATCAGTATCTTCAATATGATATTCCGTTTCCAACATTAGGCGAATATTGTCTATATTAATTTCATATAGAGAATTTTGATATACTGCATTAAATAATTCCCTGTTACTTACCTGATAGTCAAGATGCTTAAAGAATACTTGTAACAACTTCATTACATCGCATAATTTCTCAACATTAGGATTCTCTATTGCCAGATAGTTCTGTTGTGAAGAAATGTAATCAGTTAGACAATTACTATCATTGACGTCGCTTAAATCAGCTTCTTTTGTGTATAACAAAGTCGCAATGCTATATTCCCTGATCTGCTTTACAGGCATCTTTTGCCCTGAAACCACTTCTTTAAAAAATGAAGGCCACTGATTGTTTATCATCACAACCATAATTTCCTTTTTCCGATCAGTCTCGAAAAATTCACTGATGAACTGGAATTTTTCTCCTTTTCTAAGTTGCTTTATAAAACATAAAAGAATATTCTGTTTCGATTTATTCGTCAACAAATACTCAAACAAATCAAAATTCAACGTTTCTTCCTGCTCAAAATCGTAAATATCTAAGTTTTCCATTACTAAACTTACATTATCTATCGAATAAGAAAATGGTTTTGCTATTTTGTCTGTAACACTGCGAAGGAACATCTTGTCCCCCTTAGTAAGGCTATTTTCATAAAAGAAAGTCATATAATCATTGTAAGATTCATCTATGTACCCATACCGTATAAGATATTTTAACAATGCAAAATATTCACTGGATTTTATTTCTTTGTATTCATTGACAGTCCCAACTTCATTTTGTGACGTTATTCGGAATATCTCATCTATATTTTCTCTGGTAATAATCTCATGCAACATCTTGTTATCCATTATGCGGCTTTCTTCCTGCAATAATGATAATTCATCTTCCAATATATGCAGACGATTTTTTTCTTTATCTTCTATAGCCCTCTTGCGTAATGGGTATTCTTTTTCTACCCACTCATTATACTCTTGCATTTTTTGAGTATATTGTGCGTAATTATTATAACGTGGTGGTATCCTTTCATGTTTGACATTTTTTACATCGTCTAACTCCAATATTGATTCTAACATTTCCTCTTTCACATAACTAATTCGAGCTTTTTTACTTTCAATTCTTTCCTCACATTTTTTCTTTTCCTGTGCAATAAATTCATCCTTACGATTGAATAACTCATACACAAATCCCTGATTCAACTGTAAATCAGAAAAATCTCTCGGAAATATGTTTTTATATGTAACCATAGCAAGCATTTTATTGGGATTGAGTTCAATAGTATTCAACTTATTATAGTAAACCATAAACTCATTATATATATTCTTTAAAACACGCATATCATCAATATACAATGACAGCCCACGCAGAAATTTATCATTAAATTTTGTGAATATCCCTCCCGTTTCAAAATGTTCTTTTATCTGGTCATATGCATTAGAACTATCAAGGACAGGAACTACCGGAAGAATAAAATCAAAAAATTTTGTTCTGTCTTTATTTACAAAAATATCATCTCGAAGAAGGTAAAAAAAGCGCAAAGGCTCAACCGGCTTCTTTTCATTATGATTTTGCCGCCTTATATTTGAAAGAATATTAATCTCCCTAAGCCTTTCAAATATTTTATTATTATCAAAGCGATCCAAATCCTCAAAAACAATAACATCTACTCCAGCGTTCTCAAAAAGATATAAAACCTCATTTAAGTACTTATCGAAATAAGAATTATCCTCTTCCCCAAAAATCTCTATCTCATTTCCCTGCACACTTAGTTTACGGAAAATATTCTTATTTTTCTGCGTTTTGATTATCTGATATACCCCTAATCCTAGAATTACTGTTGCCAAAATTCCACTAAATATTAAAGAATATGGATTGGCAGCTTTCTGCAACAAAGTTTTAAAACATGAGTCTGTCAACGAAGCAATCCAACCAGACCATGCTTTAAAATATTTTAAATGCAAAATAGACATAAGAAATATCACAGTTCCAAGTGAAAATGTTACACATTTCGCATTGTTTACTGTTCTCTTTACACGAAAATTCGTCTGCGGAATATTTTCCACTTTTATCTGCTGTATCAACTGATTTAGAATCTTTCCTTCTAAAACAGTTTCTGTATCTTTAACATTATCTCTATCATTTTGCCCTGATGTATCTTCAAAATGCGCCAATGAAATATGCAAAAACTTTTTATTATTATGTTTCTTTTTATAGGATTCAAGCAAACTACTTTTCCCGGCACTATATGGACCTGCAATGGCTACATTTCTTATATCAGCATTTTCAAATATATATTTGAACGCCTCTTCATAAACTTCCATTTTGACAGTATCTGTCGGTGTCAGCTTCTGAAATATTATATTATTTTCCATAACCTCTCCCTTCTTTTGTAAAATTCATATAAACGCTTTGGCTTCAATCAAAATTATCAATTTTTTTATAATTTATAGCATTTATTGCCTCAATATATCATCTTAAAATGTTATTAAAACAACTCATAAAAAACAATTTCTAACAAACTATATATTTATTATATGACAAGCATACTATCATTGCATTAAAAATTACAATACTTAAATGTCTTTTCCTATCTACTAATTCGATTATCTACCATGCTTTGCCTTATCAATACACAAAATACACACTTCAAGAGTTTAGAACGCTACTCTAAGAACCCACAAAGAACCTTTCCTTGCCCCATTACCGGGCTCTGCCCGGACCCGTCCTCGCCGGAAGCAGGAAAAGGAGCAGTAGCCCCTTTTCTACTGCATAAGGATAATCCGTGAACCTTATGTCAAGAGGCTTTCGCGGCATATCCTCACGCTTCGCGCTCCGGTATTCCACGGTCCTCTTGACAACGGTTCCGCTCCGTTACTGACATAAACATTATATCTTTTCATGGAGATATTTCTGACATCAAGTCTTTCATTTTCTCTAATATCCTTCTCCGTCTGTTCTGGATTGTTTTTCGGCTACACCCAAATATTTCCGCTGTTTTCTTCACTGTCATTTCATCAAAATACAAAAACCTTACCAAACGAATATCCTGTTCCGGCAGTTTTCTAAGGGCATTTTCCAGCCCGTTCCGGCATTCGTTCCTCAAAACTGCTTCCAGTGTTGTATCCCTGTTTAAGGATTGCTCAGGAAAATATCCTTTTTCATGCAGCTTTTCGATACTGAATACCCCGTATTCCTGATCGCGTTCCTTCTGGTATCGCTCCTTCCGCCTGGACTGATACCATTCCAGATATATTTCCCGGTTCACTTCCACCAGCATATTACCGTCCAGCCGGATAAAATATTTTTCCCGTTCCTTCGGCTTTTTTCCCCTCATACAACCGCCACCACCTTTTCTGTCTGGTCTTTTGACAGGTATTTTTTCCGCAATCTCCGAACCGCCTGTGAAAGTATAATTGACACTGCCGCGTTAGTAATGCCAAGTTCTTTTGCCGCTTCTTTCCTGCTTTTCTGCTGAAAAAAGCAGAGACTGGCTGCCATTTTCTGCCGCTCCGTCAGGCAGTCTAACAGTTCGTTCATGTTTTCCCTTTCTGTCAAATCTTCGAGCAGATCCACATGTGTATCCTCCAAAGCCTCCCACTCTTCTGATATGGCACTATAGGAAATAGTCCTGCCCTGCTCTTTTGCCCTCTGGTTGCGTTCCAGCCTGTCTTCCCCTTCAAGAACAAGCCGGATATGCCATGACTCTTTCGCAAAAAAATGTTCCGATAGGTAGTTGCTTACTCCATCTGATACATACAGGTAATCTCCGCATGCATGAATCGGGAATACGGTATAATGACCATAGGCATGGTACAGTGCATAGCCATTCTGATAGGCTGCAATCCATATATCATTTATCAGCTGTTTTTTCGCCACTGCCCTGCCTGTTTCCCTTAAATTTTTAGCAGTAGGTATTTTCCTCCCTTCTTCTGGAATTTCAGTAATTTGTTTCAGTTCCTGCAATGTCAATTCTGGCCGCCTTTCCAACGGGCGGTACCAGTTGCTGGCTGTATGCGCTGCCCTCCATTGCAGGACAGGCAGTAAAAAACAGCTTCCGGCGCACCCGTTTTTTTTGACGGGGCTGGAAACTTTTCTTTACTGCCTGCCCTTATCTTATGGATATATTTTAACGGAACCAGCGGCTGCTTTCCGCACCGTGAAGGTAGAAATTCTTTTATTTTTCCACCATATCCGTAGAATCCTTTTACCTTTCCCGCCGCAGATTTTCCACCAGTACCTCAACCGTCCGCATCACAATCTCCTGTTCCGCCGCCCGTAAATGGCTGACATGGTAACACATATCCCGGTAACGCTTTTCTTCCGATATCGGTGGAAGCCCCAGCAGGCTGCCCGCATCTGTATCCAGCGCCTTTACCAGCTTTATGAAAGTCCCTATGCCCATAGACATCTGCCCTCCCTCTATCCGACTCACCGTGTTGGCGCTGATCTCCGCTTTCTCTGCAAGTGCTTCCTGTGACAAGCACAGTTCTGTTCTCCGCTCCCGTATGCGTTCCCCAAGCTCCACAAGCTCCTGGGATGCTGCACGTCTGCCCAACACGGTCTCCCCCTTTCCTCACAGATTTCCATTTGCTTTGTCAGCAAAAGACAGCCTGATGTTACACCCGGCTGCCTCTATGGATTATGTATCTGCATTTATACCGGCAGGAACGCTATCCGCTCCCATACAAGTCATGATTGACCTCCGCGCGGTAATAATTGTCTATAGTCAGTGATGCATTGTAAAGCGATGCCAACAGATATGCCTTGATATTCCCTACCTTGCCTGTATTCCCCTGCAGGCAGGCAAGCACATAGGATATATGCGAATCGTCCAGCTTCAGGAACCGCTCTTTTACCAACGCCGCAGGTCTTTCCGCTCCTGCTATCCGCAAAACTGCATGATCGGGCATCATCATCACGTCCACCATAAGCTCTACCAGCTCGTCCAGTTCCTCCTTCCGGCAGTCTCTGTCACCCAAAAAACACTCATACGAGATATTGTTTCGTATGGCAGCACGGTAACGCTCCACCTGTCTTATCGTATCAGATGGATAAGGTTTGATAGGATTAGTCTCATTAAAATCAGTTTTATTAAATTCAGTCTTATTAGGTTGTGATTTTGGAAATTCTTGAATTGTGGATTTCACTATTCCTGAATTGTGATTTTCATCATTCTTGAATTGTGATTTTAATAATTCCTGATCTGTGATTTTCACAACTCCTCCATTATGATTATTGACTGTCCTGTTTTCTCCTGCTGTTTCCTTTTCATCAGGTTTTTCCTCTTCCTCCGGCAATATCGGCTCTTCCCGTATCATGAAATTCTTTACATAAATCACGTTTGGTTTGCCCAATCCCAGACGCTTTTTCTCTATCAGACCGATACCTTTGTCCGCATCCAGTTCCTTTATCAGCTTTACCGCTTTCTGCATACCGCAGTTCATCAGCTCTGCTGTCTCTTCCACCGTAAAGACAATGTAAACCCTGTCCTCTTCATCAATCCACCTGTTTTTAATGCTAAGCCCCATGCGGTCCAACATCAGCCCGTATAAGACCTTTGATTCACAGGAAAGGCTTCTGAAACATTCCGCTGTGAACAGCATTTTCGGTATACGATAAAAACTGTACTGCCCTGCTTCCATTCCATGAAAATAATCAAACTGGATTCCCTGCATTCTCCATTCCTCACAATCTTTTTATGGTTTTATCCACATAAAAACAGAGGTCTTTTTTTCCTCTGCTCTTATGTAAAACAATATTCTGCTTTCCCTGCCGAAAATATCTATTCGCCAATGCTATTCTGCCTGTATATCCCCCTGCTCAAATCTCCATTTTTTTAGGAGGTCATAGATTACTTCCTCCATTTGCTCCGCTGAATAACCTGCCGGAAAATATTCATTCAGCTTCTTTCTTTGCAGTCTGACTGCCTGGGCTGCCGGTTTTTCATCAGAAAGGATAATCTCCATTCCGTTTTCGTCCAGTTTTCCTTCCCTGCTCAACTCCTTAAGCTTCTTTGCCTGTGCCAGATTAGGGAATACGCATAACCGCTGCATGATCTGATAAAGCTGCTCCTGCCCTTCCGGCTCCAGATAGGATAATTCCACCCCGGCACCAAAGACGATACGCTTTTCATCTACATAGTCAAGCATAGGCTTTATGAGGAAAGTCAGGCGGATATAACGCTCAATCTGTTTATAGCTTTCTCCGCTTCCCTCCGCCACCATTTCCGTAGATTTCTTTCCCAGATAATCAGGGACAACTTGTCCCTCTTTTTTAGGCCTGCCTTTTACCCTGTCTAACGCGTCCAGCTTCATCTTGTAGGCATAGGCTTTTTCACTGTACAGAAGCTCTTCCCTCTGGATATTGGAATCTACCATGATCACGGTGGCTTCTTCATCTGCCATGCTGCGGACAAAGCAGGGAATCGTCTTAAGCCCCAGCAGTTCACAAGCTCTCTTCCGCCTGTGTCCTGATATGATCTCATACCCGCCTTCTTTCCCCGGTCGGACAATCAGGGGGCTGATAATTCCATGTTCTCTGACGCTTTCCACAGTTTCCTGCATTTTTTCATCATCAAGTACCCGAAATGGATGGGAATTGAATGAATGCAGCTGGTCAATAGCTATTTCTTCTATCCTCTCTGCTGATCCTCCTGTCCCTTCTTCCAGCCCGAACAAAGCGTTTACATCCGGCATTTTGATATTGGAAGCGCTGCTTTTCCTACCTGCCATGCGCCAACACCTCCTTTGTAAGCGCTTCATAAGCTGCCGAAGCCCGTCCCTTCGGATCATGTGCAAATATGCTCCTCCCCTCCGCGCTTGCCTCCGACACACGTACCGACAAAGGGATATAATTCTCAAATACCGGTATCCTCTGCCCATAGTTTCCGCGCACCATCTCCATGATTTCCCTTGCATAATTTGTCCGGGCGTCCACCATAGTCAGCAGGATTCCCTCAAAAGCCAGTGCCGGGTTGATCCGCTTCTTTATCCTCATAATCGTTGCAATCAACTGTTCCAACCCTTTTAAGGACAGATACTGTGCCTGCAGGGGTATAAGCACCGTATCCGCCGCCGCAAGCGCATTGATTGTCAGCATTCCAAGGGATGGCATGCAGTCAATGATAATGTAGTCATAATATGGCGCTACCGCCTCTATGTACTCTTTCAGCATATACTCCCTGCTCATGGCGCTGATCAGAGACACTTCCACCGCAGCAAGGTCAATGTTTGCCGGAAGGAAGCACACCCCTTCCTCATGGGAAAGCAGCCCATATTCTGCTTCTATTTCATGCCCCTCCATGATGGAAGTTATCATCGAAGCAAGCGTTTTATCCAGCCTGTCCGGCTCCCTGCTTCCCATGCTTGCGGTAAGACTTGCCTGTGGATCAGAATCTATGAGTAAAACCCTGTTCCCTGCCCTTGCAAGCCCGATCCCTAAATTTACCGTAGTTGTTGTCTTTGACACACCGCCCTTCTGGTTTGCGATGGCAATGACCTTACATTTTCTTCCTGTCCTTTCCATATATCCTGTTCTCCTCGTATAATAAGTTTGTAAGCAAGAAAAACAGCTTACAGACTTATTCTTTT